>Ga0137390_10003579_pt1 | contig 12716 bp, 13 predicted proteins | sample 15con2h24AmetaG_FD_104937 | JGI IMG/M metagenome (GOLD analysis project Ga0137390, IMG submission 104937) | Vadose zone soil microbial communities from Angelo Coast Range Reserve, California, USA - 15con2h2.4A metaG | ecosystem: Environmental > Terrestrial > Soil > Vadose zone > Saprolite... | reverse complement strand
TCACCGCGGCAGCGCCGGCCGGCGGAACGCCGGTTACCCTGTCGAGCAGCACCTCAGCCCTGGCGCCGCCCAGCCAGGTGACCGTTTTGGCCGGGTCCACAAGTACGGCGTTCACAGTGGGCACGCTGGCGGTCAGCGCCACGCAGGCCCTTACTCTGACGGCCACCGCGTCGGGTGGCAGCAAAACCGCGACCCTTACTCTCCAAGCCAACCCGATCAACGAGACCTTGGTTTGCAGTCCTGCGAGCATCCAGACGCCCGGAAGCAGCACCTGTACTATCACCCTGGCGAGTCCAGCGCCTACCAGCTACAGTTTCTCACTCAGCTCAACCAGCGCGAGCTTGTCGGTCCCGGCGTCGGTGACAATTGGGACAGGAATGACCAGCGCCACATTTACGGCTCAAGCGGGCGCGGTGAGCGGCAAATCAACCGCTATCGTGAGCGCTACCGGCGGCATAAGCCAGGCACTCACGCTCCTGCCTCCAGCGACCACGGTCCCGCCGCCTTCATCCACGGGGTTCATTTGCAGCCCGTCCACGCTGACCGGTGGTGGCTACACCAACTGCGCCTTGACGCTGCCATCTTCGGCGCCTGCCGGAGGCTTGAGCGTTCAACTCTCATCCAGCAGTTCCCAGGTCACCGTGCCGCCCGCGGTGCAAGTTGCCGGAGGCAGCAGCACGGCACAATTCACCGTAACCAGCGAGATAATTGGTCACGATGAGAACGTGACCATTAGCGCAGCAGCGCAGAATTCGTCGATGCGGGCTTCGCTCATGCTCGTCGGGCTCAAGCCGGTATCGCTTTCGTGCTTGCCAAAGACCGTGGTTGCCGGATCGCCGGTGATCTGCCAGGTCACTCTCAATTCCACCAATGCGACAGCCACTGCAGTACTGGCCATTACCAGCAGCGATACCCATCTGACTCCACCGTCTTCAATCTTTACGCAGCCTGCGCAAGCCACCACACAGTTCCAGGCAAACACCACCACAATCGCACAGACGCAGGCCGTGACCATCTCAGCAACTCTCGATGGCGTTGCCGTGCAGGATAACGTAACCCTTACCCCCACCGGGCCGGTCCTCAAGGTTCCAGCGACCCAATCCGTCGCGCCCGGGAAGCCATTGAACTTCACGGTAAGCGCGAGTGACCCCTCCGGGGCTCCCGCTCTGGTCGCTGCGTCGGGTTTGCCGGCGAGTGCTTGGTTTGATCCCGCCCGTGGGGCATTTTCATGGGTACCCACCGCTTCGCAGATTGGCAGCCACAAGGTGCATTTCACGGCAACCGATGCTGCCCAGGCTACCAGCTCGGCGGACGTGATCATCAATGTGGAGTCAGACACTCCCGTCGTCCTTAGCCTGGTAAATGCTGCCAGCGGTGTGAATGATGGCGGTTGCAGTTCGGGGTCCATCGTGACATTGTTCGGGGGCAGCTTCACCCATGCACCAGGACAGGCAGCAAATGTCAGTCCCCTTCCCACGGCGTTGAATGGCGTGCGCGTAACCGCCAACGGGACCAACCTGCCCGTGTTGTACGCTTCGGAATTTCAGGTGCACGTGCAGTGCCCCCAATTGGCGCCGGGCACCCCGCTTACGCTGGTCGTTCAAGGCTCGAATGGGTCGTCCTCTCCCGCGCTGTCGTCCACAGCGCAGTACGCGACTCCGGGAATATTCTCCCTCGACGGATCCGGTACCGGCCAGGGCGCTATCATTATTGCGAACACCGGCACGGTGGCCATGGAACATGTGGACGGCCTGCCGAGCCAGCCGGTCAATGCGGGAGACTACATTTCGATCTACGCAACGGGACTCGGTCCTGTTTCCGCGAAGCTGGCCCCCGGGCAGCCCGCGCCGCTCAACTCCTTGGTTTTCCTGACTCCTAAGCTGGATGTGCTGATTAACGGCCTCGCAACCGAAGTGGAGTTCGCCGGTCTGGCTCCAGGCTATACCGGACTGTATCAAGTGAATGCCAAGGTTCCGGCGAAAACAGCTGCGAATGCTGCGGCATCCGTTCAACTCGTGGTTCATCTGCCTGACGGCACAGGCGCCCTTAGCAACGTAGTATCCATCGCAATCGCCGCTGCTCATTAGCCCTCCCGCAGAAATAATCACGGACGTCGGCCAATCATTCGCTGTTCGTAGCGCCGGGCCACGCCTGATTTTGGCGGGGACCTGCGGCCTTTTGGCCGTACAGAAGAAAAGCCGCAGGTCTCCCGAAAACAACGCGGTAGCCCTGCGTTACCTGGCGATTCTCATGGTTGCGGCGTTTAAAACGCCATGAATTAACCCGGGCTTTTTGTGCTGCAACGCACCCGCATTTTTTGACAAATCCGGCGATATAGGAATAATCTTTTTTGTCGAGCCGTGTGCGCCGTTGCGCTGACAACGCGCGCCTTGGCTCTGGCCGTTACGTGTGGCTTGATGAAAAAGGAGATCCTATGAGCAGAATTCTCAATATTCAGTCGATCGTTTTGGTTTCGGTGGCGCTGGCTTTTTGCAATCCGGCATTTTGCCAATCCGGTACGTGCAGCGGAATGACCGTGGGCCAGCTCACCAGTCTCAATGGTTTCGTTCCATTTCCGAGCGGCAGTCTGTGGAACACGGACATATCCAGCGCGCCCGTCGATCCGAATTCAGCCAACTACATTAACTTCATCGGCTCGACAGTGACGCTGCACCCGGATTTCGGGGCGGGCACTTTTCACAACCAAACCATCGGAATTCCCTATCAGGTGGTTGCTGGAACGCAGGCTAAGGTTACGGTGACTCTGGGCGCGTTTGCCAGCGAGAGCGACCCTGGGCCCGAGCCTATTCCTTCGAACGCTTTGATTGAGGGATATCCCAAACCCGGCAACGGCGATCGTCACGTCCTGGTGCTGGAGAAGGATGGCTGCTGGCTGTACGAACTTTATCATGGGGCATTGAAAAGCGGCCAGTGGAGCGCTGACTCGACGGCTATTTGGGACATGACCATTAACGAGCAGCGGCCCTATACGTGGACCTCGGCGGACGCAGCCGGCCTTCCTGTTTTTGTGGGGCTGGCGCGTTACGATGAAGTCGCGGCCGGCGCCATCAACCACGCTCTCCGCTTTACCGTGCCCACCACGCAGCGCGCCTTCGTGCTTCCGGCGACACATTGGGCTTCCACTACTACCGATCCAAACGCACCGCCGATGGGCCTGCGCCTTCGGTTGAAAGCCAGCTTTAATATTTCGACTTTCCCGGCCGACGACCAGGTGATCCTTACCGCCATGAAAAAATACGGCCTGATTCTGGCCGATAACGGCAGCGGCATTTTCATCAGCGGAGCGCCGGACAACCGCTGGAACAACACCAATTTGAATTTATTGAAAAGTATTACCGCGTCGAATTTTGAAGTCGTGCAAACGGGCACGATATATACTCCGGCCAACGTGCCCACCGGATCTAACCCGGCGATCAGCAGTTTCACAGCGAATCCGTCAACCGTCTCTGCCGGACAGCCCGTGACACTTAGCTGGAGCGTGACCAACAGCGCTTACAACATCATTGATCCGCAAGTGGGTCCGGTGCGCGGCACGAGCGTTGTTGTCACACCGTCGGCGACCACAACCTACACGCTTTCTACGACCAATTCGTTCGGGCGGACCACCGCTACGGTTACGGTTACGGTGCATTAGGCAGGCGTACGCGCCGCATCGCGTTCAGTTCATCGAAGCCAGCCAGTGCTGAATCTTCTGAATGTCCTGTCTGGCTCGGTCGCGTTCTTCCGGCGTGTGTGCAAGTTCGAGGTATCGCGCCAGGTCCTGTTTGGCTGCCGTTAGGCGGCCGGCTTGCACCTCGAGGATGCCGCGCTGCCGGTATTCTTCGGCGGCATCCGGGGTAGCGCGAATCACCAGGCTGAGCACGTCGATGGCCTTGGCGGTCAAACCGCGTGAAGAGTAGGCGGCTCCGAGATTTCTCAGCATGCGGAGCAGAATATCGCGCTTGCCCACCGGAGACAGCCACTTCGGGCTGGGCTCGATTTCCACGTGCGAGGCCTCGCGCGCCAGCGCAATGCAGTCGTCCGGTTCCAGCCGGCGCCCGCCGTGGAACGGATCCAGGAAGACGGAGTATACACCGTCGTCGTAGCGCACGATGAAGTGCCCCGGCAGACCGATCCCCTGCACCGGTTGCTCGAGCCTCCGCGCGATCTCGATATAAACCAGCGAAAGTGTGATCGGGATTCCGGTGCGCGCCGTCAGAACCTCATTCAGGCAGCTGTTCCGCGGATTGTAATAATCGTTAGTATTCCCGTGAAATCCCAGTTCCTCGAACAGATAGCGGTTGGCTTCGGTCACGTAAGCCAGGCCCTCGCGGGCGCCGTGGAGGCGCGCGCTGAGCTCAGCCGCGTGAGAATCAAGAAGGGCCAAGAACGCTTCGGCGTCCAACTCGGGAAACTCAATCCTGGCTAGCTCGAGCGCTGCGCGATCGAGCGGCACGTCCGCATCCCGGCCCGCGATCAGTTCCAGTAACCCGTCCACCCTGCCGTAGAATAGCACTTCGATGACCTGCTGACTCGCGACGTGGGGAAACTCGCCCCGCATAACGCGCCTGCGCTATCCTGAAAGACCGCATGAAAATTGCTGTTGCAGCCGACCACGCTGGTTTCCCGCTCAAGGATCGCGTCATTGAAGAGGTGCGCAAGCTGGGCCACCAGGCTTTCGATCTGGGCACTCACTCGACGGACCCGGTTGATTATCCGGATTATGCCCGCGCCGTAGCCGAAGCGTTGCGCGAAGGCCGTGCCGAACGAGCACTGCTGATTTGCGGCTCCGGCGCGGGTGCGTGTGTAGCTGCGAACAAGTTTCGGGGCATTCGAGCGGCCACTTGCCACGACACCTTTTCCGCGCACCAGGGAGTGGAAGACGACGGCATGAACGTGTTGTGCCTGGGCGCGCGAGTCATCGGACCAGAGCTGGCGACAGAGCTATTGCGTTCCTACCTCGGCGCGCGTTTTTCGGATATCGAGCGGCACCGCCGGCGCGTCGCCAAAGTGGAGCAGTTCGAAGAGGAGTTCGGCGCCGAGGCGCCCGCCGCCGCTACCCGGCTTACAAGGTAAGATGGAGTCGCTATGGAACTCACGGGCAAACGCATCGCTATTTTGGTAGATAATTTTTACCAGGAGATGGAGGTCTGGTACCCCTATTTCCGCTTCCAGGAAGCCGGCGTGGAGGTGATTACCGTCGGCGCCACCGCAGGCGAGACTTACCACAGCAAAGTCGGCTATCCGGTGAAGAGCGACAAGTCTTACGAACAGGTCCGGCCCGCGGATTTTGATGGAGTCGTAGTTCCCGGCGGCTATGCGCCCGATCACATCCGCCGTCATGCCGCCGCAAACCGTTTTGTGCACGACATGGACCAGCAGGGAAAACTGGTCGCCGCCATCTGCCACGGCCCCTGGGTCCTGTGCTCCGCCGACATGCTGAAAGGCCGCAAGGCCACGTGCTTCTTTGCCATCAAAGATGACGTGATCCACGCCGGAGCAAGATACGAAGACGCCGAAGTCGTGGTGGACGGAAATCTTGTGACCTCACGCAAACCCGAGGACCTGCCGGCGTTTTGCCGTGCGTCGATTGGAGTTCTGACCGCGGTGCCCGCCCTAGCCAGATGAACTCCTTTCGTGGGGCGGGCCCCCCGGTCCGCGGCCGCACAACCCCTCGTCGGCCTATTCCTGGCAGCCTCATTCTTCTGCTTGTTCTCATCTGCCACATCTCCGCACAAGACAACACCACCCAAGCCGACTGGCCGCACTATGGGGGCCAGCGCAGCGCGTGGCGCTATAGCGCGCTCGATCAGATCAACCGCTCCAACGTCGGCCGGCTGCAAGCGGTATGGGCCTTTCAGACCGGCAAGGTGGATGGCGGCTTCAACGCCACACCGCTCGTGATTGACGGAGTGATGTACGTTGCGTCCTCATGGAACCGCATCTTTGCGATTGAAGCGGACACCGGGAAGGAGATCTGGCATTACTTCTATCCGAACCCGCGCGAGATCGGCATTATCTACAGCCCCTGGACGCGCGGCGTGGCGGTGGGTGGCGGCCGTGTATTCACCGGCACGCTTGATAACTATGTCGTCGCGCTCGATCAAAAGACCGGCCGAGAGTTGTGGCGGGTAAACGTCGAAGACATGCGCCAGTGCGGCTGTAACATAACCGGCGCGCCGCTGATCGTCAAAGACAAGGTCATCGTCGGCGTGACAGGGGGCGATTCCGCGCATCGCGGTTATCTCACTGCCTTCGACGCCAGTACCGGCCGGCGTGCCTGGCGATTCTGGACCATCCCGGGCCCGGGCGAGAGGGGCCACGAAACCTGGGCCGGTGATAGCTGGAAATTTGGCGGCGGCGCTACATGGATGACCGGCTCCTATGATTCCGAGCTGAATCTGCTCTACTGGGGCGTCGGGAATGCTGCCGCCGACTTCTACGGAGAAGCACGACGGGGAACCAATCTCTACACCGACAGCATCATCGCGCTCGATCCCGATACCGGCAAGCTGAAATGGTATTACCAGGAAATTCCACACGACATGTGGGATTTCGATGCCGCTTTCGAATGCGTGTTGCTGGATGCGCCCGTGAACGGAGTGCAGCGCAAGCTGCTGCTCAACGTAAACAAAGGCGGTTATACCTTCGTGATGGACCGCACGAATGGCGAATTCATTTCTGCCTGGCCCGTGGCCGACAGCATCAATTGGATCCAAGGCGTGGATGCGAAGGGGAACCTGGTAGGCCGCAACGAACCGGCGGTGGGTAAAACCTCTCTCATGTGTCCCAGTATCGGTGGCGGCAGGCAGTGGAACCACGGTTCATACTCGCCACGCACGGGTTGGTTCTACACGACGGGCATTGAATGGTGCGAAGAGGTCACGGTATCGCCCGAAGACCCAAAAGAGGGCATGAACTTCTTCGGCGCTGTTTTCCAGCTCAAACCGCCTCTGCACGGCCCCGCGGGGGGCCACCTAGACGCCTACGATCCTGTGACTGGCAAAAAGTTCTGGTCGTATCCGTCGAAGTATCCGCTACTCGCTTCACAGCTTTCGACAGCGGGCGATCTGGTTTTCACCGGTGACCCGGAAGGCAACTTCTTCGCGGTCGACGCCCGTACCGGCAAGAAGCTATGGAGCTTTCCAACTGGGTCCGGGCATCGCGGCTCGCCTATTGCGTATTCAGTGAACGGCAGGCAGTATATTGCGACTCCGTCCGGCTGGGGATCCGCGCTTGCTGGTTTATTGCCGCAGTTGTGGCCTGAGACGGAGAGTTTTCCGCCCGGATCTACGCTGTTTGTTTTTGCGTTGCCTGCGGAGGAGCGATGATCGCGTTAGCGCTCTTGATGGCCCAGAGCGTGGCAGTTCCGGCGGCCGTCACACGTGGCGAACAAATCTTCGCGCAGAACTGCTCGGTTGGCTATTGTCACGGCGTTGCCGGCGCGGCGGGACGCGGGCCCAGGCTTCGCGGCCGCAGTTTCGCGAAAGACTACTTGTTCAACGTGACGCGCGACGGAATTCCCAGCTCCGCCATGCCCGCCTGGAAGGACCGGTTAAAGGACGACGACATTCGAGCAGTGGTGGAATACGTGGCGAGTCTGGCTTCCTCCACGGATCCCGCGCCGCCAGCTAATCCGATGCCGCCTGGCGCCGGTCCCGCAGCCATGCCGAGCTTCAAAGGTCCTGCCGCGGCCGCTCGCGGTCACGAGCTGTTCTTCGATCCGGTTCGTGGAAATTGCGGCGTCTGCCACGCGGTGGGCGGGCGCGGGATTGCCATCGGCCCCGATCTCACGTCCAGCAAGCCGTCGGAAATCCTCAGCGAAACTGGCGCCACCCGCTCCCGGCACGTGCTGATGGCGAAGCTGAAAACGGGTGAAGAATTTCCCGCGCTGCTTGTAGAGCAGACCCGGGATCAAGTCCGGCTGTACGACCTGACCCAGTCGCCGCCGGTCATGCGCACGCTCCTGGGCCCGGAGGTCCTTTCTCTTGTCCCGAACGCTTCCTGGCGGCACAGTGATTTCGTGAAGGATTACTCCCGGCCTGAACTGGATGAAGTTGTGGTGTACCTGCGGTGGGTGGCGTCCGGCAAGTGATCCGCTGACGAAATCAGCGGACCACGTGACCAAACCCGGACTAATTACTTTTAGGTTTGCTGATATGCGACTTCGGACTGGTACGCTTGGAACTCTTACTGCGACTACGGTGGGTACTTTTGCCCGCCGAATGGCCGGACGCTCCCGATTTTGATTTTGCCTGAACGGGAATAAAGCTAACGGCGGCAATGAGCATTGCCGTCATCAGCGAACGAATCTTCATGCCACTATAGTGGCGTGTAGCGGTTTTCCTCGCAGGTAGGCTACAGCCAAACTAGCCCTTTGCGCGCTTGAACTTCGTCTTCTTGAATTTCTGGTTCTTGAATTTCTTGTTTTTGACTTTGCGCGAACTGGAATGTTGCGGTTTGGGGTGCTTGGGCTTCGCCTCGGCAAGCTGAAAGCCACTAAGGCCGATCAGCGCGGCCAATAGAACTGTATAAAATCTCACAGCAGTGATTATACTATTGCGGATGCGAAAACCACAAGTACATTTCCAGGAAACTCAGTGCTGTCAGTGCGATACAGACAAGGGCCATCACTTGCCAGAACCTCTCTGCCCCTGCGGATGAGATTCTCGGCAATCCCGCCACGTACGCGACACTGAACCCGCCGGCCAGCCCGCCTATGTGCGCGGCGTTATCGATTTGAAAAAACGGCAGCAATCCAAATATCAGCCCATACACCGCCCATCGGGTGTACAACCCGCGAATGTGATCGCCCAATGCGCTGCGATGCCGCACTCCGAGAGCAATCATCGCGCCGATCAAGCCGAATATCCCCGCCGAGGAACCCACCGACAATCCCGGATTCCACAGCGTGCTAAGGAAGAAGCCGCACACCGTCGAGACAAAATAAAATACGATCATGCGGCTGGTGCCGTAGACCTCTTCCGCCTGAGCGCCCAGATCGAACAGCACCCAGGAGTTCATGAGAATGTGCGTGATGCCGCCGTGGAGAAAACCGGCCGTCACCAGACGCCACCACTGGTGATATCCGAGAATGGCAAGCCTGAGTTTAGCGCCAAACGCGAAAAGCGCCTGGCCTTCACCCACGTCTTTTCCGTACACCGAAGTCGCCACAAACAGCCCGAAATTGATGAGGAGAATGATGACGGTGGTGTAGCGCGCGTGCGGAATGAAGCCGCCCAAAATAGCGCCGGGCTCACGCCGGTCGATGGCGCGCGGGCCGACCGATTCTTTGCAATATGGGCACACGCGATCGCTTGTCGTGATGAATGCCCGGCAGTGCGGGCACATGCGGCGCTTATCCATGGTCAACCCCATTGTACTGTCTCGCCTGAAGCAGTCTGATACAATTTGGAATTCCGAATGGCAAAGAGCGAGCGCGAATTGCGCCAGGATATTGTCGACATCGGGCGGCTGGTGTATCAGAAAGGCTGGGTGGCCGCCAACGACGGCAACATCACCATCCGGCTCAGCCCGGACCGCATTCTAGCCACGCCCACCGGCATCAGCAAAGGCATGATGCACGTGGAAGACTTGATCATTGTGGACAAGCAGGGCAGCAAGGTGGAAGGCCGGAGAGAGTGTACTTCCGAGATTTTCATGCACTGCACGGTTTACAACATGCGGCCCGACATTCACAGCGTGCTGCACGCGCATCCGCCGGTGGCCACGGGTTTCGCCACCGCCGGCCGGCCGCTCGATCAGGCGTTGCTGCCGGAGGTGATTATCGGTCTCGGGTGCGTGCCGCTCGCCGCCTACGGCCTGCCCGGTACACCCGCGCTCACCGAACCGATGCTCCCTTACATTCCCAAATACGATGCCATCATGATGGGCAATCACGGAGCGGTATGCTACGGTGAGGACGTTTACAAGGCCTTCTTCAAGATGGAAACGGTGGAGCACTTCGCGCGCATCGCCTTGGTGGCGGAGCTGCTGGGCGGCGCGAACGTCTTGCCGAAGACGGAAGTGGACAAGCTGCTCGATTCGCGCTCGCGCTACGGGATCAAGAACCGCGCTGGGGCCGAACCGGGCTGCCCGGTGGTGGCTGAGGATCTGGGCCGGGACGGCGAACGATTTTTTGTGACCCGCGACGAACTGGTGGCGTTGGTGGATGAAGCGTTGCGCGCGCGCGGCGTGCAATAGATGAGAAGGGCGACCCACGCGTCGCAGCAGTCTGTGGAGGTTCAATGGGTGAAGCGTTAGGAATGATTGAGACCCGGGGTCTGGTGGCCATGATTGAAGCCGCCGACGCCATGGTCAAAGCCGCCAAGGTGAACATTGTCGGCTGGGAGAAAATCGGTTCCGGCTACGTCACGGCGATGGTGCGCGGTGATGTCGCGGCAGTACGCGCGGCCACGGATGCCGGCGCAGCGGCCGCCCGGCGCGTGGGCGAGTTGATCGCCGTGCACGTCATCCCGCGCCCGCACCCGAGCCTGGAAGACATTCTGCCGATCGGGAAAGCGCAGACCGCGGCCAATGCGCGGTAAAGCGGCGCTCCACAGGTCCGCATGATACTGGCCCGCGTGGTCGGCACCGTGGTTGCCACACGGAAAGATCCCCGCCTGGAAGGCAAGAAACTCTTGATTCTCAAACCGGTCTCCCCGGAAGGGAAAGATGAGGCCGGGTATGTTGTCGCCGTGGATACGGTTAGCGCGGGCTTCCAAGAGAAGGTTATCGCCGTTTCCGGCAGTTCGGCGCGTATGGCCGAGGGTTGCAAAGACGTGCCCGTGGATATGGCCATCGTCGGCATCGTGGACGATGTGCAGTTGGATGAAAAGTAGATGCAATTCGGCCGCGTGGTGGGTTGTGTCTGGTCGACGGCCAAGGCGCCAAATCTCGAGGGTCAGCGTTTGTTGATCGTGCAGCCGCTCAGCCCTGAGATGAACAAAACCGGGAAGCAGATTGTCTGCACGGATTCGACGGGCGCCGGCGCGGGTGAGCTGGTTTACTGGTGCCGGGGCCGGGAATCGAGTTTTCCGTTTCTGCCGAAGGAAGTTCCCACCGACGCAACCATCGTGGGCATCATCGATTCGATCGACGTCAGCAAGGAGTAGTCATGCTTATTGCGCGCGTGATCGGCGAAGTGGTTTCGACCCAGAAACACGCCAGCCACAAGGGCCGCAAAGCGCTGTTGGTGCAGCCGCTGAACCTGGACGGCACCAATCGCGGCGATGCAGTGATTGCGCTGGACTCGGTCGACGCCGGAGCAGGGGATCGCGTGCTGTTAGCCACCGAAGGCTTCAGCGCGATGACGAGTGTCGGCCGGCCGCAATCCCCGATCGACATGGCAGTAATCGGATTTGTGGACAACATCGACCTGAGCGGCCTTTAGCACCATAAGCGCTCGTTGCAGAAGCCTCCCCGTCGATCCTGGCGAGTGAGACAATATGGAAACGATGCGCTCGCTAGTTTCACTGGCCTTGAGTCTGTGCGCGCTCAGCGCGCAGGAACCCCCAAAAACCCAGGACTCTCCCGTTCCACAGGCGGCGATTCGCGCGTAAGCCCGGGAAATGCTTCTCGACATGGTGGTACGGGACAAGAAAGGCAGGCCGTTGAACGACTTGACGGCCAACAACGTTCAGGTTCTGGATGAAGGCACACCGGGGAAAATCATGGGGCTTCGCCTGGGGCCGGTCGGAGATGCCGCGGGCCTGGGGCCGCAGGGCGCCAACGATGCTCCGCGGCACGCACGGCTAGTGAGCCAGGCGGTCGAGCAATTCGTCCACCGCGGACTATGCGCAGCTCGCTGCAACAATCTGCTGTCCACTGCTTCGCCATTGGCTTCAATGGGGCCGCGATCAATTGATCGCGGAAATAAATCGGCTTTACTGCTTTGGGGTCATTCAATGGGTCGGGGTTCGCCGGATCGATTGACCGCAGCATGGCATTTAGGATCAGCCGCTCTTTCATCGATCCCGCCCACGGCTTGATCGATCGATCCGACCACCAGTCGAGTACAAGCGTGATCGGTGATTTCACAACAATTGGGTCAAGTGGTCTCTCGTTCTCGTTGTCGTCATCATTGCCGAGGTCGAATTGGAGCACCACAGAGTTGATCAGAAGTTTATGCAGGCTTGCTGCCGTGGACGCTGCGATCTGAAAGACGGTTTGTCGGTTTCCAACCTCGAACCACCCCTCTGCTCCTGGCCAGAGCCTGTCCGCCAACTCCAGCAATCCGCAGCAGGCGAAGAACTGGCCGGGGTTGGTGACGTCTACGGGAATCTGGATGGCCGGTTCCGGACTCATGTTTCCTCTTCGTCGTTCTCTGCCGAGGCCATTGCGTCAGCGCAACGCAGCAGGTTTTCGAGCCATGCCAATCGCCAGTAGCCATGACAATTCGCTGCACCTTCACGTTGGTAGATCGGGAATCCCAAACTCCAAAAAGCAAAGACGTTGGCGCGAGCGTCGCTAGCGTGAAGTAGTTCCTTGCCTTCACGTCAAGGAATGCAAGATGGAACCTATCCGCCAGTGAGGACATACGGACGACCGCGTCGGCCGCCCGATGTCCTGCATCGAGCAGGTTCACCGTTGTGCAGTGCAGGGCGTTGTTGCCAACCTGGATCTCGATCTGCGGGACGAGCTTGCGATACGGTTCGGCGGTCGACGACGTATACCAATCGCCTCGGTAGCCGCGGGCTGGTTCTCGCCAATAGCTG
>Ga0137390_10003576_pt1 | contig 12718 bp, 11 predicted proteins | sample 15con2h24AmetaG_FD_104937 | JGI IMG/M metagenome (GOLD analysis project Ga0137390, IMG submission 104937) | Vadose zone soil microbial communities from Angelo Coast Range Reserve, California, USA - 15con2h2.4A metaG | ecosystem: Environmental > Terrestrial > Soil > Vadose zone > Saprolite... | reverse complement strand
GCCATCGAGGACGGGATGATCCTTGGCCGTGCCTTCGCCGAGGCGCAGGACCTCCAGGAAGCGTTTTCTCGTTACGAGGCTGCCCGGCGAGATCGCGCCAACGGCGTCCAGCTGGCATCTCGCCACCAGGGAACACAGCATCACGGGTCGACTGCATCCGGTCCGAGCAGCGGCAAGACTGCCGCAACTCTGGGCTTGTTCTCATATAACCCGGTCACGGAGCCCATCTGAACCCTCGTACTGCATGCGGCACCGGACCGAGACCTTGGTAACGCAGGCGAGCCGATTGATCGCGGAACGAATCGGCCTGCTGTCCAAGGCAGCCGGACCCTGGACCCATCAAGTACACGAATTCGGACCGAAGGAAGGTCGCCATGAGCGAGATCGCCAAACACTGGATCGATGGTGACTGGACCGGGTCCGGTACCGTCTCGGAGTCCATCAACCCTGCTACCGGAGAGGTACTGGGCCAATGGGCCGACGGCGGCGAAGCCGAGGCCCGCGCAGCCATCGCCGCGGCCCGCCGCGCATTCGACACTTCACCGTGGTCCCGAGATCCCAGCCTGCGCAACCAGGCCCTGAATCAGCTGGCCGACCGCTTCGAAGCCCGAGCCGAGGAGGTGGGCACGCTGGTGACGAAGGAGAATGGCAAGAAGCTCGCCGAGGGCATGCTGGAGGGAAGGTTCCCTGTCCCCACACTGCGGTATTCGGCGGCCCAGGCCCTGACCGGCGGCGGTACCGCCGCCGAGGTCGCTCCTGGGCTGTGGTTCAGCACCTACGGCGAGCCGGCCGGCGTCGTTGGAATCATCGTCCCCTGGAACTCTCCGGTCGCCCTGCTCATCCGGTCGCTGGGTCCTGCCCTGGCCGCCGGCAACAGCGTCGCGGTCAAGATGCCGGGGCAGACCGCGCTGGTCGCCAACCTCGTTTCACGGGTCATTGCCGAGGTGCCTTCGCTGCCCCAAGGCGTCGTCAACATCTTCACCGAATCCGGCAACACCGGCGCTCCCTACCTCGTCAGCTCACCTGACGTTCAGGTCATCAGCTACACCGGCAGCACCACGGTCGGCCGACTGGTCGCCGCGGGCGGCGCTTCCACCCTCAAGCGGATGAACCTCGAGCTCGGCGGCAAGACGCCGATGATCGTCTTCGACGACGCCGACCTCGACGCCATCGTTCCGCTGCTCGCGGCAGGGATCATTACCTTCGCTGGGGAGTTCTGCATGACGGGTTCGCGGATCCTGGTCCAGCGCGGGGTAGCCGACGAGGTCCGGTCGCGGCTGGGCGGCATCCTCGAGAAGGTGCGGGTCGGTAACGGGATGGACCCGGCAACGGAAATGGGCCCGCTCATCAGCAAGGCCGACGTCACGCGCGTGGACGAGATGGTCCAGGCCGCGCTGGCCTACGCGAAGCCGATCGTGCGCGGCGGCCCCGCTACCGATGGCGCTCTGGCCGCAGGGGCCTTCTACCGCCCGGCGCTGCTCGAGGTCGAGGACGTCAATACAGACATCGTCCAGAAGGAGGTATTCGGTCCCGTCGCGACCTTCGAAGTCTTCGACACCGAGACCGACGCCATCGCGCGCGCCAATGCCACCGAGTTCGGGCTCTCTGCCGGCCTCTTCACTAGAAGTCTCAACACCAGTCGCCGGGTCAGCCGCGAGATCCAGGCCGGGACCATATGGACCAACACCTGGGCAGTGGTCAACGACGGATTCGCCGAGGGCGGCTACAAGCAGAGCGGCATCGGCCGCCTGCGGGGTCCGCTAGCGATCAGCGATTTCCAGGAGGCCAAGACCGTCGTCCACGCCGTCCCGCCCTTCCCCGGCTGACGGGCACCATGACGCACCAGAGAGCATTATGCCTGCCATCGCCATTGAGGCTGCTGCCGGTCGCTGCGGGACGACGGGAAGTGAGTTACCAGTTCCTCGAGGACACCTGCGCGACCGCGTCCAGTCTGCGCAACGACGGCTTCCGGACCGTCCATACCGAGCCAGGCGCCGAGCCCTTCCGTGCATGCCATGCAGGACCATCGGCAGTGCCCTGGCGCGTACAGACACGCGCAGAGCACTGCAGCCCACCGCGGGATGACTCCCGGCGGCATTCGCGGGCTCGGTTCACGTCGGCGGCACGGGCACGCGGAACCCGCCCGGAGCAGGTCTTTTAGCGGGCCTTTCGATGTCGAGCTATTTGCCGGCCTCAGCGGAGCTGAACTCCTAGTCGATCAGCCCGCCTGGCCCGCACAACGGGATTGTCGTCCGCAAGGTCACCGATCATAGCTTTGTCTCCTCGGCACCTACCCCGATCGGTTGTAGTGGCGGACGGACAAGGCGCGGACCAGATCAGCGAACCGCCTGGCAAGCACCGAGATGCGGCGATGACATCGTCGTCGAGCCGCCGGAAGTCCGCTGCGCCACGTCGCATCCTCCGCAGTGCTACCGGATCCGTTCCGCCGCGCGCGGCCACCCAGTCGCTATAACCAGCGAGCGAGACCTCCGGATGGAACTGCACCCCCCACGCATAGGGCCCGACCCGGAAGGCATGGTGCGGGTACATGTCGGAATGTCCGAGCCACACGGCTATCTCGGGAAGCGTCTTGACCATGTCGTCGTGCATGGCGCCGGCCAGGAAGGGCATCGGCAAGTTCGCGAACAATGCGTCGGCCTGGGCTTCGGGTCGCCAGCGAATCCGGACAATGCCAGCCTCGAGCCCACGGTCACCGGGGGTGACAGTACCGCCGAAGGTTTGGGCCAGGAGCTGTCCGCCGAGGCAGATGCCCAGCGCGGGCCGCGGCAGATCGACCGCATGACACAGCAGGCGCCGGATGTCCGCCAGCCACGAGTACTTGCCGTCATCGACGACGCTCATCCGGCCGCCTAGTACGAGCAGCCCGTCCTCCTCCAATCTGTCGGGCAGCGTCTCCTGGGCGAACGGCCGGATTACACGGATCGCCAGCCCGGCATCAGTCAGCAATCCCGCGAACCGATCGAGCGGATCCTGCGAGTCGGGCTGGATGACCAATAGGCTAGGGCGCGCGCTGTTGTTCTCTTGCGAGCTCATCGGGCGAAGACCCAGGTCGTCTTGAGCTCGGTGTACTTCGCGTGGCGTGCATCGATTTGTGCCATATCTTGTCCCCTTCAGGCGATTAAGGTAAGGCGAGCCGACTCCGGTCTCGACGGTCAGCCGACCCCGCCTCCGCGCCGACCCGCGGCATCCTCACGTGTGCCTTCGTCTAGGGCAGCTGCCTGCCCGGCGGTGCGGACTGCGGGCTCAGTGCTGCAGCCGCGGCTCCGGCGCCTCCCCGGCCTGCCGGTTTACCAGATCGAGCATTTCCTTCCTGGACAGCTTCACGGCCATCGCCCAGTAGTAGATGGCCAGGCTGAACGCGGCCACTACCAGCATGTCCCACCAGAACGGGATGTTGCCGGTGTTGGTCGGCGGCAGCGGCGTCTTCGATGACTGGCCGCTGTACTGGCCCTGCCAGGAGATAATGCCCATGCCGATCAGGTAGACCGGCAGCCACTGCGCGGACTTCCAGTCGATCGGCGGCCTCTCCTTGTCGAAGAGCATGAAGAAGCCGATCAGCACGTAGCCGATCACGATAATGAGGCCGAGCTTCCACAGCACCTCGAAACCCGTCCAGTAGATGATCAGGTTGGCGAAGACGAACGCGAGCGGGGCAACCACCGAGGCCCCTGGCATCCGGTACGGCCGGTCCGCGTCCGGGACCTGGCGGCGGAACGCGCCGAGCGACAGCGGCGCCGCGGCGTACACCAGCACGCTGGCCGAGGTAATCAGGCCGACCAGGGCGTGCCAGCTCGGGAACGGCAACAGGAAGACCAGGCCGAGCACGAATGACATGATCAAGCCGAACCAGGGCACCCCGTTCTTGTTGACCATCCGGAAAGTCTGCGGGAAGTAGCGGTTGCGGGCCAGGCCGTAGCCGATGCGCGAGGAGTTCGTCACATAGATCAGCCCGGTACCGAACGGCGAGATCGCCGCGTCCAGCCGCAGGGTGATCGCCAGCCAGCTCAGCCCGACCACGCCGGCCAGGCCGGCGAACGGCCCGATGGCGATGGGGTTATCGGCCGGAATGCCGGCCCAGCCCTGCGGCCCGCTGATCAGGTGGGTCGGGATCGCGCCGATGAACACCACCTGCAGCAGGACGTAGATCGTGATGCCGATCACGCAAGACATGATGATCGCCCTGGGCAGGTTCTTCTGCGGGTTCTTGATCTCGCCGGCGAACTGGTCGGCCTGCTCGAAGCCGAGGTAGGCAAACACGATGCCGGCCGAGGGGATGGCGCCGAACAGCGCAAGCTCAACAAGATCCCCGTGATCTACAAGTGGCGGCGCCTGCGCCTGTACCTGGACTACGACATCCGCCAGTACCGCTCCAGCCATGCCCGCACCACGGGACGGGCCAACCGGCGCCGCAAGCAGGCTGCGATCAAGTTCATGCACGAGTCGCTGGCCAGCCGTCCGGAGCTGCTCGAGTACACCACGCCCAGCTTCCCGTTCGAGGCCCGGCGGACGGTCATCACCGACAGCTACTACACGGCTCTGCTCGACCCCAAGGTCACCCTCGTGCCGCATGGCATCAAGGAGCTCACCGCCGCCGGGACGGTCGACGCAAACGGCGACGAGCACGGGCTGGACATGATCGTTCTGGCCACTGGCTTCGATGCAGCCAACTACCTCGGCAACTACAAGGTCTATGGCGAAGGCGGCATCGAGCTCCACGACACCTGGAAGGGCGATCCCGAAGCGTTCCTGGGCCTGATGGTGCCCGGCTACCCGAACTTTTTCATGATGTACGGGCCCAACACCAACTCCATCCCGCTGGTGAACTTCTACGAGGCACAAGCCGCCTTCACCGCCGACCTCATCTCCATGCTCGGTACCAAGGGCCGCACCCGCGCCCGAGTCCGGACCTCGGCCATGGCCATCTACAACGAATGGCTACAGTCACGCCTTCAGCGGACCGTGTGGGCGACCACGAACAGCTACTTCACGGCCGGGACCGGCCGCATCGTCTCCCAATGGCCCTCCGGCCCCACCGCCTACGTGCTGGCCACCAAGCTCCTCCGAAGGCCCGCCGTCCGGGTCTCCTGACAACATGCCGCAGCTCAGGCGGCACTTCTCTTCCCGGGCTTCAGGTTCCCGGCCGACCGCAGGACAGCCTGTGCTGACCGCTCCTTCGGGAAGCTCCGCCGCGCGACTCCAGCCTGACTCGGACGCGGCAGAAAAAATATCGAGATAATCTTGTTTTGGCGATATTAATGTGTCATTGTCTTCTCAGGTGACAGAGCCCGCAGGGCTCTTCCAATCTCCGAGGAGGACTCCCGTGAGCGACATCAGCGGAACGTTCGATCAGGCGGCGAAAGCCCTGCCGAGAGCCCGGACCAGGGCACGGTACAGGGCGAGAGCGAACGCCGAGTTCGCCTGGCGGCGATGGGCCACAGAGCACCGGGTCGCGGCGGCGGCGCTCGGTGGTGTCGTCGCCGTCCAGGTCGCCAGCCTCCTAGGCTTCTGGCTTCGCGGATTCGGCCTGTCCGAGCTCGACTTCAACACCGCTAACGGGGCGGTTTACCTGCCCCAGGCAACGCATGTACAGCAGTTCCTCGTGGGGGGGCTGAGCCACTACATCGATGGGGCGGTCTTCGCCCTCATCTTCGCGGTGGCTGTGTCGCCTCTCTTGCCGCTGCCGGCGACGCGCGTGGGCAACCTTGCAAAGGCGATGATATTCAGCACGATCCTCGGCCTCCTCGCGATATTCGTCGTCCTTCCTTACGTGTTCGGGCCGGTGTACGGTGTCCACAACGATGCGCTGCTTGCCTTCCACAACGGGTGGAAGTACGCCTTCAGCGTTCTTCTCGTCCACTGGGTTTACGGGGCTAATCTCGGCTTGTTCTACAACCCGCTGGACGACGATCCGCTGGACACCGTGCAGTACGCGGGCTAGACGCGAAGCCGGGGAGCCAAAGGCTTCTGGCGGCTGTCGCGCACGGCCTGGCCGACGTGCCGGCGCCGATGCCGGCCAGGCCGTGCGCGACCTGGCCGGCATCGGCGCATGCCCCGGACAACAGCAGTTGGCCTGCCGGATGCGGTGCCGGCGGTGCCTGAGCAGGGAACGTAATGACTGTTAACCTTGACGGCCCGGTGGCGATCATCGGGCCGGGATCGGCGGCCTGACGGCCGCCCTGTCGCTCCAGCATTTCGGCGTGCCGATGCGCGTCTTTGAGCAGGCCCGGGCGCTGCGGGAGATCGGCGCCGGGTCACCATCACGCCGAACGCGATGAGCGCCCTTGACTTCCTCGGGATAGGCCCGGCCCTGGCCGGGCAGGCCGGGGAAACGCTGCGCTATTTCGTCCGCAGCGCAGCCGACGGCCGCGAGCTGGAGCGGGGACCTGACCCCGGTTCGCTCGCGGCCGAGCTCGGCGCCGCGTACTGCAACCTGCACCGGGCCGACCTCCACGCGGCGCTGGGTGTCGACGTCGTCGCCCTCGGCGAGCACCACCGGCCGGAGTACTCGATCTCGACACCGGAGACAGTTCTCGCTGGGATCGCCACGCGGACGTCGCGCATTCGCCTCGCCTCCCGTGTGACCGTGCTGAGCTCGGATGACCCGGTCCGGCTGTTCCAGCGGTTCGCGACAGTAGACGCGCTGCCGCAGGGCCCGGGCCGAGGTGATCCTGGGACGCGGCTCCTTTACCGAGTCGTTCCTGTTGTTCGGCTACGACCTGAAGGACTACGACAAGCTCTTCGAGGAGAAACTCGAGCTCTTCGCGAAGCTTCTCGACGAGAAACCGGTCACCTGGCAGGGCACTACGCGCACCCCGCTGGATCACGCCGATGTCTTCCCGAAGACCGAGTCGGCCCGCCTCAGGACCTGGGTCGGGGCCGGCGGCTCGCCGCAGTCGGTCGTCCGCATCGCACGGTATAGCCTGCCGCTCATGCTCGCGATCATCGGCGGCCCGGCGCGCCGCTTCCGGCCCTACATCGAGCTTTACCGGCATGTGGCCGAACAGCTCGGCACCACCGCACATCCGGTCGGGATGCACTCGCCGGGTTCATCGCCGACACCGACGAGGAAGCCAAGAAAGTGTTCTGGCCGCGCTACCGGGTGATCTGCGACCGTATCGGCGCGGACGTTGAGCACGGATCGCTCTACGTCGGGTCACCGGAGACCGTCGCGCGCCGGATCGCCACCGCCGTGACCGACCTCGGCGTGGGCCGGTTCGACCTCATCTACACCACCGGCTCCCAGCCCATCGGCGCCCGGCTTCGCGCGGTCGAACTGTACGGCACGAAGGTCGTGCCCATGGTTCGCCAGCTCGTGGCCGCGTGAGACCGATGATCGGCACAATCGGCATCCACGGGGCCGGCGAGGTAGGCACGGTCCTGGCCCGGCTAGCCGTAGCTGCCGGCTACCGCGTGCTCATCGCCGGCTCTGGCGACCCGGCCGCGATCCGGCTCACCGTCGACGTGCTCACCCCGGGCGCGGCCGCGACCACCGCTGCCGATGCCGCCGAACGAGCAGACGCGGTCATCCTGGCCCTGCCACTGGGGAAATACCGCAGTACCCCCGGCGAAGGGCTCGAAATCGCCGAACAGCCTGGAGTCGGAGGCATCGCGCCACGGGCCGGCGCCGTACCACTGGTAGGTCGACACGACGGTGACGGCGGTGCGCACCGGAGCGGTTCTGGTGTCTGTCGTGGTGACCTCTGATCTCGTGGCGGGTACAGTCAGCCGACGTAGACGCGCTGGAAGATGCGTTCGGCCAGCATGATGACGGTGAGATTGATGGCGGCGGAGGGGATGTCGGGGATGATCGAGGCGTCGACGACCCGCAGTCCGCTGACGCCGTTGACGGCGCCGACGGAGTCGGTGACGGTCCACGGGTCGCCGGGTCCGCCCATCGGCGCGGTCGAGGTGGGGTGGCCGTAGATGGCCAGGTTGCCGGCGATCACCTGGGCCAGAGTGTCGTCGGTGACCGCGTCGCTGGGGATCAGCTCCCCCGCCGTGAACGGCGCGAAGACCGGGTTGCGGGCGATCGCGCGCCCGAGCCTGACGGCCTCCAGCATGCGCCGGGCGTCGCGGCCGGTGGCCAGGAAGCGGTTGTCGATCAGCGGGGCGTCGCCGGGGTCCCGGCTGGCCAGCCGCAGCGTCCCTCTGGACTCGGGCTGGACGACGGAGGCGGCCAGCACGATCGCCCCGCCGGTGGGGCTGAAGGACCCGTCGAGCAGGTGGGTTGCGGTGATGTGCAGGTCTAGTTCGCCGGCGGCGGCCTCGCTGGAGGCCGTCCACAGCAGGGATCCGACCGCCGGGGTCATCTGCAGGGACCCGGGCGCCAGCGCGTAGGCGTTGTAGAAGAAGGGGTGGTCCTGGAGCCGCTGGCCGACTGGCAGGTCGGCGACGATCCCGATGCCCAGCGCGGTCAGCTCACCGGTCGGGCCGACTCCCGAGCGCAGCAAGATGGCCGCGCTGCCGTAGGCGCCGCCGGACAGGATCACCTCGCGGCCCCAGTACGCTGTGCCGTCCGCGGCGGCGACGCCGGTGGCGGTCGTGCCGTCGAACAGCACCCGGTCGACGGTGACATCGCCGCGGATCATCAGGTTAGGCCGCCGGCGCACGTTCGCGGTCAGATAGGCCAGCGCCGCGTTCTGCCGGACCCCGTCGACCACGTTGAGCGGGGCGCCGCCCGCGCCGTTCTGTTCGGCCCCGTTGAAGTCGTGCACCCGCTTGAACCCGTGCGCGACCGCTGCCTCCATGAATCCCCGGAGCGAGGGCGTCAGCTCGTCGTCCGTGCGCTGCCGGACCGGCAGAGGACCGGTCCGCCCGTGATAGGCGTCGTCCCCGGTCGGGGTGTTCTCCATCAGCTTGAAGGTCGGGAGCACATCGCTGAACGACCAGCCCTCGGCGCCGTGCCCGCCCCACGTGGCGAAGTCAGCGGCGCGGGCGCGCATCGCGACGCCGGCATTCACCGCGGAGCTGCCGCCGAGGACCTTGCCCCGCGGGGTCGGGATCTGCGGCGTGTGGTCGTTCCCCCGCGAGGTGTAGCCCCAGTCATGATCGGGGTCCGCGAGCTTGCTCGCATCCAGCAGCGCAGCCGGGTAGGCGTCGGGGGCATAAGCGTGGCCAGCCTCGAGTAGCAGAACCGTCCGCGCCGGGTCCTGGCTCAAGCGGGCCGCCAGGACCGCGCCGGCAGAGCCACCGCCGACGATAAGTACGTCAGCGGTCTCGGTCAGGTCGGACATCTCAACCTCCTGGTATCCGTGGTCAGAGAACCGGGAGCCGGTCCGGTTCGAGACTTGCGGCGAGGCCGGGGAAAGGTCCTCACCGGATCCCGGTGATTCGCCGCGCCGCGACGACGCGGGACCGCCAGTGCACCCGGACGGGCGAGGCAGCAAGTATGACTCACGAGGTGGAACCGGGTTCCGTTCGGGAAAAATGCTCTTATACCGAACGGACCTGGTGTTATGCACCGCCTCAGCCGGTCAGTCCGAGCGCCTGTGCGAGGCAGGAGCGAAAAGCTAATCATGGTCTACGCCCGCGTAGGCGTGGGCGAACCAGCGCGCGAAGAGCGGGTCGTTCTGCAAGGCGACGATCCAGCCGTGCCTCAGCCCATGGGAAAAGCCTCCAGGCGCGGCGGCGGATGGTTCTTTCCCATCGCGCAGGCTGGTGAGGAGCACGTGCAGGAACCAGTTGGAGAAGGCCTCGGTCTGCCAGATCGACGGAAGGCGTATCCGTGAGTAGGCCGACAGCCGCGTGTCGTCCTGCGGTGGCCCGAAGCGCTCGATGAGGCCGTGGGCCAACTCGATGCCGTCCTGGATGGCCAGGTTCATGCCCTTGCCACCCGCCGGCGTAATCAAGTGAGCCGCGTCGCCTGCCACGAACAGCCGGCCTTGCTGCATCGGCTCGATCACCCGGACCCGCAGATCGAGAATTCCCGTCTCGCCCAGCGGCGCCTCCAGCGGCCTGCCGGTTCCCAGGCGGGCCGCCAGCTCGTTGCGGACCCGTCGCTCGGGCCAGTCCGCGGCGACGTCGGTACCGGGGATCTCCAGGTAATAACGCGTCTGAGCCGGGCCGCGGCGCATCTGCCCGGCGAACCCGCGGGGATGTGCGGCGTAGACGGTGTGCCCGTCCAGCGGCGGGGCCGCGGCCACGAGGACCAGAAACCGTCCCGGCAGCAGTTGCTCACTGACCTGGGCCTTGGTCATGGCCGCGGCGACGAGGCTGCCCGATCCATCACACCCCACCACGGCCTGGCACCGGACCTGCGACGGCGCACCGTCCGGCCCCTCGACCGACAGCACGACCCCGCTGGAATCGGCGGTCACCGCCCGGACGGCATGCCCGAACCGGACCTCGCCGCCTGCCGCGGTCAGCGCTTCGCACAACTGCTGGACCAGCTCGTGCTGCGGATAGATGTAGTGCGGCCGCCCGCCGGTCAAGGCGGCATACTCCAGCAGCACCGACTCCTCCGGCGTACGGAACTCGGAGCGATGATTCTCGGTCGTGAACTGTACGATGCGACCCGCGATGCCCTCCCGGGCCAGCAGCTGCACGGTGCGATACTCAACAAGTCCCGCCTTGGGGCGGCGAGCCAGATCGGCGAGCGCCTGCCGCTCGAACACCACGAACGGGATGGCCTCGCGCTGCAACAGATGGGCAACCACCAGCCCAGCGGGACCCGCCCCGACAATCGCGACGCCCGGCCTGCCCGACATCCCTGACCTCAGCTGAGCCGTTCGAGCACAAGGGCCATGCCCTGGCCGCCGCCGACGCACATGGTCTCAAGCCCGAACTGCTTGTCGTGGAACTGCAACGAGTTGATCAGCGTCGTGGTGATCCGGGCGCCGGTCATACCGAACGGCTGACCGACCGCGATAGCACCGCCGTTGACGTTGAGCCTGTCGATGTCGATGCCCAGGTCGCGGTACGACGGGATGACCTGGGCGGCGAACGCCTCGTTGATCTCCACGAGGTCAATGTCGTTGATCGTCATCCCGGCTCGGGCCAGCGCTCGCCGCGACGCCTTGACCGGCCCGTACCCCATGATCTCCGGCGACAGCGCCGAGACGCCGGTCGCCACGATCCGGGCCAGCGGCGTCAGCCCCAGCTCGCGGGCCTTGGTATCCGACATGATCACCACCGCGGCGGCGCCGTCGTTGAGCGGGCAGCAGTTGCCGGCCGTCACCCGCCCATGCGGACGGAACACCGGCCGGAGCGCCGTCACGGCCTCGATGGTCACCCCTGACCGGGGCCCGTCGTCCTTCGCCACAATCGTGCCGTCCGGCAGGTTCACCGGCGTGATCTCACGCGTCCAGAACCCGTTGGCGAGTGCCTTTTCGGCCAGGTTCTGCGATCGGACGCCGAACTGGTCCATCTCCGCGCGGGAGATGCCCTTGAGCAGCGCCAGGTTCTCCGCGGTCTGGCCCGTCGCCATGTAGATGTCCGGCACGGCGCCGTCCTCGCGCGGGTCCGGCCAGCTCTCCGCGCCGCCTTCGGCTGTCTTCGCCGTGCGCGCCTGGGCGCTGGCAAATGCCGGGTTCATGGTGTCCGGCAGTGAGTCGCTGTTGCCGTTGACGTACCGCGACACCATCTCCACTCCCGCGGAGATAAACACGTCGCCCTCACCGGCCTTGATGGCGTGAAATGCCATTCGGGTGGTCTGCAGCGACGAGGCACAGTAGCGGGTCAGCGTCACGCCGGGCAGGTGGTCGTAGCCCAGCAGGACGGCGACGACACGGGCCATGTTGAAGCCCTGCTCGCCGCCCGGCAACCCGCAGCCCAGCATCAGGTCGTCGATGTCTTCCGGGTCCAGCTGCGGCACCTTCTGCAGTGCCGTCCTGATGATGAACGCCGCCAGGTCGTCCGGGCGCAGATCCTTCAGTGATCCCTTGAAGGCACGGCCGATCGGGGTACGAGCAGTGGCGACGATGACTGCCTCGGGCATGTGTCCAGTCCTCTCGGGGCGGCGTTCTCTAGGGGCCCGGATCACGGACGGCGACGCTTAGCCGGTCACGCCAGGCGGCCGGGTCAGGCCGAGCGCCTGCTCGAGTACGGCGGGGAGCTGTCGCGCACCGTCCGATGTGTAGCGCGTGGATCGCCAGGCTACGTGCCGGTCCGGGCGTACCAGGACGCAGCCGGTGGCCTCCACCTCCCGGCGTGAAGCCCACTCGCCATAAGGGTCGGTGACGCCTTCCCGGCCTCCGATGACGTGGACGCGGACGGGTACCCCTAGGCGTGCGGAGACTTCCGCCGCCGGGCGGGCCCATGCCTCACCGCCCGGTCCGGTGAGCAGCGCGAAGCCCAGGTCATCGACCAGGTCGAGCGAGGAGACCGGGACACCGGCGTGTTCGAGCCGGGCGTGCGGGACGCGGGCTCCGGGGCGGGAGGTCGGCTGGTAATACAGCTGAGGATCACGCGCCGGGATCGGGTCCGGGCTGCCGTCATCGACGACGGCCTCGCTTCGGTAGCGGTACCCGAGCTCGATGCCGTGGGCGTTGAACTGGTAGTTGCTCAGCTCGATCGCCTTGTGCAGCGCGTCCCTGCGCTCGTCCCCGGCGGGCCCGGGTTCGTACAACGTGTTGAGTGCTTGCCAGCCTGCCTCGGCGGGCTGTGCCGGCTCGTACCCGAGGGCGGCCTCGACCGCGGCTCCTTCCTGCAGGCTGGTGATGGCGCGCTGGACGCCCTGCGCCCCGACCGGCTGTCGTTC
>Ga0137390_10003573_pt1 | contig 12719 bp, 8 predicted proteins | sample 15con2h24AmetaG_FD_104937 | JGI IMG/M metagenome (GOLD analysis project Ga0137390, IMG submission 104937) | Vadose zone soil microbial communities from Angelo Coast Range Reserve, California, USA - 15con2h2.4A metaG | ecosystem: Environmental > Terrestrial > Soil > Vadose zone > Saprolite... | reverse complement strand
GCCCGGATGGGGCGATCGAGGAGATCGGTTCTCATCGCCGCGACCACGACCGACACCGGCCTGACCGTCCGATGCGAGAGCTCGACACCGCCTCATATCCCCGCGGCGTCATGCCGAACTCACCGTAAGATCGAGCGGTTGATGCCTGACAAGCCCTAACAGGCGGCGCGGGCGGCGACATCTTTGTGTTCCCGGTCGTAGGCGCCGGCAGCAGCGTGACCGCCTTCCATGTCCGCGAGAATCTGCTCGACCTGCGTCCGCGGCCGGGTACACCCGGAGCGACCCAATTGCGGACCACACGATCACCCTCATCTCGGATGGCGCCGGCGGCACCACAGTGGTGGTCGATCCGACGCATAGCGGTACCCTGCACAATCTAGTCGACTTGCAGAACGTCGCTTCAGGCATTGTGCACGTCGGCTTGGACTTGCTTTGGCATTAGCCCGATAAATAGGGCTTGGCGGCCGCGTCGACGCGTCGTCGCCCGCCCGGACTACCGCAAACCCCAGTCGGGCAGCGTGCGGGCGCGGGCGCGGACGCAGAAAACGTTCGCCGCCTCGCCGCCATAATAAAGATAAAAATTCGTATTCTTTTCGCACAGCCTCGTGCAATATAAGCGGTCGCGTTAAAGTCTGGAGCGCAGGCAGCGCTCTCCGAGTGCTCGCGAAATTGAACTCAAGGATCGGGCATGGTGCTCAGAGTGGAGGTGCCGGTCGGATACGAGAAAGAACAGGCGTACATAGCGCGTTGTTTGCTGAGCGATTTCCTGGGCCTGAAATACGAGATCGCGCCGAAGCCGATCGACCGCGTCTTGATCCATGATGGCGACGGGCGCGAGTTATCGATCGCGGCCGATTTATTCACCCGCTCATCGGACGCATGGCTGACCGCTGCCAGCCTTCCGCGGGAGCCCCTCGCTTGGTGGAACGCCTCCGACGTTCCAGCCAGGCTGATCGATCGCTGTCTGCCGGTTCTCTATGGGAAACCGGCATTCTCGCGCGGTGAGCGATCCGTCCACCTGGGGATCGACATCTTTGGCGGCGCGTTTTTCTTCCTCGCGCGGCTCGAGGAAGTCATCTCAAACAGGCTGGACGCTTACGGCCGCTTTCCCGCGAGCGAGGCGCTATCGCTTCGTTACAGCATTCTGCACCGGCCGGTGGTTGACGAGTATGTCGAAGTCCTTTGGGCCTGCCTCCACGCCCTTTGGCCGGGCCTGCGCCGTCGGCCCCGGGGCTTCCGGCAGCATCTCACACACGATGTCGATCATCTGCGGTTCTCTCTGCCGCGTGCCCTGGTCACCGACGTCAGGCGCCGAAAGCTGGATCTTGCTCTCTCGGACCTCAGGCTTTGGATGGCGATCAGACGCGGCGCCAAGGCCGATCCGTGCGACACCTACGACCTCATTATGGACATCAGCGAGCGCGCTGGAGTGGCAAGCGCATTTTACTTCATCACTAAATGGACAAATCCCGCATATGATCTGAGCTACGTCTTCAACCAGCGCCGAACCCGCGAGCTGTTGCGGCGCATCAGCACGCGGGGACACGAGATCGGGCTGCACGGCAGCTACAACGCCTTCTCGAGCGGCCGTCAGATCGCAAAGGAGTTCGGGGCGCTGCGGCAGGCCTCCCGGGCGGTCGGCGCGAGGCAGTTGCGATGGGGTTGCCGCCAGCACTATCTCCGCTGGCGCACTCCCGACACCTTTCAGCACTGCGAAGATGCCGGGCTAGATTACGACACCACATTGGGCTATGCCGACGACGTCGGCTTCCGCTGCGGCACGTCCCACGAATTTGCAGTTTTCAACGTCAAGACGCGGAATTCCTTGCGGCTGAAGGAGAGACCGCTCATCGCAATGGATTGCACGGTGCTCGACCCCGAGTTTCTGAACCAAGGCATAACGTCAACGGCGTTCGACCGCTTCAAGAGCTTGAAGGACACCTGCCGGCATTACGACGGCAACTTCACGCTGCTGTGGCACAACAATCGCTTGGCTGATCCTGCGGAAGCGTCTTTCTACCGCGCCTTGGTCAACGCCTGACGCCGCGAAGAGGACTCGGATGACGTCCTACTGCATCTTCCAGGAGCCATGGTGGCTCGACGCTGTCGCGCCCGGGGCGTGGACGTCCCTGGAAGTGAGCCGCGGAACGCAACTCACGGCGCGTATGCCCATCGTGGTTCGCCGCAAGTATGGATTCAGGATCATCCGCCAGCCGCCTCTCACGCCGACCTTGGGACCGTGGTTCAGATCGCCGGCCACGAACACGGTCAGGGAAATGGCCGAGCAGAAGAAGACGATTAACGAGCTCATCGATCAGCTTCCAAATTGGGATTATTTCGAGGTCAATCTGCACCCGTGCGTTACGAACTGGCTGCCGTTTTATTGGAGAGGTTTCGAGCAAACCACGCTGTACACCTACGTCCTGCCGGACACATCAAAGCTGGGTGCGTTGTGGGCCGGCATGCAGGAAAATGTTCGGCGCCACATTCGCAAGGCAGAAAAGACGCTCTCGATCCGGACCGACCTGTCCGTCGGTCAGCTTCTCGACGTCGTCGCGCTCACCTTCTCCCGGCAAGGACGTCGCCTTCCGTTCAAACGTGAACTGTTCTGTCGCATCGATGACGCGTGCCGAGCTCGGGACGCTCGGCGAATGTATTTTGCAGAGGATGCGAGCGGCGCCATTCACGCAGCACTCTACATCGTAACGGACCGCGAGTACGCCTATTATCTGATCGGTGGGGCCGATCCCCAGCTGCGCAGCAGCGGCGCACAGAGCCTCCTCTTCTGGCAAGCAATCAAGGACGCGTCAGAAGAAAACCTCAAATTCGATTTTGAGGGCTCGATGATCGAGCCGATTGAGCGCGTGTTTCGTGCTTTCGGGACGGTCCAGGTCCCCTACTTGCGCGTATATCAGGCGCGCCCCCTGGTCAAGGCTTTGATTCAGGTCTGCCCGCGTTCCTTGATGGCGGGAGCCGCCCGGAACCTCTAGGCGCCGTCGGGCCCGGGAAAGTCCGACCGCTACGGATGCGGAAAGATGAAGTCTTTTTTGCCTCAAAAATACGTTGACAACCGGTCGGAAGCGATCTTACCGTCGCTCTTGTCGTCGATAACAGCGATTTTAGTTATTTTCGATTCCGGACAGAGAGGCCGCTCATGACAGCCCCCGTAGCGATTGGTCGTGCGCCTCCCGTGGAGAAAACTCGGCCAAGGGCCGCTCCGCCACGTTCGGCGAAAATTCACATTGGGCCGGGCTTCCGGATCAACGCCGACATTCCTCGTCCACGGCAAGGCGTGGTCGCCCGTGCGCGTCTACCCGGGCGACAATCTAATGGTTCATAAGGCGCTCGACAGTCGACTACCTCCAAAGCAGCGCCACGTATCGCAACCTGTCCGTCGGAACCTTCTCGAACGCCTGCGTCGACGACGTTTTGAACAGGCTGGGCCTGGAAACCCAATGAGATTCACGCGCATCGGGCGCTCGCCGCTGCCGAGGCGAATGGCCAGAAGGGCTCTCTACGGTTATTATCTCTTCCAGCGCCTGGCATTGTCGGATCGGGTAAACCGAAACGTTAGGAAAATGGCGCGCCACCGCAGCGATTTCTATGCCCAAATCTGGAAAGAAGCTGCGGAAGCGACGGAATCGGCCATCGCTAGCGCAGGCAATGGGTTTTTCCGAGTCACTCGGGGCACGAGAAGCATTTTCGTGAACAGCAACCAGAGCCTGCTCGACAGCCATGTCGCAGTCTCCCTAGCGGACGATAAGGCGACCACCTATCGCCTCTTGGCCAAAGCGCAGATTCCGGTGCCAGAGCACGTGGTGATTTCCCCAGAGGACTTCGATGCAGCGCTGGGATTCGCCAAATCGCTTTCCTGTCCGGTCGTGGTGAAACCGGCGTTCGGCACGAGCGGCGGCACCGGCGTGTCGACCGATGTCCGCACGGCCCCGCAACTGATGCATGCCATTGCCTGGGCGGCGGCGTTCTGCAGCCAGGTCATCGTCGAGCGACAGATTGAAGGTGAGACCTACCGTCTTCTCTACCTCGACGGCGAATTGCTCGATTGCGTGCTGCGCCGTTCGCCAAGGCTCGTCGGCGACGGCGCTGCGTCTGTAAGAGATCTCGTCCATTCGGAAAATTCGCGGCGGCTCTCGGCCGGATACCAGAGGAGCCAAGCGCTGCTCAACATCGATCAGGACATGAAGACGACGCTGGCCCTGCAGGGTCTCCGTCTCGGCGCGGTTCCGGAAAACCGTCGAGAGTTCGTGGTGAAGCGCGTGGTCAATGAGAACATCGCATCTGAAAACGAGACCGTGACCGGTGGTCTGTGCAGCGAAATCGTCGAGATCGGCCGGCGCGTGGCCGAAACGCTCGGCCTGCGGCTCGCGGGACTAGATGTGATCACATCAGACCTGCGCCTGCCCCTTCACAAGGTCGGGGGCGCCGTTGTCGATGTCAATGCCGTCCCGGGTTTCTATTACCATTACCTCAAGAAAGATCGATTTCCTGTTGCTTATTATATTCTCAAATGGGCATTGGGCCATGCCGCCTCAGCTTAGGCAGGAGACCCGGGGCCCGGCGGCAATCGTCATCGATGGCGCGCAGCAGGCGCTTTCGGTAGCTCGGAACCTGGGTCGAAGCGGCGTTCCGGTTTACGCCCTGACCTCGTCCTCCGAGGGCGTTCGGTTCTCCCGATACGCTCGCTGGCTTCCAATGGCGGATGGTGGTTCGCCGAAATCCTGGGAGCGCTTCCTGCTCGACCCGGCTTCCGATTTCCTGGCCGGATCGGTGCTGCTCGCCTGCACCGATTCTGCGATCCAGTTGGTTGCGCGCAACAGCGAGCAGCTCTCACGCAAGTTCCTGATCGAGGAGGGGGACCGTGAGATTCGGCTCTGCCTCCTTGACAAGTTCCGAACGTATGAGAAAGCCAAGGAAGCGAGGATCCCGATTGTCGCCTACGAATTGCTAGAATCGTTCTTGCAACTGGACTCGCTCGCCGAGCGGCTCCGCTTTCCGCTGATCATCAAGCCGCTCTACTCGCCGGACTCGGAGGCCCTTGGCGCCAAGTTCGTGATGGTAAACAACAGAAATGAGCTCTCTGAGAAGGGACGCCGCTTGCTACGTCTCGGCGTGCCAAGCGTTGCCATGGAGTTCGTGCCGGGCGGCGACGATTTGCTGTGCAGCTATTATACCTATATGGACGAGAACAGCCATCCGCTCGTCGAATTCACCAAACGGCTTTTGCGTCGCTCTCCGATGCACACTGGTATTGGTTGTTACCACGTGACCGACTGGAACCCAGAAATAGCAGAACTTGGCCGCAGATTCTTCCAGCACGTCAAGTTGAAGGGGATCGGCAACATCGAGTTCAAGCGGGATCGCCGGGACGGGCAGTTCAAAGTGATTGAGGCCAATGCGCGCTTCACCTCTGCGGACGCCGTCGTGACCAAGAGCGGAATAGACCTCGCCACCATCACCTACAATCGGTTGACGCACCGACCGTTGCCGCCGGTACGCCCGTACAGGAAGGGCTTGGTGCTTTGGCTTCCGGCGGAGGACATACGTGCCTTCTTCCAGCTTCGAGCGCTCGGCAAGATCACCTTCGGCCGCTGGCTCAGCAGCCTCCTTCGGGTACGCCAGCTCCCGTACTTCTCATGGCGGGACCCGTTACCGAGCTTCTACGTAAACGCCGTTAGGACAGTTCGGTTGGCAAGGATGGCAAAGCCGCGGATCGTGGTGTCGATCCGTGAGTTCGGCGGCGGGACCCGACGGTGAGCCGCGATCGCGATCATCTCTCCGGGTGCTGGGGACCACACTGTCGGGCGGGTCCTCGCGCACTCCGGCCACGAGATGCTTTGAAATGTTTCCGACCGGAGCGCAGCCACGCGGCTCCGCGCTTCTTCCGCCGGCTTCACGCTCTGCGCTTCGTTGCGTGAATCCGTGCTCGAGAGCGAGATCGTGATTTCGCTCGTGCAACCCGCACAGGCCGTCGCTGTGGCGTTACGCATCTCCGTGTGTTTCAGTCGCGAGATTGCGCGCGGCTCCGCGGCGCCGTTCGAGATCGAATCCACGTCGACCGCAACTCGATATCGCCGCGGGACGGCGAGGACGGTTGCAGAGATTGTCGCCGCCAGCGGTCCTGAGGTAGCAGATGCGAGCTTCTACCGCCCGGCCAGCTCGCTAGCAGAAGGAAAGATCTTGCTCGGCGGCCGGAAGGCTGCTGGCGTGGCCGCCCTATTCGAGCCGGTGGTCGAGGCGAGAACGATAAGGGGCCATATCGGTGCCGCTTCGGCGGTGAAAATGTCGGTCTCCTCTATCCTGGCGAAGGCGGTGCCCTCTGTTTCTCCACCTCGCTTGGGCGACGGCCGCCTCGGGTTAGCCTCAATACTGTTCACTTAAGGTTGATCTTGATCGCGTCGAGGATGTTGATGGGCGGGCATCGGCGGGGCAGTTTTCCGGCGGATCGGGAAGCTATCAGTGATCCGGGCCCGCCGGAAGCGCCGCAACCGTTCGCGCCATCGCTCCGTCTCCTGCTCAAAACCGAAAGCAGGATATCGTAAAATCAACCTTAAGTGAACAGTATTGGGATTAGTTAGCCTCTGGATAAAATGCGCGAGATCGAAACGTGGATCGAGGATCTTGCACAATCGGCGAATAACGCGGAGCGGTCGAGAGACCCTTGGGCGGCTCCAGTTACACAGGTTTGCCACCCGAAGCCGACTGGAACTTCCACGAGCTGATCGCCGCAATCGTCGCCGCGGGTCAGAGGCACGGCCTGGACGCTGCGATTAATCTGACGTGTCTTATTGGTTACGATTCTCGATTTTGTAGAGGCCGGTGGCCCAGCAAAGCAAATCAGGGGCCGAAGGTACTGCGCTTTTTTCTTTGTAATAGCAGAGAATTTCTATTATCTTTCTCGCATAAGTGGGGCTCGAAAGGAATTCGAGGTGACGCCGAGCGACGTTATCGAGTTGGCGGGCGTGAGCCGGCCTGATCGGGTCAGGGTTGTTCACCTCTCGTCCGGTCACCGAGCCGGTGAGAGCCGAATATTCCGCAAGGAATGTAGAAGTCTGGCGCGCGCTGGTTATGATGTGACGTATGTTTGTCGGGGTGATCCCCATTTCACACCGGACGGCGCCGACATGGTCCAGGATGGCGTCCGCATCCTCACGGTGAAACGCCGCGCGGGTCGCCTGGGACGCATGGTCGTGACGCCGCTCGAAATCGTAATGGTCGGATTGCGGCAAGGCGGAACCCTCTACCATTTCCACGACCCGGAGCTGATCCCACTGGGATTGATCCTTCGTCTGCTCGGGAAGCGGGTGATCTACGACGTGCACGAGGACGTTCCGCGCGACGTCTTGGTCAAGGAATGGATTCCGCGCATCCTGCGCCAACCCGTTTCGCTTGCAATGGCCCTTGTCGAATGGATTGCCGCTCGCACGCTTTCCGGCTTAGTGGCGGCGACGCCAGCGATTGCCCGACGCTTCCCCAAAGACAGCGTCGCTCTCGTCCAGAATTTTGCTTTCACGTCGGAACTCGTGCAAGACGGAGTACCGGTGGGTGAGCGGCGGGCCGTAACCTATGTAGGGGCGATGTCCACCGATCGGTGCGCCATCGAGATGGTGGAGGCGATAGCACGGGTCCAGCGTAATCCCGACATACGCCTCATCATCGCTGGTACTGCCCATCCCCCCTCGCTGATCGAGGAACTGTCCTCAATGGCGGGATGGTCGCGCGTTGATTATCGCGGTCTTCTGGATCGCGATGGTGTCCGCGGCGTGCTGGCCGAGTCACGGGTCGGACTGGTGTTCTTCCGCCCAGTGCAGTGCTACCTTGAAGCCCAGCCGACCAAATTGTTCGAATACATGGCGGCAGGCTTGGCGGTGATCGCCGCCGACTTTCCCAGGTGGCGCGAAATCGTGGAGGAGAACGGTTGCGGCCTGTGCGTTCCACCGGGCGATGTCGCCGCCATAGCATCGGCGATCGAGTGGATGTTCGAGCACCCAGCGGAGGCCCATGAAATGGGCCGCCGCGGTCGACAAATTGTGGTCAACTCGCTGAATTGGGAACGAGAAGCGCAGGAATTGCTCCGGCTGTACGCAAGGGTCATTGGCGCCGGTCATTGCCAGGATCGCGTTGCGAACTGACACTGGAACGCTTGGCAGCACATCATCAGTCGGAAGTCGGCCATTTCGATCCCGTTACGCGCCAGTCCTGCAACGCGCCTCCCCGGTGTCGGCGTAGTTATCATGTCAAGCTCCGCCACGGGCGCTCGCGAGAAACATCGAGAAACATAATGGGCGCAGCGCCGCGTCGATCCGGCTGCGGTCGGTTGCGGGGAGCGTGCCGTTGCGGCGATGCCGGCGACGTCTTAATATATTATCTGCCGAGGACATCTTACGCACGCCCGCTCTTTGTCTTCTTTACAAACCAGCACGGGGACCTTACAGTATCGTTAACACGGAATTCATAAGGAACAAGAATGCGGGCGGCGATTTGTTTTCGGTCATTCCGACAGAATTTGACGGGCGGCGCCTAATCGGCGCTGAAGGGTTGCATGCAAAATCAGGTCCAGATAACAGACGCATCGGATCTTCGAGTCTGGTCGGATACGGCGAGGGAGAGCCCGGATTCGGGGAACGCGATAGACACCGTCAGCGCGCTTCAGAGACACTGGGCCCTGGTCACAACCGTGACTGCTGGCGCCACAGTTCTGGCCTATCTGCTTTGCCAACTGGTGACACCTCTTTTTGCGGCGAAAACGAGCGTCATGATCGAGGCTCGGTCGCCGAGCCCCGCAGCGTCACTCTCCAATCAGATGGCAATGCAACCGTCCGAGGAGACCCTGAGAAAGAACGAAATCTCGATCCTTCGATCGCGCAGTTTAGCCGAATCCGTCGTCACGCGTCTGTCGCTGGACCGTGATCCCGAATTCAATCCTACGTTACAGCCCACCAAGTCGCAGCACGAGCTGCTGGTGCGCGCCAAGGCGGCGTTCGTTTCTATATCCAAGATCTTTGGGTTTGCCGAGCGTCGCGGACGATCGGAGGAGGACGCTCGCGAGGACACTGTTGATATCTTTCTCGATCGCCTCGGGGTGACTTCTACAGATGCCTCGCGTGTTATCGACGTTCGTTTTCTTTCCGAGACTCCGGATCGGGCGGCGCAGGTCGCCAACACGATTGTGAATGAATATATTGCGGCAAAAATCCATCAGCAGATTGCCGGGCCACAGACCGCCGCTGAAAGTCTGGAACGGCACATCCAGGCTCTCAACAAAAAAATCCGCGATTCCGAGCGGGTGATCGACGACGCGCGGAAGACGAACGGACTTCTCCCGACGGAGAAGGCCAGGGTGCTCGTCGACCAGCTTTCCGAGTTGAATAAGCGGCTCGCGGTGGTGACGGGAGAACGAATGACCGCCGAGGCGCGGCTGAAGGAGCTGCATTCGACCCAGTCCGGACGAGCCGAATCGGCCGCCGCGGTGCTCGCCTCGGCATTGATCCAACGTTTGCAAGCCGAGGCATCTCTGCTTGCCAGCCGTATCGGACAGATGTCCACTACCTACGGCGAACAGAATCCAAAGCTTGCCCAGGCTCGTGCTGAGTTGGCGGAGCTTCATGCGCGAATCGACGCGGAGGTGGCCAAGATTGCCGCGTCCTACCGCGATGCGCTTCTCGTCGCGAAGGCCAATGAGACTTCGCTTAGGCAAGAAGTCGAATGGCTAAAGACCCAGGTGGCGAAGGCGGATTCGTCCGAGGTCGACGTGCGTGCCCTGGAGCGTGGGACCGAGGCGGACAAAGGCCTGATGATGCAGCTCGTAACTCATCTCAACGAAACCAAAGCGCACATCGAGTTGCAGGGCGCTGAGGCATGGGTAATATCGAAGGCGACAGTGCCGCGTTTGCCGAGCTTTCCCCCCAAACTCGCCATTGTGGCCGCCGCCCTCCTCTTCTCCGCCATGGGCGGGGCCATTCTGGCGGTCTTGCTCGAGCGTCGCGACGGGGCGGTCCGTAGCATGGAACAAATCCGCCGATTGACCGCCGCCCGCGTTTTCGGGGCGCTTCCGTTGCTCAAGTTGTTACGAAGGGACGGATTGCCGCAGTCGGAGCGGCTGGAAAAATCATTGTTCGCGGAAAATTTGCGGGGCTTCTGGTTTCAGCTCAATAAGATCAGATCGGTTCCCGCAAAGACCCTTCTGATCACCTCCTCCGTGTCATCCGAGGGTAAGAGCACGATCTCAGCTTGTCTCGCTCGCATCATTGCTTGGACTGGCGGTCGCGTCGTGGTGGTAGACGCCGATTTGCGCAATCCAACCGCACACCGACTGCATTGCGTCGATAGGTCGTCGCCCGGTCTGGCAGAGCTCATCGCAGGGAAGGTCGAGCTGGATCAAGTCCTACAATTCGACAGCACCTCTAGCACCTTTGTGATCACGGCCGGCACGTGCGCCGCGTCCCCCTCCGATATCCTTCGGTCGCCGAGGTTGTCGTTTGTGCTCCGCGAATTGGCGAAAGATTTCGATGCCGTCATCATTGATTCCCCTCCGGTCCTGGCGGCACACGATGCCTGCATTCTCGCTCAGGAGGTCGATACGGCCATCATGGTCGTTCGCTGGGGCGAGACCAAGGCCACCGCATTGCGCAGCGCCTTGCAAAGAATGTCCGACTGCGAGGTTGACTTTGAAGGTATCATTTTGTCGATGGTTGACGTTAGAAAATATCAACGTTACGGCTCTTCCGATGCGGAAGTCTTTTCGCGCGGATCTCGCAAATATTATCTTTATGATTAGTACGTGCGACGCCGTGACCTCGCCACGACTGGCCTCTCACGGACCAGTGACGCGATCTGTTCGATCGCGCTCGACGTCCATCGGAAATCTCGCCAGGTGATCGAATGTGCGGAATAGCAGGCGTCGTGGCGCGACGGAATAGCTTGGATGTGTCGCGCGCAATCAAAGAGATGTCCTATCGAGTTCGGCATCGCGGGCCCGATGACCACGGTCACTACGTCCGGGGGAGGGTAGCACTCGGTCATCGACGCCTTTCGATCATTGACCTTTCGGTGGGCGGGCATCAGCCGATGGCCTCGGAGGACGGTCGTTATGTGATCGTTTACAACGGAGAGGTTTACAACTTCCTCGAGCTTAAGTCAGAATTGATGGCCTTCGGCTTCCGGTTCCGTTCGAACTCGGACACCGAGGTCGTACTGGCCGCTTTCGCCGCCTGGGGATCGGACTGTCTTGCTCGATTCAACGGAATGTGGTCATTCGCCATCTACGACGAGCAGGAGAACAGCATCTTTGCGGCTCGCGACCGCTTTGGTGTGAAGCCGTTCTATTTTATTTTGAACGAGAGTTGCTTCGCTTTTGGTTCGGAAATCCGCCAGCTCTTGCCGTTGCTGGATTCAGTTGAGGCTAATCCGTCAACTCTGTCAGAGTTCCTTCTCGTCGGCGAGCCTCGGCAGTCACCGGAAACATTCTTCAAAGACGTGTCGAATCTTCTCCCGGGTCATTATCTAAGTTACCACGTCGACACGAACCGCTGCTCGATCGAACGATATTATGGTCTTTCGGACCAGCTCAACGGCGTCGATGATCGGCCGGATACGGAGGTGCTCCGGGACTTCCGTGAGATTTTCGAGGACTCCGTACGGCTGCGGTTGCGGTCTGACGTTCGGGTTGGAACGTGTCTTAGCGGCGGCCTAGACAGCTCGAGCGTGGCGATGGTCGCTTCGGCGATGCACCGGCTGAACAGCAACTCTCCTTTCAGCGCCATCACGGCGATCAGCGACGAGCCTCGCAATAGCGAGGAGATCTATGCTGAGGCTGTAATCGATGCGGGCTCGCTGCATTGGATCAAGGTGCGCCCCAGCTACGAGGATTTTTGCGCATCCCTGGACACGGTGGTGACCCATCAGGAGGAGCCGTTCGCATCTCCGTCCATTTGCATGCAATCCTTCGTCATGCGGGCCGCCCGGGAAAATGGCGTTGTGGTCTTGCTTGATGGCCAAGGGGGCGATGAAACTCTTCTTGGCTACGATCGATACTATATCCCCTATTTCGTCGAGCTTTGGCGGGCCGGAGACTTCGGCGGGCTGTTGCACGGGGTCAGGGATACGCTGCAAAGCAACGCAAATATGAACATGCTCCGATTGACCGGCTATTTGCTATTTGGTCTGCTTCCGAGCCTCCGGCACCGATATCACCTGTATCGGAGCAAGCACATCGTGTCCAGCCCGCCACGGCCGGACTGGATCAATTCCTTTGCAAAAGCGTGCCACGATGTTCGCGCGCTGCAGATCCTCGAGGTGGAGGCCACCAGTCTGCCCTCGCTGTTACGCTATGAGGACAAGAACTCAATGGCGTTTTCCATAGAGGCGCGGCTTCCATTTCTTGATTACAGATTGGTAGAGAAGTCCATTGCACTCGCCTTGAACATGAAAATGCGTGCGGGATGGACCAAATGGGCCCTCCGACAGTCAATGAGTGACGTGCTCCCTCATAGAATCGCCTGGCGGCGCAACAAGATTGGGTTTGCGCCCCCGGACCAGTGGATCGCCCGCCATGGGGAGATCATGGCTGAGAAGGTGGTACAATCAGTGTTGATGCGGCGATTTTGCGACCTCGATCGCTTACGGCGATATTATTCCAAGCTGGACCCGAATAGCCAGTGGCGCCTTTACAGCGTGGCGCTTTGGGAGGAACAGTTTGGAGTCGG
>Ga0137390_10003567_pt1 | contig 12725 bp, 9 predicted proteins | sample 15con2h24AmetaG_FD_104937 | JGI IMG/M metagenome (GOLD analysis project Ga0137390, IMG submission 104937) | Vadose zone soil microbial communities from Angelo Coast Range Reserve, California, USA - 15con2h2.4A metaG | ecosystem: Environmental > Terrestrial > Soil > Vadose zone > Saprolite... | reverse complement strand
TCGACGAGGATGGGCCCTGGCCCCGGAGCCGGCAGCGTGTTGGGCGGATCGACCACCGGCGGTTGGCGGTCCGCAAGGTCGAACAGGCGCCCCGCGGTGCGCAGGTCGGCCCGCAGGGAGTCCACGGCGGCCGGGACGCTCCGCAGAACCTCCAGCGTCGCCCAGCCGAGCAGGACCAGGGCCCCCAGATCCACGCCGGGCAGACGTCCGGAGCGGACGGCCGGGATGCCAACCGCGAGCATCGCCGGCGGCGCCAAACCCCAGACCAGGAGGCCGAGGCCCTCCCGAAGCCCCTTGCGCCACGCCGCGTGCCGTTCGGCAGCCTCCAGGGCCGCCTCGGCCCGGTCCAGGCGCCCGAGCCACTCGTCCTGCCTGCCGAACGCCACGATCTCCTGAACGCCGTCGAGGAGATCGGCGACGTCGGCAGCCAACTCCCCTCGCGCCTCGGCCAGCGTGCGTTCCTCGACGGATTCCAGGCGGAGCGCCAACCAGGGCGCGGCGCCACCCGCCAGCAGGGCAAGGACGGCCAGCACCGCGGCACCCGCCGGGAGCAGGAGCCAGGCCAGTGCCACGCTCGCCACCGCCGATACCACCGCGACGGCGACGGGGACAACGCCGCGCACGATCAGGGACTGAAGGCTGTCCACGTCGCCCGCGAACCTGCCGAGAAGGTCGCCGGTTCGCTCGCCACCGAGCCCCCCCGGCGCCAGCGGCTCGAGCCGGCGGAAGAACCACGTGCGGATGCCCCCCAGGGAGCGCAGGGCCGCGTCGTGGGAGGCGAGGCGCTCGAGATACCGGAACGACCCGCGGCCGATCGCCAGCAGCCGGACGACGGCCACCAGCACCATGAGGTCGAGGACCGCCGGGCGGAGGGCAGCGCGGGAGATGAGCAGGCCCGAGGCGGCGATGAGGCCGATCGTGCAGAGTGCCGCGGCAGAACCCGCGGCCACGGCAAGGGCGATCCGCGCCCGTTGGGGGGCCAGCAGGGCGAACGCCCGGCGGGCGCCACGCGACGTCACGCGGGCTCCAGGCTTCGCGTCGCACCCGGCATGGTCCCCGCTTCGATCCGTACGGTGCGGTCGGCCGCTACGGCGAGGGCCGCGGTATGCGCCACGACGACGACCGTCCGTCCCGCCATGAGGCGACGCAGGGCGTCGGCCACGATGGCTTCGCTCTCGGGGTCGAGGGCCGAGGCAGGCTCGTCGAGCAGCAGGAGGGGGGCGTCGCGCAGGAAGGCGCGTGCGATGGCGATGCGCTGGCGCTGGCCTGCCGACAGACCCCCGCCCCGCTCGCCCAGGAACGTCGCAGTGCCGCGGGGAAGGGCCGAGACGAACTCGGCGGCGCCGGCAAGCTCCAATGCCCGCCGGATGCCCTCCTCCGATGCCCCCGGCCTTGCCACTGCCAGGTTCTCCTCGATGGTCCCCCGGAACAGGTGCGGCCGCTGCGGGACCCACGCGACATGCTCCCGCCAGTCGCCAGCGGGCATGGCGCCAAGATCGACGTCACCGGCGGTGACCCGGCCCGCTGCGGGCTCCACCAGCCGGAGCAGCAGGGCCAGCACCGTGCTCTTGCCGGCTCCGCTCGGCCCTGTCAGGGCGAGGTGCTCGCCGGGGTGGATGTCCAGGGTGAGGCGGTCCAGGGCGGGCGCTGCCCTGCCCCGGTAGGAGACCGACACCTCCTCCAGGCGGATGGGCACCTGCCGCAGGTCCGGGACCACCAGACGGGGGAGCCCGCCGCCCGCCGCCTCGGCCTCTGCCTCGGCCTCCGCTGGCGCGGGGATCGCCAGCACCTCGAAGATGCGCTCGGCGGCGGCCATGCCTTCGGCGCTCGCATGGAACTGGACGCTCGCCAGGCGGAGGGGCCCGTAGACCTCGGGAGTGAGGAGCAGGACCGCGAGCCCCGCCGCGAGGGTCATGTGTCCGTCCACGAGGCGCAGGCCGATCGACACCGCCACGAGTGCGGTCGCCACCGCGGAGATGGTCTCCAAGGCGAAGGCCGAGAGGAATGCCACCCGCAGCGTCTTCATCGTTGCGCGCCGGTGCTCCTCGCTGACCGAGCCGATGAGCTCGGCCTGCGGCCCGCTCCTGGCGAACAAACGCAGGGTTGGGAGGCCGCGGACGGCATCGAGGAAGTGCCCGGCCAGCGTCCCGAGCAGGCGCCACTGCCGACGTGCGGGGGCCTGCGCGGCCAGGCCGATCAGCCATCCGAACAGCGGGACCAGGGGCAGCGTGACCGCGAGGATGAGGGCCGAGGTGCGGTCGGTGCGGACCACCCACCCCAGCACGGCCAGCGGGACGATGACGCTCAGGACCAACTGGGGAAGGAACCGGGCGAAGTAGGCGTCCAGGGCGTCGATGCCGCGGGTGGCCGCCAGCGTCACTTCCCCGGCGCTCTCCGCTGCGAGCCGGGCCGGCCCCAGGCCGACGATGTGCCCGGCGAGCGCACGCCGCAGGTCCCGCTTGGCCCGGGCCGAGGTGCGGTGCGCGGCAGACTCCGCCCCCCAGGCGAGCCCGGCCCGGACGCCGGCGATGGCGGCCAGCCACCCGAGCCTGGGCGCTTCCTGGGCGAGGGTGGTGCCTGCCAGGAAGACCCGGGCGATGACCCCTGCGAGCAGGACGGCCTGGGCGACGAGGCACACCGCGCCGACGGTCCCGATCGTCACGCTCAGGGCCACGTAGCGTCGCACCGCCGGGCTGGCGCGGAGCAGCCGGGTGTCGATCGGCGGGGCCCGGCGGGGCCGGGGCGGCACGCTGTCCACGGGTGGCGCTACTGGCCCGGTGTGGCCGGCCCTGCGGCGCTCGGCCGGGACGCCGGTTGGGCCGCCGGTGGGGCGCTCGGTTGGACCGTCGGTGGGGCGCTCGCTGGGGCCGTCGGGTGACTCGCTGGGGCGCTCGCTGGGGCCGGCGGTGGGGCCGGCGGTGGGGCCGGCGCTGGGGCCGGCGGTGGGGCCGGCGGTTGGGCTGCCAGCCGGCCCGAGGTTACGCGCGTGCGGAACACCCAGTAGGTCCAGCCCTGGTACGCGAGCACCAGCGGCGTGAAGATCGCGGCAACGATCGCCATGAGCCGGAGCGTGTAGTGGCCGGAGGCTGCGTTGTCGATCGTGAGGCTGTTGGCAGCCCCGAGGCTGGAAACCATCACCCTGGGGTAGAGGTTGAGGAATATGGTTGCGATCAAGAGGACGATCGCGAGCGCGGTCCCGACGAACGCCCAGCCCTCGAGCCGCTCGTGCACCAGCCAGGTGACGGCGATGGCGGCCCCCATCGCGGCCACGGGCACGAGCGGCGGGACCAGGCCCAAGTAGGCGGCTCGCTCGGCATTGACGTAGGTCCAGACGAGGAACCCGATGACCGCCAGGGCCGCCGGCCACGCGAGGCGCCGGGCGACCGCCCGGGCTCGCTGGAGGACATCGCCGTCGGTGCGCAGCGTGAGGAACACCGCCCCGTGCAGGGTGAACAGCAGCCCGGTCGTGAGGCCCGCCCAGAGCGCGTAGGGGTTGAGGAGGTCCAGCAGGGAACCGGTGAAGTCGTGGTGGGCGTCGATCGGCACGCCCCGCAGGATATTGCCCCAGGCCACCCCCCACAGCACGGCCGGGACGAGGCTGCCGAAGAAGATCGACCGGTCCCACAGCCGGCGCCACCCTGCGTCGGCGCCCTTGCCCCGGAACTCGAACGCAACCCCCCGCATGATGAGGGCGCCGAGGATGAGGAACAGCGGGAGATAGAAGCCGCTGAACATCGTGGCGTACCACTCGGGGAATGCGGCGAACGTCGCTCCGCCCGCCACGATGAGCCAGACCTCGTTGGCGTCCCAGAACGGGCCGATGGTGTTGACGACCACCCGGCGCCCCGCCTCGTCGCGGCCGACGACCGGCAGCAGGATCCCCACGCCGAAGTCGAACCCTTCGAGGAAGAAGTAGCCGGTCCAGAAGAGCGCGATCCCCACGAACCAGGCGACGGCCAGCCAGTCGTGGTGCATGTCAGTAGACCAGGGCCGGTTCAGCCTGGCCCGCTTCGTGCTCGTCGTCCTGCGCCGACGGCCCGGCCCGGCCGATGCGCGCCATCAGCCAGAAGTCGATGGCGGCGAGCACGCCGTAGAGGAGGGTGAAGCCGAGGAGCGTCGCCGTCACGTCGGCGGTCCCTACCGTGGGCGACACCGCCGTGGTCGTCTTCATCAGCCCGTAGATGACCCATGGCTGGCGGCCCATCTCCGTGAAGATCCACCCGGCCGAGTTGGCGATGTACGGGAGGGCGAGGGCGGGTACGAGGACCCACAGGAACCGTCGCGAGCGCTCCAGCCTTCGCCGGCGCATGAGGTAGAGACCCAGCGACGACAGCCCGATCATGGCGAACCCGGCTCCCACCATCGTCCGGAAGCCCCAGTAGGTCACCCAGATCACCGGCGTGTAGGAGCCCGGCCCGAACTGTGCCCGCTCCTGGGCCTGGATGTCGTTGATCCCCTCGACCTTCCCGTTCCAGCTGTTGGTGGCGAGCACCGAGAGCAGGTGGGGCAGGCGGATCTGGAAGATCGGCTGGCCCGACAGGTTGCCGATGGTGAGCAGCGAGAAGCTGGCGCCGGTCTCGGTGTCGTAGAGCGCCTCGGCCGCCGCCATCTTCATCGGCTGGATCTTCGTCATCACCTGGGCCTGCATGTGGCCGACGAAGGCGACCCCGAGGGAAGCGACGAAGGCCACGACCATGGCGATGCCGGCAGCCTTACGGAACAGCTCCACCTCGTTGTGGCGCAACAGGTGGAAGGCGCTGATGCCGATGACGAAGAATGCACCGGTGGCGATGGCCGCCAGGATGGTGTGCCAGAACGTCACGATCAGGATCTGGTTGGTCAGCACCGCCCAGAAGTTCGTCAGCGTCGCCCGGCCGGTCGCGGGGTTGATCCGGAACCCGACGGGGTGCTGCATCCAGGAGTTCGCGGCCAGGATCATGAGGGCCGAGAGTATCGACCCGATGCTGACGATCCAGATCGTGGCCAGGTGGAGGCGGGGCGACAGCCGCTCCCGGCCGAAGATCCACAGCCCGAGGAAGGTCGATTCGAGGAAGAAGGCCATCAGCCCCTCCATCGCCAGCGGGGGGCCGAAGACGTCGCCGACGTAGCGGGAGTACTGGGACCAGTTCATCCCGAACTGGAACTCCTGCACGATGCCGGTGACGACCCCCAGGCCGAAGTTGATGAGGAACAGCTTCCCGAAGAAGGAGGTCATGCGCCGGTAGACGTCGTTGCCGGTACGGTGCGCGGCGGTCTGGAAGATGGCGAGGAGGAACCCGAGCCCGATGGTCAGGGGGACGAAGAGGAAGTGGTACACGGTCGTGATGCCGAACTGCCAGCGGGCGAGCTCCAGGCGAGTCACGGTCGTCTCCCTGCCTAGGCGGTCATTCGCCCAGCCACAGGCTACCCCCTCGTGGCTCCCCCGGGACGCCGGGCGGCGATCTCCTCCAGGCGGTGGCGGAAGTTCATGACGCCGTTCGCCGGGGCGCCGAGCTCCGCGACCCGTTCTGCGAGCCGCCGGTCCGAGGTGACGACCCGCAGCGTGCTCGGCTCTGGGTCGGCGGCGACCATCCGGACGATCTCGTCGTCGGCGGCGTTGGCGCCGTGGCGGGTGGCATACGCCACGGTCACGCTGCCATGGCGTCCCGGGGCGACGTCGGGGAGCCGGCGGTCGAAGACGGCGGTCACGTCCTCGCCGGTCGCTGCCGCGTAGGCATCGAGCTCGTCGATGAGCCGGCGCGCCGCCCGCTCGGGGTTGTTCCACCACCCGTCCGGCCGGGAGCCCATGAGGTTCGAGCCGTCGACGAGCCAGCGGGTCTTAGAGCCGCTGGACCGCGAGCTGGGCATAGGCCTGTCCTCCCGTGCCCCCGATGGGCATGTGGACCCCATCCTTGCCGAACCACTGCGGGTGCGCGGCGGCGAGGGCGTTCCAGTCGGCGACAGCGCAGCGCCGGTCCGGCGTGCACCCCGCCTGGATCACCGCGTTGTTGGACGCCACCCAGGAGCAGTACGGGCAGTGGTCGGTGAGCAGCACGAGGCGGCGCCCGGCGGCGACGGCCACGAGTTGGTCGAGCTGGGCCGGGGTGAAGGTGCCGTTGGTCCCGAAGTGCACGATGACGCTGGCGCCGAGCCGGCCGGTGGCCGCGAGCGCCCGCATCCCGGCGATGCCGGCGTCCGCGCCGCGGCTGACCACGGCGTCGATGGCGATGCCCGGCACCATGGCGCGGAGGTTGGGGGCTGCGTCGAGCATGACGGAGTCCCCGATGGCCGAGACACCGCCGGCGGGCGGTGTCGCCGGGGGGGGTGCCGGCAGGGCGGGCCGCGGCGTGGTGCGGGTGGGGGCCGGAGCCGTCCGGGGGGCAGCGTGGGTGGGGGGCGGGACGGGCGCCGGACCCGGGGGTGGGGTGGACGGCGGCGTCGGGGTCGGAGAGTCCGTCGGTGACTCCTTGGGAGTTGGTGCCGGGAGAGAGGGCGCCGGTGCGGAGGGCGCCACGGCGGCCGGCTGGACGTGTTGGCATCCCGCAGCTGCGAGCAGGACGGCGGCGGCGAGGGCGGCGGCTGCCCTGCGGGGTCGGTGCGGCATGGGCGGCTCCTTACCGGAGGGCGGCGGCGATCAGGTCCGCGTACTGCTGGGCGCCGGTGCCGCGCAGGTGGACGCCGTCGTTCCAGAACCATTGGGGGTGGGCGGATGCGGCGGCGTTCCAGTCGAGAAGGTAGACCTTCCCGTTGGCCCCGTTGACCCCGTTGACCCCGTTGACCCCGTTGACCCCGTTGGCGCGGACGGCGGCCTCGAGCGTCGCGTTGTCCGAGTTCTGCCAGGGCCTCGGCACGTGCACGTTCAGGATGATCACCCGGCGGCCCGCCAACTTCGCCAGGATGCTGCGCAGGACTGCGGGGTCGATGGTCCCGTTGGTCCCCGTCTGCAGGATGACGTTCTTGCCGAGGTGCCCGCTGCCGAGCAGTTTTTCGATCGTGGCGAAGGCGTCCGTCGCCTGGCGGCCTTCCACGGCGTCGACGACGGCCCCGGGGAAGGCGCGCTTGAGCTCCGGCGTCGCGCCGAGCATCACCGAGTCGCCGACCGCCGTCAGGCTCCATGCCGGTTGGGCCCCCTGGGCCCCCTTGGGAGGCGGGGTCGCCTGGGCCGGGTTGGCCGGTTGCGCAGGTGAAGGGGATGCCTTCGGGGCCCCGGCCCCCCGGTGAGCCGAGATCTGGCCGACCGCAGCCGGCGCGCGTGAGGCCGGGTGCCGGGATACCAGGAACAGCCCAGCCCCGAGCCCGATCAGGAGGCACGCCGCATAGATGGCGGTGGCCGTGCGCCAGGTCTTCGGGATGTTGATCTTCGACGGCACGCCCTCGACCCATGCCCGCAGCCCTTTGGCGCGGATGGGCTGCTCGACGAAGCGGTAGCTGGCCTCGGCCGCGGCGACGGTCAGTGCGAGCCGGAGGAGCATGTCGCCCCCCTTCGTGAACGGCACGTCGAGCTGCGGGCGGGTGAACACGAAGATCGGCCAGTGCCACAGGTACAGGCCATAGGAGCGCGTGCCCAACCAGCGCAACGGCTCCTGGCCCAGCGCGGTCTCCAACCAGCTTCCCTCCCGGCCGGTGGCGACGACCGCGAATGCAGCCATGGCGGCGAACACCAGGAACCCTCCCCGGTACAGCGCCGGCATGAACTCGTTGGTGTGGACCATCGCCCAGCAGACACCGGCCAGCCCGAGCGCCCCCAGCACGTCGAGGAGGTTGCGGAAGCGCAGCATCCACCCTTGCCGCGCCGCGATGATGGCGAGGGCCGCCGCGCCCGAGCCGAGCAGCACCCCCATCGCATGGGTGTCGGTGCCGTAGTACACGCGGGACGCGTCTGCACCGTAGGGGACGTTGTGCGCCACCGCGATCACGGCCATCAGGGCGGTGGAGGCGGCCGCCCCGCCGCAGGCGACCGCAGCCACCACTTTCAGCCGGCGGATGCCGGCGGAGCCCCCGAGGATCAGCGCGACCGTCGCCGGCCAGACGAGGTAGAACTGCTCCTCCACGGCGAGCGACCACAGGTGCTGCAGGGGCGAGGGCCTCCCGGTGGCCTGGAAGTACGACTGGTGGTGGACGATGAACCACCAGTTGGCCACGTAGCCGAGGGAGGCCACGATGTCTCCCCGGACCTTCGCCACCTCCTGGGGCCAGAACAGGACCAGCGCGGCGGTGGTCACGACCAGCACCAGACCCAGGGCCGGCAGGAGTCGCCGTGCCCTGCGCTTGAAGAAGCTCGCGAGGCAGATGGTGCCGGTCCGCTCCACCTCGGCGATGAGCAGCGTCGTGATGAGGAAGCCCGAGATCACGAAGAACAGGTCGACCCCGAGGAACCCGCCCGGCACCCACCGGACCCCGGCATGGTAGAGCAGCACGGCGACGACGGCCAGCGCCCGGAGGCCGTCGAGACCGGGACGGTAGCGGGTCGTGCCGGACGGGGACCCCGACGGGAGCCGGGACGCAGACCCGGCCTGAAACCCGGGTTGACCCATCGCCCGCAACGGCTCGGCTGGCGATGGTCGACGGGGAGCCGACGGAAGGTTCGCTGGCCGCCAGGTGGCGGGCGGGGGTGTCCAGGCGGGCTCGGCCGAGCGGGACCGCCGCCGGCGCGACGAATGGAAACTTCTTCCGTAATCACTCATTGTGGGCTCGGCCCTCTAGCTTGCCGTCCCGAGCCGAGGATTGCCAATCCGCCGCCGCACCCACGCCCGGGCGGCCTGCGGCCAGGGTAGTGCCGGGGGTTCAAGAGGTGTGGAAGTTTTGGTACGTAGAACAGCCCTTAATTACCACACCTCTGCCGCCACGGGCGACTCAACCACGAGCCCGCCCCAACGGGACGTACGGGAGGGTCCGGGACGCCCATTCGAGGAAGACGAACTCCTGCTCGCGGCAGGTCTCGTCCTCGCATCGCCCTCGGCCCACTGGGCGGTTATGGCCTCCAGGCCGACCGCTGGTCCGTTGGTTGCAGCATCACCTACGTGGTCAACCCCTGGTATGGACCTCAGAGCGCCATCCGGGGTGCTCGAGACCCGGCGGATCGTACTGCCGCAGCGACAGGCACGACGTTCACTGGAACGAAGCCCTCGTCACGATGTCCTTCGCGGGGATGTCCTTCCTGACGATGACGAGCTTGCCGTTGTCGGTGAGCAGATTAACGGCCCTGCCCGGTGCGGGGTATGCGAGGAGTGCGCTGACGTTGAGCACGCGAAGCCTCGCAGAGCTCGCGGTATCCCAAATCGAAATCTGGTCTCGGGGATTGGGCTGAGCGATATCCGCCGCAGGTAGACGTGTAGTACCCCGCCCCTTAGGGTTTAGGGTGGCGTAGGCGATCAAGTTGACGCTCCAGCTGTGCTTCTTTCCGTCGCAGTAAAAGGCGGCTGAGTTGCCACGGCCCTGGGTCTGCCTACTGTCATAGGCGTCTACTCTGACGACGACTGGGACTGGGCGGCGGTGGGGTCTGTAGGCGTAGGTACCGTGGAGCAACAGCTGGGTTGTATTATCTTTTTCCCCCAGCACCGTGGCTCTGCGATCGATCATGATCCACGGTGCTGCCTTCACGCTGGCCCCTACTGCTCCATCGGCTGCAACGTCAACGTTGATGGGAGCAAGCGAGCCGATGTCTGGGGTGTCGATCGGCAGGTCACCGGCGCCCTGTGTCAGCGTATTGACCAAGGGCACGACAAGGCCGTCGACCAGGGGCCCGGGCTCGATGCCGACGCCGATGTCCGGTGTTACCGTCAGGCCGTCCGGACTCGTCGTGTCGACCGAGAGCCCGAGGTTGTCCATCCCGGCGGTCAGGTCGCCGAGGTTGAGGGTGCCGGTGGGGTCGGGGGCATCGAGGAGCACGGCGTCTTGGGGCCCGGGTGCCGGGGCATCGACCGGGATCCGGACGGAGGTGCTGGCCTTCGTCGCGGATGGGTTCTCGGGTAACCCAACTGCCAGGTAAGCGGCCACGACGCCCAAGAGCGCCAGCACCCCTCCTGCAGCCACCAAACTCATGGTCCGGTGACCCCCCAGTCGTGCTGAGCGCTGTGTCGGGACCTGCCACGGGCGTGAGGCCACCAACTGGCGAGCATTGCGGCTGCGGGTGGTGAGCCCCGGGGTGGGAGGCTTCCATGACCCAGAGGATGCTCCGAAAGGACCGGCCGATACCCTGGGACGAATCCCCTTGAGGAGTGGCATAAGAAGAGCGCCTTTCTACGGTAAAGGACTGAAGTCTGGTTGAACAGGACAATACAAATTGCGGCTTGGGTCTGTCAACGGCGCCCGGCGGACTGATCAACGTCGCCCTCGAGGAACTTGTCGTCGAGTGTTTTGAGCTCCCCCGCCTTCAGCGCGCTTGACCGGTGCGCCCGCAGACAGGGGCCATGCGGGCCAGTGTGAACGGAAGACTGTTCCGAGGAGTCGACGCCGGCCTGTCCGTCTGGCGCCGTTAACGCTTCAGGCTCAAGGTCGGATGCTTATCTCCCTTCGGGTGCAGGATCTCCTGGCGGGAGATCTTGGCCCTTGGGCATGACCGGGGACATCGCTTTCCCATGACCCCCCCTTAGGCCCCCGAGCCTCCGCTCGAGGCCGAGGCCTCCGCCGGCGAGGGACCGGAGGTCCGGATCCCGACGAAGCTTTTCAGCAGGTCGAACCAGAACGGGGCCCCGAACGTGAGGGCGGCGCTCGTCAGCAACAGCCCGGCGATCTTGAAGAGCCAGCCACTCGCGTCCGTCGGCACGCTCCGGGGGTCGTCCGGAACGGCCGGGGACTTCCACCCGACCGGGACCTTGAGGGCCGCCACACCGCGGATTGCAGCTACGGCGGCGGCGGCGTCGATGGGGGCCGGGGTGGCCCCCACCTGGGGGGCCGTCTGGACGGTCTTCTCCGCCTGGGCCACCACGGCGGCGCGGATGTCGGGGTGCGTCCACAGGGTCTTGGCGATGTTCAGGGTGTCGGCGTTCAGCGCGGCCACGAGGACGACACCGATCCCGAACAGGATCACGGCGGTCCGGCGCTTGTACCACCCCGAGACCCGGTCCATCGATTCGTCGAACCAGTTCTCCACCTTGGTTTCGAGGTCCCCGATGTCACGAGATTCCCGTGCCAACACGGCGAGCGCCTGGCCGAGGTTGAGGATCGCCTCCCCACCGTTGCTGTCGATCACGTTGGGGGGAACGTTGGGGAGCCCCTCGACCTTGGCCTGGAGGGCGACGACCTGAGCGTCCCTGGGCGCTGCGAAGCCGGCGGGAAACGCTGGAGCTGGGGGAGCGCCCGCGGCCCCGGCGCCGGCCGCCGGTGGGGCGGACGGCAGGTTGCCGACGAGGTCGAGGACGGTCCGGGCGAAGATGGGGCCGGACACGTAGGAGGGCCGGCCGGGAGCCCCGGAGCTGCGGTTGCGGGACAGGCCGCGGATGAGGCCATGGTTGAAGAACCTGCCGGCCATCACGTCGCCGAGGAGGTTCTGGATCCCCTTCTCGAGGAAGGCGGAGCGCCGTTTGAAGATGCCGGCCAGGGCCTCGTTCGCTGCGGAGGCCACGAGGCTCAGGATGAGGTAGAGCGCGATCAGCCCGATCGTCACTTCCAGTAGTGCGGTCATCGGTCCCCTCCCGTGGTGGTTGCCGGCCGCCGGCGGGCGATCATCTCCATCCCCGGCGGCCCTGCGGCCGGGGCCGGTCCGGGTGCAGCGAGGCGACGTGCTGCTCGAGCTCGATGACCCGCCGGGCGAGGAACTCGATGGCCTCCTCAAGCGTCCGCGCTCCCGGGATCCGATCACTCCGCCGGTGCCCGATGTGGGCGGACGTGAGGTCGCTCAGGGCCGGGAACCTGGTGCGGAGGTCCTCGACGACCTCGAGACCGCCCTCGCCGGCGCGGATCACGGCGATAGGGGCGTACGAGTGCTCCACCCCTTCCGGCGGACGGGACGCCTCCCCGCTCAGTCCGGAGTCTGGCCCGGCGTGGGACCCGGATTGGGGCCAGTCGATGTCGGCGATGGCGGTGCGCGCGGGGATCAGCCAGAAGTCGCCCTCGCAGTACGTGCCGTCCGAGAACCGCACCTGGATCCCGTGCTCGATGTCGACCCAGTCCTCCGTCGTCACGCTCACGGCTCCCTGGGAATCCCAGCGGCGGACCTTGGCATGCCCGCCCCCGACGGCGGCGAAGTCGATCGGGCCGTCGGCGCTGCTGGAGATCAGCGTGAGGTGGTTCCCCTCCGCCCCCTCCAGCTTCACGAGGGTGCCCGGGATCTGGCGGAGCTCGCGGGCATCGTCGAGCAGTTCCACCCACTGCCCCGACGTGAAGCCGAGGACCGGATCCCTGCCGATGCCCGTGACCTCGAGGACCCCGTCGCCGGCCCCGGTGAGCCCCGTGGTCACGGAACCGTTGTCCCGGCTCCACACGATGCTCGTCACGTGCTGGTCGTCATCGACGGAGCGGATCTGCACCCGGTACAGCTGGTTCTCGGCACCGCTGTACCCACCGCCCGCCACGGGCGCACAGAGGTTGTCACCACCGGCGTCGGCATGCGTGCGGGCCGCCATCGTCCCGGTCGGCTTTCGCTCCTCCAGGTCCTCGCCGGGCTCCAGGTCCTCCCGCCATCCGTCTGGCAACCAGAGCAGCCAGAGCTGCCACACGGTCTTCGTCCGCGTCGCCGTATCCGCCCCGCCCAGGGCTACCTCCTGGATGCCGGGATCCTCCAGCGCGGTGATGGGCCGCTCCCACAC
>Ga0137390_10003566_pt1 | contig 12725 bp, 13 predicted proteins | sample 15con2h24AmetaG_FD_104937 | JGI IMG/M metagenome (GOLD analysis project Ga0137390, IMG submission 104937) | Vadose zone soil microbial communities from Angelo Coast Range Reserve, California, USA - 15con2h2.4A metaG | ecosystem: Environmental > Terrestrial > Soil > Vadose zone > Saprolite... | reverse complement strand
TCGCGACTTTCAGGTTGCCCTCGCGGACGGACCTTTCTGTGCCGCTCCGTAGCGAGTTGATCGACACGTAGCCGTATACGATAAGCGGAAGGACCGCGGCGGTCGCGATCAGCAGGACGAAACGCGACGTAATCCGCTTCACCGGGCCGCCTGCTTCGTGCCGGCGGTGGGTCTCCACTGCCACACGCTGCTGAGAATGTCGCGATTGTCTTCGGCGGCGACGTCGAAGTTCGTCGAGACCGCCCGCGAGCTCGCTTGCCAGGCCAGGAATGCGGCTGGAGGATCGTCGTGCAGGATTCTGGCAAGGTCGGCGACGGCCGAGCGGACGTCATCCTCCGACCGGGCGCCTCGCATGCGATCGAGCACCGCGTCCGCCGCCCGGTAACCGCTGATGACACGACTTCCCTCGTGGGAGCGCCAGAAGTCATAGGTCCAGCTGAGTGATCGTCCGAACATCTCGAACAGGAAGGCGTCAAAGTCGCCGTCACCCAGTCTGGACACGAGCTCCAGCTGGGTCAGCGCCAGGAGCTTCATGTCGATGCCGACGTCGGCGAGCTGCTTCTGTACCAGAACGGCCAACCGTTCGAAGCGAGCATCATTCGCGAACACCAGACACGTGAAGGAAAAGCGCGCGGGCATATTTCCGCCGGTGCTTGGACGAACCGGGAGGCCCGCGGCGTCCAATCGCAGTCGTGCCGCCTCGGGGTTGAATGTGAACGGCTGTGCTGACGACGAATAGGCCCAATGTTCCGGCCAGATTGGACCATCCGCGGGCCGGCCGCGCCCGCTGAGGCCGTCGCGAATCAACGTCGCCTTATCGAGCGCCTCGTTGATGGCCCTGCGGACCTCCACGTTTCTCAGGATCGGGTGACGGACGCTGAACACGAGCGGAATGTAATACGGCCGCGGGAACGAATACGTCCTGACCGTGGTTTCCGCTTCGACAAACTCGACGGCATCGCGACTGACTTCGTGGAGCATGTCGATCTCGCTCCGCATCAGCGCCGCCCACGCCTTCCTCTGGGTCGGATAGGTCATGACGTCAATTTCGGCGACGCCCGGACGCCCGCGATAGTACTGAGGGAATGCCGTGAGCACGGCGCCACCGGCGTCGCGCTTGACGATTCGAAACGGTCCCGTGCCGACATCCGCGTCTTCGGGCATCAGCACGGCCGCGAGTGCAAGGTCTGGAAGAACGAAGGAGTTTGGTTCAGACAGCTTGATGTCGATGCTGTTTTCACCTGATGCGGTGACCGACCGAATGCTCGTGAAGCTGAGAATGCCTTCCAGGTCGGGTTTGGCGGCGCTGTTGCGCAGGACCTGTGCGGCGAGCTCGGGCGTCAGGCGCCTGCCGTCGTGAAAATAAACGTCGGGACGCAGCTTGAGGTGCAGCGTCGTGCGCGCACCATCCCATTCCCATCCAACCGCAATCCGTTCCGTTTGCCGGCCGTCCGGGCGGGCGGCGAGCCACGTTTCGCTCATCAGGGACTGGATGAAGTTCCCAGCTCCCGCCTGCGCCGTCCCCCTTGGCGGCGCGCCTAAGCCAATGCGCATCGTGACCGGTCCCGGGGCGGGAGTGTCCCGCCGCCCACAGCCAAACGCGCACACGCCGGCTGCGGCGACGAGGGTCAGTACGAACAGACGGCAGTGCAGTGGCGGCACAGAAGCAACACCACGATTATCGGCCGTACCCGCTCACGACGCCAGCGGGTTGTCAGTTGGCTAGTTACGACTTTGCAACTGGCGGCGCGTCCAAGATCCAGGGGCACACTGCCATGGTGTTGACCTTGCCGTTGCTCTTCTTGATGACCGTGATCTTCATGAGTGACCTCTTGTAAGGAAAAATGTGTTGGACGGATTAATTCTTCGCGACTGGCGGCGCGTCCAAGATCCAGGGGCACACTGCCATGGTGTTGACCTTGCCGTTGCTCTTCTTGATGACCGTGATTTTCATGAGTGACTCCTGAGGCGCGCTGACATCAGCGCGCGAACTGTTCGGTTGATGAGATTGGTTAGCGGATGTTGTCGACGACGACGTCTACCAGCCAGGGGCGGAGGGTGCCGCTCTTCTTCGGGTTGTTCGTCTTCTTGTTCTTCATCTCTGTCTCCTTGTTGTACCCGGCGTTTGACTCTCGGTTACGACCCATGACTATGACCTACGACCTAGCGTTCCAGCTCTCCTACGCGGTCGCGAAGTGTTCGCGCGCCGCTTCGTGCGCGAGCGTGATGAGCCCCGCCTCGAAACTCGTTTTGTGACAATTGGGCGCGTGCATGTCGCCCAGCTCGTTGGCCGACGCCACGGTGCAGCCGCCGGCGCACACGGGGATGAACGCGCAGTCGTTGCACATTTCCCACGCCGCGAGCTTCTCGAAGTTCCGCAGCGCCTGAGTGCGGTACTCGTCCTGCCGTCCGTCGATGTGGCCGGTCGACTGGTTCGCTTCACCGGCAAAGCCGGGGCAGGCGAAGAGCGAACCGTCGGGGCCAATCGTGTGCGCGTGCCCTTTGTGGATCTCGCAGGGTCCCATGTGCACGCCGTCCGACGTGGAGAAGCCGCGCTTCTTCGTTTCCTCCCTGAGGTACGACATCTTCTCGTCCACGAAGTTGCACGAGTCGCAGACGCGGGCGACGCCGGTGCCGGCCGACGTCATGCACGCGCCGTTGAGCGGCTTGCCCTCGGCGCCGACCACAGTCAGCGGAATCATGCCCTTCGCGGCGGCCGCCTTCTTCTCGCGGATGACCGGCTTGAAGTTGACCTTCGTGAGCCGCGGCGCGAAGTCCTGCGCCGCCAGGAAGTCGAGCAGGGCGGGATACGAGTCGGCCGTCTCCATCTCGAAGTTGCCGCCGACGGCAATCCGGGTGAGATCGGCGACGGCGCGCACGTTCGCGATGATCTTGTCGAAGGTGCCCTGCCCGCCGCGCAGCGGTCGCGATTGGTTGTGGGCCTCCCGGTCGCCGTCGAGCGTGATCTTGATGCCGTTCAGCCCGAGCGGGTTGAGCCGCTCGACCATCTCGCGCGTCATCAGCAGCCCGTTGGTGATGATGTTGATCACCAGCTGCACCCCGCGCGCCGTGCAGGATGCGTGCGTTCGCTCTGACAGGTAGTACAGGACCGGCATGTTCAGCAGCGGCTCGCCGCCGAAGAAGGTGAGAATCAGCCGTCCCGGCGCGAGGGAATCGAGGCGCCCCTCCATCCACGTCGCGAGGCGCTCCGCCATTTCCATCGACATCTTCGCGGCGCTCTTGTTGTAGTCGCCGTGGTCCCCCTGGATGCAGTAGTCGCACGCGAAGTTGCACTGGAGGGTGGTGAGCACCGTGACCTTCAGCGTCCCGGTGTCCTCGCGCACCTCGCGGAAGAAGCGCGTCAGATCTTCGCGCTCCGCCGCGCGGTCGGTCACCACGAACCCGTTCTCCACGAGCTGGGCCAGCGTCTCGCGTTCGCTCTCTGTCTCCGGCTCGAATGCGTCCACGCGATCGAGCAAATCGACGACGTCGTGGCTGACGATCAGCTGCGCGTCGGAGAAGGTGTTCATGAGGAACACCTCGTGGCGATCCTCGAGCGGAACGCGAACGTTGAACATCGACGCCTGCATGCGTACTCCGGCGACGGACTGTGGTCCGTCAAAAAGCGTTGGAAAGGGGCTTGCTAATCGAGAAGCTGAGCGCGCCGACAGGCGCGCGCGATGTGAGAAGTGCAACGGATGTTCCGCGAGGCGTAAGTCTGTCGAAAGAGTCTTATGCGCCGGCCTTGGTGTGGACTTCCACCCTTGATTGCAAGATTGTGATCTGACTCTTTAGACAGGCGACCTGTGCGCGGAAGCGACACACGGGTCCTGTTTTCCCGCGAGGAACCGGCTAAGAAATGGCCCGGTTCGGCCAGTTGATTGCCCGCCTTCGCTCCGATCAAGGAGTGCGGGGCTGCGGCGAGGGCCCCCGCCGCGGCCTCAGGCGCCCCGGAGCTTCCTCGCCAGATCGCGCAGATCCAGCCTCGCCATCTTGTGCTTCAGGGTGCTGAGGGGGATGCCCAGGTAGCGGGCGGTCGCCGTCACGTTCCAGTCCGACTTCTCCAGCGCGCGCAGGATGAAATTGCGCTCGAAGGTGTCGCAGGCCTCCTGGAACCGGGTTTCGCTGGCGGCCGATGCCGGGCCATCCAGCTTGGCGAAGTGATACTCGAGGGGGAGGTCCTCGTCGGTGATCCACTCCTTGTCGCTGACCGCCACGAGCCGCTCGATCAGGTTTTCGAGCTCGCGGATGTTCCCGGGCCACCAGTACGACGCGAGGATCTTCAGCGCCGTGTCCGCGACCCCCTTGACCGGCTTCCGGAACTTCGACTTGTAGCGATCGAGAAACAGCCGGGCGAGCTCCGGCAGGTCCTCGATGCGATCCCGCAGCGGCGGCATCCGGATGGGGATGACGTTGATCCGGTAGTACAAATCCTCGCGGAAGCGCCCCTCCTTCACCGCGCGCTCCAGGTCGATGTTGGTCGCGGCGATGAGGCGGAAGTCGGTCTTGATCGGCTTGGTGCCGCCGACGCGCTCGATCTCCCCCTCCTGGATCGCGCGCAGCAGCTTGGCCTGGAGATCGAAGCGCAGGTCGCCGATCTCGTCCAGAAACAGCGTGCCGCCGGCGGCCAGCTCGAACTTGCCGAGCTGCTGCTTGACCGCGCCGGTGAAGGATCCGCGCTCGTGGCCGAACAGCGTGCTCTCCACCAGCTCGTGCGGAATCGCGGACATGTTGACGGCGATGAACGGCGCGTCGCCGCGCCCCGACTCCTTGTGCAGCAGCCGCGCCAGCAGTTCCTTGCCGGTGCCGCTCTCGCCGAGGATCAGCACCGTCGCCGACAGCTTCGCCACGCGCTGCACGAGATCGACGATATCGCGGATCTGGCGGGACGGTCCGATGATGAACTCGCGATCGCTCTGTTCCGCGACCTGCGCGCTCAGGGTGATGACCTGGCGGTTCAGATCCTGGCGCTCGCAGGCGTTGCGCACGAGCGACCGCAGCTCGTCGTAGTCGAAGTCCTTGGTGATGTAGTGGTAGGCGCCGTGCTTCATCGCCTGCACGGCGGTTTCGACCTCGTTGATCGCCGAGATCATGATGCACTCGATAAGGCTGTAATTCTCTTTCACGATCCGCAGCACGTCGAAGCCGCTGATGCCAGGCAGCCGGATGTCCTGGAGAATCAGGTCGACGTCTTCGTTCTTGAGGAGCCCGAGCGCGGCTTCGCCGCTGGACACCGTGAGGACGCGGTAATCACGCTTCAGGATTGCCGTGAGCGTATCGCGCATCCCCTGATCATCGTCGCAAATCAGGATGGTCTTGGTGGGACGGGTCATGGGACCTGCCGCATTGTAGCGACTTCCGGCTCGGGCCGGAAGCGGCGCATTGTGATAATTTACGTAACTTATGCTGCTCTGGGCGTTCGCGGTCGCAGGCGTGCTCGTCGCATGCGCGGCCTGGGCACGCGCCGGGAAAACGGCACGCAAGCTGGAAGCGCTCAACCAGTCGTACTGGGAACTGCGGTACGACTTCACCCGTCTCCGCGCACAGGTGGCCCGGCTGGATCCGGACACCGAGCCGGCCGCGGCCGAGCCGCCGGCTTCAGGGCAGACGGTCGCGTTCGTATCGCTGTCCTCGATGAAAAAGAAGACCGACGCCTGATCCGGCTTCATCGAGGTTCGAGGACCGAGGACCGAAGATCGAGGACCGCGGGCCGAGCATGCAAACGGGAACGAGAATCACATATATGGCGAGCGAATACGACGTCGTGATCATCGGGTCGGGAACCGGCGGATACGTCGCCGCGATTCGCGCCGCGCAGCTCGGGCTGAAGACCGCCGTGGTCGAACGCGCGCCCGTGCTCGGCGGCACCTGCCTCAACTGGGGCTGCATTCCGACGAAGGCGCTGCTCGAGCACGCGCACGCCCTCAAGGTTGCACAGGACTGGAAGGAATGGGGGCTGACGATCGGCGCAGCCGCCCTTCGGCAGGACTCGGGCCCGGCCATCGGTCTCGACATGGACCAGGTCCAGGCCCGCAAGGACAAGATCGTCAAGGGCCTCACCGGCGGGGTCGAGTTCCTGTTCAAGAAGAACAAGATCGACTGGATCAGAGGGTCGGGCCACCTCGCCGGCAAGGGGAAGGTCGACATCATCGACGGCGACACGCAGACCCTCACGGCGACGAAGGAAATCATCGTCGCCACCGGCTCGCAGCCGCGCAGCGTCCCCGGGATCGAACTCGATCGCAAGCGCATCATCACGAGCGACGAGGCAATCAACATGAAGACGATCCCGAAGTCGATCGTCATCATGGGCAGCGGCGCCGTCGGCGTCGAGTTCGCGTCGATCTTCCGGCGCTTCGGCAGTGAGGTCACGATCATCGAGCTGCTACCGCGGATCGTCCCGGTCGAGGACGAGGCGGTGTCGGCGGAGCTCGAGCGGTCGTTCAGGAAGCAGGGCATCAAGGTGCTGACCGGCACCAAGGTGACGAGCGCGAAGCCGGGCGCCAACGGCGTCGACCTCGAGGCGCAGCTGCTCGACGGCAAGGCGGGGAAGCTGAGCGCTGAATACCTTCTCGTGGCCACCGGCCGCGGCCCGGTCACGAGCGGCCTCGGCGCGGAAGAGGCCGGCCTGACCATGGACCGCGGCTATATCAAGGTCGATGCGCAGTACCGCACCAGCGTCCCCGGCATTTCCGCCATCGGCGACGTCATCACGTTCGACACGCCCGGCCATCCGCAGCTCGCCCACCTCTCCTCCGCCGAGGGCATCGTCCTCGCCGAGCGGATCGCCGGACAGGAGGTCCGCCCGATCAACTACGACCACATCCCGGGCTGCACCTATTGCGATCCGGAGGTCGGCAGCGTCGGCCTGACCGAGGCCAAGGCGAAGCAGCGGGGCTTCGACGTCCGCATCGGGACGTTCAGGTTCGGCGTGCTCGGCCGCGCGAAGATCGCGGGTGAGACCGAAGGCTTCGTGAAGATCGTCGCCGAGAAGAAATACGACGAAGTGCTCGGCGTGCACATGATCGGCTCGCGCTCGACTGAGCTGGTTGCCGAGGCGACGCTCGCACTTCGCCTCGAAAGCACGGTCGAGGAGCTGATCCGGACCATCCACGCGCACCCGACGATGTCGGAGGCGGTGGGCGAAGCGGCCCACGCGGCGCACGGAGCCGCGATACACAGCTGATGTCGAAGGCGTCAGAGGCTCTGATGGCGATCGTGTTGAGATTGTCCGTTCTTTCCGTACCCTCCGTGTCAGATTCTCAGACTACTGCGTTCCAGAAGGTCATGACCGGAGCGAAGGGATTGGTGGAATACTAGAGAGCGAGCGTGATGGAGCAAACCAGTATGCCGACCAACGTTGTCATGCCGCAGATGGGCGAGTCGATCGCCGAAGGTACCGTCGTCCGCTGGATCAAGAAGGTCGGCGACAACGTCGACCGCGACGAGCCGCTGTTCGAGATCTCGACGGACAAGGTGGATGCGGAGATCCCGTCGCCGGGGGCCGGCGTGTTGACCGAGATCAGGGTAAAGGAAGGGGAGACGGTCCCGGTCAACTCGGTCGTCGCGGTGATCGGCGGCGAGACGGCATCAGACGTCCCGCCTCAATACGGGAAGACTTCCGAAGTGCCGGAAGGAGCGGTCGGACAGCACGACGCGGCGCCGGCGGTGCAGGCCGTTGCCGTCGCGGAAGTGGTCACCAAGGACGACCTGCGCCGGCAGAAGTCGTCGCCGCTCGTGAGACGGATCGCGCGCGAGCACGACGTCGACATCCGGCAGATCAACGGCACGGGCATCAGCGGCCGCGTCACCAAGGAAGACATCCTCGGGTTCATCCAGACCGGCGCAGCGAAGGCCTCCCCCCGTCCGACCGGACACGTTCCCGCGTTCAAGCCGGGTGACAGCGTCGAGATCGTCCCGATGACGATCATGCGCAAGAAGATCGCCGAGCACATGGTGCTCAGCGCGCGCACGTCGCCGCACGTCTACTCGGTGTACGAGGTCGACTTCCACCGCGTGTCGCAGCTGCGCGACAGGAAGAAGGCGGAATACGAGCGAAACGGCGCGAAGCTGACCTTCACGGCGCTGATCGCGAAGGCGGTCGTCGACGCGCTCCGCGCGTTCCCCGTCGTGAACGCGTCGATCGACGGCGACAACATCGTCTACAAGAAGGACATTAATCTCGGCATTGCCGTGGCCCTCGATCATGGGCTCATCGTCCCGGTCGTCAGGAACGCGGACGAAAAGAACCTGGTCGGGCTCAGTCGCGCGATCGAAGACATCGCCGTCCGGGCGCGGTCGAAGAAGTTGAACCCCGACGAAGTGCAGGGGGGGACGTTCACGATCACCAATCCGGGCATCTTCGGCGCGGTCTACGGGCTGCCGCTGATCAACCAGCCCCAGGTCGCGATTCTCGGCGTCGGGGCGATCGAGAAGCGCGCGGTCGTGGTCCAAGCAGCCGACAACGTCGGCCGCGCTGGTGATGACGCGATTGCCATCCATCCGACGTGTCACCTGTCGCTCGGCTACGATCACCGGCTGATCGACGGCGCGGACGCGGGCCGGTTCCTGTCCTACCTCAAGGAGCGGCTCGAGAAATTCGACGAAACCTGGATGTGACCGTCCGCCGCCTCGGAACGATCGGCTATCAGGCGGCACTCGATCTGCAGAAGCAGCTCGTCGAAGAACGCAAGCAAGGCCGCATTCCCGATCAGCTCCTCCTGGTCGAACATCCGCCCGTCATCACGCTCGGCGCCAGGAACCACAACGGTCGCTCGAACGTGCTCGAGACGCAGGAGTCGCTGGCGCTGCAGGGCGTAGAGCTCTTCGAGACCGGCCGCGGCGGCGATGTCACCTACCACGGTCCCGGCCAACTGGTCGGCTATCCGATTCTCGAGTTGCCGCGCGATCGTCGTGACGTGCATCGCTACGTGCGCGATCTCGAGGAAGTTCTCATTCAGACCGTCTCCGACTTCGGGATCGCCGCGGTGCGCATTCCGGGATTGACCGGCATCTGGGTGCGTGATGAGAAGCTGGCCGCCATCGGCGTCAGGATCTCCCGCTGGGTAACGAGTCACGGTTTCGCGCTCAACGTGAGCACGGACCTGTCCAATTTTGAACTGATTGTTCCTTGCGGAATCGCGGACAAAGGGGTCACGTCGATGGAGCGTCTGCTCGGGCGGCCGGTGCCAATGGCTGAGGTGGCCGAGACCATTGTCATCCGGTTCATGGAGATCTTCAGCCCATCTGCAACTACTTCAAAGTAAGTTACTTACAGCTTGGAATAAGAGTCCTCCGTACGGTGTTCAACCATAGACACGGAGGCCACAGATGCGTCAGCAAAATGCGGAACGCGATCTGATCGGCCGCATGCGCGCCAGGGACGGCTCAGCCGTCACGGATCTGGCGTCCCTCTACGGCCCGAGGATTCAACAGCTAGCGTTCCGGTACCTTAAGAACTGGGAAGATGCCGAGGAAGTCGCGCAGGATGTCCTGCTGAAGGTGTATCGCAAGATAGAAGCCTTTCGCGGCGACGCGGCGCTGTCGTCCTGGATTTACAGGATTACGTTCAACACGGCGATGTCGCGCCTGCGCAGCGCGCGCTTCAACCGGAGCGCGGAGGTCCAAACGCCGGAATCGCAGGTTGAAGGGATGGAGCACGTCAAGGCAGAGCCGGCGGACTGGACGTCGCTGGCCGACGATCAGGTGATGCGCGCGCAAATGCGCACGAAGCTGATCGACGCGTTGACACACCTGCCCGAGGTTTACCGGGTGCCAGTCCTGTTGCGGGACATCAACGGGCTATCGACCGAAGAGGCAAGCGCGATCCTCAAGGTGAAGCCACAGACGCTGAAGTCGCGGCTGCACCGGGGACGCCTGATCCTTCGGAAGCACATGGGTGAGTTTTCGAGCGGCCTCGACCTCCACGCCCGCGAAGCGGTGAATTGATTCCGTCAGCCGTTTAGCGCAAACCATTCTCGAATGCCGTACGCTCGTGCCGGCTCAGGGCCGGCTCGAGCGCCTTTCTGACTCCACCCTTCACAATTTCGACGGGGACGGCCGCGATGATGTTGCGGCCTGCGCCTGTGACGTCGATCGCGGCGAAGCAGGTGTAGCGCCGGCGCGAGCCTTCCGCGAGAGCTTCGGCGACTCGCGTTGCGGCGCTAGCCAGCGTATACGGCTGAGGAGGCCATAGCGCCGGCAGCCGCGCCGTCAACGCCGACAGGTGATGCGGCGCGAGGGCGTCGGCGATGGGCCGATGGAAGGCCGTCGCCGCGTCCCAGCCAATCACCGCGTCCCGGGGGGGCACGCCGGCCACGCCGATCGACAGGTCGGCCGGGCTCGCGTCCATCAACGCGGCTGTCACCGCGCGTACGGCCGATTCGAGCGCGAGCGGTGCGGACCCCACGAGGCGGCCGGGCGCCAGGTGCAGTTCCGTCATCGCTCTCGTCATCAGCTCGCGCTGCAGGCCGCCTGCGAAGAGGAACGGCGCCGTCGTTTCCATCCGCGCAAGGTGGCGGAGGAGGGCGAGGCCGGGCTCACCCGCAATCTCTCCCCCCGACACGAGATCCGCCAGGACAATGGCGTGGGCCCCTGCCGCGGCCGCAGCGGTGGTGGCGGCGGTCACCCGCGTGCTGAACGGCTCAACCGGCGACGCCTGCAGGATGTCGAGCGCCTTGCCTTCGGCGACGCGGCCTTCCGGATCGATCAGCCGCACCTCTCGGATCCGGCCGCGCGCGGCAAGCGCGAGGGCGAGCGCTCCGCCGAGCGGTCCGGCGCCGATGATCGCTACGGTCGACATGCGTGGCGCTCTATTCTATCGATCAACCGGGGGCTTCGCCCCGCCAGACCCCCGGACACGTTTCCGCCTTGGCCAAGGCTACGGCGAGACCTCGCCGAAGCTCGAAGAGCGCAGGCGGGCGCTCGCGGGGACCCCGAAGGCGGGCCACTCACGTGCCGCTCGCTTCGCTCGTGGTTTATGCTGAAGGTGCATGGTCGCCATTGTGACGGGCGGTTCGACGGGCATTGGGCTGGCCATCGCGCGCGCGTTCCTCTCGCGCGGCATGCAGGTCACGATTACCGCGCGGAAAGAGGCGGAGCTCGAGAACGCCGCGCGCCAGCTCGCCGCCGGCGACAAGCTCCACATCCTGCGGGCGGACGTGCGGGACGCGGGTGACGCCACGCGGATCGTCGACGACACCGTCCGGCGCTTCGGCGGCGTGGATGTCCTCGTGAACAACGCGGGCATCGGCAAATTCGCCAATGTCGCCGACATGAATCTCGACGACTGGCGCCAGATTCTCGAGACGAACCTGAGCGGAGTCTTCTATTGCAGCCGCGCCGCGATCCCGGCCATGAAAACGCGCGGGGCGGGTTTCATCATCAATATCAGCAGCCTCGCGGGAAAAACCCCCTTCAGCGGCGGTGCCGCGTATTGCGCGTCGAAGGCCGGCCTGAATGCGTTCAGCGAAGCGCTGATGCAGGAAGTGCGCTACGACAACATCCGCGTGAGCTACGTCCTGCCGGGGTCGGTGTCCACCGGCTTCGCGGGCCACGGATCATCGGGCGAGACCGGCCCCTCAACCCAGCTCGGGGCGGATTGGAAGCTCGCGCCAGACGACGTGGCCCGGGTCGTCGTCGGCCTGATAGAGCATGACCCGCGCAGCCTGCCGAGCCGCGTCGAGATCCGGCCTTCCCGGCCGCATAGGAATTGAGGCAGGACTGCTGATGATGGCGTCGATCGCCCACTACAACCTGCTCGAACGCATCGGCGACGGAGGCATCGGTGAGGTGTTCCGCGCGCGCGACACGAAAGTCGGCCGGACCGTCGCGCTGAAAGTCGTCTCCCCCGCCATCACCGGCGATCCGGAACGCCTGCAGCGTCTGCTGGACGAAGCGCACGCGGTGGCGGCGCTATCGCATCCCAACATCGCGACGCTGTGGGACGTCGGTGACGCCGACGGCCAGACCTATCTCGCGTACGAGTTTGCGGCCGGCCGCAGCCTTCTCGAGGAATGCGGCGGCGCGGCCATGAATCCCCGCCGTGCGCTCGATCTCGCCGTGCAGATTGCCGATGGCGTCTCCGACGCGCATTCCCACGGCATCATCCACGGCGACCTGCGTCCCGACACGGTGATTGTCACCGCGAAAGGGAACGCCAAGGTCCTCGATTGCGGTCTCGCCCCTTGGACGAACGGGGGCATCCTGCGGGCCAGCGCGGCCCGCAACCCGGACGCGCTGTCGCCGGAGCTGGCGCCCATGCTCGGATATCTGTCGCCCGAGCAGGCGATCGGGAGCGCGGTCGACGCGCGGACCGACGTGTTCTCGATCGGCGCGCTGATCTATCAGATGGTGACCGGAAGAAATCCTTTCATCGGGCCGACGTCTGCGGCCACCGTCATGAACGTGATCCAGGGAAAGTTCACGCCTGCGTCGAAGGTCAATCCCGCCGCGCCGGTCGAGCTGGACGCGATCCTCGCACGGGCGCTGGCGCCGGATCTCGCCCAGCGGCAGCAGAGCGCCGCCTCGCTCGCCGCGGAATTGCGCACCATCGCCGCGATACTCGACGTCAGGACGGGCGACGCCGCGACACCGTCCGCGCTCCTGCCGATCGACGACTCGCCCGATCGAAACGCCGCCGGTCTGCTGGTGGGCGCGCTCATCACCGCCGCCGCTGCGGCCGGCGGTGTGTGGTGGTGGCTCAGCCGCTGAGAGTGCTCAAGACT
>Ga0137390_10003564_pt1 | contig 12730 bp, 12 predicted proteins | sample 15con2h24AmetaG_FD_104937 | JGI IMG/M metagenome (GOLD analysis project Ga0137390, IMG submission 104937) | Vadose zone soil microbial communities from Angelo Coast Range Reserve, California, USA - 15con2h2.4A metaG | ecosystem: Environmental > Terrestrial > Soil > Vadose zone > Saprolite... | reverse complement strand
AGTCCGTAAGGGCAACCGCACTTGTTATGCGCAATGGGAAGACTGCGGTCCGTTTCGTACCGACCATTTTCAGTATGTTTTTGGGGGCGAGCGCCCGAAGTCGAACCTCAATCGCGGCGCCGGATTGGACGTTTCACCGGCAGTGCGCGACTATCTTGGGTTGCAGCCGACTGATGTGACCGATTGGCAATTTGTCGATGTACGCGACGTTCCACCCGGGCCGTGGCGGAGTTACGGCGACAACAATAACTTCGTTCTTGCCCGTCGGCAGATGGAACAAAAACTGGTGCAGCAACGCCCTGCCGCCAAGAAGTAACCTTCCTCTTTTAGCCGAGCCGCCTTCGCAAGGCTTCGAAGGTTTGCTGAAGCTCTTCTGCCCGATGGAGGAGCGGTTCGTACGTTCGACGTTGCGCCAAACAAAACGCGCCGAGCGGTTCGAAAGCAGTCGAGACTTGCTTGTAAAACACAGCAATCGCCTCTTGAAGTTGTTGCTCGATCGTCTTCACTAATTCGGAGCGTTTTGTTTCCATTTGGTCTTGGTAGGCGTGCAGGATTTTCCGCCGTTGCCGCAACGCGAGGAACGCGGCCAGTGCCGCGGATGACGCGGCGAGGATGCCCGTTACGTCCGCCACGGCTGCGCTGCTCATCGCGGCAATGGCTGTGGCAATCCCACCGGCGGCTGCCACTCCCGCCGGCACGCGCAATTGTGTTGAGGCTTCCTGAAACATTTTGCTAAGCTCGTCCTCCATCGATTTCCCAGCGGCGCGCTCGACCAAAGTGAGCTGGATCGATTGCAGCAATTCACGGCGTTGCCGGGCAAAATCGGGAGTAGTTTTCGGAATCTGAGCTCGCAATTCCTTGCCGAGCTGCTGGTCGATCATATCGTGCAGTTGCGGCCACAGCCCGCGCAGGTCGGCTTCCAACAAGCGGACCGCCTGTTCCACCTGTGGTTGCACTGTTTGCTTTAGCTTGGCTTCGATTTCGCTCTGAAAGTCGCGCGGGACTCCCTGTTTCCGATTCCAGATTAACCCCAAGGTTCGCCAGAACGACAATTTTTGCTGAAGAAGCTTTGCCCCTTCAGCACCCGCTTGGACACACGCTTGCTCGATTCCGCGCAGAAAACCGGCGACCTGCCGCAGCGTTTGTTCCTTTCGCGACTGGAGCAAAAGATCGACACGCGACAACCGCGCCTCATCCCGTGCGATTGTTTCATAAGACTCGCGAATCTCGTCAATGAACTGCTCCAGCATAACACGCGCGGTTTGAGACGTTGAGCGCAGCTTCAGCATGCGTGCACTCGATTCGGTCACGATCAGATTAATCTGCTCTTCCAGCGGGCCAAAATCGCTCTCGCCCCAGAGTTGCTCCTTGTCCACGCCGGTCGTGCGCGCAAGCAATGCCTTGCGCGCGGAGACGGCAAAAATGGGCGGCACAAATCCCAGTCGCCGCAGGGCCGTTTCTTGAAGATGTCTCCGAATAATTTCAATCTCGCCCGGCTCCCGCAGGTCGATCTGCTGCAAAACGAAAACCATGTTTTTCAGCCATTTTTTTTGGAGCAGACCGAGGAAATCCCATGCGGACTGCGTCCAGGGATTGGCTACGGAGAAGACGAAGAGAACTAAGTCGGCGCGTGGGACGAAGTTTTCGGTGATCATTTGATGCCCGGGCACCATTGTGTTGGTGCCGGGCGTATCGACCACATTGAAGTCGCGCAAAAATGGAATCGGCAAATAACGCTCAGTCACTTGCGGCGAAACTTCGACTGACTTTTCCGCGGCATCATAGCGGAAAATGTAAACACGATCAGTGGCGGGAAGGACGTCCACCTTGGCAAATTCCTGCCCGAATAGCGCGTTGAGGAGAGACGATTTTCCCGATTTCACTTCGCCCATCGCGACGAAGAGCAACGGCTCGCGGATGTCGGTGAGCAGCGCGTGCAGCGTGTCGAGTGCCGTAGATGGCCGGCGCATTTCCGATCCCAGCTTTAACAATTCACCCAGCGCAGTTTCGAGCTCGCTCCGAAGCTGCAGGTATTGATCGGCGATCATCCTGACGATCAGCCGTTAGGCGACGGCGGGGAATTCGATGAAGCCGGTTCCCCGCTCGTTGTCGATCTTCGCGACGATTTCAGCCTCTCGGGCAACGCCATTGAAATCAATTCCGATGCGGTGACGAATTTGAATCCTTTTGCTTCGAGTTGGGCGATCGCCGCAGGCATTGCCTCGATTGTACCGGGATGAATGTCGTGCGACAAAACGATGGATCCGGCACGCGTGTTTCGCACGATCCGATTGGTGACCGCTATCGGGCCGGGGCGCTTCCAATCGAATGGATCGACATCCCACATAACGATTTTGTAGCCAAATTCTTCGTTGATCCATTTCTTCTGCCTCGCGGTAATGGATCCGTAAGGCGGCCGCAGCAAAGTGGGCCGATTTCCCGTCGCGCTGTGAATCGCGTCATCGGTTTTCTGCAATTCACGCCTCACGGCTTCGTCGGACATTTTAGCGAAAGCTGGATGCGACCAACTGTGATTGCCGATTTCATGACCCTCGCGAGCGGCGCGGGCGACAATCTCAGGATGGTCGGCAACGTTTTGGCCGATCACAAAAAAGGTTGCCTTGACGTGGTGCGTGCCCAGAAGATCGAGAAGTTTCGGTGTAAGCTTCGCGCTGGGGCCATCGTCGAAAGTCAAGGCAATGTATGGTCCATCGACATGTACCCAACTGAAGGTGAGAGATGCATCGACCGGCAGGGAAGCCTTGTCTTTTTGTGACGCAGGGGCCAGATCGGTTGCCTGCAACTGGCCCATAGCGAAGACAGACAATGAACAAATCAGGAGAAGACGGAGGACTGACATGAAGGAGCGGAAGCCCGTTTTCGAATTCGAATATGCCAAAGCTTTCGCTGTATCTAGCAGAGCTAGATCGTAACGCAAGGAACTGACTCCGCGCCCACTGGAAGATGTAGATCTTTTCCGTTGTGGTCCGATTTTTTGCGCGCGGAGTCCCACAAAGATCTCAGGTTGGCAATTGTCTTGCTCACCAAATAAGCGGCGATCGGTAGAGTTGACTGCGCGCCACTGGAAGATCGGAGCTCGGGGCTTTTTGGGCCGGGTAACTCAAAAATGAAGATACTGCTAGTCGAGGATCACCAGGAAAGTCGAAAATATCTCCAGCGTTTGCTGGAAGGTCGCGGGCATGAGGTAACTGCAGTCGAAAGCGCAGAGAAAGCCGCGGCGGCGATCGCCGGCCAGAGATTTCCATTTTTGATCCTGGACTGGATGCTACCGGGGAAGAGTGGACTGGAGCTTTGCCAGGAACTGCGTGCGCAGCCGCGCAACGGCGACGTTTTCATCCTGCTCGTGACCGCGCGGGGCGATGCCGAAGATCTCGAGCAAGCACTCGAAGCGGGGGCAAATGATTATCTGACCAAACCGCTCGATCTCCGTTTATTGAATGTGCGACTTTCCGTGGCGGAACGACGCATTGGTGTCTTGGCCGAACGCGCCCAGGCGCGCGCGGAATTGCAGGAGACTGTCAAGCGCATGGTCGATGTTCTCGAAAACACGAGTGACGGGTTTTTCGCCTTCGATTGGGAGTGGAAATTCACGTATCTCAACCGCCGTGCCGAGGCAATGCTAGGCCGCTCTCGAGAGGAATTACTCGGCCGGGATGTGCGGGTGGAATATCCATCGTTCGTCGGATCCGTGTTTGAAACCAAGTACAGCAAGGTGATGGACGAGCAGATAGCGATGGAATTCGAGGCTGCTGATTCAAACGCCGGCAAGAACTGGTACGAGGTAAAAGCCTATCCTAGTCGAAGTGGCATCTCGGTCTTCTTCCGCGACATAACCGAGCGCAAGCGCCTCGAGGAGGAGCGTCTCACCACGGGCAAACTCGAATCGCTCGGAACTCTCGCTGGCGGTATTGCACATGATCTCAACAACATTTTGACCGTCATCTCCGGAAACATCGGGCTCGCGCAGATTAAAGCGCCGAGCGAAGCGCGCGTTCTCCTGGCTGCTTTGTCCAAGGCTGGCCAGGCCGCGCAACATGCCGCTCGATTGTGTGGACAACTGTTGACTTTCTCCAAAGGCGGCGCGCCGGTGAAAAGGATCGTCTCAATGGAAGAGTTGCTTCGGCAATCAGCCGAGTTCTGCCTTTACGGCTCTAATGTGCGAGCTCAGATCGATATTCCAGACGATCTTTGGAATGCAGAAATCGACAGAGGGCAAATCGAGCAAGTCATCAACGCTCTGGTGATGAACGCTCGCGAGGCCATGCCGCACGGTGGGACGGTGACAGTCACTGCATGTAACATTGAAATCCAACCAAGGGCCAGCGCGCTATTGCCGGCCGGTAACTACATTAAAATCACAATAGCCGATCAGGGTGACGGGATTGACGAAGCACTGGCGAAGAAGATTTTCGACCCATATTTTACGACGAAACCGACGGGTAGCGGACTTGGCCTGTCGATAGGCTATTCGATCGTAAAGAAGCACGGCGGGCTCTTGCACTTGGAAAGCTCGTCATCCGAAGGATCGATATTTGCATTTCATCTTCCAGCAGCTGAGGGCGCTACGGTCCAGAGCAGGCCAGCGTCGAGTCAGCCCGATCTCCATCTCAGAAACCAGCGGATCCTCGTGATGGATGATGAACCTGCGATTCGCGATCTCACCTCGCAATTGCTCAGCACACTTGGCTTTGACGCAACGACGGTGTCTGATGGTCAGTCTGCTGTCCAAACCTACGAACACGCTCTGCGACGCGGCGAGAATTTTCAGGCAGTCATTTTAGACGCGACCGTCCGCGGAGGCATGGGCGGGTTGGCCACAATTGAGCGCCTGCGCGGTTTAGATCCGAACGTTACCGCGATTGTCTGCAGCGGATACTCTGACGAGGCCGCTTTGTCGCAGTTCTTCGCCTATGGATTTCGTGGTGCTTTGCCGAAACCATTCTCACGCACGGAGCTGGCCGACGCCTTGCAACGCGCCTTCGAAGCAGGCAAGAAGAGCTAGGATCGACAACTACCCTCTCGATGGCATGTGCTTACCTTTTGCGCGCCTTTTCCAATTCCTCTATATAACCTTTTGATCCTCCCCCCGGATCGTAACCGAGCAGCTCACCCACTTTTTTTCCCTCACCGTTCAGAATGATGGCCGACGGGAAAACCGAGATCCCATATCGATATGCAAGCTCCTGATTTTGCACTACCACCTCTTGCGGCAGAGTTTTCGTCCGGGGAAAGTCCACCTCCAGCAAAACGAAATTCTTTTTCGCGTAATCCTGGAACTCAGGTGACAAGAAGACCTCCCGCTGTAACAAAATGCATGGCCCACACCAGTCCGAGCCGGTGAACTCCATAAGGAGAAACTTGTTGCTCGATTTGGCTTCCTCCTGCGCCTTCTTGTAATCGGTCAGCCAATGGTTCTCGGATTGGCTGACAACTTGGGTAATCTGTGGGTGCGCCTCCTGTTTCTCTCTTTGAGTCGCCACCAGAATGGCGCCAAACCCGCCGACGGCGACAACCGCCACCACGAAATTTTTCACATCGGAAGTTCGGACAAAGCCACGCTTTGCGCAAATGCGCAAAAAGTAGCCGCCGTGGCGCGATTCAACCGCCGGCTGCGCTAAAGTTTTGGTCCGGCGCGCGAAACCGCCGGGCTGGTGTCACCGTCTAGCGAATATGTCCCGAGACGAGCTTGGTCATCTCGAACATGCTCACTTGGCTCTTGCCGTTGAATACCGGCCGGAGCGTGTCATCAGCGTTGATCTGAGTTCTCTTCTTTTTATCCTGCAGACCATGCCTCTTGATATAATTCCAAAGCTTTTTCGTAAGCTCGGAACGGGGCAACGGTGTTGAGCCGACGACTGCGGCGAGCTTATCGTCGGGTTGCACTGGTCTCATGAAGGCGGGGTTAGGCTTGCGTTTTGAAGTCTTTTTGGTTTTCGGCATAGAGGGTGATTAATGCTTCGCTCGCCGCAGGGCAATAATAATTTTCATGAAACCAAATTTTTTTTGTCATGTCATCCGACGCACGACCACTGCTGCAACGTCGTCCGGTGGCCTATCGGAGTCGTGGTTCTGTGCTGTCTCTTTTAACATGCGTGCCAGTAATGTCTCGGCATCTGTGGCAAACGGGTTGACCATTCCGGCCAGCTGCGTCGGCGTCAATCGCGGCCGATCCGCGCTTTCGCGTCCGAACAGTCCGTCGGTGTAAAGAACAAATGCATCGCCACGCGCAAGATCGACAATCGTCTCGGCAAGATTTGGCCGCTCCATCAAACCCAGTGGCGGGGCTGATGATGAAACTGTTTCGGTGCCTCGACCAAATCGGCTAACCAGCAATGGTGGATGTCCTGCACCCACAACACTGGCGCGCCCACTTTCGGGATCAAGCGTTACACACATTGCGGTCATGAATGAGCGTCCTGCAAAAATGCCGCGGAAATCGTTATTCACCGCCTCCATGATGGCCGTCGTTGTCTCGTGCTCGACGCTACCGTGATGAAAAAGGAGTTTGGCCAAAGTCGTCAGAAGAGCAGCCGACGCGCCATGTCCCGCAGCGTCCGCGATCCAAAACAAAAAGCGCCGGTCCTTCATGCGGAGCCAGCCGTAAATGTCTCCGCCTACCTCAATTACCGGTTGATAAGACGCCGCCACTTCCCATCCTGGAATCTTTGGTGGTTTTTGCGGAATTAATGATTGCTGAGTCAAACGCGCCGCCGCCAAATCTCGCTCGAAATTACGGCGCCACGCTTCCGCTTCCTCGCTTTGTTTTTGCAATTGCATGCGCATGGAATGCAGGCGCAACTGCGTTTCGATCCGCGCGTGCAAAACCGCGATATTGATCGGCTTGATAACAAAATCATCCGCGCCTGCTTCCAGACAACGGACCTCGTGTCCCGCATGGCCGGTCATCATGATGACTGGAATTTGCGCGATTTGAGGATCGGGATCCGCCCGCAACTGCTGGAGCATTTGCGCCCCATCAAGTTCCGGCATCTTGAAATCAACCAGCAGCAGCGCCGGCGCCTCTTTATGGACAAGTTCCAAAGCTTCCAGTGCGCTGCCCGACTCGCGGCAGATATACCCGATCGCGGACAGCGCGCGGGCGAGCAGCTCGCGGGAAACCGCTTCGTCGTCCGCAATGAGAAGCTGCGATGCGTCTCGCATCCCTGTTTTCATTCGCAAATGGCGAGTTATCTCAGCGTATTTTTATGTCGATCCTTCCAATCTTGATCTTAGCGCACCAGCACGCTTTGCGAAGTTTTTCCGGTAACGCCAACCTCGTGATTTTCGGTTCCCACGCGCGAATTAACGTTTGTCACTCGACTGGCAATGAATTAGAACCCATGTAAATTCGTCGAAGAAAATCTTTATGAAGCTCCCGCTGTTGTTCGCACTGCTTGCTGCATTCATTGTTTCAGCATGCACTGACTATGAAGAGCCGCCGCGACGAGTCCGGCATCCCGTCGCAAGATATCCGGACGAAGGTCGGCAACCAGCGCCGCCCACGCAGCAACCGTTTAATCCGAACGCGCCGCCAGAGAATGTCGCGCGCGAGGAAACGTCCACCACGCCAGCGCCGCCACCTGCCCCCAGCGGTAAGGTGGCTAAGGGGGATTTTCCGTACGGCATTCCCGTTCCGGGCAAACCTCATCTCGTGGAGAGCCCTTTTTCACCGGGCAAATATATTGACGTCGAAGGCTTCGCCCCCGGAACCGAAGTCAAGGACCCGTACACGGGAAAGATTTTTCTCGTGCCGTAAAATTCGCGCATAATTTGGCGACGCTGCTGGACAAGCCCGTGCCATATTCGATGCTGTGAACCGCACGCGTCCACAACCGGCGCACGCGCTTTTTGAGAAGAACCTGCTCTTATGGAATTGCGCATAAAACGAGCACCGCGGATCGAGGCCGAGATCACTGTTCCGGGTGACAAAAGTATTTCGCACCGCGCCGCCATTATCGCAGCCTTATCCAACGGCGTTTGCGCGCTCCACGGCTTCTTGCCGAGCGATGATTGCATGCACACGGTCAACGCGCTGCGCGCCCTTGGCATTCGAATCGAACAACCGGAGTCCGACCTGCTGATCGTCCACGGAAAGAAGCGAGTCATAACTCCGCCAGCCGAAGAAATCGACTGCGGAAATTCCGCCACAACGATGCGCCTGCTGGCTGGACTGCTGGCTGGACAAACTTTCGAGAGCCGTCTCGTGGGTGACGCCTCGCTCTCGCGCCGGCCGATGGCGCGCGTGATCGAGCCACTGCGCAAAATGGGCGCGGACATTGTCGCGGAGGGTCCCGAACAAACACCCCCGCTTCGCATTCGCGGTGCCTCGTTGCGTGGAATTCATTATCGTTTGCCTATCGCCAGCGCGCAGGTGAAAAGCGCCGTGCTGCTCGCTGGTCTTTTCGCCAAAGGCAAAACGACTGTCGATGAGCCATCTACCAGCCGCAACCATACCGAGCTTATGTTCAATTATTTTCTCGTGCGCACAGCGAAGGATGATAACGGCGGCATCAGTGTGTTTGGCGATCAAGTGCCCGAATCGCGCGATTTCACCATTCCGGGGGACATTTCTTCTGCGGCGTTCTGGCTCGTCGCCGCCGCTGCGCAACCAGGCGGGCATCTGCTCGTGCGCGGTATCGGCTTGAATGACACGCGCACGGGGTTGCTTGGCGTTCTCGTGCGAATGGGCGCGCAAGTACGCGAAGCCGTCGAAGATGTCGATCAAATCGAGCCGCGCGGCATCGCCGAGGTTACGGGGGCGCCACTCAAGGGCACCGTCATTCAAGGAAAAGAAATCCCGCACCTGATCGATGAGCTCCCCGTGGTCGCGGTCGCCGGCGCCTTGGCCAACGGCACAACAATTATTCGCCATGCTCAGGAATTACGCGTCAAGGAAACCGATCGCATCGCCGCCATCGCACATAATTTGCGCGGGATGGGTGCCCAAGTCATCGAACTCAATGACGGCTTGGAAATTCACGGACCGGCGCCATTGCGCGGCGCGCGTCTTGCCAGCTTCGGCGATCATCGCATCGCCATGGCTTTTGCGGTCGCTGGACTGTTTGCCGATGGCGAAACGGTCATTCAAGACGCCGATTGCGTCCGTGGGTCATATCCAGGATTCGAAAAAGCCCTGGATGATTTTATGAATCCAAGCCGGATGCGCACGAGCACACCGGTAATCGGTTCGCTCGTGCCGGCCACCCCGCTCGAAGAGGACAAGTAGGCACCGCTCCACCGTATCCGGCTTGCTTTCCACGGGATGACTGCGCAAAAACAAGCGCGGTCAAATTGTGAAATGCGAGCACAAGATCGACATATCGTTATTGCCATTGACGGGCCAGCGGCTTCGGGAAAGAGCAGCGTTGCGCGTGAGCTTGCCGGACGGCTTGGTTTTGTTTATGTCAACTCGGGCGCGATGTATCGCGCCGTCACCTGGGACATTTTGCGAAGGGGAATTGATCCCCGCGACCACGCCCGGATCGACAATTACCTCAAGCGCGCGCGCATCGTTTGCGATCTGCAAAATAACGAGTCGCGCATTTTAATTAACGATATCGATCCAGCTGAACATTTGCGTGACGACAACGTGAATAACAGTGTCTCGCTCGTCAGCAGCGTGCTGCGTTTACGCCAAATTCTTGTCGAAAAGATGCGCTACTACGTGCGCGACTACGATCTCGTCATGGAAGGCCGCGACATTGGCTCAGTCGTTTTTCCGGATACGCCTTTCAAGTTCTACATCGACGCGCTACCGGACGTGCGTTTGCGTCGCCGCGCGGCTGAGGGTCAACGCGATGAAATCGCCAACCGCGACCATGCAGATTCTTCGCGCCGCGCGTCGCCGCTCGTTATTGCAAAAGACGCCGAAGTGATCGACACGTCGAATCTGAGTATCCAAGGGGTTGTCAGCAAAATTGCCGCGCGCCTCCGGAAAAAAGGACTGCGCGTCGCCGGTCCCCGCGAAGCGAGGCAGCCCCTTCTTTAGCGCTCAAATTGATATGAGCAAAACGCGATCTCGAAGGGGCTGGGCGATCCAGCCGATTCACAGAATCGGTTGCCCTGCGGGTGCGAAGCGGGTCGATTCTCGGTCGTGAATTTCTATTACGGGCTGGGTTACCATCTGACGCGGTTGCTGTCGCGATTTTTTTTTCGATTCCGCATCCTGCACCGCGAACGAATGATCCAGACCGGCCCAGTCATTCTGGCTATGAACCATCAAAGTTTTCTTGACCCCCCGCTGGCCGGGATTGCCTGCGATCGAGCCATCTATTTTCTTGCGCGCCGAAGCTTGCTCGAGTCGCCGGTGTTTGGCTGGCTATTACCGAAGCTCAACGTGATTCCGGTCAATCAAGAAGGGATCGATCGCAACGCGCTCAAGGTTTTGATTCGACTCATTCGCGACGGAAATTGCGCGCTCGTTTTTCCGGAAGGCTCCCGTACGCTTGATGGGAACCTGAAACCGGCTCAGCCTGGAATTGGGCTCGTCATTGCCAAAACGCTTGCCCCGGTCGTGCCGCTGCGAATTTTCGGCGCGTTCGACGCGTGGCCCATCGGTGGGAGCATCCGTCTGTTTCGACCCATCACGCTCGTGGTTGGGAACCCTATTCATTTTAGTGAAAGCGATTTGAGCCCCAAGGAGAATCTTTACGGGCGATGGAGCCAGCGCGTAATGGAGGCGATTGCCGTGCTGCAACTGGAATAGCCAAAGTTTGCGCCGGCAACACCGACATCGATATTCGCGAGGTGAATGAGCCCCAATTGGACAGCGAAGAAAATAAGCCGGCCCGCGTTCCGAGAAATGTTCTCCGATTGATGCTCGCGATCGTCATCGTACTGGCGCTGGTGGCGCTGTACGCCAATGTGCAGCGATGGCGCCGCAGCCAGCTTGAAACCGTGACATTTACTCCGGCCCAGACTGCATCGCCTTCGTCCGCAACGCCGTAGAAGTCGAATAATCAAACATTTTGATTTTAGCCTAACGAATCGAAGCTCGAGTGCGCGCCCCCGTGCTGTGACGCCAGCTCGCGCGCATACTCAAGCGTATCGATGGCATCGACATTTTTATCGCGACGGATCGCCTTGATGCGCGGAAAACGCAGCGCCAATCCGCTTGCGTGTCGCCTACTCGGTTGAATCGAATTAAACGCGACCTCGAGGACGATGTCCGGCTTCACCTCGCGATACCGCCCGTGATCGACGATCGTGTTTTGTTTGAAATGCTCGGTCAGCTCCGCGATCTCAACATCCGTTAGGCCGGAGTAGGCCTTGCCAATCGGCAAAAGTTCGTTGCTCGCCTGATCGCGCACCGCGAAAGTGTAATCGCTCAGAACATTGTTGCGCTTGCCATGGCCGAGTTCGGCCGCGACCACCACGACGTCCAGCGTGGCGAGTTCCTTTTTTAACTTGAACCAAAGCATCCCGCGCGTGCCCGGCGTATAAAAACTTTCTGGGTCTTTAATCATCAAACCCTCATTCAAGCGTTTTCTCGCCTGGCGAAAAATTCGCTCGATGTCTTCAGCCGAATGTGCTGGGAAGACCTCAGCGATTTGAAATTGCGGCGGCAATTTCAAATCGCGCAGCAACGTGCGCCGCTCGCGTAAGGGCGCTTTCAGCAGCGATCGGCCGTTCAACCAAAGTAAATCGAAAGCGATGAGCGCGACGGGAACGTCCGCGGACGTTCCGGTGAAAAGATCAGCACCTTCGCTTTTGCGGCCAAGACGCCGTTGCAAATCGAAAAACGTCAGCTTGCGGCCGTCCGCAAACGCGACGATCTCACCGTCGAGGACAAGATCGACATCGAACTTGCCCGCGCTCTGGGCAAGCTCGGGAAATTGGTCCGTGATTCGTTTCAGATCGCGCGAGAAAATCTCCACGTGACCTGAGTCGCGATGCAGCTGCGCACGAATTCCATCAAACTTGTCTTCGACAAATATTGTAGCCGCGGACCTCTGGGCGGCGGGGCGCGAGCGTGCTATAGCAGGTCCGCGCCTCGCTTCGCAGAGGGAAGCGGCTACAAAACGCTCCCAGATCGCTTGCGCCGTCGGCTCGGGCGTCGCGAGCATGCATTTGATCGGGCGAAAGAGCGACAGTTCGGCGCGGGCCAATTCGTTTTTAGATGCAAGCAGCGCCGTCGCGCCAATGTCGCCAAGAAGCATGTTGGCTTCTTTGGCCTCGTCCAACGGCACATCGAACGCTTTCGCGACTGCTTCCTCGACCAATCCCTCGCGCAGCCCAATGCGAAGATCGCCTGTCAGAATTTTGACAACGTATTGACCTTCGCGCGCCGTTAAGATCGAGAATCGGGTTTGCAGCAACTCGGCCTTCGCAATCGGGCCACGCGCGCGATGCAAGTCCTCGAACAGCCGGCGTGATTCCAAAATTGTGAAAGGCTCGGGTTTCGTGCGGCCTTCAAGAACTTCAAACGCCGTTTTGCCAGCATCGCCGTGGCTGGTCGCGATGCGGTGAAACTCGGCGTCGTTGATTTTAGTCGCGGCATGCAAAGCGCGAAAGATAACCACCCATCCGACTTGCAAGGTGCGCAGATCGCTTTGGGCAAAAGCTTTTCCGGTAAGGTATGTCGTTGCGATCGAAAGTTGTTCGGCATCGAGTGTCCGCAAGTAGCCTGCAAGCAATCGAATCTTTTCGAGCTTCGCAGGAGTTGCAGCAATCGCCTCACCCACTTCTGCGAATGCGAAGAATTCGGATT
>Ga0137390_10003560_pt1 | contig 12734 bp, 5 predicted proteins | sample 15con2h24AmetaG_FD_104937 | JGI IMG/M metagenome (GOLD analysis project Ga0137390, IMG submission 104937) | Vadose zone soil microbial communities from Angelo Coast Range Reserve, California, USA - 15con2h2.4A metaG | ecosystem: Environmental > Terrestrial > Soil > Vadose zone > Saprolite... | reverse complement strand
GGTTGTGGGAGGAAAAGACATTGATACGTAGAGAGGGCACTGAAATGACAAACAGTCGATCGAATAAGAGTTGTGAACGAGGCAAGTACTATTCGTTGTTGCTGCTGTGCCTGTTGGGGGTGGTGTTCGCCAACCGTTGCGCAATGGCTCAAGTGGATCAAGGTGCCATCACGGGTGTGGTGCAGGATGGTTCCGGCGCTATAGTCCAGGGCGCCCAGGTTACGGTCACGAATGTCGACACGGGTCTCGTCCTACGGGGGTCCACCAATGAGAGTGGCGTCTACGTAGTTTCGCCCTTGAAGATCGGCAACTACAAGGTGACCGCTACGGCCCAAGGCTTTCAGACGACCATGCGCGAAAACCTCCATCTCGATGCGCAGCAGAGGTTGAACGCGGTCATGGTTCTCAAGCCCGGCGCGGTCTCGGACATGGTAACCGTGACCGATGCTCCGCCATTGCTTGAGACACAGACTAGCGCAGTGGGACAGGTAATCAGCGCCGAGACGATCAACAACACGCCTCTGAATGGACGCAACTGGGTGTATATCGCGCAGTTGACCGCTGGTGTTGCTCCTCCGTTTGGAAACACACGCGGTAGCGGCACGGGCGACTTTGTAGCAAATGGCCAGCGCACAGCGCAGAATAATTTCATTCTGGATGGTGTCGACAACAACACCAACCTCGTCGATTTTCTGAATGGCTCCAGCTACGTCGTTCGTCCTCCGCCAGATGCGTTGTCAGAGTTCAGCATCCAAACAAGTAGCTTCAGCGCGGAATACGGGCACTCTGCTGGAGCGGTGGTGAGCGCAAGCATCAAGTCCGGGACCAATCAAATACATGGAAGCGTGTGGGAGTATGTTCGCAACACGAGCTTAGACGCGAAGAACTGGAATGCGCTGACGGTTCCTCCCTACCATGAAAATCAGTTCGGAGCCACGCTCGGATTCCCGGTCTGGAAGAATAAACTCTTCTATTTCGGCGACACGGAGGCCAATCGCATTGCCTACAGCAATCCGGGTACTTACAGCGTACCCACTGCGCTGATGCGGCAGGGTAATTTTTCCGAATTGCTCAACGCGAACCTCAACGGCCGGAGCGTTCAACTTTACCAGCCGAACTCAGGAGGGGGCGCAGCCAACAAGCTCTCGTGTAACGGTCAAAACAATGTCTTCTGCGCGAATCAGGTTAACGCGGTCGCACAGAATATTTTGAAACTTTATCCCTCTCCGAACGCGAATGAAGGGAAGACGTTCAACAACTACATCGTCAATACTCCCACGCACAACAATACGTATCAGTGGGACCAGCGATTGGATTGGAACATCAGCGCGCAGGATCAAGCGTACGCACGCTACAGCTATGTGCACCAAGTCACTCGCAATGGTCTTCCCCTCGGTAATCCCCTTGACGGCAGCGGATACGGCGGCGAATATGACGTCAACCTTGCCCAAAACCTTCTCTTGAGTGAAACACATTTCTTCACTCCGACCCTCACCAATGAGTTCCGTTTTAGCTTTAACTGGGGCAAGTTCTCCTTCCTTCAGCCAAATGCCAATGTGAACCTGGCTCCGACCCTGGGCCTCGGCGGCATTCCATTCACGCCTAACGAGGGAGGTCTACCACTTGGTGTTGTCTATGGCATCAGCGATTGGGGTTCGCAGGGTACATCGAACGAGTCTCAGAACGTTTATCAAATACTCGATAACGTCTCCAAAACCTTTGGAAAGCATTCGGTAAAGGTGGGCGTCGCCTTCCAGGCTATCCGGTTCTTCTACAGGTACGCACCCTCTTCTCTTGGGAACTACTACTTTACGGGGCTATACACGAGCGATCCGGCGGTCAGTGCCACCACGGGTTCCGGCGTCGCAGATTTCCTCGCCGATCAGATGAACACGTCGGCAATCTCAACTGCACCGAATGTCAACGACGCACTATGGTATGACTCCGGATACGTTCAGGACGACTGGAAACTCTCGTCGAAGCTGACCCTCAATCTGGGCGTAAGGTATGACTACTATCAACCCTATAAAGAAAACTCAGGACGTCAAATGAACTTTATTCCCGGTTCACTTGGGATCGGAACGGGTTCCGGTGTGTTGGAGTTGCCCACCAGGATTCAGAACTCGGTCCCTCTTGGCACAGTATTCCCAGCCATTTTGGCGAAGAACAACGTCTCGATTCAATATGTGAACAATGAGCGTCTGGCGAGTGCTCAGTTTACGAACTTTGCACCACGCATAGGCTTTGCTTATCAGTTGGACCCGCAGACAGTGCTTCGCGGAGGCTACGGCATCTTCTATGGTGGTCTGGAGAGCCAAGGCGGCACGAACATTGGGGACAACTTTCCTTTCAGGGGCCAGGTCAATGTAAATCCCAAGAGCTGCTCCCTAGGAAACTGTCCTTCGAACGGGATCACCCTGGAGAGTGGCTCGTCGGCTCAGCTCGCGAGCGGCCTGCTAAACTCCGTTTCGTCGCCGGGTCTCCACGCTATCGATGCCCAGATCAAGACGCCTTACACGATGAACTACAATCTGTCGTTTCAACGTGCTGTGTCGCCCAATCTGGCTGCAACCATCAGCTATGTCGGAAACGTTTCACGCCATCTGTCCACATACTATGATCCGAACACGGTTCGCGCGCTGTACCCGTCCGGAACCAGCACGCAGCAGTACCAGCCATTTCCGAGCCTGGGTGGAATTGGGACAATTCGCTTTGCCGGTGTGAGTACCTACAACTCCCTGCAGGTCAAAGTGGAAAAGCGTGCTTCCCATGGCTTGAGCTTCCTTACCACCTATACATGGGCGCATGCTTTGGACGACACAAGTTCAGCCGGCGGTCTTTCTACTGGGGTTGGTCTCCGCAATATTGCCATCATTCCGCTCATCGAGGAGTACACCAACTCGGTCTATGACGTTCGCAATCGCTTCACTCTGAATGGCAACTATATCCTTCCCTTTGGCAAGGGGCGGACATACATGAATCAGTCCAGATGGGCTGACCTGGTAGCTGGGGGATGGTCGAGTAGTTTGACCTTCGCGGCCCAAAGCGGTACCCCCTTCACCGTCAATCCGAACATTAGTACCGCGGCCGGAGGTGGTGCTAGAGCGATCATGGTGCGCGATCCATACTCACCCGGTGGCGCGCCGGACCCCTCAAACACCGCGCTGACGGCTTCCGATTGCCCTACATCTGTCAGAAATCGTACACACTGGTACAACCCGTGTGCATTTGCCAATCCACTGCCTGGCAATTCAATCACTACACCGGTTACAGATACTGTAACTGCAATCAAATACCTTGGCGGTAGAGCCAACCAGATCTACGGGCCCGGCTACTACGGCGTGAATATGTCACTGTTCAAGAACTTTACGACGTGGCATGAACAGTATCTCCAGTTCCGTGCCGATGGATTCAATGTTCTGAACCATCCGACGCTTGCCAACCCATCCACCAATAACAATAGCGCAAACGCAGGCAATATAACCGGTCCGAAGACTTTCCAAAACAACACACCGGATGCTCGCTTCTTCCAACTGTCGTTGAAGTACGCGTTCTAACATCATGGGGCCAAATCTCATGATGCAAGAGCGAGTCCAGAGGGTGAAGAGATCTGGATTGTGCAGATCCCTTCACCCTACGTTGTCATCGACATGTATCGCCATCGTTCAAACATGCGATACAACTCTATTCATTCGCTTGACGTCAGGTTTTCCTGGAAAGGGCTATTCGCAATGCGCTGGTGCTTAAAAAGCAGGTGTCTCGTTGTGGCAGCGTTCACTGCGCTCTGTGGTCAAGAAGGATTTGCTGCGCCTGGGCCGGTTACGCTCTCTTCCCCCGATCAGCGGCTCGTCATTCAGTTCGCTACCGTTGCTGGAAAAGAGTCCAGCGGAGCGGGCGGAAAACTGGTCTATTCGGTAACCTTTCGCGGTAAGCAGTTGCTCGATCAATCCACGCTCGCGCTCGAACTGGCCGATCAGCCAACGCTGGGAAGCAATGTACAGATTACCGATAGCACTCTAGGAAAGGGTAGTGATGCTTATACCCTGATTGCCGGCAAAGTCGGCAGCGTTCGCGACCAATACAACAGTGTGCAGTTGCGCACCATCGAGAGTGGTGAACCACGGCGCTCGCTCGTGATTGAAGCGCGCGCATATAACGATGGAGTCGCCTTCCGTTATGTATTGCCTGAGCAGGACGCGATCAAGGAACTCCGCTTAAAACAGGAGGATACAGAGTTTCGCATCAGTACTGACGCTACGACGTGGGCCTTGGTGCTCCCTAACTATCGCAGCAGCTACGAGAGCGAATACGTGAAACTTCCGATCACGGCTTTTAGCAATCAGGGAGGTGTATCGAGCAGCTTTTTGATCGGTCTACCTTTGCTGATGCATTTACCGGGGACGGCATGGATGACGTTGACGGAGGCTGATCTTGAAGGCAACAGCGGAATGTACATCACGAATCCTTCAGGGAACTGGGCTGGCCACTACTTTGTTTCAAAGCTCTCGCCACGATTCGATGACCCGAATCTGGCGCTCACAGGAACCTTGCCGCACCACTCTGCATGGCGCGTTTTGCTGGTGGCGGATGAACCTGGCAAGCTGATGGAGTCCAATGTGATCTCGGACTTGAACACGCCGAACCGAGTGCAGGACACAAGCTGGATTCATCCCGGAAAGGCTTCCTGGAACTGGTGGACGGGAGATATCGGACCTGACGGGAAGCCGGCATATACCACAAAGAACATGGAATATTACGTGGACTTTGCTGCGCAGTCCGGCTTCCCATACATGATGCTGGACGCTGGCTGGGCCGATGGACGAGACATTACCAAGCTCCGCGGTAACGTCGATGTTCCGGAGCTGGTACGCTATGCCACCACCAAGCATGTCAAGGTATGGATCTGGCTATACTCCACTTCGGTGATGGAGCAGATGAAGGAGGCTTTCCCTCTCTTTGAAAAGTGGGGCGTTGCTGGCGTAAAGATCGACTTCATCAACCGCGACGATCAGGAGGGCATCAAGTTCTACTATGACGTTGCTCGTGAAGCCGCGGAGCATCACCTCATGGTGGACTTTCACGGTGCCAGCAAGCCGTGGGGTATCGAACGTACCTATCCGAATGTACTCAGCTATGAAGCGGTGCTGGGGATGGAAAACAACAAAGTCGCCAGACGGGACAGTCCGGTCGACCGCACCGTCTTTCCGTTCACGCGCATGGTGGCGGGGCCGCTGGATTACACGCCCGGCGGCTTCAACAATGTTACGGAGGACGGCTTCGTCGGGCGCGACCAGAGCCCCATGGTCATGGGCACCCGCGCGCAACAGCTTGCTCTATACGTCGTCTTCCAGACGCCAATTCAGATGGTTTCGGACAGCCCTCAGGCTTATGCTAACCAACCTGCGTTCAAGTTCATCCAAGATGTTCCAACCGAGTGGGACACCACGCGCGTTCTCAATGGCGAGCCCGGCGAGTTCGTGACGATCGCACGCAGGCATGGGAACGAGTGGTATCTCGGCAGTATCACCAACTGGACCTCGCGAGAACTCCATGTGCCTCTGAACTTCCTTGGGGCAGGCCGTTACACTGCGGAGATCTACCAGGATGCCGTGGACGCAGGGACTAATCCTAAGAACGTAACGATCAAAATGCAGATCGTACACAAAGGGGAGAAGCTGACCCTACACTTAGCCACGGGTGGCGGCTGCGCGATCCGTTTCGTTCCTGAAGGTGGCAATTAGGAGAATTTCATTATGCAGGGCAAGTCAGATACTTGCCCGGTCTAGGATCGTCCCAAGTCTACGAGATCGTCTAAACGGTTCGTGAAGAGAGGAAGATTGCTGCGGAAGATAATATGCGGTGCGAGACGAATCATTGGAGAGGTTTTCTTGTCTTCGAGCAGATAGGTGATAAGACTCTCGAACGCCACCTTTCCTTGCGTGAAAGGACGCTGATAGAGGGTTGCGAGAATTTTGCCGGTCTCGATCAAGGGAACCAGCTCCTGGAAGAGATCGGTTGTGACCACCTGAATCTTCCCCAGCAGACCTTGCTCTTCAAGAGCTTGAAGGACCGGAATACTGTTCGCAGTACTGATATACAGACCTTGCGGTTTTGTATCGCCCTGAAGCAGAGCCAGGGTCTGCCGATACGCTTCCTTGGGACGTTCATGAGATTCGATTGCAGGAAGCAGGCTGAGATGAGGAGCAAGCATGGCAAGCGTGGCAGCGAAGCCGCGCAGCTTTTCGGCATGATCCAGAGTGGTCAGCTCCCCGGTGATGGTAGCGACATGCGCTTTCCGATAGAGCTTGTGGGCCAGCAACTCCGCCGCCAGGGCACCACTGGTATATGCGTGCGCAGATACCAGACCAATGCGCTCACTGCTAGGCGCATCACTGGCGACACAAAGCATCGCGACTCCTTGTTGGGCCAGACGATGAATGATCGGATCAAGCTTTCTTGGATTTCCCGGGGTAAAGATGATGCCGTCATACCCCTCCTTCAGCCTGGCCTCCAACAGTTCCGCATCTCCCTGCCCGAGCCGCGGATATTCATAGAAGGTGACTTTTACGTGCAGCCCGACGGTCGCGGCTGCAGCGGCACGTATACCGGAACGCAATGGGTCGAAAAAGTGAGAGATCTGCTTAGGAAGAACGACCGCTATTTCGATTCTGCGGTTGAGCTTCAATGCCTGCGCAGCGAGGTTGGGCTTGTATCCCAACTGTTCGGCCATCTGCTGAACGCGTGCCTTGGTCTTCAGGCTGACGCCTGTACGCTCGTGCAAGACTCTATCTACCGTGCCGATCGAGATACCGAGAGCTTTAGCGATGTCTTTGATGCCAGCGGTTTTGGATGTGGTCTTCATAGGCCCCAAGATAGTGGTATGCGACGCAAGATCCATGCTAAGGCCATTGCGTACCGACCGTACGATTTCTCTGTCTTCCGTTCACGCCGAGCCTACCGAGAGTTACCCCAGCAGTCAATCCTGCAGGCTCGTTTTGTGGTGCGGATGGGAGTCCACAATCGAATAGGCAAATGTATGCGTTGCGATTCCAGTACAAGAGGTATTGAAGGCGACCACATAAGGAGGGTCCTATGAGCCCGACCAGGCGAGAGTTTCTGCTCGGGGGCTTGGTTCTTGCTGCTTTTCCGGAGAAAGCAACGCTCGTGCCTGCCGAGTTTCCTGCGATGCGCAATACGCTTTGGTACATGAGTGAGGCTAGGCGCTGGCTTGAGGCCCTCCCGATCGGCAACGGGCGGATAGGCGGGATGGTCTTCGGGGGCATCCATCAGGAACGAATCGCACTGACCGAGTCGACGGCATGGTCCGGCGCGCCGAGCGTGTCCGACATAAATCCGGGAGCGCTTGGGAATCTGAACCAGATACGCCAGCTTCTCTTTCAGGAGGACTATGCTCAGGCGCGGCAGCTATGCGAGGAGCACCTCCTCAGCCATCCAACATCTTTTGGCACGAACCTCCCTTTGTTTGCCCTATCGCTAGACTCTGATCATTCGGGGAACGTAACCCAGTACCGGCGCTCGCTCGATCTCGATGAGGGCATCGCTCGAGTCGAGTATCGGACAGATGGGCATCGCTTCACGCGCGAGTCATTCTCTTCGAATCCTGATGGTGTGCTCGTCCTGCATCTCGCTTGCGAGTCTCCTGGACAGCTGAATCTCAGAGTCTCTCTCGACGAGATCAAGCTTCCGGGAAAGGTCATCCCTTCAGGGTCTGACACCCTTATTTTCCGAGGTCGTGCATTCGAAACCATGCACAGCGATGGAAAACAGGGCGTCGAGGTAGAGTGCCAGGTTCGTCTGCTCCATCATAGGGGAACGATCTCGACCGAGGGGGATCACCTGCGGATATACAACGCGGACTCAGTCACGCTGATCGTTGCGATTGCAACCAGCTATGAAGGCCGTGTGCCGAGCAAAGTCTGTGCGGAGGCCTTGCAAGCCGCTTCCGCAAAGACCTATTCGGAACTTCGCCGAAGCCATATCGCTGATCATCAGGCTCTCTTCCGCCGGGTCCATCTAGATCTAAGATCGCGCGCGGGAACCGCGAGCGTTCCGACCGACCAACGGCGAAGATCGTTGGAAGCGGGAAGTGCTGATCCGGAGCTTTGTGCGCTTTTCTTTCAGTATGGGCGATATCTAACCATTGCGGGCTCCCGGTCGAACTCACCACTCCCCCTGGCGCTCCAGGGAATCTGGAACGACGGGCTCGCATCCAGCATGGGCTGGACCGATGACTTTCATCTGGACATCAACACGGAGCAGAACTACTGGCTTGCTGAGGTTGGCAACCTCACGGAGTCTCAGACACCCCTCTTCGACCTGATCGACGGGTTGCGTGAATCCGGAAGGCATACGGCTAGAAGTTTGTATGGTGCGCCCGGCTGGGTCAGTCATGTTGTTACGAATCCGTGGGGTTATACAGCACGCGGCTGGGGCTTGGGTTGGGGACTCTTTGTCACTTCGGGCATTTGGATCGCATTGCAGATGTGGGAGCATTTCCGCTTCACCGGGGATACGCACTTTCTTCGCGAACGTGTGTATCCGGTGTTCAGAGAGGCGGCTGAGTTCTTTCTCGCGTACATGGTGGAGCATCCGAAATATGGCTGGCTTGTCACCGGGCCGTCCGACTCTCCGGAGAACTCCTTTCGCACACCATCGGGAAGAGATTGCAGCGAATCGATGGGGCCAACGTGCGACCGTGTGCTGGTCTACGCACTCTTCAGCATGTGTCTGGAGGCGGAGAAATTGCTCTCGATTGACTCCAGCTTCGTCACGAAGCTGGAGCAGGCGCGACATAAACTGCCCCCGCTCCAGATTGGCCGCTATGGGCAGTTACAGGAATGGCTCGAAGACTTTGAGGAGGCCGAGCCCAATCATCGCCATACTTCACATCTGATTGCTCTTTACCCGGAAGATCAGATCTCCCCGGAGAGGACTCCGCTGCTCGCAAAAGCTGCGCGCATCACGTTGGAGAGGCGTATCCATCAGCCTAATTGGGAGGACACGGAGTGGAGCCGCGCCAACCTTGTGAATTACTACGCCAGGTTATGGGATGGGGAAGCCGCTCATCAGCACCTGGTGGGCCTCATCTCGAAGGCGACCGAAGACAATCTGCTTACTTACTCGCGTGGCGGAGTGGCTGGCGCGTCGCTGAATATCTTCGCGATCGACGGCAATACTGCTGGAGCTGCGGGTATAGCTGAGATGCTGCTGCAATCGCAGGGAGATTCGATGCACCTGTTGCCGGCTCTGCCCGCAGCATGGCCGGACGGCCAAGTCAGCGGCTTCTGTGCCCGCGGCGGATTTCAGGTGGAGATGCAGTGGCGATCACACCGGCTTGTCTCTGCAGTGATTTCGAGCAGACAGGGTGGAAGCTGCATGGTCCGTTACAGAGAAAATACCGTGGCAGTTCGAATAGAGCCGGGCCACACAACGCTTCTGACGGAGAGAGCGTTCACAAGCAGACGGGATACGTAACCGCGAAGAGGCAGATAGAACTGGAGCGAAACAATGAGTGACTGGAGCAGAGCAATCACGAGAGGACGAAGCGACAACGCCCTCAGCTATAAGGCAACTGTGTCTGAAGCAAGTCTGCGCCTTACAGCCTTGGTGTGGATGGTCTTGATCGGTCTCGTTGCTCCTGGGCTGGCGCTGGCGCAGTCGAACGAGAGTTCCATACGTTTCGACAAGGAGACACATGTCTTCCGCATCGATGCTGCCGCTATGTCCTATGTGCTCGGGATCAACGAGAAGAAGCAGGTGCAGACGCTCTATTGGGGCAAGCGCCTCAGCATGGCGGACACCTTCGCGGCGCCACACTCCGATCCCGGTTCTTCGTCATTCGATCCTTCCATCAACACCACGCGTCAAGAGTTTGTCGCCTGGGGCGGAGGCCTCTACGTCGAGCCCGATCTGAAGGTCACCTTCCCGGACGGCAATCGCGATCTTGTTCTGCAGTACGCCTCGCACACCATCGACGGCGCCCGGCTGACTCTTTTGCTCAAGGACATCTCGCGGGAGGTTTATGTCGAGTTGCAGTATGAGGCAGACACGACCACGGGCATCCTCCGGCGGTCGGCACAGGTGCAGAATAGAACCACCTCACCACTGACCATTGAGCAGGTTGCCTCAGGCACATGGAATTTGCCTCGCGGAACGAACTACCGCCTGCGTTACCTCACCGGTCGATGGGCAGGTGAGTGGAATCTGCACGAGCAGTCGATTCAGCCCGGAAAGACCATTCTCGAGAGCCGTCGCGGATCTACAGGTGATCAGAATAATCCGTGGTTTGCGATCGACCGAAATGGCTCGAACGATCAAGACAGCGGCGACGTCTGGTTCGGAGCACTGGGATGGAGTGGGTCCTGGCAGATGAGCATCGAGCAGGACCAGCTCCAGCAAGTGCGCGTGACAGGTGGTCCAAACAGCTTCGACTTCAGCTACCGCCTGGCCCCAGGAGAGCATATGCAGACACCATACTTCTATGCTGGCTACTCTCATGACGGTATCGGTGGTGCTTCGAGGCTTCTCCATCGCTTCGAGTTGTCCAGTATTCTGCCGCACGCGCCAAACCCAAAGCTGCGGCCGGTCCTCTATAACTCCTGGGAGGCCACGGAGTTCAAGGTGGATGAGGCCGGACAGGAAGTTCTGGTCGAAAAGGCCGCAAGCATCGGTGTTGAACGCTTCGTCGTCGATGACGGCTGGTTCGGCCAACGAGCGACTGACCATGCAGGCCTGGGTGACTGGTATGTAAACCCTGTGAAATTCCCCCATGGTTTGAAGCCTTTGATCGATAAGGTCCACTCGCTTGGTATGGACTTCGGCTTGTGGGTCGAGCCGGAGATGGTTAACCCGGACAGCGATCTCTACCGCAAGCATCCAGACTGGGTGCTCAACTTCACCGGACGGCCTCGCAGCGAGGGGCGAAATCAGCTCATGCTCAATCTGGCCCGTCCGGATGTACGTGAGTATGTCTTTCAGTTTCTAGACAAGCTGTTGAACGAGAACGATATTGCGTTTCTCAAGTGGGACTACAACCGCAACTGGTCGGAACCGGGATGGCCCGCTGTCGCTCCGGAAGACCAGAAGAAGGTCTATATCACTTATATGCAAAATCTCTACTCCATCCTCGAGGAGTTGCGCGCGAAGCATCCCACGGTGGAGATTGAAAGCTGCTCCGGCGGTGGAAGCCGCGTCGACCTGGGCATCATGCGTTACACCGATGAGGTCTGGCCTTCGGATAATACCGATGCGTTCGACCGTCTCCTGATGCAGGATGGTTTCACCTATGCCTATGCGCCGGGCGTGATGATGGCATGGGTCACCGACTCGCCCACCTGGGTCAATCAGCGCACGCTCTCGCTCGAGTACCGCTTTCTCTCTTCAATGCAGGGATCGCTTGGAATCGGGGCGAACCTGAACAACTGGAAGCCCGAAGACTTTGCAACCGCAAAGAGGATGGTGACGCAGTACAAACAGGTTCGGGAGATCGTGCAGCGAGGCTCCCTCTACCGCTTGATCTCACCACAAAACGGCAGCGAGCAGTCTGTAACCGAAACAGTATCGGAGGATCAGCATCGTGCCATTACGTTCGCCTTCCTGCACTCCAGTCAGATGCTCTATCCCTTCCCGCTTATCTACCTCCGTGGATTGACGCCGGATGCCGTGTACCGGATCGCAGCGCTCGACGGCAAGCTCTCGTCCGACACCCCTGTCGTTGCCAGTGGCGCCTTCTGGATGCAGCATGGCGTCGATGTGGATCTGCGAGGAGACTTCCGCGCCGCCGCCTTTACGTTAGAGATGGCGGCGCACTAGAGCGGTTCTACCCTGACGTAAAACTGGGATGTGCTCGTGGTACCCCCTCCTGTACAGAAAAGTCCTAAAGTATTCAAAACAAAAGGCCTACGGTCGGACTTCAACGCAGGCCCCGGTTGAGACGAAAGAAGCCCGGCGGTCGCCGGGCTTCTTTCATTCTATTTCTATTATAGAAGGTTGAGTGGAACTACTACGCCACGTCGATGTTATTGATTCTGTGAGGGATGTAAGGTTTGAGGGCTTGACAAGGAAAAGCAGGGAACAGGGATAGCAAGGAGAGCCACCCGGTTGCTGTTTGCTCAAGACAGGGGAGCTCCATCAACCTCAGAAACTCCACAGAACCAGGAGAACTCCTCCAGCCCCGAAACGTATCAAGGCCTCTGCAGGATCGATCGATGCTGCAGAGGCCTTGGTCTTCTATGAGGATTTCGAGCCTCTACCTGGTTTGGTTGCTCTCCACGACATTTCCAACATCTGCCCCGTTGTTCGAAGAGAACACAAGACCCACGTTGAAGTGTGCGCTGTCGGAACACCTGGAAAAGTCGATGGGTACCGCAATGTTGGCATGACCGCCCGGGGCAATTTCTCCTACTTTAATTGGCAGCGGCGGTACTATCTTCGGATGGCATGTCCCAGTGCCACTGGCTTGCGTCAGCGAGAACGTATTGATCTGAGACCTGTTCGCGCGTCTAGCTCCCGAGTTGCTCAGAGTTAGCTTCCAGACACGAAGATCCGAACCCCCGACCTTGCTTGTAATCGATCCAGTCAGGTTCGCGGATTCCACGGTTGGAGAGATCGCGATGCGATCCAGAGCAGGTGCGTATCCTGTGTCATTGCCGAACTGGATCGTGTTTGACCCAGCCTTCAACACCACCGGGATCACCGTGCTGGTGGGCAGGCTG
>Ga0137390_10003558_pt1 | contig 12735 bp, 19 predicted proteins | sample 15con2h24AmetaG_FD_104937 | JGI IMG/M metagenome (GOLD analysis project Ga0137390, IMG submission 104937) | Vadose zone soil microbial communities from Angelo Coast Range Reserve, California, USA - 15con2h2.4A metaG | ecosystem: Environmental > Terrestrial > Soil > Vadose zone > Saprolite... | reverse complement strand
GCCCAACGTCTCAGTGACGAAATTACGCACTCCCGGCGCAATACTCAGGTCTTCGAGCACATCTTGCCATCGCGCGCCCAACGCAAGTTGCGCCGTGAAGCCTCTGATCTCGGTGGTCTCGGCACCAATCTCATCCATCGCGCGCAGATATAGCTCGAAGTGGCTGATTGGCTTCTCGTCCGGGCCCGAATCACTTTCTTCGCCCAGTACCACTTCGTTCGTGAACCGAGCGATGCGAGCGCTGACGGGCGGAATCCAGGGCAAACTGTTGGAGGTAAGTTCGCTCTGAAGCCGTTTGACCAGAGACATAAAATCCCAGACCGCAAACACGTGCATCTGCATGAACTCCCGCAGTCTGCTCAGCGAACCGACCTCGGCGTAAATGGGATGATTCAGTAGAACGTAACGAAGCGGGGTGAGCGTATGTCGGAGCTGCTCGAAGCGTTGCGAGGCCGCATTCGACGAACGGCCGTTGTTCAGTGCAACCGTGTGCTCATTTCGTGGTCCGCGAGTGCGGTCGGGCGATTCCTGAGACGCGGTATCGTTTGTAACCAATGGTATTCTCCTCTCATCGCAACTGTCAGGTGCGGAATCGGATCGTTCACGCGCTGACATCAAATTCTGAGGAAGGCCGTCTCGCCGGCGGTTTCCTTTTCTTCTGATGAACTTGACCTTACGACTTCTAGGCTCACCGGGTGGAACGATTTCTTGCCAGCCTTTCCGTCGGCTCTCAGCAGCTATGACTGATGACTCCCGCGAAATATTCCTCACCAAATCCACACGATGGTGCGATTCAGCAATCATGGACTGGTCACAAAGGATGTTCTGTTAGGAATCCAGGAAGGTTACAGCCGAGCTAACTATTATAAGTCTCTGTAACAGCTCGCGAGGAACTGTTGTTGCCAACTCGCAGTTCAGCGGTCTCTCCGTGATAAAACGAAATTGTTGAGACTAGGGCGCTGTCCGTTGTCTATCTGATTGGATCTTCTCATTTGCGAATGCAGAGTAGGGCACGCCCCTCGCGTCGTGAGCCTTCCCCCAGCCCCGAGCATCATCCTAATCGTCGCTCCGGACAAAGAACCGGCCGCCTGCGGGAATAATATTGGCCATCTGACGGTCTCTAGTGGGTGCGGTGCGGAGAACAGTTCCGCACGAATGGTCAATCTGGCAGAAGTCCAAGATTTACACATGCGAAAGGAAGAAAGATGACGATTGTAAGAACAACCGCAGCGGCTTTGATCTCAGGCCTCTTGATGAGTGGCGCTTGTGTACCGGTATGGTCAGCGACACCTATGAGCGAAGGGTTAACAGTCGCTCAAACAAACTCAGCCAACACTACAGTCCAGCCAGCCACCACAGTTCTCAGCTCGCCGGAATTTCCTCGGTTTGATAGCCGGCCAGACGCTGAAAAGAACTGCAAGCCGGGACAGATGTATTCAACACACGATATCGTCGGGGACCCGCAAGCCTGCATCATAGGAAGCGTCAGCGGTGTTGGCGGCGCCCGCTCTATGGTTGCTGCAGTGCCTGCGCTTTAGCAAATACCTCGCAGAATACTTGTCGGTTGTCCCCGCGTTAACAGTGGTACGAGTGAACAGTTGTTCAATGGCGACCGCATAACGACGGGACTTTCACGATCGGGGAGTGTCCGGAATGGACTGCACGTGTGTGCGGCACGCGAGGAATGTTCGATGAGCTCGGACGGTGATTACTCAGAATCTGCATTTGAACAAGAATCGATTCTGCCTTCGCAGTTTTTCGAAGGCCGCAAGAAGAGCGAAGCTCTGGAACCGGTCAAGCGACTGATGCTGGCAGTGCTCACCGATGCGGTGCGCTGCTATCAACTGGGCCCCGCTGCGTTAAAGACCTCCCGCAGGCGGGCATGTCTGGAGGCCGAGGAGTGGCTATTCCGAGCGAAGGCGGATGGCCCGTTTTTCATTCGAAAGCGTGTGTTGCGCGCTTGATATTGCTCCCGATTATCTGCGCCATATGCTGCATCGATGGCAGGCCCAAAGGGTTCGCGGCGCCCGCGTCGCGGTTGTCCGCCGCTCGTCCGTGATGATCTCGGTGAACAAGTGACAGCGGCCAGCCGCGGCCAGTCTGCAGCGTTCTTACTCAAGAATGATTCGCCCCGCTGTTCTACGTAGCCCCGCAATTCCGTCCAAGGCCCTGTAGACGGGCTCGACGGAGAAAAACAAATGGATCTGTTCGCCTCCTCTCATTTGCTGCTTCTACTGTTAGTCATTTTGGTGATCTTCGGACCGAGTAAACTCGGGGACGTTGGCGGTGCTTTGGGTAAGGGTATTCGCGACTTCAAGCGTGAGATCAATGAGCCCGACAACAAGTTCGGGGAGAATTAGCCTCAAAGCGAGAATAATTCAGGCCACCAGTGCATGAATTCAGCCGCCCGCGAAGGAGTCGGCTTGTCGCAGGGTCGATCCGCCAACTCGTTTTCTGGGGGATATCAGTAGCCCGGCTTCCGCCCAGATCAAAACTCCAAGAAGTCAGGCGGGTCAGGCTCTTCGGTGCCAAGCAGTTTCCTCGAAGACCAAATTTATTTTCGCTTTGAGGTTAGATAAGCGACGGTTGCCTTCGGCCGGCCCGCCTCCTATTCAGGCGTCTCACCGAAACGCGAAGCGATTCGCGGTTAAGTTGACACCGCGGCCGATTCAATGCACGCCCTTTCATCGACGCGGCGTCGATGCTGCCGAGCTTTCGTCGCGTACCAGTTGCGCGAACTTTCCCAGCTCGGCGCCACTGACACTGGACACCGCCCAATACGCCATCCCAGACTTAGTCCAATGAACGATATTATATCCCCCGCGGACCTGGGTGACCGGCAGGGTGTCAGCCAGATGCTCCGCGGGCGAGATGAAAAGATTGATGATGTGTTGGCGCCGCCGGTACACCACCGCGGCTACTAGACGGTTATCCAAATAGTCGAGCCGGCCGCCAACCAGCGGAAATCCGTCAGCAATGAGGTCTTCGACCGGCGGTGTAAAATTGAGTCTGCCATCGAACCAGGGCTTGACCGTATGCTTGTTCGACGAGAGCACGTCCGTCAGATGGTTCGCCGTCAGAGAACGGAGATGGTCGTCAACCACCTCCCGCGCCGTTAGATCGCCCGCCGGCGGTCCGGTCGGCAGGACGCCTCTAACAATAATGGCAACGAGAAGGACCGCAGCGGCAGCGGCTCCTCCCCAACCATAGTGCCGAAGCGCGAAAGTCCGTCCACCTTCGGCGCGGCCTACATCGCGCACCGCCGCACGTACACGCCGTTCGAGCCCAGCCGGCGCCTCGTGATATAGGGCGCCATTGCTGAACGCCGTACGCAAGGCGCGCAAACTCGCTTCCCCTCGTGCGCATGCCACGCAACTACTGAGGTGGGCCTCGACTTCGAGACTCCTTACCACGTCGAGTTCGGCGTCGACGTAGGCGTGCACCAGGGTGCGGGCCTCTTCGCAGGTCACGTCAGGACTCCTTCCGCGGTGCGGCAGTGAGCAGCTGCTGCAGGCGCTTGCGCGCACGCGCCAGCCGCGACATCACGGTGCCGATTGGAACTCCGGCAACCTCGGCGATCTCCTTATAGGCCATTCCCTCAAGCTCCCGCATCACGACGATTTCGCGGAACTCCTCGGGCAGTTCCTTGAGCGCATGCCGCAGCGTCTCACTATCGCGACTCCTTTCCAGCAAGGCCTCGGGATTCGCCGTCTCAATCCCGGGGCTATGGATCTCATCGTCGAATTCGGTCTCCCTTTCGCGGATCGTGCCTCGTTTGAGGCGCGAATAGCAGGTGTTGCGCACGATCGCGAGCAACCAGACACGGCCGTCGCGACCACGAAAGCCGCCGATAAAACGAAGCGCGCGTAAACAAGCGTCCTGAACCGCGTCCGCGGCCTCGTCTTCGTTGCGCATAAGCCAACGCGCGAGGTTATAGGCGGCGTCGAGATGCGGCAGAATCGCCCGCTCGAAGCGTGAGAATTTGTCCGGCCCGGGCAATCTTGGATTCTTTCCGCTGTCCCTTTACACCACCGCCATTAAGACCGGCGAAACCGGAATTTTATTCCCGCGCTGGGAAACCGTCTGGGGCGGGAATATTTGGGCGGACGCGGCGGTATGGTCTCTTGAAAGCACTCTGACTCTACCGCCCGAGGGCGCCCGAGGAAACGGCCAAGTCGCCGCTCGCGGAGCCCCTGCAACGTGGCCGCCGGCGTCTGCGTGAGACTGCTGGAGGCACCTTGGAGGCTGAAACGGAGAAACGAAATGAAAGACCAAATGGATCGACGGTCGTTCCTGAGAATCGCCGGGATGTCACTCGGCATCGGCACGGTCTACCAGTTCGCGCCATTCCTGGCGCGCCGCGCTGAAGCCGGTGCGATCACCGACTTTTTCAAGAGGGTCAACGGCGAGGCGCCCGCCAGCTTCACCTTCGCGCAGTTCAGCGACCCGCACGTCGGCTTTCAGGGCCCGCCTGACCCGCTTGGGACCAAGGCGTTCGAAAGTGCGGTGGAATTAATTAACAAGAGCGCGCAGCGCCCGGACTTCGTGCTGTTCACCGGCGATCTAACCCATGACGCCGAGAGCCGCGATGTCCACGCGCAGCGGATGCAATTGTTCAAGTCGATTGCAGGGCGCATCAACACTTCAGCGCTCCACACCGTCCCAGGTGAGAATGACGCGGCGCTCGACGGCGGGGTACTCTACCGCGAACATTTCGGCGAAAGCCACTATTCATTCGACCACAAGGGCGTCCATTTTGTCGCGCTCGACAATGTCTCGCGCGGCCGTCCCGAGGTTGGCCCCGACCAACTCGCATGGCTCAAGGCCGACGTCGCGCGCTTTCCCAAGACCGCACCGATCGTGGTCTTTACGCATCGGCCGCTGTTCGACCTTAAGCCCGAATGGGAATGGTTCACAGCCGACGGCGACGACGTGATGAACGTGCTGGCGCCTTATGAGAACGTCACCGTCCTCTACGGCCATATCCACCGCCACCACCTCCAGCAGAACGGGAAGGTCAAGCACTACGCAGCGCGGTCACTGATCTTCGCCTTCAACGATCCCGCGACCAACGAGGACAAGAAACAGCTGCCGTTCAACAAGGACGATCCATTCAAGGAGCTAGGCATCCGTCAGGTCACTGCGAACGGCACAGATAAGGCGGCGCTCGATGTCAATGACATCGTACTCGCCAAAGCCGAGTTTTCCGGCCTGTCGGGAATGCAGCAGATGATCAAGCACAACAATTCAATTAGTGGAGGTTCATCCAATGATGCTGACTAAGAAGCTTGTTGTTTTGGGATTAATTACGGGATTGGCCATGTACGCAACACCGACCCGCCCGCGTGCCAGCGAGAGTGCAGAGGTCGTCAAGATTACGGCTAGCAAGTTCCGTTTCACGCCCGATCACATCACCCTGGTGAAGGGTCAGCCGATCACGCTGCAACTGACCAGCACCGACAGGACGCATGGATTCATGATCCGCGCACTGAAAATCGACACCGACATCAAGCCCGGGCAGGTAACCGAGATGACGGTGACGCCTGCGACTGCCGGGACGTTTAAGGCGATCTGCGATCACTACTGCGGACTCGGCCACGCCGGCATGAAGATGACGGTCGTGGTGGAAGAGATCGCCGCAAAAGCGTCTGCTGCAAGAGTCGCTAGCGCGTCTGACACCATATCGAAATAGGAAATAGGGAAACAGGCAGACTGATGAAAGGCGAGTGCAGAACGATCTTGCTGGGGATCATTACCGCCCTCATCCTGGTCGTTAATGGCCTTGAAGCGGGTTCGGTACTGGAGCCTTCCAATATCGATCCGAGCCCGCTCGCCGCGGCGGCCATGATTAGTGCGCAACAACATGAATCGTTGACTGGTCTCATCACGGTGCCAGAGATAGCGAGGCGCTCTATTGCCATGAATGCCGGAAACCGCGGCTCGATTCATGACGCCGACTCCCACGACAGGAGCAAACTCCCTCCATACGACGACCGCTAGCTGGGTCTGCAACTCGAACTAATACGCAAGGGAGCGGGCGCTCGTTCGTCACGAAGAAACACGCAGGCGTCACGCTCCTGCCCATGATCGAAAAGGGCAAGGCCGGAAGTGTCCATGGAAATTCTCATTGCAAAGTACCATCTGCATCCGATTATTGACCATTTTACGATTGCGCTTCTGGGCATGGGCGTACTCGCTGATGTCGTTGGTTACGTGATTGGGATGTTGTTCGACAATCGAAGCCCTCGCGCCAAAGGGTTGGGTGATCGATTGAGCGGAGCAGCGCTTGTACTGCTCATTCCCGGTGCAATATCGGCGATCTTTTCCCGGTTTACCGGGGAGAGTGAGGCAGAGAGGGTCTGGGATACGATCGCTCCGGCCGCGCAACAAATCCTCTTTTCTGATACCGGCTCCGCGAGGTTTCTTTCTCACGCAGTACTCGGCACATATCTGATGTATGCGTTCGTAGCACTGGCTGCATGGCGTGTGCTCCTCGAAATCTGGACGGCACTCAAGCGGACGCAACTCGTATATTTGGCGGTTGCGATAGTTGCCCTATGCGCGCTCCTATACCAGGGAAAGACGGGGGGAGAACTCGTCTACGATCACGCCGTGGGAACCACTCATGCGGAAGACACCTCGCGGCAATCGATTGTCAACAATTGAGTGGAGCAGATCGGATTGTGACAGCATCCAGTGGGAAATCCAGCTCATCCTCGGGAGCGACGCGTAGGAAGGAATCATTTTATCGGAAATTGGACGAAGTACTTTCCCGACCGTAGTGATCAATGCTCTCAGGGCCAGGTGAACGCCACCGGGGTCTCACGGCGAGCTTTATGAGAATTGTCTTCCTTTGGGCCTCCGCCACAGTCCTTACTGCACTAAGCGTGGCGTATGTCGGCGAAAAGGAGGTCTGGCAATCTGTGGGCACGATCCCAATGGAGGAGGTTGAGGGCAGGATCGACCACCTGGCCGCGCGCCCCGATGGCAGGCGTCTGTTTGTTGCCGCGCTGGAAAGCGACCTGGTGGAAGAGATCGACACCGAACGCAGGAAGGTCGTCGGCACCATTCGAGGCATCAAAGAGCCTCAAGGCGTCTACTACATCGCGAAGTCCAAAAGACTGGCCGTGGCGAGTGGCGGCGATGGCAAGGTCCGTATCTACGACCAGGATTCGAAGCTCGTGGGCACCGTAGATTCGCTGGAAGATGCGGACAACGTACGTTACGACTCAGCGAGCAACCTTCTTTATGTCGGATACGGACAGGGAGCTTTGGCAATCATCGACCCGGACAAAGCGGTTAAGGTGGCGGAGATCCAACTCGACGGCCACCCGGAGTCATTTCAGTTAGAGCGCAACGGGGATCGCATTTTCGTGAACGTCCCGACCGCTGGTGAGATCGAACTACTAGATCGCGAGAAACGGCTGGTGCTCACCAAATGGAAACTGACGGCCGCTCATGACAATTTTCCGATGGCGCTGGACGAGACCAATCAACGGCTGTTCGTGGGGTGCCGTAAGCCCGCCCGGCTCCTTGCACTCAACGCGGCATCTGGGGAAGTCGTCGCGAACCTGAGAGCCTGTGGCGATACCGACGACCTTTTCTACGACTCCGTCAACAGAAAGATATATCTGTCAGGTGGCGGCGGCTGTGTCAGCGTCTTCGATCAGGCAGACTCCAACAGCTACGAGGTACTTCGCACCATCGCCACGCCTTCGGGCGCGCGAACCTCGCTGTTCGTGCCGAGCAGCCGCACCCTGTATGTTGCCGTCCCGCGTCGCGGACCACACGGAGCGGAGATATTGATCATTAAAGCAGTGTCCAATGTGGGACTGCATAAATCGGATCGAAATTAGGCCGGATACAAAGGGAGTGGCGGTTCCACCGACGCCCTCGGCCGGCTGAGGACCATGGAGGTGACGCAGCGCGTGGTTCTTAGATCAGACGCTCACCCATAAATAGCGCCGCAAGGATGACCAGCATAAATACAGGCTACGCGTTCGGCTCCGTGCTCGTACCGTTCGTCCAGACGGCTCCAAAAGCCGGACCGATGGAGGTGACGGTCGTTGTTGTGATGGATATGACGATCAGCCGTGGCAACAGCGGTATCCCAACGGCCGGAAGCGCCACACCCGCGTCGAGGGAATCGAGACTGATCGAAAGCGAGGTCACAAGCAGACCCAACCCGTGCGTGGCCTTGCACTCCGCTTCGAGCGTATTTCGTAGCGAGTTCGCTGTGAAGCGTGCCTGGGATACCAGGGTTTGATGCGGGGAATCCATCGGCGGACGTTGGCAGAGAACTCTTCGTATTCACCGCCGAAAGTGCTGCGCAATGTTGGCTCCTCATAATGCAGAACGAAAAGGTGCATTATCAGCCACGAGGAAGAGTACGCCAAATAGCGTGCACACTTCCACGCCACATAATTAGCAAAGTGACAAGTTTCGGTCCCTGCCCTGCCTTTTTATCTCTCATAACCAGCGGTTATGAGAGGCAATAATATTTCGCGCGCTAATGATCACTCTTTCCGAATCGTGCCGGTGCCGATTCCAGCTCCGCCGGACCTGAGCTCACGGGATCCAATTCAATGTTGAGCCGTTTGTGAACCAAGGCGAGCGAAGGGCAGGGCAGGGCGCCCATCCATAGCGCCGTCGAAAAGAGCACGCCTGGCTGAAGCTGCTTGCAGAGCTTCATGCCGATCCTAGATTTCCTTCCCCCCTATCCCGCCGCGGGCTTCCGAAGAGTTGCACAAGTTCTGACATGAAACAGCCGAGTCCGACCCACAGCGGAAAACGAACCGCTCTTCATAGTGCCAAAGGTCGGGCTTCCAGCCAGAGAAACAGGGGAATGCGGGTCCAGCGCCTCATGTGGTCCCGTCCGTGATTGAGATCGGGAAGTGGTTCACGAAGCGAGGTGATTGCCAGTTCCGCACCCGCCAATCCCGTCGCGCAAGCCGCCAACGGTTGCGACCATCCGGCGAAATGCATCCGCAAGCCGTCGCGCTCCTCCACGCCGTTGAAGCGTTGCCTGCCAAAATAGGCGCCTTCGAGAACGAAAGGAGAGTCTGTTTCCGTACCGACAAAGCGACCATGATCCGTGAGGGGATGCACGATCGAGATGATAAGACGCGCCGTAGGGCGCATGACACGCCGAATTTCCTTTAGTGCTGCCGGAAGATCCTCGACGTCCATCAGCACGTTGTAGGCCACGATAAGATCGAAACGACCGTCGTCGAACGGCAATTCGGTCGCTCCTGCGATTGCATAGTCATGAGCCGACTGAACTTGGGAAGCAGCCTCAACCAGTTCGCTAACGGGATCGACCGCAGTCACCTGATAACCGAGAGCCATCAGCTCGCGCGCAACGCGACCCTCTCCGCAGCCAACGTCCAGAGCCTTGCCGTTACTGCGGCCAATGAAGGCGACCAACGAGTCCCGATAGGCCCAGAACGCATCGTGGTTTGGCTTGCGTGCCCATGCGATCCACTCTCTGGCAACTTCCGACCAGTGTTTGCGGTCTTTGTCCGTACCTGTCATCGGCATTGCTCCCAGTCTCGAAGGCTTTCTTACTCCGTGGCGATGACCGCTCTCCATCCTTCCGGGACTTAGGAGCGCTGTCGCATAAATTGTAACTTCTGCGTGGTCCGACGAAACCCGCGGTTTCCTCGCGATTTTCGTTTGCAAAAGTCTCCTGCAAAAGCCTATCTTTTTGCGAGAACTTTTGCGACAGGACCGGAGCAAGGTTGTGAAGATCGGCTACGCGCGGGTTTCGACCCTGGATCAGCACCTAGACCTACAAATGCAAGCCCTCAAAAAGGCCGGCTGTAAGAGGATCTTTCGCGAGAAGGTCTCCGGGGTCAGCCGGCAGCGGCCCGAGTTTCAGCGGATGCTCGAGCAGCTCCGCGACGGCGATACCGTCATCGTTTGGAAGCTGGACCGTTTGGCCCGCTCCACCCGCGACCTCTTAGAGACAATGGAAACCATCCGCGAGGTTGGCGCCCGTTTTCAGTCGCTGTCCGAACCCTGGGCTGATACGACAACCCATGCTGGCAAGCTGATCATGATCGTGTTCGCTGGGATCGCCGAATTTGAACGCGACCTCATCAGGGAACGCACCACGACCGGACGCGACGCTGCCAGGGACAGGGGGGTCAGCTTCGGACGCCCTCGGAAGCTGAATCCCGAGCAGACAAAACTGGCGCAGCGGCTCATCAGCGAGGGAAAACCCGTCCGGCAGATCGCCGAAACCTTCAATGTTCATGCGGCTACCATATACCGGCTCTCAGAGGTGGCCGCTTAACTTAAAAGTAAAACGGAAACCCCGGCCTAAGACAGTTCTAAAAATTAGACCCACGGCGGCGATTGGGCGCGAACTCGCTGACTAGACCTCCCGCTGGATCGACCAACGCCTCTGCTCGATCATCTCCGGAACAAAGCGCAAGAACCAATAGCATGCGGAACCGCGTTGACTGACGTTGAGTTACCGGCGAATCAGCCCGCGCGCTAAGCGATTACTGGGGGTAATGCATGACAACACTAAGCGATCCGTTAGGCGCGGCGCGAGCACTTCGAGTCACCATTCAAGGTGCTCGTAAGGAAACCGAAGAAGCCCGCCGTCTGGCAGCGCAGGTGGTCGAAGGACTCCGTGAAACCGGCCTGTGTCGCTTGGCCGTGCCCGCCAGTCTTGGGGGACACGAAGCCGAGCCAGTGGTTGCTCTCAAGGTCTATGAGGAACTGGCTGGAGCCGAAGCTTCGGTAGCCTGGATTGCCTGGAACAATGCCCTTCTGGGTCTATTCAGTTGTCACCTCTCGGACTCAGTAAGAGCGGAGCTGTTCGGCGATGCCGGCAAGCTCTTTGCCAACTCGACCAGGCCGTCGGGCAAAGCGAAGGCGGTAGACGGCGGGTTCCGCGTGTCGGGGCGGTGGTCGCTGGTCTCGGGCTGCGAACTGGCAGACTGGATTCCGGTGATGTGTGTTGTTACCGAGGGGACCGAGCCCAGAATGTTGGCGTCCTCGGGCGCGCCCGAGTTGCGGATGGCGTACATACCGAAAGGCTCGTACCGCATCTTGGACACCTGGTACGTCGGTGGGTTGCGAGGCACGGGCAGCCACGACGTCGTAGTGGAAGATGTCTTTGCGCCGGCCGAGCGGACCTTCTCCCCCATCGAGCCCAAGCACCTCGATCGGCCGCTGTATCGGATGCCACTGGGGCCCACGATGTCAGCAGGGTGTGCTTCCATCTGTCTAGGGATTGCGCAGGCAGCCATTGATGCTCTGCTAGAGCTGGGGTCAACAAAGGTGCAGGTGGACTTGGTTCCAGGGCTACGGGATCGGCCAGCGGTCCATGCTATGGTGGCTGCCTCAGAGGCGGAGTTAGACGCAGCACGGCTGCTCCTGCATGACTCGCTCGGCGAATTGTGGGCGGCCTGCAGCCAATGGATACCCGTTACTGATAGGCAACGGGCACGAACGTGGGGTGGAGCGCTACACGCCGCGAAGGCAGCCAAGGCGGTTGTGACGGCCATGTACGAGGCGGCTGGCGCGTCTGCCCTCTATGTTGACTGTCCACTCGAACGGGCCCATCGAGACATTTATGCTGTCGGGCAACACATAATCCTGGCGCACGGGTGGTTGGAAGACGCCGGGCGCGTGAGGTTGGGGCTCAAACCGAATAATCCCCGTTTCCTACTGTGAGGCTGAAATTGTGCGATGCGGTGAAGCGGTACCAGGAGCAGTTCTTCGCTTCGCTGCCACCCGAAACTAACAAGGCTCCTAGATTTGTCGAACCTGTCGCGTTCGGGTTCACTCCGCAAGACGCAACCGAAATCTCCAAACTCGTTCTGGACGGCGTCAAGACGGCGACGGGATCGTTACTTTGGTCATATCAAGCCGATGGCAAGTCGCTGCCGAGAGTGGGCGATCCTTGGGTAGTGATCGACGGAGAACTCCAACCCGGTGTGCGTCGCCCAGACGATAAATGTCGACAATCCCATTCAATGAGGTCCCGGAAGATTAGCGCGGTGGGGAGGCGAAGGAGATTGCTCGCTGGAGAGCTGGCGCCGAATGTACTGGAGATACATCGGTCTGGAATGCAAGCGCATCGGACGCGAGCCGACCGCTAGCGCGCCGATGATCATGGTGGGTTCTTCCTGACAGCAGCGCAGCCCGCTCAGTGAAGGCCCCACAGTCCGCGTGGAATGTGTTCCGATTTTCCGTCCTTCAGGGCGTGCCGGGAAAAAGCTAGCCCGACGGTCCCAACGAGCACCAGCCATCCTTAAGCCGGTTTTCTGTTCCGGTGCTCCCCCGACCCCAATACTTATTGTACCAGACGCTGCTTGGGGACCTGGCCGATCTCTGGGTAGTCTCGGATGCGCTCGACGTAGCGCAAAGCGGTGGCGCCAACCGCGTCCAGGCTGACATCGATTCTCAGTAAGAGCAGTGCAACTGCCGCTCCAACAACACTAAGGCCCGCGGTGGGTCGTGCTCGTGAAGCCTGATTCCTTTGCCAGCTGGCGGGAGCTGAAGCTCAGCCGGAGTATCAGTGGAAGCCTTCTGGCCGGCCTTACTTCTGCACTAACACCTCTGTAAGACGTGTGGCATCCGCGTCTTCGGCTGGGGCGAAGCCGAATCCATGGGAGGCAAATGGTCCTTCGTCTCGGATGCGTTTATCGACGACGCCGATCCTGACGAGCTTGCGGCAGCACCGATCTGATATTCTGATAAGGGTGCCGCGCAAAT
>Ga0137390_10003554_pt1 | contig 12742 bp, 13 predicted proteins | sample 15con2h24AmetaG_FD_104937 | JGI IMG/M metagenome (GOLD analysis project Ga0137390, IMG submission 104937) | Vadose zone soil microbial communities from Angelo Coast Range Reserve, California, USA - 15con2h2.4A metaG | ecosystem: Environmental > Terrestrial > Soil > Vadose zone > Saprolite... | reverse complement strand
GTCCTGGAACAACGACGCTGTTAGCCCTCAGTTCCGCAAAGATCTCCTTTACAGGCGGGTGATTCCACAGGGCCGCTTCCTGACAATAATCCAGCCAAGCCGGATAGCCAGACAGGAAGGTCTCGCCGAAACAAACAAGCTGTGCTCCTCGCGCAGCGGCCTCTTCGGCCAAAGCAAGTGCTTTTGCAAGCGAGGCGGACAAATCTGAGTACACCGGCGACGCCTGTGCGATGGCGACGCGAATCGTTCTGTCGTTAGAAGCGTGGTTCAATTTTCCTCGCAATCATCGATACTTATCATACGGAAGCTGAAGAGAAATGCCCGGTCCAGCGATCTAACAAGGCGGTTCCGAGTCGACCTGAGAGCGGATCCAGAGAAGAGCAAACCAGCTGACGCAACAACATCAAGATACTGTCTTCGGGGCGCGCCTCTTCATGACTGTAACGCGGAATCGAAGATGCTTGACTAGACGTTGGTCGTCTCCCTCGCCTCGAATCGTTTAACCACACCCGGTGTCTGAATAGGAACCAGCGAGGATGGCACCGGCGATCCCTCGCCATCGTTTGCCGGAGGCCCGGTGGGGTCGGGGATAGGCGGGGCACGGCTGACTGGCCGGTATGAGCTGAATCGGATCGACTGCAACCCTGAGAGGTAGTTTCTCTTTTGGTCGTAACCGGTCTAGCACTGAGGACTCTAACAAAATGCGATTCGATACTTGATGCAGATGTCGACAGAGCGGCAGATCTCAAGAGCCGTCAAGGTTTACGGCTGCTGCTCCGTATTACCGCATCGGTCGGAACGACGCTTTGGTCAACGTAGCGTTCCTCGGCGGGCTCCTCGCGGTCGCTTTGTTTGTGTGACCGGTCATATGAGCTGTCACGGCAACGGTCGCACGAACTTAAATCAGCGTTACGTAACCGGCACAAACCTTTTCAGGGAGACAGGTATGATCGAATTCGATGAGTCCTTATGCAAAGACCTGGCAGCCGCAAAGAATAAAGAATGGCTCGTTTCGAATGGAATAGGGGGCTATTCCTCGTGCACTGTTGCGGGACTCAATACTCGGCGCTATCACGGCCTTTTAGTCGCAGCTACTAAGCCTCCTGTTGGAAGATTCGTGTTGCTGTCTCAGCTTGAAGATGTACTTGTGGTCGATGGGAACCGGTTCGACCTTTCTACCAATCTCTATATGGGGAACGTTGTCCATCCCACCGGCCATCTAAACCTGAGCAAATTCTCTCTTGATGCCTTTCCCGTCTACACCTACTCACATGACGATTGGCAGATCCTAAAGTCAGTGTGGATGGTTAATGGGGAGAACACAACAGTTATCGAGTATGTGTTCAAGAGCGACACAACGCATCAGAACATATCGCTTGAGGTTCGGCCCTTGATCGCATTCAGGGACTACCACGGCACGACTCATGAGAACGATGCGTTAGATAGGTTGGTCGTACAAACTCCGGAAGGCGTGCAACTTCATCCGTACAACGGATTGCCAAAGCTTTTTCTCGCTCATGACCCCGCCGTCGTACAGATTGATGGCTATTGGTACAAAAACTTGGAGTACGAAGAGGAACGTGCAAGAGGCCTTGAGCACACGGAGGACCTCTTCAGTCCATTGGTCTTTAAGGCAGACCTCACTCGAGAGAAACGCTTCTCTCTGATCGCTTCCACAGAACCACGATCAATAACTAAGGTTATCGACTACAAGCAATCGGAGTTTCGGCGCTCGGCGCTCGAACATTATAGATACCGTACGGAATTTGGACGTTCGGATCTAATCCCAATGTTATACCGTGCTGCAGAACAATTTATTGTTACCCGCCCGCCGCACAAAACTGTGCTCGCCGGCTATCACTGGTTTTCTGATTGGGGTCGTGACGCCATGATCGCGCTTCCGGGGTTGCTACTCGAGACCGACCGCCCGGATTTAGCGAAAGAGATCTTGCTCCAGTACGTCGCCCACATCGATGGAGGCATGCTCCCGAACCGCTTTCCTGACTCCGGGGAGACGCCGGAATACAACACCGTGGATGCAACACTGTGGTTCTTTGAGGCAATAAGACAATACCTCGTATACAAGAAAGACCCCGAATGGCGAGAGAAAGCTACGCAGTTTATCCGGGAACATCTTTATGCTCCGCTGAAAGGAATCATTGGCGCCCACCTGTCGGGGACACGGTTCGGGATTCATGTAGATCAGGATGGGTTTTTGTGGGCTGGAGACTCGAGTACTCAGTTGACCTGGATGGATGGGCGAGTGGGAGACGTCGCCATCACTCCCCGCGCTGGTAGGCCAGTCGAAATCCAAGCTCTTTGGTACAACGCGCTGCGCACCATGGATGACTTCGGCCGATTACTCGGCGACAACATTGCCGCGGAAACCTATGCAAAACTGGCACTCAAATTGAAGACGAACTTTGAGATCGTATTCTGGAATGATGAGGGTGAGTATCTTTATGATGTCGCCGACCGTTCTCAACTGGACGGATCAATGCGTCCCAATCAGATATTTGCGATCAGTCTTCATCACAGCCTTCTTACTGCGGAGCGGGCTCGTAAGGTTTTAGATGTCGTACAGTGTGAGTTGTTGACTCCTTATGGTCTGCGGACCTTGTCGGCGAAGGACGAACGATACCGTGGGCGCTATGAAGGGGATGTCTGGAGTCGAGACAGCGCTTACCACCAAGGTACAGTTTGGCCATGGCTCGCTGGCCCCTTTTTTTCCGCAAAGCTGCGTACAAGCGATGCCCCGCAAGAGACGATCTGTGAGATTGAGCACTGGCTGGAGCACTTGACTGGACATCTGCGAGACGCCGGGTTAGGGCAGATCTCAGAGATATTTGACGGTGACTTCCCTCATATTCCGCGAGGTTGCATAGCGCAAGCTTGGAGCGTCGCCGAGATCCTTCGCTTGGCGAAGCTTGTCACGAAACACCCAGCCAAGAAAGCTGGATGATGTAGATGAACATCCCTGTATGAAAAAATGCCTCCGCTCTAACCGCTGATGAACCAGGATTCGGCCACTGGCGGGTGGCTGAGCCGGCAACATTGGAGTTGCGGCGAAAAAGACGCATCCTGGCAAAGGTTTCGCTGTATCCCCCAAATGGCTTTGGACTCCGGCTTCGAGCGTGACCGGCGCCATACAGGTCGTTGTCCAATCTGAATAAAATGATGGTCCTCAGACTGAGGTACCAAACCAGCCCTTCTGCCGAGCGTCTTCCAGACGCACCTCCAAATACTTCCAAAGCATCGGACAGCCGGCCTTGATCTGCGGAGCGATCCTGCGGACGACGCGCTCATAGCTAATGCCGTTTTCCCGCCAACTCTGCCCGTCGTTAGCCAGGTTCAGTAACACTGGCATGGCTCGGTCAACGGCGTTAGCAAAACGGGATTCTGGAGTGTTTCCGTGTTCGAACTCTTGCCACAGCATCAGAAAAGCTACCGCTTGATGTTCCGGCAGCATTCCGAAGATCCGTTTGACTGCTGCAAGCTCGGCCGTTTTGCGCTCTTCCCAGCCACCTTCCACGAAAACCATGGTGTCTCCAGTATCGATTTCTCCAATGTCATGCACCAGGAGCATGCCGATTACTCGATTGATATCGATCGCTGACTCGGCATAATGCGCCAGTGAGGCAGCAAGCATTGCAATTTGCCAGCTGTGCTCTGCCGAGTTCTCGTAGCGCTGGAGCCCTAACGGACGAACTTTGCGCGTCACGCCTTTGAGCTTGTCTAGTTCCAAGATGAAATCAACGATCTGTTGCATGAATATTGCCTCGTTGCGGAGTCTAACCAAGCAGAATTGGAATCGCAATGCCAAGACCCATTGCGAAGAACCAGAGAGCTGGAGCGGGTGTTCCTGCCGGGCGCAGACGGCGAAGCTCCCGGGCTGCCATTCGCGGGTCGAGCATATGGCGACTCGTATAGCCGCGCTCCAGGATATAAAACATTAAGCCGGTAGAGGCGCCGTAAATCAAGTGGCCGAAAAGGGAAGGGAGGAGCGCAGATGCCGCGCTCGTCCTCCAGTCGATCTCACCGGTGAGTGCGAGTGGGAGCAGCGTTAAAGGTCCGGCGTACCACCAGATCAATCCGAAAATCCATCCCCAGGCGCCGGCCATGGCAAGGGTGGACCCTTCATCGCGGAACAATATTCCATAGCTCATACCAATGAGGGCACTCACCAACAAATGAGCCAGGAGACCGGTCAGTGTCGAGGGATGGATGTCCAGACCGATCACATGGGGCAACACTCCCGTGGCAAGCATAAGCGGGCTGGAGATAACACCCCCGATTAAACCTGCCAGGCCCCCCCACTCCAGAGAATGGAGAAGGCGGAAGCCCGGTCCTTCGGGTTCTCTGTTAAGCGGATCGGATTGAATGAACAGGCGTACCCACACACGATCGAGAGTTGCATAGACTACACCAAGAATGAGTCCGTAAAGGATGTATCCGACCAGAGCGCCACACAATTGGCTGGCGCTATCTACAGACCAGTTCAAAGGATCCCTGCGGATGATTGGGAAAAGCGTGAGTGGCCCGGCGAACCAACAGAAAGCGGCGTAGCCCAATCCCCACCCCATGCAAGAGCCATAGCCGCGGACGTCACGCTGAAACAGTAGTCCGAACGTTGTCCCGATCGTCAGGGCGACGACGAACTGGAGAAAAACCTTCGTCGCTTGCGACGAAATATCGCCTTGGCCCGCAATCAAAGGGAAAAAACCTCCCTCCAGCATCCAATAACCAAAAATCAATCCGCTCGCGATGCCGGCGAGGCCTCCGGCGACAATCGCCCGGCCCCAACGAAATGCATTCCGAGCACCATCCCGTTGAAGGCTTCCGCGAATCCCGAGAGCGAGGCCGGTTGGCATTCCCAGGCAGACAAGATATGCAACCAGTTCAGGAAACCGATTGCGAGCATCTTCAAGCATGTCTCCCGGATTATGAATACCGAGGCGCGACGGTGTTGCTACGGTTGGCATCATGAACCAGAGCAAGAGGGCAACGCTCAAACCCCAAATGAGTCCGGCTCCCGCGGTCGAAGCGCGCTTTGCGAAGAAAAGACCGAAAAAAAGTCCAAAGCCTCCCCCAAGCAGAGCGGCGTTCATCAGAGAGGAGTGGAGAATTCCGCCCTGAGCCAAGCCTCCCCCGATACCCAGCAAAACGCCCAAGGCAGCATCTTCCCGGGGTCTATTGAAGATGGGCTGCTGCTGCATTGTTGGCGCTACCGGCTGCCCCACTGCCATGATCTCCCTTGCCTCCCAGTTCAATTGTCTGAATGATGTCTCGTGGAAAAAACAGCTCAAGCGTCCATGCCATCAGCACGCGGATCTTCCGCTCGAGTCCAGGCAACTTCGATAGATAGATCCCTCTCCACAGGAGCCATGCGAGCAGTCCGGAGAAACGCAGCGAGCGCGTCCGCGCAAACGGCACCGTCAGCTCGGCGCAGGCGGTCTGATGGCCTACCACGCACAATGCGCCGAGCGAGTCGAAGTGAAATGGTTTGCCGGGAAGTCCACGCAACGCAGCGCGAATATTTTTCGCTATGGTCTCCGCCTCGCGGAGCGCAAACTGAGCCGTTGGAGGGCACGGCTTTCCCGTCTTTCCGTCATTGACGGCGGCGCAGTCACCGAGCGCCCACACGCCCGAGTGCTCCGGCACTGCGAGAAAGCCGTCGACTACCACTGCTCCACGATTATTTTTTTCAACGGCTAGGGTTGTAAGTAACGGATTCGGAGCGGTTCCCGCGGTCCACACAAGGGTTTCAGCAGAGATCTGGCCATCACTGAGAATCACAAGGCCGGGCTGAACATCGACTAGACGCGCCTCGAGGCGAAATTTTACACCGCGCTGCTCCATCCTCTCCAAAGCATATTCGGCCAGAGACTCGCTCAACTCAGGCAGGATGCGGCTCCGTGAATGCACGAGAATGACGGACAATTCCTCAATTCTGAGATTACGGTAGTCGGGAGAGATGCCATGCGCAAAATCGTTCAATGCACCCGCCAGTTCCACACCGGCGAATCCACCGCCGGCAACTACAAAGGTGAGGAGTTTTCTTCGGATTCCTGGATCTTGTTCTCGATCCGCTCGCTCAAACATCTCGATCACATGATTTCGAATCCGTATCGCATCGAATAGGCTCTTGAAATTGAAGGCCAGCTTTTCCACGTTCGCCATGCCCAGATAATTCGATACGGATCCAAGCGCAAGCACCAAGTGGTCGTATTCGAGTTCGCGACTGGACTCGCTCCCGAGCTCCACGGCATTAAGAAGCACTTTTCTCCGTTCTAAATCGATCCCGGTGACGCATCCTCGAACGAAGTTGGTCCAGCGGAGGCTGCTGCGCAGCGGGGCGCTGATATGGCTGGGTTCCAGGCTGCTTCCTGCCACCTCTGCGAGCATTGGAGTAAAGAGCAACGCATTGGTCTCACTGACCAGAGAGATAGAGACAGAAGGATCCCCTGCGAGTTGCTCTTCCAGGCATTCGGCTGTCTTCATCCCACCAAAGCCTCCTCCGAGTATCACGATTCTTCTCAGGCTATGAGGCGGTGGAGGTAGGGGATTGCTCTCCGGTCCGAAGCGGAGCCAGGCAAAATCGCTCAGTAACTGGAGTTCTATGCCGAATAGGCAGCCAAATGACACCCATTCAATCAGCGCAGGGAAGTGTTCCCTCATTTCTTCCGCATTCCAAATCATATGGCCGCCGGAAAACAACGGAACCACAATAAGGCTCGTGATCCCCCATAGCGGGATTCCTAGCGAGGCGGCGGTCATCATGTTGTCCGCATAAGCGTTGCGTGCAGGACAGACGCCGGCAGCATAGATAGCGCCGGCGATTACGCCAACGAAAAAATCATAACCAGACGTCGCGGCGGTCAGCAGGAAAGGAAACCCCGCCACTCCACCGGCCATTGCTCCCAGCATGCCCCTTCGAAGAAATCGGTTCATCCGGCGGCCATCCTCAGTCGTGCTGTGCGGCAACTTCCTTCCGAAAATTCGACGAGATGTTGCTTCAATCATTGGGGACAAGGAAACGAAGCTGCCCTAACCTCGAGCCATCGAGATTCAGCAAGGCCTCTCCGTTCGACTCAAGAGAAAATCTGCGACCGCCGACGTCAAGTGAGATTCGGCAAAGTCAGAAAGGTTACGCAAGCGGAACCCTTCCCAATTGCAAACTCTCTGATTGCACAAAGTTCTTTACGGTGGCCGAGCCTCGCAAGAGATGGAGCCAACGCAGAAGCGGCATTTGCCTGGACCTAGGGCGCTGGTTCCTCAAATCGACAGCCCTCCGACATAGGGAGACAGCACGTCCGAGATTGCACGATTGAGGGGAGTTGCAATGCCACTCGCCGCGCCGAGCCTAACCACCCCTTCACTTAGCCATGGCAGCTCAAGGCGATTGCCGCGTTCCAGGTCGCGGTGCATGGAGGACGTCATTGAGGCCGGTAAAGTGTCGCAATAAGCCAGTCGATCTTCGGCATAGTCCTCCTGGAGGTCGACACCTCTTGCCCGTCCGAGGGCTACTACCTCGCGCATCAGATCAAGCAAAAAGCGTCTTGTCTGCTCATTCGCAAGAATTGGTCCTAGAACCTGGCGCGTAGCGGTAGTAGTGCCCGAGAGTCCAACCAAAAAGACAAACTTTTCCCAGATGAGTTTCTCGATGGATACTGACATATCGGCATCGATCGTTGCCCGCGCACAGGCCTCCAGCAGCTCTTGTGTGCGTAACGAGTGCTGCCCGTTGTACTCCCCGAATACGAGACGCTGGATAGTTCGGTGTGGCGGATAATGCCGGCATCAGCAATTGTTGTCGCGATGTAGCAAACGCCGCCGATCACCGATTCAGGGGGAAGATACTTTCTGAGTATATCGTCCTTGTCTACGCCATTCTGTAGGGAGAGGACCGCCGCACCACGGTCGACCAAGGGCCTCAGCGTCCGCGCGACATCCTCGGTGTCCCAAAGCTTTACCGTGACCAAAACCAGGTCGACCGGTTCAAGCTCCGCGACTCTTTCGACGACTCGTACAGGTTGGAGGTGCTGGTCGCCGTTCGAACTCAGGATCGTGAGGCCGTTCTGTCGAATAGCTTCGAGTTGGGAACCTCGCGCTACGAAGATGACATCGTTGCCCGCAACTGCCAGTCGGCCCCCAAAAGTATCCACCGACACCACCCGTTCCGACAACGGCGATCCTCATATTGCGCCTCTCTATCTCCTGCGGAAGGGCCTGTCATAGCGTTCAGCGTTTCTTCTGCCCCGCAAAAGCGCATCGAGAGAATACGGTGTCTTGTTGACCAATGCGATGAGACTTAGAGAGGTTTTGTGTCCACTCCAAGTACTCTTCCCAATCCTGGTTCTTGCGCAAAGAGGATCAGGTGCCGGCCTTGGCCGGATGGCAATTGAACTGCGCTGGACAAGAGGACATGAAAGTTCCGTTCGGTTTCAGCTTGTAGGGTACCTAGACGGGTAATCGTTTTGGCGACAGAGACATGAGAAAGGGTGCGGCCGGCGTTTTCTCCATGAAGCACATTCGAACTGGCTGTGTCGTCCGCAAGGATGGCAAAGACATCGGCTCCGTGGCCTGGCAGGCTTCCGCTGACAGAAAATTCAACGTCTAACATGTTATAGCTCAAGGTCGCCGAAGCGATATGAATGACTAAGTGAGGTTGTTGTCCTTCCTTCTGAATCGCGCGCAGGAGACTCGCGCTGTCACTACCCACAATCTGTTCCGCCCCATCGATCACCATTTGGGGTGTATAGACGCTGTCAAGGTGAAAGCGCTCCCCATAAGCGTTCTGTCGTTCTGTATAGGCAGAACCAGAGAACGGATCAAACCAACCGAGTTGATTCCAGTAGGTAACGTGCTCGCTGACGCCAACGATCAGTTGTCCAGCGTCGGAGCGTTTGCCAGCGACCTTGCGCAGTAAGGCATCGGCTGGAGGGCAGCTCGAGCATCCTTCCGAGGTAAAGAGTTCCACGAGAACTGCGCCATGTTCGGTAGGTTGACCGGCGGCTTTGGAATGCTTCGCGGGTTGCGCGTGCAGTGCAGTCAGTCCTGCTATTAGAGATGATGCGGTGATCATTGCAGCACAGAGAATGAAGTGTTGCGTCATGAGAACACCCCCGTAAAGTTGAACATGAGACGCATTCTCCAAACGATCGTTACAACTTATCTGCTACAGCGATCGCAAGATGCATCCGAAAAATGTGCACAAATTACCATGTAACCTTTTTTCGCGATTCAACTCCAAATTATGCAAAGCCTGAAAAATACCGCTTTGAGCACCGAGCCTCCTGCTTTGGGGGAGCTCGTCGATTGGAGTCTACGAATGTCGCATAAGAAAGCGTGGCTGATTGTTGTTTTGACGTTGCTCATCGGAGCTTCACCTCTTATTAAAGCCGAAACACCTCATTTTGGGTCAGAAAGCCCCCGAATTCACGCTATCGACGCCAGAGGGACACCCATTGAGCCTCTCTGAGTTTACTGCGAAGGGAACGGTCGTCTTAGTTGTCCTCCGTGGATTTCCGGGCTACCAATGCCCATATTGTCAGCGGCAAGTACATGACTTCCTCATGAGCGCGGATAGGTTTGCTGCACTCGGAGCGCAGGTACTCTTGGTATATCCAGGACCGTCCGCCGAACTAGATCAGCGGGCCAGGGAATTTCTTGCCAAACAGAACCCTTTAGCCGCAAACCTGCATCTCGTGATCGATCCCGACTATAAGTTCACAAATCAATATGGCCTACGTTGGGATGCACCCCAGGAGACGGCGTATCCCTCCACATTCCTGGTTAACCGGTCAGGAATGGTTTTCTTTCGCAAGATCAGTCACTCCCATGGAGATCGGACCACCGCGAGCGACATTCTTACGAAGTTGGAAAACGCAGAAAGCAACCATCGATAATGCTACGGCCTCTTCCGGCGTACAGGACTTGTAACTGATTCGGCGACTGAGACTCTAACTTTGCGAAGAAGCGCAGACTGCATACGGCCGAATCGCAACGTTAGAAGAGACTCGCCGATGCTCGCATTGGATGTCAGTCTGGAAGGAAATGGGACGTGATTAGAACTTTGCTTAGACTGTACGCACGCTTTGCCGCCGGGGCCTCATATCTTCAATCGCCGTTCTTCCTCGGGGTGAGACTCTATTGGGGTTGGCAGTTTGCTCAATCGGGTTGGGGTAAACTCCATCACTTGGATAAGATTACGGATTTCTTTACTAGCTTGAATATTCCATTTCCCGCGGCCAACGCGCATTTCGTCTCTAGCCTCGAATTCGTTGGCGGAATCCTGTTGATTATGGGATTGGGTTCAAGGCTCACCGGCCTGCTGCTCACCGGCAATATGCTTGTCGCATACTGGACAGCAGATCGCGAAGCGCTCCTGTCGGTGTTCTCCGATCCGGGGAAGTTCTATGTCGCCGACCCATACACGTTCCTATTTGCGTCAGCCTTGATTTTAGTGTTCGGTGCAGGTGCCCTCTCCTTTGATGCGTTCTTGGTAAAACGTCTGGCGCATGGATCGACAAGTGATGGCAGAAGTCGCTGACGGCAGGGACGAAGCGCAGATAATCGCCTCGATTCTTTCAGGCAATACGAATGAGTTTTATGTCCTCATCCGTCCGTATGAGCGGAGCGTATACGCCATGGCACTTTCTCTGCTCCAAAATGAGGCCGATGCAGAAGACGCTGCTCAGGAAGCATTCCTAAAGGCATTTCGTCATCTTGCCAGCTTTCGCGCAGAGGCAAAGTTTAGCACCTGGCTGATCAGCATAACGCTCAACGAGGCACGAAGCCGACTTCGTCAGAGAAAGGTTCTCAAACTGCAATCACTGGATGAGCCTCTAGATGAGCAGGGACACGTGTCTCCCGCGCTCCTCCGGGACTGGTGCGAAGTCTCCACTCAGACTTTAGAGCGTCAGGAAGTGCGACTATTGTTAGAACGTGCCATTGCGAGCCTGCCCTTGATCTATCGCGAGATTGTCCTCATGAGGGATGTGGAGGAGTTAAGTGTGAATGAGTCGGCCGAAACCCTTGGCATCTCTATAGGTTCCGTTAAAGTTAGGTTGCATCGCGCGCGGATGATGTTGCAAAAAACGCTGGCGCCACAATTGAAACCATTTAATCCAAAGCGAAGGTGGCTCCCGTGGTAATAGATTGCAAGCACGTTTGGGAGCACATCTCCGGTTACCTGGATGACACGTTATCTCCTGCGGAGATGGCGGAGGTGCAAAAACATCTGGAGCATTGTGAGATTTGCTCGGCGATTCTCGACTCAACACGCAATGTTCTTATCCTCACTGCGGATGAGCGTGTCTTTGAGTTGCCTCTTGGTTTTAGTGAGCGTTTGCATGCTCGCCTCGACGCGGAGATGAAGCGCATAGCACGTGGGGTGCCTGAACGTTCCTAGGCGCTGCGATGGAATGTCGTTGCACTTATGTTTCGATTAGCCACAAGAGTCTTTGGAGATGGTGCAGGGCCAATCGTGAGAAGAACTTGTCTATCTGTTCTAGGGTTAGTGAAGGTGTCAGCCTGATGGGAGCAGCCAGATCGACTTTTAAACGGCTTACCGCGATGTCGATACTCATTTGGAGTCCACTCAACTTAGGATCGCAGGCCAGAGAGCCGGAATCGCAATACCGTCTAGCTAGAAGAAACGAAAAGATCGTCTCCTCGCAAACCTTCCGAATGGGAGGCGCCACAATTCAGGTCGACTTCGCGTCTGGAAATCTTGATGTGGATTCGACTACCATTCTTCGTTGGATTCAAAACGCGGCACATGCGGTAACGGTGTTCTATGGTAGATTCCCGGTGCAGCGCGCTCGTGTTCTCATCGTCCCCGTCTCAAGTGAGCAGAGTTCCATTCACGGCACTACATGGGGAAACGTTGAAGGATTTCCAGGGCTTACTCGGATGCGACTTGGCCAGCATGTAACTGAAAGAGATCTGTCCGAGGACTGGACCATGACTCATGAGTTCGTCCACTTGGCATTTTCCTCCCTGCCAGACAGTCAGCACTGGATGGAGGAGGGCCTGGCCACATACGTTGAGCCCATCGCTCGTGCGCAGGCAGGTCAGCTCTCTCCTGAGCAAGTTTGGAGGGGTATGGTGCTTGGAATGCCTCAGGGCGAACCCGAACCCGGTGACCGTGGCTTGGATCGGACCCGGAGCTGGGGACGAATCTACTGGGGAGGCGCAATGTTCTGCCTGGTAGCTGATGTCACTATTCGCCGACAAACACACAATTCAAAAGGTCTGCAGGACGCATTGCGAGCCATCGTCGCTGCTGGCGGCACGATAGATAAAGAGGGGCCTTTGGTGCAGGTGTTGAAGATCGGGGACAGAGCCACTGGGACGACGGTTCTCGTTGAAATGTACAAGAACTGGAGCGGTTCACCGTCGCGAGTCGATCTGCCAAGCCTATGGGCTGAGTTGGGGGTCCATTCGAACAAGAACAGGATCGTTTTTTATCCGGACGCTTCTCTCGCCCGGATCAGAGACTCGATTACAACTCGGACACCGCTTGTCTCCGCAAACTGAACGACCGACACAAATAGCCGCTCTCGCGTTGCAAGATCCTCGTGAAAGATGCGGGCGGCCGTTTGGATTAGAGGAGCACAATTTCGGGGACTTCACGTCCAGCTCGCGGCAGGGTTAGGTCTGAGCGCAACGTGACGTCTACTTCGTCCGGATCGTGAAATCGACCTTCAGCTCGTTTTTCACCTTGACCGTGCCTCCG
>Ga0137390_10003549_pt1 | contig 12750 bp, 7 predicted proteins | sample 15con2h24AmetaG_FD_104937 | JGI IMG/M metagenome (GOLD analysis project Ga0137390, IMG submission 104937) | Vadose zone soil microbial communities from Angelo Coast Range Reserve, California, USA - 15con2h2.4A metaG | ecosystem: Environmental > Terrestrial > Soil > Vadose zone > Saprolite... | reverse complement strand
GCGGTGACCTTTGACCTCGAGATCGGCGCGCAGCTCGGTGTGGTTGTAGATTTCGCCGTTGTAGACAATCCAGACGTCCTGATTTTCATTGGCAAGCGGTTGATGGCCGGACTTCACGTCAATAATGCTCAGCCGCCTCATCGCCAAACCGACATTTTCCTCAACAAAGAAACCTTCGTCGTCGGGGCCGCGGTGCACGATGCGCTGATTCATGTCGGCGAGCAGGTTGCCCTTGACGTGCCAGTCCCGATCAGAGAAAAAAATGCCGCAGATTCCGCACATATCAGTCCGTAACTCAGATGCATTTCACGGAGCGTTCCGGATACAGCTGCCAGATTACGGAGCCAGAATACCCGGCTCCTCCTCAACGGCCTCCGGTTCGGATGAAAAGATCTGCTTCTGGTCTTCCTCCAATGTCACTTCACCCCATGAAACGGGTCGGCTGCAGCGCAATTCGGGGCCACCTTCAACTTCAGCATAACTGCCGTTCACCAGGATCAACCGCTGGGCGGCGCTCCCATGCATTCGACTCCAGCAGCAAAATTCTGCATCGCTGGAGACGGCCCCCTGGCGCCAAGGCTTACCTCGCTCGCCAAAAAAGAACGTGTACTCCCCAGCTTCGCCGGCGTGTTGGTACGCTCTGACCGATGAATGTGGTTCCTTGACGTCGATTCGCGCGAACGTCCCCGGCTTCCGGTGCGCTTCTTCTAATGTTACTAGCAAGACGGCAAATTCCGCTGGCACATCCGTATTTGTGCTGAAGTTCACCACAGTCATCGGGGCTTTCTGGCCGTAAGTCGGGGACCAGGATTCCTTGCGGACTTCTTCGGCCCATCCGGACCCTTGCACGGGCAGCAGAGCCAATCCTTGCGATGCCCCCTTCACGCGAAAAACATTTTCCTCCACCAACTGCATCTCTTGCCCGAGATGCCACGCAAGGTCGAGTTGGTGCCTGCCTTGTCCCTCGACGAGATCGCGCACCAGGTACACGCCGTTCTTGAGCGAGAACACCCATCGCCGATGCGTCACTGGCTGAACCAGTCGCTGATAACCGTCATGGCTCGCCACCAGCAGGTCGAAATGTTTTCCTTGTATCCACTGCTCTGCCTTCGAATGCGTGAGCCGACGCCAGGAAAAAGCTGTAACGGGCTCTGCCTGGTCCGCACCGTCGATGCGCAATGTGTTGTGCATTGCGGTTCCGCGAAACCGGTCGCGCTCCGCGCCTTCTCCGGCATATTCATATGTGCCGGGATCAATCAGCAGAGAATGTTGTTGACTCTGCAGGGTCACGCTCAAAGCATCGGCGTGCCCGTGCCCTCCGCTCTGCGTGCCTTGGGGACCAGCGTCCACAACCAACTGTGTTGCAGGCCTTTCCGATGTCAGCAAATAGAGGCCTGATTGCTGCAAAGCAGCGGAATTCATATCGATTGGAGTGGTTTCCATTTGATCCCAGCGGTGTACTCCCTCGGGTCCGAGCAACCAGATGGTTTCCTCCCGCAGCTGAACAGCCGCAGACTTGTAGTCGCCCCGGTTGAAGAGGATGGCCCCGGTAGCTAATGGATCGAGCATATGGTCGCTACCATTGCGCCTGGGATCAAATACCCGTCCGCCGTCGTCATCCCCGAGACGGGGCGGCGGGCCGGCACGTCCTAAGAGGTAAAGAGCAGTCAGCATTTTTCCCAATGCCTCTTCCAACTCCTTAGGAATCGGAATGTCGTTCACGCTCGCCAGCACCGCAGAGTGTAAGAAGAAATCCAGAGCATAGACGTGGTAGTAGGTCGACTGCTCAAAATGGAAGCCGTCAGCCTGAACCTGCCGCCTTGCCTCCTCGAGAACAATCCGCCAGCCCAGAGATTTCCAGCGTTCCGCCGCGTTAAGCTCCGGACAGAGAACGCCCAGAAAAAATAAAGCTACGCCCTCTCCGAGCAGATGCGTGTTGGGAGAAAAATATGTGGAAAGATAGCGTTCAATGTGGCGCCCGTGAAGGGCCAGCCCACGAAGCCACTCTTCGCGGAAGTTGGGCAGCCCGGGCGCGCCTTGCAGCAGGTGATACGTCCAGAGCCAGGCCAGGCTGCGGAAAGCGGCCTCCAGGCTGCTGGCCCAATTGATGCCGATAGCGTAGGGATTTTCCGCCCACCAGTGGCGCCACTGGCGCAGAATTTCGTCCGCGTAACGGTCATCGCCCGTCAACCGATACGCCTTGGCCAGGGTTACGAGATGCTGGTGCCGGTTAAGTTCCCACGTGACCTTGCTGTCACCGACTTCCTGGAAATCCAGATAGGGTACCCGATGGAACACTTTTCGCGGGACACGCTTGCCGTGCACAAGGTCCAGATGCCAGTCAATGGGGCTGCCATAGGCGAGATCCTGGTAACCTAGCAGGTCGAAGCGGTGCTGCAGGATTTTCTCCGACTGCTGCAGAATGCGCTCAACTTGCTCAGGAAGTCGTTGCCTTAGTAGCGCCAGTAGGGGATTGACCCCGTCCGGCTTGAAGAAGAAATTTCCTGCTCTGACTCCGTCTGATTTACCTACGCTCCGCGCAAAATCGAACCCCAGGCGCGCAAGCAGCCCGTCCTGCCGCTTGGCAACCTCCTGCCGCACCCGGTCGCGACGTTCGTCCCGGTCCATACGGCCCAGGCGATCCGCAATCTGCCGCCATTTCTCAAGATTCATAGGATTCCGGGCTTGCCCCGAAAATAGTGCACCATTTGTCAGCGGCAGCCAAATTGCCAAACACCACTAACTCACTCAAGTTTTTCGTACGGCAAACTCGTCATTGGCGGCGGGATCTGTCAATATTTTATGGCCCAGACACCAAGCCTACTACCAGGCTGTGTTAATTATTATTAACCGTTCTGCCGCAATCTTGGTAGGGTCGCGGCGCCGGGTGCAGAAAATTGCAACTGACGGCAAGACTACGTTGGGGCAAAGTTTGCCACGTCGGGCAAAATTCGAGACATAGGAACTCATGAGCAAGAGAGTAAGCGTGTTTGGGCTGGGCTATGTAGGATCCGTCACGGCGGCGTGTCTCGCCTCCAAGGGAAATTCTGTTATCGGCGTCGATCTGAGCCCTGCCAAGGTAGAGCAGTTGGCCGCCGGGCGAAGCCCGATTGTCGAACCAGGTGTGAACGAACTCATCGAGCAGGCGCATAACGGGCAGCGGCTCAGTGCCACGACAGATTCCGTTACCGCCGTCATGGAAACGGACATTTCATTTCTATGCGTTGGGACGCCGAGCCTTCGCAGCGGCAAGCTTGACCTCGGCCACGTTGAGCCGGTTTGTCGCGACATTGGCCAGGTCCTGAAGCGCAAGGACGCTTTTCACCTTGTCGTGTTGCGCAGTACGGTCCTGCCGGGAACCGCAGAAAGCATTGTGATTCCTGCGTTGGAGCAAACCAGCGGGAAACGCCTGGGAAAAGATTTCGGCGTATGCGTAAATCCCGAGTTCATGCGGGAAGGCACTGCCGTCGCCGATTTTCTCGAGCCTTCCATGACAATCATCGGCGCCGGTGACGCTCACCACGCGGCCTGGTTGCGCGAGCTCTATGCCTGGGCTCCGGGGCGAATTTTTGAAACTTCCTTCCGTTCCGCTGAAATGGTGAAGTATGTCTGCAACGCCTGGCACGCGCTAAAAGTTGCCTTCGCGAATGAAGTCGGCACTCTGGCCAAGGAACTCAAGGTTGATGCCGAGGCTGTCACTGAGATCTTCCTTGCCGACGATAAACTCAACATCTCCCCCACCTATCTGAAACCTGGGTTCGCTTTTGGCGGCTCCTGTTTGCCCAAAGATGTGCGCGCTCTCAACTATCGCGCGAAGGAACTCGATCTCAAATTGCCTCTCTTCGAATCCATTATGCCGAGCAACGATGAGCACCTGAAAAGGGCCATCGAAATGGTGCTCGACTCCGGCAAGAAAAACGTCGCTATTCTTGGACTGAGTTTCAAGGCCGCCACCGACGACCTGCGGGAAAGCCCGCAGGTACAGCTGGTCAAGCATCTGCTGGGTGAAGGACGAAAGATCAAGATCTGGGACGATAACGTATCGCTCGGTCGTCTCATCGGGTCCAATCGGGAATATATTGAGAAGGCGATTCCACACATAGGGTCTTTGCTGGAAAGTGATCTCGCACAGGTCTTGAAGGATGGTGAAGTCGTCGTCATCGGCACGCGCGGCATCCCGCGGGACCAGCTGCAGCGGCATCTGCGCTCCGATCACATTGTCATCGACCTGGTGAATCTGGAGAAAGCTCGCCGGCCCGCACTCGACCACTATGAAGGCATTTGCTGGTAACAATTTGCGAATTCTTTGGGTCAAAGCGGGCAAGCTGCTACCGGTGGACACCGGCGGCAAGATTCGTTCTTACAACATCCTGCGGCAACTTGCCCGCGATCATCAGGTAACGCTGCTCTCCTACTACGGCGGGCAGAAGGATTCGATTTACGAAGGCGAGATCCAGCGCGAACTGCCCGGAGCCGAAACTATTTACACGGCCGCTCTGGACGGCAGCGCTGCGGCACAATCTCTGGACTATCTCCGGCGGGTTTTCCAGGCGGCCCCTTTCGCTGTAAGCAAGTTCACGCATCCTGACGTCAAACGAGTAGTCGCGACTGGACTGACGGAAAATAAATTCGACGTGGCCGTGTGTGACTTTCTTTCTGCTTCGCTTAACTTTCCCGAGAATCTTGCCACGCCTACGGTCCTGTTTCAACACAACGTGGAAACAGCGCTCTGGCAGCGCATGGCCTCGACCGAGTCTAACCCCGCGAAGCGCGTGGCTTACAAGATTGAAGCCAGGAAGATGGCGCGTTACGAGCGCGCTGCACTCCGCAAATTCCACCACGTCATCGCAGTTTCAGATCACGACCGGGAGCAGATGCGAGCGATGAATCCCTCCTGCCCCATCAGTGTCGTGCCAACCGGCGTCGATACTCAGAAATATGCCGTGGCGCCGCCCGCTCAGGCCGAGCCGCCCAGAATCATATTCTTAGGTTCGATGGATTGGGAACCGAACGTCGACGCAGTCACGTACTTTTGCCAGGAGATTTTTCCCCGCGTTCGCGCCGAGTTTCCTTCTGCCCTGTTTCAGATCGTAGGCCGCAATCCGCACTCCCGCGTCAAACAACTCGCCTCCGATTCGGTCCAGGTGACGGGGACGGTACCTTCCGTAGCCGAGTATTTGCGCGATGCTACGCTGGTCGTTGTCCCGCTCCGCATCGGCGGCGGTACCCGGCTGAAAATTTTTGAGGCCATGGCCATGGGCAAGGCAGTGATCTCTACCTCTATCGGCGCGGAAGGACTGGATGTGAAAAATGGCCGCGATCTCATCCTGGCCGACGATGCAGCGACATTTGGCAAAGCCACCATCCTTCTCCTGAAGGATGCGGGGCTCCGCCGGCGGTACGAGCAAGCGGCGGCACAACTTGCCGCCGAGTATGACTGGTCCAAAATTGTGCAGCGGTTCGTTGAGGTGTTGCAGGAAACCTGCCGCGGTGCAGATCTCTCGGTACGAGCATGAGGGTCCTGGTCCTTGATGGTAATCAAAACCAGGCAGTCGCCAGCGTCAGGTCGCTGGCGCACGCGGGACATACGGTTTTCGCGGGCGAATCAGCTTCGTGGTCAAAAGCAGGCTGGTCGCGGGCGTGTTCCGGCACTTTGCAATACCCATCCCCGCAGGAACACGTCGACGCTTTTCTCGATACAATTGCCGGCTTCGTACGTCAACGACCGGTGACTCTGGTCCTTCCGATGACCGAGGCGACAACGCTGCCGGTGTCTGCTCATCGCGAATTTTTGATTTCTGCCGGGGCACGGCTGGTATTGCCGGAGCACAACGATCTACTGCGCGCTTTCGATAAAGACGAGACGACGCGTTTAGCCGCGTCACTCGGAGTTGCTGTTCCCAAGACATTGCTTATTTCAAGCCTGGCCCAAGCGCGCGACGCCTCGCAATCCCTGCGCTATCCTGTGGTCTTGAAGCCACGTGCTTCGGAGGAAATCTCTGCAGCCGGAAAGGTGCGCACGGCAGGTCGCCCGCGCTATGCCGCCAATTCTGTCCAGTTTGAGGATGCTTATTGCGATATCGCCCGGCGGTCTTCTGCAGTATTGGTGCAGGAATTCGTTCAAGGAGAAGGGACCGGATACTTTGCTCTGATGAACCACGGTGAGTTGCGCGCCGAATTCGCGCACCAGCGCATTCGCGATGTATATCCGACTGGTTCCGGAAGTGCGGTGCGGATGAGCGTGGAGCCTGATCCTGAAATTCGCCGTTCTTCTTTAGCCATTCTGTCTTCCTTGCGGTGGCACGGGGTGGCCATGGTGGAATATCGAAAGCAACCAGAATTGCCAGCCGTGTTCATGGAAGTGAACGGACGATTCTGGCATTCGCTTCCGTTGGCATGTTACGCGGGAGTGGATTTTCCGGCGCTGCTCGCCCGCATGGCCGAAGACGGCGATATAAAACCGAATCCGGGCTATCGTTCCGGCGTGCGTTGCCGCTGGTTACTGGGGGACGCACGTCATTTGACCGAGGTCTGGAAGGGCCCGCCCGCCGGCTATCCGGGGGACTATCCCGGCCGACTGCGTACTTTGCGGGACGTTCTCATTCCGGTTCCCGGCACATACCACGATCTGTTTCAATGGAAAGACCCTCTCCCCGAATTGGGAGACTGGATCTATTTTTTCCTGCGTCTCTTGAGAGGACGGTCAACCAGCAAAGACTCATGCTGAAAGGCGCCCTGCACGTTCACAGCACGTACTCCGACGGCGAATTCACCCTCAGGGAACTTCGCGATGCCTTCCTGTCCGAGGGATGCAGCTTCGTGTGCATGACCGACCATGCTGAGTTTTTCGATCAGAAGTCGATTGAACGTTACATTTCCGAATGCGAATCCCTCTCCGATCATAGTTTCCGCTTTGTAGCAGGTTTGGAATATAGGTGCGAGCGGGAGATGCACATACTCGGCTACGGCGCTACAAAGCTCAGCCAGATTACTGATCCGCAGGCAGTGATTCGGCACATTGACTCGCAGGGGGCTCTCTCAGTAATTGCGCATCCCAAGAACGATTTCTTCGAATGGATTGAAAGTTTCGCTACGCTGCCATTGGGAATCGAAACCTGGAACACGAAGTACGACGGACGTTATGCGCCGCGTCCGGAAACATTCGCTCTGCTTCTGCGATTAAAACAGCGCGCCCCGCAGATGCACGCTTTTTACGGCCAGGACCTGCACTGGCAGAAACAGTTTCGCGGCATGTTTGTCACGCTTGAGGGCGACTCTCTCGATCCGGCGGCGATTCTGTCAGAGCTTGCTGCGGGAAGATACAGCGCTGAAAAGGACAAACTGCGGTTGCCTTCATCCGGTGTCCTGCCCGAAGCACTTCTCGCGGAGTTCGACCGCGTCCACGCGCGCTCGCACCGGATGTGGCGCTTCCTCAAGAACGGCAAGCAGGCGCTCGACCGCCTGGGCATACGCGTCCCTGAATCGTTGAAAGCGCAACTGCGCAGGATCTTCTGATGGCATCGCGCGGCATCGTATTCCTCATGTACCACGAACTGGAATTGCCGGGGCGCGCTCTGTGCCAATCCGAGCCGGGATACGTGCGCTACATCCTCTCCGAAATATCATTCCGTTCACAGATGGACTGGCTTCGGCAAAATGGATGGCAGGGTCTGAGCGTCAGCGAAGCTCTAAGCTTCCCCACCGGCAAGTCGGTTGCTATCACCTTCGACGACGGCTGCGAGACAGATCTGACTACGGCTGCTCCCATCCTGAAGGAAAATGGCTGCCATGCTACCTTCTACGTGACCGCGGGATTCCTCGACAAACCTGGTTATATGTCGGCAGCACAGTTGCGTGAACTCAGCTTTTTGGGCTTCGAAATCGGCTGCCACTCTATGACTCATGCTTACTTGAATGATCTGGGTCCCGCAGAACTGCGTCATGAACTCCTGGATGCGCGCTCCAGGCTGGAAGATGTGACCGGCAAGAAAGTGGAACACTTCTCCTGTCCGGGCGGTCGTTACAATGAACGAACTATTGACGTCGCGAAACAAGCGGGCTATCGCTCCCTGGCCACCAGTCGCGCGCGCCCAAACTTTCCTTCGACCGATCCCTTTTCGCTGGGCCGTGTTGCCATCATGCGCGATACCGGCGAATCTGCATTCTCGAGAATCTGCGCCGGAACAGGGTTGTTAAAGGCGCACTTGAGCGAATCTGCGCGAGTTGCCGCCAGGAACCTGATGGGAAACCGGCTGTATGATCGCTTCCGCGCAATCCTGCTACGGCAGCCATAGGCGACGGCCAGCCCAAACGACGCGAGCTTAACTCCTCAACCTCCTCTGAGAGCGGAGCACACGGCTTCTCGTTATCCCTTTCCAACCTCTCGGTCCGGTCTTGTACTTCCGTGTGCTTTCGGACCCAGCCCTTTCGTGATCTGTCTCATCGGACGACCTCCCACTAAAGTGCCATTACGGACTCGGACGCTTAGTCCCCCACTTTGTCAACGAGGCTATTCAATTGAATATACAGCTGCTCGCGCCTAGCCGAACTATTCACAAAGTTCCTACGCCGGGGTATGCCATGGTTGTTGGGCTTTTGCTGGCTTCCGTACTGGGCATGACTGCATGCAGCAGCACGATGCAATCGATGGCCTCCCCGAATTCCACGGGAAATGCGGCTGCGCGCATAGCGCTGTCGCCCGGCAGTTCCAGCGTCCCCTCTGGTGGGAGCCTGCAATTCACGGCTCTGGTCGAAGACAGTCACAACACTGGAGTCCGATGGTCGGCGAGCATTGGAACGATCTCCGACAAGGGACTCTTCACTGCTCCCACGGTCACAAGTTCGCAAAACGTGGTGGTGGTCGCGACAAGTACCGCCGATCCAACGTCGCATGCAACGGTCAGCACGACGGTACTCGCTCCCCAGCCACTCAAGATCCTTACCTCAAGTCTGGCCGCTGGCGTAAGCGGTCTTCTGTATGATGCCGCGCTCGCAGGAGGAGGAGGCTCGACGCCTTACCAGTGGACCATCGCCACGGGCGCGCTGCCTAAGGGGCTACAATTGAATGCATCGACCGGAATGATCTCCGGCACTCCCGGCCAGGCGGGTACTTTCCCATTCACCATCAGCGTGAAAGATGCAGCTGCCAATCAAGTAACCCAAGTTCTGACGTTAGTGGTGTCATCGAGTTCATCAGCCAGCAATTTTGACGGACCCGCGGAATTACCCCGCGTTTACCTGTCCACTGCGCTTGCGAACACGCCCGCCCCCGGCAAAGTGACCCAAGTAAACGCTGGAGGCGACTTCCAGGCTGCACTGAACAATGCCAGTTGCGGAGATACCATCGAATTGCAGGCTGGAGCTACTTTCAGCGGTGTTTTCAAATTTCCCAACAAGTCCTGTGATAACGCTCACTGGATCATCGTGCGTACCAGCACTCCGGACAGCAGTTTGCCGCCTGAGGGAACAAGAATCACCCCCTGCTTTGCCGGCACGGCATCCCTTCCCGGGCGCCCGGCCTTCCCTTGTGCTTCCCCGCGCAACGTCCTGGCAAAGCTGATCTTCGTCAATAAGACGGGCTTTGGCCCAGTGGTGTTCACCTCCGGAGCAAACCACTATCGGCTCATTGGACTCGAAGTGACTCGATCGACCGGTACCGGATATATTTCAGAACTGATTACGCCCGACGTCGCTGCGCCCGCAGATCACATCGTTCTCGATCGCCTCTGGGTGCACGGGACTGCGCATGAGGAGACTGCACGCGGGGTCTATGTAGCAGGCCTTGTTTCCGTCGCCATTGTGGATTCCTTCTTCACCGACTTTCATTGCGTTTCCCTTACCGGAACTTGCACCGACGCGCAAGCTATCGGCGGCGGCGGCGGCAACTTCCCTTCAGGGCCGATCAAAATCGTCAACAATTTCCTCGAAGGCGCTGCCGAAAACATATCGCTGGGTGGGGGCGCGGCCACAACTACTCCCGCAGACATCGAGATACGCCAGAACCACCTCTTCAAGCCCATGACCTGGATGGTCGGACAGCCGGGCTTCGTTGGCGGCGTTGACGGCAACCCTTTCATCGTGAAGAATCACTTCGAGCTTAAGAATGCCCAGCGGGTTCTGTTTGAGGGCAACATTGCCGAGAATACCTGGGGAGGTTTCAGTCAGACCGGCTACTCCCTTCTCTTAACACCCAAGAACCAATCGTCAGGCGGCAAGAACGTCTGTCCAACGTGTTTGGTAACTGATGTAACCATCCGCTACAACAAGATCAGTCATGCGGCTGCCGGGATGCAAATCGCGACTGTCCTCTCCGACTCCGGTGGCGCGGCAGCGGCGGGCGCACGATACAGTATTCACGACATCACCTTCGACGACATCAATGCGGCTGCCTATAGGGGAGGCGGTCCTCTTTTCTCGGTGATGAATGGCTGGAGCGCCAACGTGTTGAACAACGTCAGCATCAGCCACGTGACCGGATTTGGTGACGACACTAATCCTTTGCTGACCATCGGAAACGTGGCGAGCCTGCCGAAGATGTCTGGCTTCACGTTCATCAACAATCTGGTGCTGGCCGGTGCTCGTCCGGTTTGGTCAAGTGGAGGCGGAATTACGAACTGCGCCTACTACGACATTCCAATTACGACCATCAATAGCTGCTTCGCTTCCTACTCGTTCGTAAATAATGGAATTATTGGCTCTCCCAGCACCTATCCCGCGTCGAAGTGGCCGCAAGGCAATTTCTTCCCTACTGATCCTGTTACCGTCCAGTTTGTGAATTACAACGATGGTAACGGTGGTGACTATCACCTGAGTGCTTCCAGCCCCTACAAGAATGCAGGGACCGACCACAAGGATCTGGGCGCAGATATCAACGCCCTAGACACTGCCACTGCAGCAACTCGCTAAAGCCCGGGGCCTGCCGTGCGAGCAAGACGCCCGTGAGGCCCCCGGATACTTCCTCTGCTAGAATTCCGTGGACAGCTTGGTTCAAGATTCGGTTTTGATGTCCTGGGAATGGAACTCGGTCATAGCCGCCTGCCATTCCTAATGCAGCTTGGGGCAAAGCTAGGACTCTTGCATGATGCCGTGTTATCCGCCGAAGCGTTTTGCCAAACCATTTTTCAGACTTCTGGTTCTTGTTTTTTATGTTCTGCAGTTTAGGGCGCTGAGCGCGGCTCAGTCGTCGGCCGCACGTCCAGGCTTCGACGGGCCGGCGGAATTGCCGCGCATTTTTCTCCGCACTTCAATGGCTGATACGCCGGCACCGGGGAAAAGCCATCTCGTAAAGCCTGGAGACAACCTCCAGGACGCTGTGAACAGAGCTTCCTGTGGCGACACTCTTCGTCTTGAGGCTGGGACCACGTTTACTGGGGTTCTCCGTTTGCCTCAAAAGCGGTGCGACGATTCGCACTGGATCATCATTCGGACAAGCGCGCCTGACAGTGATTTGCCGCCCGAGGGCACGCGCGTGTCACCATGTTATGCCGGAGTCGCTTCTCTCCCCGGACGTCCTGCCTTTCCCTGTCCCGCTCCGCACAACGTGTTGGCTAAAATCGCATATGAAGGTAAAGGCGTTCCTGGACCCATCTTCTTTGCTCCAGGCGCCAATCACTACAGACTTCTCGGCTTGGAGATCACACGCACAGCCTCCGAACGCCGCGTGTCAAACCTGGCTTCTCCCGAGGAACACGCCGCCGCTGATCATCTGGTATTCGACCGTGTCTGGATGCACGGAACCGCGCAGGATGAAACTACTCGCGGACTGTACCTGAGCGGGACGACTTATGTCGCAGTGGTCGATTCATATTTTTCGGATTTTCACTGCGTGGCAGTGACCGGGGCATGCGTGGAGGCTCAGGACATTGGCGGTGGCGGAGGTGACATCGCCGGCGGACCATACAAAATCGTCAACAACTTCCTTGAGGCGTCCGGCCAGAGCGTGCTCCTGGGCGGTGGACCAGCGACAACAACGCCCGCCGACATCGAAATCCGCCGTAATCATATGTACAAGCCGATGACCTGGAAAGCCGGGCAGCCCGGCTTCGTTGGAGGAACTTCGGGCAAACCATTTATCGTAAAAAACATTTTCGAGCTCAAGAATGCCCAGCGGTTGCTGTTCGAAGGAAACATCCTGGAAAATTCCTGGGGTGGTTTCTCCCAGAAGGGATTCGCGATTGTTATCACGCCGAAGAACCAGAGTCCTAACGTTTGTCCTCTTTGCAAGGTTGTGGATGTAACGCTTCGATACAATCGCGTGGCGCACATGGGCGGGGGTATGGAACTCGCAAATGTTCTGTCCGACACAAAAGGGGCCTCTACCGCAGGGGAACGCTACAGCATTCACGATATGGTTTTCGAAGACATCGATGCGGACAAATATGACGGCTTTGGCATGTTTGCTCTCGTGATGTCGGTCACTCCCAAGCTCCGCGACGTCTGGCTCGACCACATCACTGCTTTTCCACCCAGGGTTTTGTTTGGACTGGGAGGGACGGCGGGCGAACCCAAGGTCACCGGCTTCATTTTTCGCAATGGACTCGTCGGGGCGGGAGAGCGCCAGCTCACGTCCACGGGTGGAGGTCTGCGCAACTGTGCCGGCCAGCAGCCGCACGCACTGGCGATGGTGAATAATTGCTTTCAGGATCCCAACTTCACCCACAATGTGATCGTTGGAGCCCAGGGAAGCTGGCCGCCGGGCAACTGGTTTCCCAACAACTTTTCCGACGTCGGCTTCGTCGATTTCAAGAATGG
>Ga0137390_10003548_pt1 | contig 12751 bp, 13 predicted proteins | sample 15con2h24AmetaG_FD_104937 | JGI IMG/M metagenome (GOLD analysis project Ga0137390, IMG submission 104937) | Vadose zone soil microbial communities from Angelo Coast Range Reserve, California, USA - 15con2h2.4A metaG | ecosystem: Environmental > Terrestrial > Soil > Vadose zone > Saprolite... | reverse complement strand
GGCGGCTCGACGGATGTCGACCTCCTGATCCGCACCGGTGGCGAGCAGCGTCTTTCCGATTTTCTTTTGTGGGAGTGCGCCTTCGCGGAATTTGTTTTTCTAGCAAAGCGCTGGCCGGATTTCACAGTGGCTGATCTGGAATCCGCGGTGCAGGAATTTGGTCACCGCGAACGCACGCGCGGCGCTCTGCCGGATGCGATAGCTGGCTAGAGTCTTCAGAGCGGAATACCTGATTGCGTCCCCAGAAGGCACTGGCTTTTCAGCAACTTACAAACCCTGACGTTTTGCCCCTCTGCAGCGTCTCTACCTCAGGAGCATGGCATGGGAATTATGGGACTTGCGCTGGCCTGGGAGACTAGAATCCCTGCCGTAGCGCAACGGGAGAGGCGGGTGGAACCTTTCCGTGGAGAAATCGCCGCTCCTGACGCGGCGGAGGCAGGGCGGGCGGAGGACACAGCGCTGGCGGCGGCCTGCCGGTCGGGGAACCTGCGCGCATACGAGCGGCTGTATTCACTCCATGGCGCGCATGAAGAACCTCGCCCGCAACATTCTTGGCAGCGCGATGGATGCGGAAGACGCTGTGCAGGAGACTTTCCTGAAGGTTCAGCGTGGGATCGCGAGTTTTCGGGGGCAATCCAGTTTCGTAACCTGGACCTTCCGCATCCTGGTGAACACCTGCTACGACGCGCGGCGCAGCCGGCTGCGGAAGAAAGAAGTCGCAGCGGACGACGAGCAACAACGCGATGATGCGGCTCCGCGCCCGGAGCCTCACGCGGCTGTTGCTCATCCCTCGCTGAGGATGGCGCTTGAGCGCGCTCTCGCCAAATTGACCTGCCATCAGCGCGATGTTTTCTTGCTTTACGAAGTCGAAGGCTTCCGTCATGCCGAAATTTCTTCGATGTTGGAAATCACCGAAGCCGCGTCAAAAAATACGCTTTTCCAGGCAAAGAAAAATCTCCGCCAGATGTTGGAGCCTCCTCGCGGCGGTTATGCGGCGGGAGCACGGTGACTCCGATGAATGTAACGTGTAAGGATCGCGATCGAATTTTCGAAGACGGCACGGCGGCCGAATGGGCCGCGCTCGAGGGCCATGCGGCAAACTGCACATCCTGCGCGGAAGAGCTTCACTCCTGGAAATCCCTCAGCCTGGCGGCGGCTGAACTGCGTGACCACACTGAGAACTCGGCGCTTTGGCCGCGGATCCATCAGGCGCTCACCGAACAAGCGGATGCAATCCAAGCGGGGCGCGAGCGCTGGAGTTGGCGCTCGGTTTTCACGAACCTTTCGCTTTCCTGGCAAACCGCGGCAGCGACAGCCTTCGTGGCCGTGCTGTTGATTTCCGCAGGTTGGATCCTGCGGCCCAACAAACCGCCGATTCAGCAGGGCAGCTTGCTGAAGAGCAAGGCGCTCACCGAAGTGGAGCACGCGGAATCCGCTTACGTGCAGGCGATCGATAAGCTCGCCGCCGACGCAAAGCCCCAGCTCGATAATCCCGCGACCCCGTTGATGGCCAACTACCGCGAAAAGCTGCTCGTGCTCGATAGCGCCATCAATGATCTGCGCGTGCAGACTGGGCAAAATCCATCGAACGCACACGTGCGTTACGAATTGCTGGCCATGTACCAGGAGAAGCAGCGCACTTTGAAGGAAATTTTGGAGGAAAAGCGATGACCGGCCCCTTTCTCAATAGGCAGCTGAGTGCGCGGCCCCATTGGTCGGGCAAATGCCACGCGCTGCTCTGCGCTGCCATCTTGCTTGGGGCCACCGCTTCGCCGGCGCTCGCTGCCAGTCCTGGCCAAGAGCAGGTCACGCGCGACTTCCAGAAGACGCTCTCCCTGGGCGCCGGGCAATCGTTCCGCATCGAACACAAATTCGGCGAAATTCGCATCCATGGCGAATCCAGCCGCGAGCTGAAAATCTCAGCTACCATCCGCGCGCAAGCCGACTCCCGCGAGCAGGCGCAAACTTTCGCCGACAAAGTGCAGATCGAGGTTCGGCAAACGGCGCAGGGCGTCGAAGTGCGCACGAACTACCCGGAGGAGAATCGCAACTGGTTTGGCCGCAAGAATGCTTCCTATTCCGTCGATTATGAGATCGCTATGCCTTCCGACGCTCCGCTCTTCGTCAAGAATAGCTTCGGCAGCGTGAACGCCGCAGGTGTGCGCGGCAAATCCGAGTTCGACAACAGCCACGGCTCGCTCAACGTCCGCGACACCGGTGCCGCGCGGCTCAGCAATTCTTTCGGAAGCATCGAGCTCAGCGGAGCGGGCGAGGCCTCCGTCACCGACAACAATGGTTCGGTGCAAGTTTCGCAGGTGAAGGGCGCGCTTGAGCTGCGCAATCGTTTCGGCAGCATCACGGTCCGCGAGATTGGGGGTGCCGCCAGCATCACCGGTGGCAACGGAGCGGTCAACGTGACGGACGCCGGCTCCGCCAACATCACCACTTCGTTCGGCAGCGTCGAAGCCCGTAACATCCGCGGCGACCTAATGGTTCACGACAATAACGCCAACGTCGATGTCTCGAGTATCGGCGGCGCCGCCGACATCACCGACAGCTTCGGGAACGTCACCTTCTCCGAGGTCAAGGGGCGCGTGAACTGCACGACCAGCAACGGCCGTGTCTACGGGAGTTCGCTCTCCGGAAGCGGCGTAGCAATTCGCGATTCCTTCGGCAACATCGAGCTGAGCAATATCGCCGGCCCCCTGAACGCGGAAACGTCCAATGGGAAAATCACGCTGCGCTCCGCCCACGGCACCGTGGAGCTGAAATCCTCCTTCGGTGCTATTGAAGCGTCGGACATTTCCAAGGGCATCCGCGCGATCACCGGCAATGGCGACATTACGCTCACCGACATTGGTGGCGACACTTTCGCCAAGACCAGCTTCGGAAGCGTTTCTGCCGATCGCATCAGCGGCAATCTCATCGTGGAAAACACCAACGGCTCGGTTACCGCGCGCAACGTGAAAGGCGACGCCGAAGTGACCACGTCCTTCGCGGGCGTCACACTCGAATCCGTGGGCGGCAAAATCACAGTGAACAATCAGAACGGCGGGATCTCCGCCACCGCCGCGCGTCCGGCCAGCGGCTGCCGCGACATCAAGCTCAAGACTTCGTTCTCTTCCATCCGGGTGCGCATTCCAGAGGGCCTCAGCTACAACGTCACGGCCCGCACATCCTTCGGCCGCATCTCCACTGATCTGCCGATCAGCGCGACGGGCAGCGTAGGATCCGATTCGCTGAACGGCACTATTGGTTCCGGGGGTTGCCAGCTCCAGCTGACCGACGCCAACGGCAGCATTGAGATTAACAAGGCGCAATGACTTCTTAACGGACTCCGCGCGGCTCTTAGCGTCGTCTTAGTCGTTCCATGGCGAAGGCCTTTTTCAAAATTCGCGTAGCCGTCTCGGTCAGCTTGTATTTCACCAATTCCTCCTCGCTCGCGAAGGCAACGTCGGTCACATCGCTTCCCGCCACGGCTTCGCCCGCAAGCCGTTCGCAAAGGTAATCAACGATCACATAGTGAAAGCGTGGTCTCTTCTTTCCCTCTTTCGCCCCCGCGGTACTCTCGACGTAAATTCGGTCGAACACTTCGATTAGCTCGATCACGCGTACCGTCAGACCTGTCTCTTCCAGCAGTTCGCGTGCTACGCCTTCCTCCAGCGTCTCCCCCAATTCCAGCGTTCCTCCTGGAATCGACCATTCCCCAAGCAGCGGCTCGCTCCCCCGCCGGATCAACAGCGCGCGCCCCTGGTCGATAATCACGCCGCCTACACCGACCATCGGTCGATCCGGATATTCCCGCGAGGAGGCCATTTATGCGCTGTAAATCCGTTCTGGCAGGATTGTAAATCCGGCCTTACCCGCCCGGATGGGGTTGACTTCACGCCGGTATATAATACGCTCGACGGTGGTGCTCGCAGTCCTGGCGGCGCCGACTTTTGATATACGTACGGAGGATGGAGCCGTGATCCGCTGCCCTGAATGTTCCGCTGAAATCGACGTCGACGAAGACGAAGTCGAAGAAGGCGAGATTCTCAGTTGCCCAGAGTGCGAGTCTGAACTGGAAGTCTCGCAAATCCATCCCGTGCATCTGAACATCATCTCCGAAGATATGGATGATGATGAGGACGAAGAAGACGACGAAGAGGGCGAACCTGGGGAAAATGGCGATGTTCCCAAGGACGAAGAAGAGGACGATGAGGAAGACGACGAAGAGTAACTCTACCTCCAGGAACCGGGGCATCTTCCTTTCTGCCTGTCCCATCTAAACCTTTAAGGAGCGGAATCATGCCTGTTCGCTGTGTCGTTGCCTTGTGGGCCGCGGCGCTGCTGGTTCCGTTCGCCGCTTCCCAGGCGCCAGTTCAACAAAAAGCCGCGCCGGATACCCAGCCGCAATCCTCCTCGACCGCAAACAGAGGCATGCAGAAATACAGCCACGCCAATGACTTTTTGATCCGCGGAACCGTGTTCACCGACAAAGCTCTTTCGTTCCCAGGCGTGCAACTCCGCATTCGGCGCGCGGGCGAAAAGAAATTCCGCTGGGAGGACGGCACCAATTCGCGCGGAGAATTTGCGATTCGCGTGCCGCAAGGCACCCAATATGAGATGGTGGTGCACGCCAAGGGCTTTGCCGACCAGACTAGGACCATCGACGCGCGGAACGGCTCCGGTGAGAACAACGTGGTTTTCCGCATGGAGCGGGCTAGGAAAGGAAAAAAATGACACCCCGATTTCGCTTGCTGCTTCTAACTATGGCTCTATGCGCGTGCGTGTGGACGGCTGTAGCCCAGGACGCGAAGCATGAAGCACAGCTCCGCGCCGTCCGTGGAGTCGTAGCGGACAAGTCCTCCGAGGATCCGGTGCCATCGGCCGTGGTCTTTCTCAGAAATACGCGCACGAATGCGGTCCGCAGCTACATCGCCAACGAGGAAGGCAATTACCGCTTCAGCGGCCTGGATCCCAATGTGGATTATGAAATCCATGCTGAAAAGGACGGCGCCAAATCGGCCACGCGAACGATTTCGAGCTTTGACAACAAAAAAGACATCGTCCTCAACTTGAAGCTCGAAAAGAAAAAAGCCTGAGCTTTTCGCGCGCAGTTGCTTGGTCACGCCAGAGGCAGACGCGCTGGCAGCAGCACTCGTTAGCCAGCGGTAGAAGTCCGGATAAGCGCGCGCAATTTCTAGGCCGTGGTGTTCACTGCGTTACGACCAGGCGTCCTTGATGTCTTCCTGGGCTCGCTTCTCTGCGTTCTTGGCTTCCGCCTTCGCATCCGCCTCGGGCTTCAGCGTCTGAATTGCTTTCGCCAGGCTCAAAGCCTTTCCACTTTCGGGAACGCTGCAGGAGGACACATTGCCGCTCGCCGGCTTTAGCCCAGTGACATCCCACTTCAAACAGTTGAACTTAATTTTGAGATTGTGGCTGACGTGCAGCGCGGCGACACATTCGCTTAACTGCCGGAAAGCCGTGCAGGCATCCTCCAACTTCGTGCGCGGGGGTAAAAGCGCTTGCAGTTGCGACGCCAGCTTTTTGCTCTGCTCGCCGTTTGCGGCAAGCTGCTCGCTGGCCGTCGGGCCTTTCCTGATCCAATGGATGGGATTGTACGACTGCGCCGCGGCCTTCGCGGCTCCAAGAAGCACCAGTGCTGCGATCAAACCGGCAATGATCCATTTCTTTTTCATGTCTCCCCTTCGCTCCGCAATCTCTAGCAGGCAGATCGCGAGCCAGCGCAAGTGAAAGGGCTGGACTTCCCTTGGCTATGGGCTGCGCAAGGCAGCTCAACTTCCCTCAGTAGGCCACTCCACCACACAGAATTTCGACACCTATGCGGGCCGGTACTCCCCCAATGCGTCACCCCTGTCCATACGTCCAGTTTTGTAGTTTAGCGGGCCTGTACCTTTTCACGATTGCCCGGCGCGCACTGCGCGCATACAGTTATTTTGGACCCATAAAGACAGATGAAGTCCATGCTCGGCCTTCGCGCGCACACGCCAGAACCTTCTCCCCTGGAAGGCTCCGGCGCTTTCCGCGCACTGCAGAACGAGACCGAATTGCGGCAACTCGCGCGCAGCGAATGGTGGCTGTGGTTCTCTGCGTGTACCGTGACGCTGCTTGCCTCGTCGGCCTTGGTTCTGTCCTTCCTGCCCTTTCTCTTTCGTCACGCCAATCACTTCTATGAGATTCGGCCCGATCAGGCGCAGTGGGGTACGGCGGCTCTAGTGATCGTTTTTAATGCTTGGCTTGTGTACCGGCAATGGTCTTTCCGGCGGCGCAGGAAACAACTGACGGCGCAGAATCCCTTTCCGGAGCGTAACGGAGGCGAAATCTCAGACGCCTCCGGTTTCGATCCCTTGACTGGCCTGTACACACGCTTATCCATCGAGCACCAGATCGGCAAAGAGATAGGCCGGGCGCGCCGCGAAAAGATTTCGCTGAGCGTCGCGACTATTCACATCGAGGAATTCGCACAGTTGACGCAGCGCTATGGCAAAGCTGCCATCGACTCGTTGCTGAAGGAGTTTGCGCGCCGCCTGAAAAAGTCCATTCGCGGTTCCGATTTCGCCGTTCGTCTCGCAAGTGGCGATTTTCTGCTCGTTCTGACCGAATGCACTCTGGGCGAGGTGAAACTCTTTTTGGATCGCATAGGTCCGCTGGAAATCACCTCTGCAGGCGAGAAAGTCGCACTCCCTTATTCCACTGGCTGGGTCGACTACCAGCCTGGCGATCTTCCCTCCGATCTGCTAAAGCGCGCCGCGCAAATTCTTCACCTGTACGAAAACGCCTCCCCAGACAGTTCATCAACGACCCTTGTCGCCCGCTGACGACGTCACTGAAGGCACGCGTCAGCCGTGCCGTGCACGCGCAGGTTGTTGCTTTCTGTAACTCGCGCGTCTATGATTTGCGCAGATTTCCCTCACGCGCCGCGGACCGTCTCCCTCTTTGGGGGTCTTATGTCGATGACCGCAAGGCTCCTGGGTACCCTTCTTCTCGTCCTGCCGCTCTTTTGCAGTGGATGCACCAAGCCTCTCAATTCCGCAGGACGCGGATCAAGCGAGCAATATTTTCTCGTAACCGTGAACACGCAAATCCCTTACTGGCAAACGGCTGCGACCGGGTTTGCAAAAGCCGCTTCCGAAATGCACGTGCAGGGCAGCGTCGCCGGTCCAAACAACTATGATCCTAAAGCCGAGCAGCAAGAATTTCGCCGTGTTGCCCAATTGAAACCCGCGGGTATTCTGGTTTCGCCGGCCGATCCGGACCTCATGAAGGCGGACATCGACGCCGCCATTGCTGCCGGGATTCCGGTCATCACGGTCGATACCGACTCCTCCGCCAGCAAGCGCTTATCCTTCATCGGTACGGACAACTATGAGGCCGGAAGATTGGGCGGTGAAATTGTCAGCCGCTCGCTGCAGGGCAATGGCCGCGTCGCTATCTTTACCATGCCCGAACAAACCAATCTCAATGAGCGCTATCGCGGCTATATGGAGATCTTGACCGCGTACCCTCACGTCGCCGTGCTGCCCGTCGTCGACATCAAGGGAGATCCGCAGATCGCCTTCGATCAAGCCCAGAAGCTAATCGCAGCAAATACCAAAGTGGACGCCTTTGTCTGTCTGGATGCGTTGGGCGGCAAGGGCGTTGCGAAGGCACTGAACGCAGCTCACGTGACGGGTAAAACGCTCATCGCCATGGACTCCGACCCCGAAACTCTCGAATGGATTCGCAAAGGCGTCATCCAGGGCACCATCTCGCAGAGACCCTTCACCATGGGCTTCGTCGGTTTGAAAATGCTCGATGACCTGCACCGCCACCAGCCCAAGTCGCTTAACGTGGGCTGGGCTAAGGATCCCTTTGCGCCCGTCCCCACCTTCGTAAATACCGGCGTAATCTGGATCGATAAACAAAACCTCGACGCCTTCGTCCACGCTCTGGCCAATCCGTAATACGACAAGCTGTTTGTAAACCGTTCAGGGTCAGGCCATTACGCGCCACCACTCACCGGACGCATGGGGCTGGTGTGCAGAAAACGGCGCGCCGAGGAGGTGAGGTCAGCTTGGCAGACTCTAACTTAGGCGCGCATCGCTGTGGCACCGCGCGCGGCTTGCAGCAGCTTGCGGGCATTATCGCGAATGTCGCCGTGGGCAAACACCGCATTGCCCGCAACCAGCAACTCCGCGCCCGCGCGAACCACGTCGCCGACCGTGGTGAGATCGACGCCCCCGTCCACTTCGATTCGGAATGAAAGTCCGCGCCGCTCGCGAATCTGCGCCAACGATTCGATTTTGCGCAGCGAACCGGGAATAAACTTCTGCGCGCCAAAACCAGGATTCACAGACATGACCAACACGTGATGAACGATGTCCAAAACTTCGTCGAGCATGTGCACGGGCGTCGCGGGATTGATCACCACCGCGGGCTCACATCCATGCGACGCGATCAGGTGCAGCGTGCGATTCAGGTGCACGCAAGCTTCCTGGTGCACGGAAATCCAATTGGCGCCGGCTTCGGCGAAGGCCGCGATGTAATCGTCGGGATTTTCGATCATCAAGTGACAATCGAAGGGCACCTTTGGAATCGTTTTGCGTAGTGACGCAACGACCGGTGGTCCAATCGTGAGATTCGGGACGAAATGGCCGTCCATTACATCGAGGTGCAGGACCGTACCTCCGCCATCGAGGGAGGCGAGCGCATCAGCGCCGAGTTGCGCGAAATTGGCGGAAAGAATGGAAGGTGCAAGCTCGATCAACGTGGCGCTCCTTTCCTCTGATTATACGCGGAAGCAGCAGCCAGCCTCTTGCGAATGTCGGCGCGATTCTCTAGTGAAACCTAGTGGTATTGACTTAGCCGTCATGTTAGGCGTAGCTTTATTGACCGGGATTTCCGATATTTGAGTACCGACATGTTTTCTAATCAAATGACTTAAGTTGCTAAGGACTATATTGCTAGAGCGGGTCGTACCAACACTTCTAGGGCGTCCGCGCATCATGTTCCATTCGGGCTGATTTCTGCGTTGGCTATTCCAATCTGCGCAGCAAGCGGTTGCCCACCCAATCGCAAGCGCTGATGGTCGCCGACGCTTTTTTCGATTTTTTCGATTGACAACAGACAGTATGAGTGGTAGAGAGCCAAGCTAGAAACGGTGGAACCAATCAAACGTCCCCTTCGCGCAACTCGCGACGGAGCCCAAATCAAAAAGCTTTCATGGAGGGAAAAAATATGAAGCGCGCAAGTCTGTGGCTAGGAGTGTCTGTATGCGTAGTCGCAATTGCTTTGGGGACGACGTTTCGCGGTGTCCCTACAATCTTTGCAGGTGTACTAGACGGCTGGCCCCAGTGGGGGCAGAATCAGCAGCACCAAGGCTTCGTGCCGACGCCAGGTCAGGCTGCTACCTCGGTACTGGCCGACACGATCTACGATCCATTCACAGCAGCCGAGGAGCGGGACGCTGGCGGTACCCTCCTCGTCCATTATCAGGTTCCCCTGCTCGAAGGGAATGATGTATTCATGGAGTTCAAGACGGGCCGCTTCATCGAATGCGACCCAGTAACCGGGAACCCTCCCCCTGGAGAGACCGACTGCGGCCAGTCAGCCTGGAACACGCAGATCTGGAATCAGAAAAGGCTGCACTGGGAAGCCGGGCAACTAGTAGAAAAGTGGAACTTCCAGAGCGACTGGAAGGCCGTGCGGATAGAGCTTGCCCAATGGGAACCGGTCTACCACGCGGTGCTGGCGAATGGCTTCGTGTACGACCCGGGGTTCGGCGGCAGTGTCTTCAAGCTTGACCGCGGGGATGGTACCGTCGTCTCGCGCATCCAGCCTTTTGGGGGCACGCTTGACCCCACCACCTTCGTGGCGGGACCACTGAGCGCCGATAGCAGCGGCAACGTCTACTACAACGCTATCAAGTTCACCGATCAGACCATTGGTGTGTACCCCGGCCTGGTCAACAGCTGGCTAGTGAAGATCGCGCCCGACGACACGGTGAGCATGGTCAGCTATCCGACGCTGCTCGCTGGGATTGCGCCGGCGGCCACCGCTCCATGCGAGCGTTCGTTCAGTGTCTTCACCCTTCCCTGGCCTCCCAGTCCAACCTCAGCACCCCGTACTGGTATCTGCGGCGCCCAGCGTCCAGGTCTCAACATCGCTCCCGCAATCGGTTCCGACGGGACAATCTACACCGCCAGTAGGGGCCACGGGAGTCTCGCCTCATTTGGCTCCACCGGCGACCGTGCCTCTTTCGTGGTAGCGGTGAATCCCGATTTGACGCTCAAATGGGCGACTTCGCTTCAGCATACGCTCAACGACGGCTGCGGCGTCTTGGTTCCAATCGCATCATCATCGACACCAGAGAAGGGCAAGTGCCGGAACGCCGCCAACTTCGGCGTCGATCCGTCCACGAATCGGCGGGGATCAGGCCGGATTCTGGACGCGGGGACGTCGTCGCCGGTCGTGCTGCCCGATGGGAACGTCTACTTCGGGGCCTATACCCGCTACAACATAGCGCGCGGCCATGCGTATAAACTGCGCGGCTCTGACGGTGGCATCCTGGCCGACTACGACTTCGGTTGGGACGACACCCAGGCGGTGTTCCAGCACGACGGTACCTACTCGATCGTAATGAAGGACAACCACTATGACGAGGAAGCCGGCTTCTACTGCAACCCGTCGTCGCTGGCCCCAGTGAGTCTGACCGTCTGCGACTCCACCGGGATCCCGGCTGGCCCGTTCTACATCACCCAGGTCAACTCCAATTTGGTGCCCGAGTGGAAGTTCCAGAGTACTGAGACCCGGAACTGCCACCGCAATCCTGACGGGACAGTCACCTGTGTCAATGACGGCTCGCACCCGAACGGCTTCGAGTGGTGCATCAACGCGCCCGCCGTTGACGGCGCCCACAACGTCTACGTCGAGAGCGAGGATGGCAACATCTATGTGCTCGATCAGGGTCACACCGACACCTTCACTACGCCCAAGGCGAAGTTCTTCACCAACCTCGCGGTTGGTGCCGCCTACACTCCGTTCTCCATCGACCACCAGGGCAGGCTCTACGGCCAGAATAACGGGCACCTGTTCGTGTTGGGTGAGGGCGGCGTCGGCGTTGGCCACCGCGACGAGAGCAACGGTCCGCATTCACCCAAGCGCTTTCCTCCGGAGGCAGACCGGGATTAGGTGGCTCCAGTCTGTGAGCTCCGAGGTGCTGTACAAGAGGAGCCTGGAAATTACCGGGCTCCTCTTCCTTTTACGAACATTTCGTGCACACGCTACAGGCATTAAATCACAGCCATGCGGCCCCAGAAGATTCAATCCGTTCAATAATCCTACCTCCGTGCTGGAATTAGCTAGCTGCGCCGCGGGATCGTGCAGCGGCGCGCGTTGCTGTCGCGGGCGAGCTCTAGGATGCGCATGACATTGAGCGCGTGTTGCGGCGTGACCGCAGGAGGGGCTGTGCCGAGCAAGACGTCACGGACGTTCGCGTAGTAGCTGCGATAGTCGCTCGGCGCAGGTGGGACAAGTTCCTTTGTGCTAGTGCCGTCGGCCTTCATGAGCGTTAGGACGCCGGAGTTTTCTTCTTGCTCCTCTTTGCTGGGCGTTTCGTTCCACGGAAGGCGGCCGGCGCGCAATTTTGGCTCTTGCACATCAAACGCGTGCTTCACGTAGGCGCCGCTGGTCCCGTGGAGAATGAAGCGCGGGCGCGTGACGGGGGCGAGCATTGTGGCGCGAAGCAGCGCGCGCACGCTGCCGGCATAGTGCAGCGTGAGATCGAAGGAATCGTCGGCAATCGCATTTTCGCGTTCGACGCGAATGTCGGCGGTCACTCCTTCGGGAAGGCCGAAGAGCACCAACGCATGGTCGATCAGGTGCGGCGCGAGGTCGAAGAGAATGCCGGTGCCGGGGCCGGAGCGTTCGCGCCAGGCGTTTGCCTTTAGCTGCGGGCGAAAACGGTCGTAGTTCGATTCGAATCGCACGATCCGTCCGAGACGGCCGCTGGCAACAAGTTGCTGCACGGCCTGAAAATCGCCATCGTACCGGCGGTTCTGGTAAACGGTCAGCAGGCGGCCGCGTTCTTGCGCGAACTTCACGAGGTCGAGGGCTTCCTCCAGCGTGGGGGCTAAAGGTTTGTCGACTATCACATCGCGACCTGCGGCGAGGCACTGCCGGGCGATGGGATGGTGCGTGTCGTTTGGCGTGGCGACCACCACGAGTCGAATGTCAGGCGTTGCCAGCAGCTCTTCAATGCTGCGCACAATCCGCGCGTCGGGATAAAGTCTTGCTGCTTCGTCGCCGCTGCGTTGCATAATCGCGGCAAGCCTCAAGCCCGCGACGGCATTAATCACCGGCGCGTGAAAGGAACGCCCTGCCAGGCCAAATCCGATGAGTCCGACGTCGATCATTCCGAGGTGGCAGCTGTTAAGTGCCGACGTAGAGCCTACACGATTTCCCGCGCGACGCAGCTACCGTGGCTTCGAGTGAAATTTGCCTCTGGCGGCTTGCGCCTTCAGAATGTTTGACAACAATGTCGGCAACCACCACCGTGGCAATACCAGAGCGTACTAGCAGCGGCCGCACTGCCTTGTTGGCAGCACTTTTCGTCGGCTTCGTCTTGAGTGGGATTGCCACCACCATCGTTGGACCGATGCTGCCGGTTTTCATTCGCCGGTGGGGGCTGGATGATGGGCAAGCTGGCCTTTTCCCATCGATCCAATTTCTCGCGGCATTGGCAGGGACCGCAGTATCGGGCGCATGG
>Ga0137390_10003547_pt1 | contig 12751 bp, 13 predicted proteins | sample 15con2h24AmetaG_FD_104937 | JGI IMG/M metagenome (GOLD analysis project Ga0137390, IMG submission 104937) | Vadose zone soil microbial communities from Angelo Coast Range Reserve, California, USA - 15con2h2.4A metaG | ecosystem: Environmental > Terrestrial > Soil > Vadose zone > Saprolite... | reverse complement strand
TGCGGCTTGCGTTTGCTCAGGAACGCTTCGACGCCCTCGCGAAAGTCTTGCGACATGTAGCACGCGACGATCAGGTCGGAATCGGCGGCTTCTGGCGCGATGCGTTCGCGCACCCGCCGCAGCGCCTCCTTGGTCGCCCACAGAGTCAGCGGCGCAAGCTCCGCTACCTCCTCGGCGACGGCCTGCGCTCGCGGCAGCAGCGAGGCCTCGTCGGCGGTGACCTCGGAGAGCAGCCCGCAGGCGAGCATCTCGCCGGAGTCCATGAGCCGCGCGCGCATGATCAGGTCCTTGAGCCGGGCGATGCCCAGTAGGGACGCCGCCCTCGCGTAGTTGGCCATCGACAGGCAGTTGCCCAGCGTGCGGGCGATCGGAAACCCGTATCGCGCGGAGGGCGAACCGATCCGGATGTCGCAGCAGGCCGCAATGGCGGCGCCGGCGCCGGTGCAAGGGCCCGCGATCGCGGCGATCACGGGCACGCGAACCGACTCGAGGGTGCTCATGACCAGGTTGCCCCTCGCCTCGTAATCGAGCGCGTCCTGTTCTGCTTTGAACGCTCGGAACTGCGCGATGTCGGTCCCCGCCACAAAAGCCTGACCGCCGGCCCCGGTCAACACCACCGAGCGCACGCCCCGGTCGGAGTTGATTTGCTCACAGGCGTCGATGAGCCGGTCGTACATGTTCCAGGTCATTGCGTTGCGGGCCTGCGGGCGGTTGAAGGTGATCCAGGTGACCGGGCCCCTCGCTTCGACGATCAGCTCTTCAGCCGGGTCGATCTGCTTCACGACGAGATCTTCACCACCTGGTTCTCGACCAGGCTGTGAATCTCCGGACCGTCGCATCCGAGCTCGGCCAGCAGAGCTGCCGAGTCCTCGCCCAGAAGCGGTGCAGCCTTGTCGCGGCGGGTCGGAGTCCGTGAGAACCGCATCGGCGAGCCCAGCTGCCGGACCTTGCCGGCCCTCGCGTGCGGCGCGTCCCAGAAGAACTGTCGAGCAAGCAGCTGCGGGTCGGTGAAGACCTGGCCGAAGTCCTGGATCGGCGCGCACGGAACCCCGGCCTCACCGAGCAGCGCAAGCCAGTGCGCCACCGGCATCGTCAATGTGACCGACTCGATGGTCGAAGCCAGCGCTTCGCGATGGCGATGGCGGGAGTTCGAGTCGACGTATCGATCGTCATTCAGCAAATCCTCGAGCCCCAGAGCGTGGCAAAGCGCCCGCCAGTTGAACTTCGTGGTCGCGCCGATGGTCAGCCAGCCGTCGGCGGCGCGAAAGGCTTGATATGGAGCCGCGCTCTGATGTGCTGAGCCCGACGCTCGTGGAATCTCGCCGGTGGCGAAGAACAGCCCCGCCTCCCATATGGACAGCGAGACGCCCGCCTCGAGCAGTGAGACATCGATGAACTGCCCGGTGCCGGTCGCGCGCCGCGCGTGGAGCGCGGCCACCGCGGCGAGAGCTCCGTACAGAGCGCATACGAGATCGCAAACAGGAACCCCGACCTTGACCGGGTCGCCGCCCTCCGTGCCGGTGATGCTCATGAGGCCGGAGCGGGCCTGGGCCATGATGTCCATGCCGGGCTGGTCGCGCAGCGGGCCATCCTGGCCCCACCCGGACGCGGACACGTAGATCAGCCGCGAGTTGATCGCGCGAAGGGTCTCGTAGTCGAGCCCAAGGTCGGCCATAGTTCCCGGGCGCAGGTTCTCCAGGACGATGTCGGCGTTCGCGGCGAGCTTGCGAAATATCTCTTTGCCCTGGTCGGTCTTCAGGTCCAGCGCCATCGACCGCTTGTTGCGGTTGAGACGCATGAAAGCGGAGCCCTCGCCGCGGACGAGGGGCGCCGACAGCCGCACCTGGTCGCCGCCGTCGGGGTGCTCGACCTTGATGACCTCCGCGCCGAGGTCGGCCAGCTGCATGCCGCAAAACGGCGCGGCCATGTAGTTACCCACCTCCAGGACCCGGACACCGGCCAACGGCGGCTGGTCACTCATGCAGCCTGCTCGCGTCGTAATCGATCCACTCGCGCAGCACCTCGTCCGTGTGCTGTCCCAGCGTCGGCGGCGGCCGGCGTATGGGGCTGGAGGAGCCGTCGACCTTCCACGGCGCGCCCACCTGGCTGATGCTGCCCGCCTTCGGGTGTTCGATCTCCAACCGCATCTGCCGCGAGGTCGCAAGCGGGCTTGCGAACGCCTCCTGGATGTCCAGGATCGGCCCGGCGGGGATCCCGAACTCCTCGAACCGCGCCAGCCATTCCTCACGTGTGGCCTCGCGAAGGTGGACCTCGATCGCACGCACCAAGTCGGGCCGCGCCGCCTGGCGCAGCGCGTTCGTCGCGAAACGCGGGTCATCCGCCAGGTCGGGCGAACGAATCGCCTCGCAAAAACGAGCGAACTGCTCGTCGGACGCCACCGCCATGTTGATGAAGCCGTCGCTGACCGCGAACGTGCCATAGGGGGCGATGGTTGCGTGGTAGTTGCCTTCCAGCCGCGGGACCTGACCTGTGGCGAAGTAGCGGCCGGCCTGGTAGGTGAAGAGGGCGAGCAGTGAATCGTTGAGGGCGATATCGATCCGGCGTCCTCGACCGGTGGTTCCGCGCTCGACCAGGGCGGCGAGGATCACGTTGGACGCGAACATCCCGGCCGCGAGGTCGCCGATAGGGATGCCGACCTTGGTCGGCGGGCCGTCGGGCGTCGCGTTCAGGCTCATCATCCCCGACGTTCCCTGCGCGATCTGGTCGTAGCCCGCAAGCGTGGGCTGGTTCTGCCCAAACCCGCTGATGGATGCGTAGACCACCCGGACCTTCTGACCCTGCAACGTCTCGGCGCCCAGGCCCAGGCGCTCCATCGTGCCCGGCTTGAAGTTCTCCACCACCACGTCGCTCGCCATCGCGAGCGCCTCCGCGACCTCACGCGCAGGCGCTGATTTCAGGTCGAGGACGACGCTTCGCTTGTTGCGGTTGACCGACAGGAAGTACGAGGACTCGCCATGGATGAACGGCGGCCCCCACCGCCGCGAGTGATCGCCGCGAGGTGGCTCGATCTTGACGACATCGGCGCCGAGGTCGCCAAGGAGCATCGTGCAGTAAGGGCCGGCGAGAGCGTGGCTGAAGTCGAGGATCCTGATTCCCTGGAGCGGCAGCGGCGCGAAAGAGTCCACGGGAATCAGGCAGAGGATTCGGGCTGCCATCGGAGCAGGGAGACATCCGCGACGACACGGAGGTGCTGGCGCATCTCTTCGGCCGCAAGCCGCGCATCACGCGACTCGATGGCGGCGAGGATTCGCCGGTGGGCTTCGAGCGACCGCGGCGGCCGCCCGGGTTCGCTGAGCGATTCGATGCGGCTCTCCTGTATGACCTCGGCCATTGCATCGATCAGGTGCAGGAGGATCGCGTTGCGCGAGGCGAGCGCGATCGCGTGGTGAAAAGCCATGTCGCCCTCTGTGCCAAGGCCCCCGCCCTCGACCTCGCCCTCCATGCGTTCGAGGGCGACCTTCATCGCCTCGAGGTCGTCCTTGGCCCAGCGAGCCGCAGCCAGCTCCGCCAGCTTGACCTCGAGCGCTTCGCGGGCCTCGAGCACGTCAGGCAGGCGCCGCCGGCGCTCGAGCAGCTTGGTCAGCGAGTCACCGAACCCGCGCGTGCGCCGCAGGAACACGCCCTCGCCGTGGCGGACGTCGACGAAGCCGAGCGCTTGCAGCACCACGAACGACTGGCGTACGGACGTGCGGCTGACCCTCAGCCGGTGCGCCAGGTCACGCTCGGCGGGGAACTGGTCGCCGGGCGCCATCGCCGATTCGCGCACGAACTCGCCCAGCCGCTCGCCGACGTCCTCGTACAGGCGGCTGCGCTCGAGCGGGCGAAGCGCAGCGGCGGCTTCCGCGCCCATTTCGGGCCGAGTCTACCAGCCGATCAGGTCCAGTGGTCCAACCATTGACAAGGCGCCGGGGCTGAACTAATCTCGCCCGGAACCGGCTGCGGCTTTGGCACGCGGGAGGGATCGATGGGCCTCAACCTCGGAACCACCATTCAGCGAGCAGGCGCCGGGCGCATCCTGGCCGGCTCAGTCGCGACAGCGTTTGTGCTGGCGGCATGTGGCGGCACCACCAACACTCCCACGGGCAAGCAGCCGAGCGGCCCGGTCACCATGGGCGTGCTGTCCTGCTTCACAGGCAGCCTCGCGAGCCTCGGCGCGGCCATGCTCCAGGGCTCGCAGGTGGCTGCGCAGACGATCAACGCCAACGGCGGCATCCTGGGCCAGCAGCTGGTGATCACCCACGCCGACACCCAATGCGATGAAGCCGACGGCGCGGTCGCCGTGCGTCAGCTCCTGGCGGCGAATCAGGTCGTCGGGATCATCGGGCCCGAGACGCAGGAGATCAACGCTGTCGCCCCCATCGTGACCTCCGCGAAGGTCCCGACCCAGTTCCAGGGAGGCTCGACCCTGTTCGACAAGAACACCAACCAGTACCTGTGGAGGGACAGCCCTTCTGACTCGCAGCTCGGCGTCGCGATGGCTCTGTATGGCTACAACAAGGGATACCGAAAAGCTGACCTGATCTTCTACTCGGACATCGCGGCTCAGACGTTCCCGCCGCCCATCACAGCGACGTTCAAGAAGCTCGGCGGCACGGTAGTCAAGAGCTACACGATCGCCCCGGCCCAGACCTCGTACCTGACGACGGTCCAGCAAGTGATTGCTGACGGCCCAGACGTGATCTTCACGCAGACCGACGCTCCGACCGCGGCGGTGCTGTTCCGGAACTTCAAGTCACTCGACAACCTGGCCATCCCGTTCATCGGCACCGACGTGACCGGCGGTGACGATTACCTCAAGGCGATCACCTACCAGGTGGCGCACGACCACCTCATCTCCATCTACGGCACGTCGGTGACCGGCGCGGCGGCTGATGAATTCAACAAGTTGGTGGGAAACCAGCCCGCTCTGGCCAACGCCAACTACGCCTACGACTCGGTCATCAGCCAGGCGCTGGCGATCGACAAGGCCAACAGCATCTCAGGTCCCGACGTCAACGCGGCCATGACAAGCGTGACCAACCCGCCCGGCACCGCGTGCTACACGTACAAGACGTGCCTGGACCTCATCAGGGCGGGCACGAAGATCAACTATGAGGGCGCAAGCGGACCGCTCGACTACAACCAGTACCACAACGTATTCGGGCCATATGGCGCCTTCCAGCAGGACCCGTCGACCGGCCAGCATGTGCAGCTGGCCACGATGGACGCGGCGGCCCTCGGAAAGGCGACGCCTTGAGTTTTCCAAGAAGAGTCGACTGATCGAACGGTCTCTCTGAGGCGGCCTGCGCGCGGGAAAATGTAGGCCGTGCACGACCCGCTGCTGACGCTTGGGTTCGGGATCGTCACCGCGTCGATCCTCGCTCTGTCGGCGGTGGCGTTCACCCTCGAGTACGCCGTGACGAACGTCGCCAACGTATCGCACGGTGAGATTCTCACCGTCGGGGCGTACGCGGCGTACCTCGTGCACCGCCAGACTGGAAGCGCGATCGCGGCCGCGGTCGCGGCGGCGCTGGCGGGCGGGTTGGTTGGGCTGGCGATGTACGCGAGCCTGATCGGGCCCTTCATCCGTTTCGGCGCCACTCCGACGATCGTTTTCATAGCCACGCTCGGGATGTCCTTCGTCATCCAGAACACCCTCGTCATCATCTTCGGCGCAGCCAACGTCGCCTACACGCTCGACCCGGGGGCGCCTCACCAGCTCGGTCCCTTCCTGGTCACCTCGCTCGATGAAGAGATCGTGGGGTCGGCGATCGCGATCACTCTCGTGCTGTACCTCATCATCTCGCGCTCGAAGTTCGGCAAGGCATTGAGGGCCGTGTCGCAGAATCGCGAGCTGGCGCGCGTCACCGGCATCAACGCCACGAGGGTGGCCGCCGCGACTTTCTTCCTGGCCGGCTTGATCGCCGGCTACGCGGGGTTCGTCCTGGCCGCGTTCGTCGGCTCGTTTACTCCCTATTTCGGCTTTGGCTTCTTCCTCATCACACTCACCGCCGCGGTTGCGGGAGGCCTGGGTAGGGCCGTCGGCACGATGGCCGGCGCGGTCATCGTGGGGATCATTCTCGAGGTCGTGCCGGCGTTGCCTGTTCCGTTTATCGGCGGATACGTCAGCGCCAGCTACAACCTCGCGATTGCTTTCGCGATCCTGACTTTGGTGATCCTGCTTCGGCCCCGAGGACTCTTCACAAACGCCCGCCGGACAGTCTTCGAATGACCGCGTATCTCGTCTCCATAACAACTGAAGGGGCGATCTTCGGCATCATGGCCCTTGGACTCAACGTCATCTGGGGTTGGTCCGGCGACTTCGACCTTGCCTACTACGGCTATATCGCTGTAGGCGCGTACATGACCCTTGTCCTCACCATCGGGCCGGCCACGCCCCCGGCACAATACATCCTTGGCCTGCAGCTGCCATTTCCCCTGGCGGTTGTGATCGCCGCCGTGACGGCGATGGCTGTCAGTCTCGTCGTGGGATCGATTGCGCTGCGCCATTTGCGCGGAATCTATTTCTCGATCGTGACTCTGGGCGCCGTGTATGTCATGTATGTCATTGCCGGGCAGTTCGTCCCTCTCTTCGACGGCTACAACGGCCTTTCCGGCCTCTTCGATCCCATGGGCGACGTCCTCGGTCTCGACTACGAGTCGTACCAGTACTTCTTCCTCGGAGTGAGCGTCGTCATGTTCGTGCTCGTTTTCCTGTTCATGTGGCGCGTATCCCGGAGTCGCTTCGGCATGGCGCTGCGGACGTTGCGCGAGGACGAGCGCGCAGCAGCCGCTTTCGGCAGAGACATCTACCGGCTCAAGCTGAAGGGCTACATCCTCGGCGCCGGCCTGGCCGGATTGGCGGGTGGCCTTTTCGCGGCGTACCTCAGCGCATTCAATCCGTCGGCGTGGTCACCGGTCGAGGTCATCGTCCTCTATTCCGCGGTGCTGGTCGGAGGTCGCGGAAACATCGTGGGCGTCGTCCTCGGAGTCTTGATCATGGGGGTCGTCGTGCAGGAATCCACACGCTTCCTGCCCCAGGTCCCAATTCTCGGCGAGCTGAACACGCTCCACCCACAGGTCCTGCTGGCGCTTCGCGGCGCGATCATTGGCCTGGTCCTCGTCCTCTTCTTGCGGTTCAGGCCGCAGGGGTTGCTGCCCGAGCGGCGCTACGTGGATCCCCCGCTCCCCGCCATCGAAGCCGCTCCACGAACCCAAAGCGCGTGAGCCAAGCGGCCGCATCCCCTGCGCTCGAGGTCCGGGGGCTGACGAAACACTTCGGCGGCGTCTACGCGGTCGAGAGCTGTTCGTTCGAGGCGCCCGCGGGTCAGGTGACCGGACTCATCGGGCCCAACGGCGCAGGCAAGAGCACTGCGATAGATCTCGTCTCCGGGTTCAAGCTGCCGGACCGCGGCAAGGTGCTCTTCAAGGGCAGGGAGATCCAGGGCCTCTCTCCACATCACATCTCCCGCCTCGGGTTGATTCGTACCTTCCAGGCGCCTCGCGAGTGGCCCGGGCTGACGGTGCTGGAAAACGTGGTGATGGCGAAGTGGGACGCGAGTCGCGAGGGATTCTTCCGCGGGCTGATAGGAGATGGCCGAGCCAAGCGCGACCAGTCCGCCGCTGAGATGGCGAAGGCACGCGAGATCATCGACGAGTTCGGCCTCGGGACCCTCCGCAATGAGCGCGCGGGCAACCTCAGCGGGGGGCAGAAGCGGCTCGTGGAATTCGCCCGGATACGGATCGCCGAGCCTGAGCTGGTGATTCTCGACGAGCCTATGGGTGGGGTCAATCCTGTGCTCGGGGAGCGGATGGCGATGGCCATCGAGGCCTTCATCGCTACGGGGACGTCTGTGATCGTCGTGGAGCACAACCTGCCCTTCATCGAACGGGTCACGCAGCATGTGATCGTGATGGCGCAAGGCGCGGTGATCGCCGAAGGTCCGTTCGCGTCTCTGCGGTCGAACCCGGTCGTCGTCGACGCCTACCTTGGCGAGATGATCAGGCGGTGAGCGCGCCCGCGGCCGATGCGCCCGTGCTCGCCGTCGATCGGCTGACCGCCGGGTACGGCGGGCCTCCAGTCATCGACGGCGTCAGCATGGCGGCCCGGCGGGGTGCCATCACGGCCATCGTCGGGCCCAACGGAGCGGGGAAGTCGACGCTGCTGAAGGCCATCGCGGGCCTGATCCGTCCCACCGCGGGCACGGTGACGGTGATGGGCGCGGACGTGACCGGCCAGCCGCCCGAAAAGATGGTCAGGAAGGGTGTGGCTTACGTCCCCCAGGTCGCGAACGTGTTTCCCGAGCTCACGATCAGGGAGAACCTGGACATGGGCGGCTACAGCCGGAAGTCCGGCGTCGTCGAGCGGATCGAGCAACTCTTCCAGCTCTTCCCGGACCTCGCCGCATCGTCTCACCGAAAGGCGAGCACGCTCAGCGGCGGCCAGCGGACCATGCTCGCTCTTGCCCGCGGCCTCATGGTCGACCCCGCGGTGCTCATCCTCGACGAGCCGAGCGCCGGGCTTGCGCCCAGGTTTCAGGGCCTCATCTGGGAGCGGATCGAAGAGATCAAGACCACCGACGTGGCAGTGCTGGTGATCGAGCAGAACACGCGCGAGACGCTCCGCCACGCGCAGTGGGCCTACGTGCTGGTCCTTGGGCAAAACCGCCTCGAGGGCCCAGGCACGGACCTGCTGGATGATGAGGACGTGGTGAACCTGTACGTCGGCCGCCTGAGCTGATCGGCCCTCACGCTCCGTCGAAGATCCGCGTCGATGCCGCCATCGGCGGCATCGCGGGGCTGGCCGGGGGCTTGCTGGGCGTCGGCGGTGGCTTCCTGATCGTGCCCCTCCAGACGCTTTGGGCGGGCGCGGATCAGCACCGGGCAACGGGTACCTCGCTGGCGGCGATCCTGCCCATCGCCCTCGTCGGCGCCGGGACGTATTACTTCGGATCCGCCACGCCCCAGGCGGACCTGCCCATCGCCGCCTCATTGGTGGTCGGCGGCGCGGCGGGCGTGATCGCCGGCTCATTCGCCGCCCAGAAAATCTCGGAGCGCGCGCTGCGAATGTTCGTCGCGCTCCTGTTGTTCGCGGTGGGGTTGAAGGACGTCCACGACGCCGCGTTCGCTTCGGCCCTGGTCGCACACACCGCGTGGTCGGCCGGCCTGGGGTGGCCGCAATACGTCGTGATGGCGGTTTGCGGTCTCGGTATCGGCGTCATGAGCGGCCTTGCCGGGTTGGGCGGCGGGGTCCTGATCGTCCCGCTGCTCGTCATCGGCTTCGGAGTCCCTGAGCGGATCGCCCAGGGCACCTCCTTGATCGCCATCCTCCCCACCGCGGCGATCGGCGCCATCGTCCACCAGGCCAATGGCGACGTGGACGTCCGGGCCGCCGGAATCATCGGCGCCGCGGGCGTGCCGGCCGCGATCGCTGGTTCGCTGCTGGCGCTATGGGTCCCTCAGCGGACCCTGCTGGGCCTGTTCGGAGTCTTCCTGGTCTTCGCCGCGGTGCGGACCTGGCCGTGGGGGAAGGCTACTCGGGAGGCTTGACCGGCGCCTCCGGTGGGCTCGTCACGACCGAGTGGTGGCGGAACGAGACGTTCGCGGCCACGTCCCCGCCCGGTACTTTGGCCTTCTTCTTTTTCTTGACCTCGCGTCCCTGCTTGTTGCGTCCTTTAGCCATGGGCCCCAGTTTCTATGACGAGGGCCAGTTCGCGCAAGAAGGATTCGACATCCGTCACCAGCCCGATCGACTGCCAGCTGCCTCGATCGGCGAGCTTGGTCACCACGGCCGGGTTGATGTCCACGCACACGGTGCGGACGCCGGCGGGCAGCATGTTCCCAGTCGCGATCGAGTGCAACATCGTCGACAGCATGAGGGCCATGCGCACCCCATGCAGCGCGCCGCGCATACGCTGCTGGGCCAGCACCATGTCTGTGATCACGTCCGGGAGCGGCCCGTCGTCGCGCACGGAACCCGCGAGCACGATGTCGACTTCGTGCTCGATGGCCGACTTCATCACGCCTGACGTGAGCTGGCCGCTTTCGACCATCTGCCTCAGGCCGCCCGCGGCTCGGACGCGGTTGATGGCGCGCATGTGGTGCTCGTGGCCATGCTCGATGGCCAGCCCGCTCTCGACGTTGACGCCGAGCGCCGTCCCGAAAAGGGCCGACTCCACGTCGTGCACGGCCAGGGCGTTGCCGGCGAACAGGACCTGCACGTAGCCGAGCTCGATGAGCCTGGACAGGTAACGGCCCGCGCCCGTGTGGACGACCGCCGGCCCGGCCACGACCACGATGCGGCCGCCCGTCTGCCGGATCTGCTTCATCTCGGCGGCGATGGCGCCGATCAGAACCTTCTTCGGCTTCTCAGCCGAGACCTCGCTGGCCATGAACGTGAAGATCTCCGTCTGGCGCGACCGTTCGATCGGTGTGACCCTGACGCCCTGGTGGCCGACGACGACCTCCATGCCCGGCGTGGCGCCCTGAAACACGATGCATCGCGCCCGCCGCATGCCGGCATCGACGGCGATGGCGCAATCCATCTCGATGTCGTCGACCGTCACCCAGCTGCCGTCGACGAGGACCTCGGTCGGTAGGTTGCTGGTGGAGTAGAAGCCCTCGGGAAAGACGCCCTCCATGGTCACCTTCTCCAGCTGCGCCGGCTGCTCGGCCTCGGCCGTAGCGCCCAGCGCGCGAGCCTGGCGCACGATGCGGTCGAGCTGCTCAGCGGACGACGCGACCACCTCCATGCGACAGAGCGACGTGTCCGTCTTGTGCTGGCCGACATTGAGCTCCTCGATGGTGAAGTTGCCGCCGAGGTCCATGACCAGGTCCATGACCTGGGGCAGGATCATCGAGTCGATGATGTGGCCCTTGAGGACCAGCCGAGCGGTGTGCCTCTGGCCGCTCATCGCGGCGCTCCGACGACGGCGTTGATCTCGTCCTTCAGCCGGGCCGCCTCGCGTGATGGCTTGTCCGCGAACAGGACGCTGCGGCTCGCCGAAATCAGACATGAAGCCGTGTCTCCGTTCCACGCCGCGCGCACCGAGCCCTCGAGGTCGCCGCCCTGGGCGCCGATTCCGGGGATGAGGAACGGGAGCGGCGACGCCGCTCGAACCTCCGCGATCTCCCTGGGTGCGGTGGCGCCGACGACGAGGCCGACGTTGCGGTGGCCATTGACGCGATCGGCGAGCTCGGCCACGCGCATGTAAAGGGGCCTGCCCTCGGCATCGAGGTGCTGCAGGTTTTCGGCGCCGGGATTCGACGACCGGCAGACGATGTAGACGCCTCGATCTTCATACCGGGTGAACTCTTCGATGGAATCGCCACCGAGGTACGGATTGACGGTGGCGGCGTCCATGGCGAGCGTCGCGAAGACCGTGTGCGCGTAGGCACGCATGGTGTTGGCCATGTCGCCGCGCTTGCCGTCGAAGAGAAACGGTGTGCCCGGCGCCTCGTCCCGCAGGTCGAGCAGCGCTTGCCAGCCGTCAGGACCGTACTGCTCCCAGAAGGCGCTGTTGGGCTTGAAGCAGCAGACGTGCTCCTCGGTCTGGCGGACGACCTCTCGGCAGTGGCGCAGGGCGCCGGCGGCGCCACCGGGGATTCGCTCCGGGTCGGGGTCGAGGCCGACACATAGGAGGGTGCGCCGGTCCTTCGCAAGCGCGCGCAGGCGATCGAAGTAGCTCACGGGCAACCAAATCGTAGCCGTCGGAGGAAGACCGCCTCGAGTTGCGGGGCCGGTCAAAATGAAGTTGTGAACACGACGCTTCGCATCGGGCTGGCCCAGGTCAACCCCACGGTCGGCGACCTGGAAGGAAACACTCGGCTGATCACCGACTGGATCGGGCGCGCCCGCGAGGCGGGTGTCGACCTGGTCTGCTTTCCCGAGCTGGCCCTCACGGGCTACCCGCCCGAGGACCTCGTCCTCAAGCCGGGGTTCGTGCGCGACAACCTCAAGCAGCTGCGAGTGGTGGCGGAGGCGACGAAGGGGATCTCGGCAGTGGTCGGCTTCGTCGATGAGGACGGCGCCATCTTCAACGCTGCCGCGTTCATCCGCGACGGCGTGGTCAAGGGCATCTATCACAAGGTCTTCCTGCCGAACTACGGGGTCTTCGACGAGCAGCGCTACTTCACCATCGGGCACCGCTGCCCGATCTTCGAGCAGTCGGGCATCAAGATCGGCGTGACGGTCTGTGAAGACTGCTGGTACCCGTCGGGGCCGATGGCGTGGCAGGCTGAGCTCGGCGTCGAGCTGCTGGTCAACATCAACGGCTCGCCGTATCACGAGGGCTAGCGAGGACCGCGCGAGGAAATGGTCCGCGGGCGGGCCGTCGATTACGGCGCCTACGTCGCTTACGTTAACACCGTCGGCGGGCAGGACGAGCTCGTCTTCGACGGGAACAGCGTCATCTTCGACCCGCAGGGACGGACCGTCGCCCACGGCAACTCATTCCGTGAAGACCTGCTCATCCACGACATCGAGGTCGGCGGGGTCCCGTTCCACCGGCCGCTGGAAAACATCCGCCACGAGGCCGAGGGCGCCGCCCGCCTGGAGCTCGAGGTCACCGAGATCCCAGTGGTCACGGGCGACACTCCCCCCCGGCCCCCACTCCCGAAGCACATCGAAGCGCCGCTCGAAGGCGCCGCCGAGATCTACGCCGCCGTAGCCCTCGGCGTGCACGACTACATCCGCAAGCAGCGGTTCCAGAAGGTCATCATCGGACTGTCGGGTGGGGTCGACTCCGCTCTC
>Ga0137390_10003545_pt1 | contig 12756 bp, 10 predicted proteins | sample 15con2h24AmetaG_FD_104937 | JGI IMG/M metagenome (GOLD analysis project Ga0137390, IMG submission 104937) | Vadose zone soil microbial communities from Angelo Coast Range Reserve, California, USA - 15con2h2.4A metaG | ecosystem: Environmental > Terrestrial > Soil > Vadose zone > Saprolite... | reverse complement strand
CGAACATCCGGAAGAAGCGACACGCGAAACGTCGTGGACGCGCCGCGGCAAGCGCTCGTGGCCGCATAAGTCCGCACATGAAGAAGCCCCGCGGTCATATCGTTCGACGCGGCGCAGACGCCGAGGCGAGGGAAATCGACGCCCTCGACCGTGGGTTGCCCAAACTTCTCGAGATTGGGCTGCGTGAACAGACCAGCCCACGCTCCCGGCGGGCCGACCTCGGCCATCATCATCAGGGCATTGAGCTGGCCACGCGGATACGGTTCAGACAGCCGAAAGAACCAACCGAAGTCATCCAGTCCCTCGCCGAAGAACGCAGGCTCGAAATTGCTCTCCGAGTACTCCGCCAGCCGGGCGAGAGTGACATCGTCGCCGAACTCTCGAGCCAGGACGAGTCCCAAGATCAGAAAACGCGGATCAGGCAGCGTCCGGATCTCACGCTCAGGATCGCTCCACCCGATTCGGTCGACCGCGGTCCGGTAGAGAGTCTCGGCCAGCTTCCGATCCTGAGGGAGCATGTAAATCGACACCGACAGGCCGGCCGTCGGACCTGCCCTGTGGACGTAGTCCTCGATCGGGTCGAAATACAGCGCCATCCAGTCGACCCGGTCCGACCCGGCCAACCCGATGAACTTCCTCTTCGCGATCTCGACCCACTCGCCGAATACCGCGTGATCCCGGCCGCCGGTGAGTGTGTCGTGCATCAGCAGGCCCAACCCTGCTGCGCTGAGACAGTACGGCCAGATCTTCGTGTTCTCGCAGTGCGGCCCCTCGGGCCGAGCCGACCACTGCCGCGCAAGCAGCGCATTGATCCCATCATGCGTCCACGAAAAGCTCCGGCCCTCATAGCCGGCGACGTCGAACGGTTGACGCCAACGCCCGTCCCGAGACACGTAGCCGCGGAACCCCAACATCAGGTTGAACCAGCCCTTGAAGAAGAGATTCCCCTCGGCGCCGACCGGGTCCGGGGCGAGCCCCCACGGCTCGATTCCGTTCGCCGTCCACCCGGGCATGTCGTAACGGCCAACCAGATGCGGCGGCAGCCACAGCCGAGCCAATTCCTCCGGGTACCTCTCGCGGTCCGGGTCGTGCCCAATCTGAGTCAGCCAGTCGATCGCGGCCCAGTGAGTCGTGTGACGCTCTAGCAGACCGTCCAGGATGGCGACGTACACCTCCCGCCATGCTGGCGTGACGTCCGCCATCATCGCGACCGCGTAGCTGGACTCCGACAGGTCGAAGCGCGGGAAGTCCAGCACCGGCGGAGTGCTCCGGTCATCCCACCAAGGCGCTGGCCGCCCGGACGAGCTCCAATCATCGGCGGTCGTCGCCTTCGTGTGGAGAAAGCGCAGCCAGCCGCAGGCACGCCGCGACAATTCAGGAACACTCACGTCGGCACCACCACGTCCCGCATTGCCACCCAGTGCGGCGCCCGCGAACGTTGCCCCCGCACCGCCAGGCGACCGACTGTTCGATCATCGCGACGCGCCGACGTCGCCGCGTCGGACATCATCCGACGAACAGCAGGACGATCTCAGCGGCGCACGCCGGCTTTGGACTTCCCTCCCGGTCAACCGTCACCGAAATCCCGGCTCGGACACCGGGCGGTGTCCGTTCCACAGAACGAAGCCGGAATTCGCCACGCAACCGGGACCCGACGGGCACCACCGACGTGAAGCGGACCCGATTGACCCCGTAGTTGACGGCCACCGTGAAACCGTCGACATCGAACGCGTCATTCATCGGCGACGTGACCAAAGACAGGGCCAGGTACCCGCGCGCGATCGTGACACCGAACGGGCCTGCGGCGGCGCGCCTCGGATCAGTGTGTATCCACTGCCGGTCACTGGTGATGTCGGCAAACGCGTCGATCATCGGCTGGTCGACCGTGACCCACGGTCTGACCCCGATCACCGAGCCTACGAATGACTCCAGCTCGTCGGGGGCGACAATTCGTGTACGCACCGATCAGCTCCAATCGTCGCACGCCGCTGGGAGAGGAAGGCGGGGACCGGTCGGCCGATGTCGGCCGGCACACCGCCCGCCGCCGACAGTGCGGGCACCGGTGAGCCGCCGATCGCACTGGCGGCGACCGAATTCCTCGCCACCGCGCCATCGCAACCACGCGCGGGTGCCTAGCCATGTCGACCAGGCGCTACGGCCATGGGTGTGTCGCCGTGACCGGGGCGCTCCGGTCGGCGGCGGGTGGAAGGTCGACGATCCGGGCAAGGCGCGCCCGGTGATCCCCCGGGCTTCCCAGCGCAATCTGATCCGCCTTCGCTCGCTTCACGTACAGGTGCAGCGGGTACTCCCACGCCATGCCGATTCCACCGTGCAACTGAATAGACTCCTCAGCCACCCACACGGCAACGTCGCTGCAGTACGCCTGTGCGGTCGAGACGGCGACAGGGACGTCCGCGTCGCCCTCCGCGAGCGCGGCAGCGGCATATCGGGCTGTCGCAGCCGCTTCCTCCACAGCGACGTAGAGGTTGGCCAGCCGGTGCTTGATCGCCTGATAGCTGCCGACCACACGCCCGAACTGGCGTCGCTGCTTCAGGTAGTCGACCGTCGTCTGGAAGCACCACTGCGCCAGGCCCACCTGTTCGGAGGCAAGCAGCCCGGCGGCGGTCTCGACACCAGCCCTGACAGCAGGTTCCGCGTCGGCGATCACCGGCTCGCACGGCACCTGGTCGACGTGCAGGTCCGCGATCTGGCGCGTCATATCGAGCGACACAATGGGGCCGACATCAACCGCTCGGCGCTCGATCGCGTAGAGAGACACCCGACCGTCCGCTACCGCCGGAATCAGAACCACGTCAGCCTCGATGAGACCGGCAACCGAGGAAATCGAGCCGGTCAGGCGCCCCCGACGATCGGCAGTCACAGAGGACACGCGACCGTCAGGAGCCGTCGCGAAAGAGACCGCCAGGCAGGCGGTGCGCCGGTCCCGGACAAGCGCGGCGGGCAGTTGCGACCCGCCGTGCACCAACGCGGTTGTCGCGAGTACCGCGCTGGTCAGGAACGGAACCGGGCAGACCCAGCGTCCGAGCTCCTCCATCACCACCGCGGCCTGGCGCTGCGAACCGCCATTACCGCCGAGCTCGGCAGGTATCAGGACGCCCGCTAGGTCCATTTCGTAGGCGAGGGCCGCCCACACGTCCTCCGGCCCCGATCGGAGGCCGTCGTACAGGCTGGTGGCCACCTTGTGCCCGCAACGTTCGGCAACAAAACGGGCGACCGCGTCCCGCAGCTGCCCCTCTATCTCGTCATCGAGAAGGTGAAGTTCAGGCACCCTAGGAGTCCCTCCGCGGACAGAGTTCGTCTAGACGAGGTTCCGGAGGAAGACCCAGAACGCGCTCGGCGATGATGTTGCGCAGAATCTCGGACGTGCCGCCCTCGATCGAGTTTCCTTTCGCGCGCAGATAGCGGTATCCGGCATCACGTCCGAGCATGTCCACATGATCCGGGCGGACCAGGGTCCAGTCCGAGTAGCGCAGTCCCTGCTCGCCCCACATCTCGACCTCCAATCCGGAGAGCTTCTGGTTGAGGTCAGCGAAGATCAGCTTCATTGCCGCACCTTCGGGACCTGGCTGCCCGGACATGAGTTTCTGACGCAGGCGCTGACGCGCGTGGCGGGCGACCTCCGCATCCACCCAGAGCCTTGACAACCTGCCGTACAGGTCGGCCGTGCGAAGCTCCGGATTCTCGCGCCACACCTTGGCGACAATCCCGACCATGCCCTCCTCCCGGCGCGCCACGTCCTCACCCAAGAAGATCCGCTCGTTGTTCAACGTGGCCTTTGCGATCTTCCATCCGCCGCCCTCAGGTCCAAGGCGCTGATCGTCAGGAATACGGACGTCGGACAGGGACACCTCGTTGAACTCCGCCTCACCGGTGATCTGTCGCAGCGGCCGCACCTCGACCCCAGGATCGGACATGTCACACAGGAAGTACGTCAGCCCGGCGTGCTTCGGTTTCGTGGCATCGGTCCGGGCGAGCAGGATCGCGAAGCGTGCGTTGTGCGCGGAGGAGGTCCACACCTTCTGACCCGTCACCACCCAGCCGTCACCGTCCCGGACAGCGCGAGTCGTCACGCCAGCCAAGTCTGAACCCGCACCGGGTTCGCTAAACAACTGACACCAGATCTCCTCGCCGGTCCACAAAGGCCGCAAGAAGCGTCTCTTCTGCGCCTCGCTGCCGAACTCCAGGATTGTCGGTGCGGCGATGCCCAGGCCGATGACATTGACCTTGCTCCTGTTGTCCGGCGCACCGGCCTCGGCGAACAGGCGGTCGACATCGGACTGAAATCCGCGCGGGAGACCCAGTCCGCCGAAGCCCTCCGGAAAGTGCAGCCACGCCAACCCGGCGTCGAACCGCGCGCGGAGAAACCGGACCGCGGCCGTCGTGGCCGGGTCGTGATCCCGCAGAAAGGATGCGACCCGCTTCCTCAACCCCGTCGAGAGGTCGGAGCTATGCTCACTCGCCGTCTGCTCTGCCATGGCAACATCACCTCACCGGCCGCGACAACTGGTTGGTTTCATCTCTCACCGGAGGCCTTCGAACGTCCGCCGGCGTGGACGAACCGAGCCCCGCCGGACCCACCAGACCTAAATCGCAGGCTGGTGGGTGTACCTGTCCGACGCGGGAGACGCCGCCATCAGAGGCGCGAGATCGGTCAGCTTCCCGTCGCCGGCACGCCACTTCCGGTACGCCGCCACATGCTCGGGCGACGCCCAGTTCTCGGCGACGACGAGGTGCGCCGGGTCCGCCGTCTCCGCCAGCACATCCACCTGAAGGCAACCGTCGAAGGCGCGGGTATCGGCCAACGCGCGGTGCAGTGCCTCCAGCGCCTCGTCCAGACGCGACGGCTCGAGCCAGAACTCTGCGACAACAAGATGGGCCACTGCCCCTCCATTGAATTGTCCGGTCAATGCCCCAGCAGAGTTGGAGCAACGCACTCGCGCGAGTTCGATCAACGCATTGATCGCTACTGGCCCGCGCCCGCCCGAGGCGCCCTGTAGGGCGCGCCGGGCCGTGTGCTCGAGCCCAAACAGCTCTAGACTAAGCAGTCTAGTCGTGCCTGTCAAGACGCAGCTCGTACCCGCGCACGCGCGTACGTTAGTGCAAGACTCAAGACGCGTCGCTTACAAGAACCTAGTCCACCTGGTCTAGACCGATCGGTCAGATTGTGATAGAACACGGGCGTAAGGGATCGAGCCGGCTCTTGATGTTGCGCGGTACGGCACGCCGCGCCACCAACGCCGCCGCCCACCGGCACATCTGGCTGCCTTCACGGACGAGCGGCGTCGCCGAGAACGGGAGAACACATGAACGTCGTGGATCAGTCCGGGATCAGGACCGAACTGTCCGGCGGGACCGCGATTGTTCGACTGGTCAAGCCACCAGTCAACTCGCTGGACATCGAGCTGCTAGCCCAGCTCGAAGAGGAAGTCACTCGACTGGGCCAGACCGACGCCGTCCGTAGCATCGTCCTCACCGGGTCGGGCAAAGCGTTCTCCGCGGGCGTGGACCTCCACCGAGTGCTCGAGGGGGGCCGCCCGTACACCGAGCGGCTGATCACGCGGATGAGCTCGTGCGTCGAGACAATCTATTCAGTGCCCATCCCCGTGGTGGCGGCGGTAAATGGACATGCCATAGCCGGCGGGTGTGCTCTGGCACTGGCATGCGACGTTCGCTACATGTCGCCGGGGAAGTTCGGCCTGAACGAACTCGCCCTCGGACTGGCATTCCCGCCGGTGATCCTCGAAATCATCGCCACGGTCCTCGGCGAACGGGCATACCCGGTCATCACCGGCGCACAGCTGTACACCGCCGAGGAGGCGCTTGACCTCGGCATGATTGACCGAGTAGCCGCTGCCGAGGAGCTCGAGCGTGAGGCGATGGCCGAGTCGGCGAGGCTCGGATCCATCGCCGTTCCGGCATTCGTAGCGACCAAGCAGGCGCTGCGCGCACGTCCCCACAGCCGTGACACGGCGGTCGTAGCGGCCGACTTGGCCGCAGACTGGCTGATACCGGCCAATCTCGAGCGATTTCAAGCGATCGTGAGGCGTTGACGTTGTCCGAGCCGTCCCGTGCCGTGCGTGACGGCGCCTCGTGGCTGCACCGAAAGGCTTGCACATGTCACTGTTGGACCGCTTCCGGATGGACGGGCGGGTCGTGATCATCACGGGCGCATCGAGCGGGCTGGGCGTTGGATTCGCTCAAGCGCTGGCCGACGTCGGAGCGGACCTCGTCCTGGCCGCCCGTCGGGTCGAGCGGCTGGCACGGACCCAGGAACTCGTTCAGGCGCGGGGTCGCCGCGCGATCGCGGTGGCCGCGGACGTGGCCGACCCGGATGACTGTGAGAAGGTGGTTGCCCGGGCGATCGAAGAGTTCGGCCGTGTGAATGCGCTGGTGAACAACGCCGGAATCGGAACGGCGGTGCCGGCCCTCCAGGAAAGCCCGCAGCAGTTCCGAAGCGTCATCGACATCAATCTCAATGGAAGCTATTGGATGGCGCAAGCATGTGCCAGGGTGATGGGGCCGGGGAGCTCGATCGTGAACATGAGCAGCGTCCTCGGCTTCAGGGGCTTCGGCCTCCCGCAGGCGGCGTACGTGTCGAGCAAGGCAGCCGTAATCGGATTGACACGTGACCTCGCGCAGCAATGGACGGGGCGAAAGGGAATTCGGGTGAACGCGCTCGCGCCGGGATACTTCAAGTCGGAGATGACCGATCAGATGGATTCCGAGTTCGTCGCAGAACATGTGGTCAGACGAACGCTCGTGGGGCGCCTGGGCGAGCCCGACGAAATCAACGCTGCCCTGTTGTTCCTGCTCAGCGACGCATCCGGCTACATCAGCGGGATCACGCTGCCTCTCGACGGCGGGTTTCTCGCAAACTAGCCTCGGGCTATTCAGCGCGTGATCGACAAGTGTCTCGGTCATGCGTCTGAACTGCGTAAACATCCTCAAGATGCCCGGTTTGGCCCGCACCCTTTGGGTGCAGGCCTCAGGAGGCGTATCCGCACGTCAGCCAAGCTTCAGCGTCAAGATCCTGACGGATCGAGGCTAGCGGTCCGCCGAGACCGGCCGAATGGACCGGGACCGTTGCCGTGCGGCAGTGCCGTGACCGGCAGTGGCACTGTGACGTCAGGCGCCGGCGAGGTCTCGAATGTTTTTCGCCACGCTTTCGAGGTAGTCGACGTTGCGGTTGGCAAGGCCGACGACGAACGCACCCTGGACGAGCGCGAGGATGGTGGCAGCGCGTCCTGCGATGTCGGCACCGGCGGCGAGTTCCCCGCGTTCCCGGGCGACGTCGAGCAACTCGATGTACGCGCTGTACAACCGAGCGTACGACTCATTGATCTTGGACCGAAGTCCGGGATCTGTCGCCGCGACGTCGGATGCGAATCGGCTCAGCAGACAACTCGTTGAATAGTCGGATGACACAAAGTCGCGAATCATGTCATCGAAATATCCGCCGAACCGCTCGGCGATGGAGAGGCCGTCGCGGTCCGCCCAGGATCGGAACAGCTCGATCTGAGCGTTCGTGTAATCCTCGATGACCACGGCACCGAACTTGGCCTTCGAGCCGAAGTAGTGGTAAAAAGACCCCTTGGGCACTCCAGCGGCCTCGAGAATGTCGTTCACCGTTGTGGCGCGGAAACCTCGCAGGTGAAACAGCCGCTCTCCTTCGGCAAGCATGAGCTTCCGATAGGTGGTCGGCCGGCCGCCGCCCGCAGGCTTCCCCGTACTCACGTAGGCCAGTCTAGCCCCGCTGTGAGTTACTCCGGTCGCGCGCAGCCTGCAGCGCCGGCTTGTGCGCCCCGTACAGATGGGCACCCAGCTTACCCGAGATCGGCCCCGGCCGGCGGCGGAATCCGGTCAACGAATCTGCGGCCCCGCGCCCCTACTCCTACGGCGGCGCATCTCGGGCGGTCCGCCGAGGCGTCGTATCAGCGTCGGCGCACACACGCACGACATGGCAGGCGCCCGCCATGAGGGGCCGCACGGGCCCGTTAGGAGGAGGCCTGACGCCGCTTCCCCGGTTCACGCGGCCGCGCACTGCGCAGGGACCGTCACCCGACGAGCTCGGAGGGCACTGTGATATCTCGCTTGAGAATCTTGCCGGTCGTCCCGTGGGGCAACGCGTCGACGACGAGTACCGCGCGTGGGTATTTGTACGGCGCGACGCGTTCCTTCGCGAAAGCCCGAAGCTCCTGCGGCGTCGCGACATGATCTGCTTTGAGCGCGACCACAGCGACAACCTCTTCCCCGTGCACAGGGTGAGGAACGCCGACGACCGCCGCCTCGAACACGGAAGGGTGTTCGTATAGGACGTCCTCAACCTCGCTCGGGTACACGTTGTATCCGGCCCGAATGATCACATCCTTCTTGCGGTCGACGATGTATAGGAATCCGTCAGGATCCCGGCGCGCCACATCGCCGGTGTAGAGCCAGCCGTCCCGGATCGTCTCCTCAGTCTCGACGGGTCGCTTCCAGTACCCCTTCATCACCGCGGCGCCCCGAAGTATGAGCTCGCCGGGCGAATCCGCGCCCAGCTCCGAACCCGTTGCGTCGACGATTTTGACGTCAATCCCCTCCAGGGGATGACCCACCGAACCGAGCCTGGTCCGGCCCGGGAGACTGAACGTGGCGCACGCAGTGCTTTCGGACAGTCCGTAGCCCTGTAGCAGCGCGAGGTGGAATCTGGCCTCGAACGCCCTGACCACCTCCGGAGGCAGCGGCGCGCCCCCGCACGCGCACAGGCGCAACGTCCGTAGGCGCGTTTCGTCAAAGTCGGTCGCAGTTATCGCTATGTACATCGTGGGCACCCCGAGGGTGATGGTCACTCCGTGGCGCACGATATCCTCGAGTACGGCCAGCGGTTCGAATCGGGGGACCAGCAGCACGGAAGCCCTGGCGATGACGGCGGCGTTCATCACGCACGTCTGGCCGAACACGTGGAACAGCGGCAGAGTGCCGAGTAGCACGTCGTCGTCCTGCAGATTGAGAAGGCCCCGGGTGAATATCTGGGCGCCGGAACGCAGGTTGCCGTGGGTCAGCTCCGCTCCTTTCGGATTTCCTGTCGTGCCCGAGGTGTACAAGATGACGGCAGTGTCGTCGTCGTTACGCTGCGCCACGCCGGGGTCGGCGCCCGCCTGGGAGTCGAACAACGCCATGAATGAACCGTCGATACCCACCACCTCGGCGCCGTTGGCCGCTGCCGCACGGGACGCCTCGGCGATGAACTCGGTCCATACGAAGGCGAGCCGCGCGCCGGAGTCAGTCAGGTAATACTCGATCTCGCGCGACTTGAACAGCGGATTGATGGGGACGACGATGCCGCCGACTCGCAATATCGCGTAGTAGAGAACCGGGAATGCCTCGCCGTTCGGAAGCATCAATGCGATCCTGTCGCCGGGAGTGATGCCTCGCGCCACCAGCCACGCCCCGGCGCTCGCGCTCGCCTGGCCGAATTCGGAGTAGGTGAACGCTGCCGGGCCGTGTCGGAAAGCTGTCCGATCGGGACAGGTGTCGACCGCGGCTCTCAGGTTGTTCGCTAGATTGGTCATCCTATTTCCTCCGGATAAGTTCGATGAGGGTCCGGCGATGACGGCCCAGTTCGATTGTTGAACGCGGTGACGGACGACAGGACGAGTGCCGACACGTTCTCGTAGTGTGGGAACTGCGCCTGCATCCTCGTAACGAGCTCCCGCGCGGTTGATGACCGCGCAAAGCCGTCGGCGAACGCTGTCAAGTACGACAGGGTCTCGGCGACACATCTGTTACCGTCGTCGAGTTCAGGCCTCTTGTGTCCCGCGATCACCCGGCTCGGCGACAGCGAGGAAATGAACTGGACCGTTGCGGCCCAGTCCGACCACTGGCCAGGTGACGTCTCGCCCAGGAAGGCGTGGACGCCGTTGTAGATCGCGTCGCCGGCGACCACCGTGTCCAAGGGTGGGATGTGAAGGATCGATGCCGGCGAGATGTCGGCCTGCGGGACCTCGATCGCTCGGACCATGTGACCGTCAATTGAGATGCTGGCGTCGTTCAGGCTGGCCGGAATCACCTCGTTGTCAAGGATGTCGTCGCCGAACGCACTCCGCCAGCGGGTTCGCTCCGAATCGAGCCTGTTCCGGATCGCGTCCGCGATGGCGGGCAGCGCCACCGGTCGGGCGTCCGGGTATCGGGCGAGCAGGCGTTGCAGGCCGAAGTAGTGATCAAAATGGCCGTGCGTCACGAAGATGGCGACGAGCTTGCGTCCGCTCGCATCGATTATCTCGATGATGTCGTCGACGGCCTGCGCACGGTACTGGGTGTCGACCAGCAGCGCCTCTGTCGGGCCGGTCACCAGCGCCGACGTTGTCGGCGAGAAGTAGCCGCCCGCCGGCAGCGCGACCAGTGGCGATGTGTACACGTCGACGCTCAGCCCGCCATCCGTGCTACCCATGCGGCTCCCTGACATTAGACCGCTGATCCGGCGGGTCGGGCTGGTCCGGTGGACTCGGGCGCCTGCCCGGACACCCAACGGGTTGTGGGAGGCCTCACCGAGTCTTTGCCGGATCAGCCCAACCCGGCGCCGGGCACGCTCACCGTGACAGCCAGCAGGCTCGCCTCGTGTGCCGCGCGCCGGTTCTCTTCGAGAAAGTCCGGCGCCGTGCACAGGAACAGGGTCCGGCCGCCCAAGCCCCCGAGAGCGCACGCGAACACGCCGGTCTCCAACTGGATCTCCTCCAGGATCTGCCCGCCTTCTCCGACGCGGACAACGCGGCCGTGAGTTGCGTCTGCGACCCACAGTGCGCCCTCGGCGTCGAGGCAGCACCCGTCCGGAGCGACCGCGAGCCCTGCCAGTGCTTTTCCGACGTCGGTGTCCGCCGGAGGCGGCCCGAATTCTGCCCAGCTTCGCCTGTTCAGCAGGGCACCGCCGTCATCGATGTCGAACGCAGTAATCCGATTGCCAAAGGTTTCGCCGACCAGCAGAGCCCCGGCAGCGGTGACGACGCTTCCGTTCGGGAACAACAGGTCCTCGGCGACCAATTCGACGTTGCCGTCGGGGTCGACGCGGTGCAACGTCGTCGCCGCCAACGGTGCGCCGCCCATGAGGTCAAAACCGAAGTTGCCGACGTAGGCCCTCCCCTGATCGTCGACCACCATGTCGTTCAGGGGCGGGCCGACGTGGCCGGACAGGTCGGCGTGCGTCACCAGGGAGCCGTCGGGCTCCCTGCGCAACAGCTTCCGGTCGCGCATCGAGACGACCAGGAGGCGGCCGTCGGGAAGCCACCCGAGACCCGATGGCTGGTTCGGCACGACGGCCTCGACCCGCAGGTCCGTGCCGTTCTCCCTCGCGGACACGACCTCGTTCAGGTAGAAGTCCGAGAACCAGACACGGCTGCCGTGCCAGCGTGGCCCTTCCATGTAGGCGTATCCACCGATGACGGTCGAGATTTTCGTATCCACTTGCTTCTCCTACGAGGTGTTCCCGACGGTCCGGGTCGTGACCCGGCCGCGGGCGGGAAGTCCCGGCACCGCTCTGGCGTCAATTGATCTTGAACTCTTCGTACCCACCGGCCTGGACGTCTCGGACCTTCTGCAAGTACGCCGGGACGCCGCCCGGGAAGTTCAGCAGCTGCCGCCTCTTCCCCGGGATGTTCGCGCCGAGGTACCACGAGTCCGCCTGGTCGAAGAGGCTCGCAGCGAGCATGTCGTCGATCTGTTTCGTCCAGGCCGCGTCTGCGTCCGCTGTCGACTCGATGCGGGACTTCTTGTGGGTGCGCAGGAAGTCCAGCAACTCGGCGATGGCGTCGCCCTGCAATTCGGCACTCGTCGGCCCGTTGCAGAACGCTGCCGGACTCTGCGGACCGTAGGAGAAGAGGGCGTTCGGGAAGCCGGCCGACGCCATTCCGAGGAACGCGTCGACCCCTTTCGCCCACTTGTCCGCGAGCGTCGCACCGTCGACGCCGCGTATATCGATGCCATTGAGGGCGCCTGTGTTGGCGTCGAACCCGGTCGCCATGACCAACACGTCCACTGGGTGGACGACTCCGTCGGAGGTACGCAGGCCCTCGGGGACGACACGGTCGATTGGTGTGACCTTCAGATCCACGAGGTGGACGAAGTCGTGATCGAAGACCTCGAAGTAATTCTGTTCGAGCGATGGACGCTTCACCCCGAACGGGTGCGGCGGCGTCGTAGGTGCGAGCAGCTCCCAGAGATCCGGGTTGCTGATTCTCTTGCGCGTCTTCTCACGCCAGAACTCGTACGCGATGGCGTTCGCCCTGGGGTCGAAGAACAGGTCGTAGTAGGTCGCCACCCAGAAACGAAGGCCGCCCTCCTGCCACAGGCGCTCGTAGGTGGCGAGCCGCTCCTCGTCGCTGACGTCGAAGGTCGCCATCGGCAGGAAGTCGAACTCCATGCCGCCGAAGGAGTGGTATCGCTTCGCCAGATGCCCGGGTACCAACTTCCTGAACTGGGCCTTGTCTTGTGCCGAGAACTTCCTCTGCTGCATCGGCAGTGCGAGATTCGGTGTCCGCTGAAAGACCGTGAGGGAGGCGACAGTGCCTTCGTTGCCGAGTTCCTGGACGACCTGGACGCCGGAGGCGCCGGTGCCAAGGACTCCCACACGCTTGCCGGCCAGGTCGATCCCCTCCTCTGGCCACTGCGCGGTGTGCAACACGCGGTCGGCGAAGTCGTCCATGCCCGCAATCGAGGGTGTGTAGGGCAGGTAGGAACTGCCGGTCGCGAAGATCACGTACCGGG
>Ga0137390_10003541_pt1 | contig 12762 bp, 12 predicted proteins | sample 15con2h24AmetaG_FD_104937 | JGI IMG/M metagenome (GOLD analysis project Ga0137390, IMG submission 104937) | Vadose zone soil microbial communities from Angelo Coast Range Reserve, California, USA - 15con2h2.4A metaG | ecosystem: Environmental > Terrestrial > Soil > Vadose zone > Saprolite... | reverse complement strand
CTCCCTACGGGGCTCAGGTTGCGCGCATGCTTGGACGCGAGCTCGCGGCAGCCGGTGTCCTGGTGGTGAGCGGACTGGCGCGTGGGATCGACGGCGAAGCGCACCGAGGTGCTCTCGCGGGCGGCGGGCACACGGTCGCCGTGCTCGGCTGTGGCATCGATCGCGACTATCCGGCGGCGCACACGAACCTCGCGCGTTCGATCGGCGAGCGGTCGCTCATCGTGTCGGAGTACGAGGCCGGGGTGGAACCTGCGCCGTGGCGCTTCCCGGCCCGCAACCGAATCATCGCCGGCCTCTGCGCTGCAACCGTCGTCGTCGAGGCCCGCGAGCGGAGCGGCGCTCTGATCACCGCCGACTTCGCGCTCGAGGAGGGCAGAGAGGTGTTCGCAGTCCCCGGTGAGATCACATCCGCACTTTCCGCTGGGTCGAACGCGCTCTTGCGGCTCGGCGCGACGCCGCTCACCGCGGCCGCTGACGTCCTCGAGTCGCTCGGAATAATGCCGCCGGATCGAACGGTCGCAGAGAATCCACTCCTGGACCTTCTGCCGGCGACCGCCGACGAGCTCGTGCAGAAGACGGGCCTGGCCGTCGGACAGGTGATTGCCGCCCTCGCCGAGCTCGATGTCGCGGGCTTGGCGGCTGAAGGAGACGGGATCTATCGCCGGCTTGCGTAGCGTCGGCGCTTCGGAGCGATCGGAAGTTCCGACTTTTGTAGGAGACGAAGTTCGTCCTTGCAGCCGAGGCGCAGACCGCAATGTGCCCGTACCGTTAGCTTCATGATCGAAGCGACTAACCTAACCAAGGACTACGGTGAGAAGCGTGCCGTGAACGACATCTCGTTCGCGGTTCGTCCGGGCATTGTGACGGGCTTTCTGGGGCCGAACGGCTCGGGAAAGTCGACGACGATGCGCCTGATTCTCGGGCTGGATGGTCCGACGTCCGGTGACGTGCAGGTCAACGGCAAGCATTACCGCGACCACGCAGCACCGCTGCACGAGGTCGGGGCGCTGCTCGAGGCGCGTTCAGTCCATACAGGCCGGTCGGCGTACAACCATTTGCTCGCACTCGCGCAGACGCACGGCATTCGGCGTCAGCGCGTGAACGAGGTGATCGACTTCGTCGGTCTTCACGACGTGGCACGGAAGCGGACTGGGCAGTTCTCGCTCGGCATGGGGCAGCGGCTCGGGATCGCGACGGCGCTGCTCGGCGATCCGGCGACGGTGATGCTCGACGAGCCGGTGAACGGGCTCGACCCGGAAGGCGTCCACTGGATTCGCAACCTGCTCAAGCAGCTCGCGGTCGAAGGTCGCACCGTGTTCGTCTCCTCGCATCTGATGAGCGAGATGGCGGTCACGGCCGATCATTTGATCGTGATCGGGCGAGGCCAGCTGATCGCCGACATGAGCGTCGACGAGTTCGTCCAGAAGGCGTCCGGTAAACGGGTGCGCGTGCGTTCTCCTCACGCAACGCTCCTGCGCGAGCTGGTGCTCGGCCCTCACGTCTCGGTAACGAGCAGCGAGTCGAGCGTGATCGAGGTAGAGGGGCTGACGGCTGAACAGGTAGGCGAGGTCGCCGCTGCGCACAAGATCGTCCTGCACGAACTGACCCCTGTCCAGGCTTCATTGGAGGAAGCATTCATGGAATTGACGCGCGACGAAGTGGAGTTCCAATCCGGAAGCGATCTTGCGGAAAGCGACGAGTTGGCCGCATGAGCGTCGCTCGCCTTCGGCTCGCTCCCGTGAGGGAAACCATGTTTCCCTCACGAGCTCCCTTCTTTAGGGATCGCCTCAGCCCCCACGCCGCTGAGATCGCCGCGTGGGCCGAGGAGAACAATAGGGGAAACCTCCCGGTTTCCCCCGATGCCCCTTCCACCGCTCATGGGCCAAAGGTCGGCCCATGAGCAGCGCAATCGCATCCAGATCGCTTCCACGTCTTGCCGAGCGGAGCCGGGTGACGCAGGCTCGGGTTGCACTTTCCGAGTGGACGAAGTTCGTATCGCTTCGGTCGACGCGCTGGTCACTCGGAATCGGGCTCCTGCTCACCATCGCTTTGCCGATCGTGTTCGGCGCCGTGACCGCGTCGCATTGGGCGCACATGTCGGCGGCGGAACGAGCCGGTCGAAACCCGCTGGACATCGCTCTTGCCGGGGTGAACGTGGCACAGCTCGCGATCGCCGTGCTCGGAGTCCTCGTGATCACCGGTGAGTATTCGACGGGGATGATCCGCTCGTCTCTCATCGCGGTGCCCAAGCGGCTTCCCGTACTGTGGGCGAAGATCGGCGTCTACGCGGCCGTGTCATTCATCCTGACGGTGCCGGCCGTGATCATCGCGTTCTTCGCGAGCCAGAGCGTTCTGTCGCGCCATCACATCCTGCAGATCTCATTCGGAGATCCGGGGGTTACACGGTCATTGCTCGGCGGTGCGCTCTACGTGACTCTGGTGGGGATCTTCGCGCTCGGCATCGGCTCGATCGTCCGGAACACCGCCGGCGGGATCGCGACCTTCGCTGGGATCTTCTTCGTCATTCCCCCGCTCATGAACATCCTGCCGTTGAGCTGGAACAACGCGATCAGCCAGTACTTGCCGAGTGAGGCGGGCCGGCAGCTGTTCTCCCTTCATCAGGGGGCGCATTCCCTCTCGCCCACAACGGGCGGCCTGCTGATGCTCGGCTACTGCGCCCTCGCGGTGGCAGTGGCAGCGCTGTTGCTCGTGCGCCGCGACGCCTAGCGGCGGCGTACAGCACACCGAGTCCGTGGACGTTACGGTGGAGCCGCGATGATCTGGAGTTGGCTCCACCGCCACCCACGGCTCGTCGATGTCTCGATCGTTGGGCTTCTTCTCGTCCTCGGGATCGGCGCGACGATCAGAAACGACAACGGGGCGACTGGAGTCGTGCTCAGCGTCGCGGAGACAGCGCCACTGCTCTTTCGCCGCCGCTACCCGGTTGCCGTGGTGGTCGTTGTGACAGCCGTGGTGGTCGGGATGGTCGCCGCGGGTGTCTGGGTTCTGCCGCTCCAGCTTGGCGTTGCCCTCTACACGCTCACATCCGTTCGTGAGCAGCGTGGCGAGCGCGCAGTCGGCCTCGCCGCGATCGTCGCGGTCGCGATCACCGTCCTTTCCGTCGGCGGCATCGAGTTCGGCGCCGGCGCCGCTCGCGTTGTTTTTCTGATCGCAGCGGCGCTGCTCGGGGACAGCATCCGGTCGCGCCGTGCCTACGTCCGCGAGATCGAGGAGAAGGCGGACCGGCTCGAGCGAGAGCGCGAAAGCGAGGCGCGACGCGTCGCTGCCGAAGAGCAGGCGCGCATTGCCCGCGAGCTGCACGACATCGTCGCGCACGCGCTCAGCGTCATCATCGTCCAGGCAGGCGCGGCCGACGATGCGTTCGAGCTCGATCCTGCGAGGGCGCGCGCACCAATCCGCGCGGTCGACTCCGCTGCCCGTGCGGCGCTCGCCGACCTTCGCCGCGTGCTCGGAATCCTCCAGGACTCTGCCGAGTACGAGCCACAACCTCGCCTCGACCAGCTCGACGGGCTGCTCGACCGCGTTCGCGCGACCGGCCTCGAGGTCTCGCTCGAAATTGAGGGCTCGCTGCGACCGCTGTCGGCCGCTGTCGAGCTCTCAGCGTTCCGGATCGTCCAGGAAGCTCTGACGAACAGCCTCAAGCACGCCGCCGCGGAGCACGTGCGCGTCCGGATCCGCTACGGCGACAAGCTCGAGCTCGAGATCCGCGACGACGGACACGGCGACGAGAGCGGTGGAGCCGGCACAGGCGGAAATGGTCTGGTCGGCTTGCGCGAGCGCATTGCGCTCCTCGGCGGCGTCCTCTCGGCCGGCCCCATCCGCGGCGGCGGCTACCTCGTCGCCGCGGAGATCCCGATCGACGAGGCCGGATGAGGACTCGAGTCGTGATCGCCGATGACCAGGCGCTCGTTCGCAGCGGGTTTCGTCTGATCGTCGATGCGAGGCCGGACCTCGAGGTCGTAGGGGAGGCCGAAGACGGCGAGCAGGCTGTCGCTCTCGTAGAAGAGCTCGAGCCCGAAGTGATCCTGCTCGACATCCGAATGCCGAACCTCGACGGGATCGAGGCCACGAAGCGAATCGTCGCCTCCGGCAGCGGCACAAGGATCCTCGTGCTCACGACCTTCGATCTCGACGAATACGTGTACGGAGCCATTCGAGCGGGCGCGAGCGGCTTCCTCCTCAAGGATGTGCGTCCCGGCGAGCTCGTCGACGCGATCCGCGTCGTCGCGAGCGGGAACGCACTGCTCGGTCCGACAGCCGTCGACCGACTTCTCCGGCAATTCTCCGCTCCGGCCGACGAACGACCGCTGGATACGGTTGCGGTCGGATCGCTGACCGATCGCGAAGCGGAAACTCTCCGACTTCTCGCCAAGGGCCTTTCGAACGCCGAAATCGCCGCCACGCTCGTCGTGAGCGAGACGACCGTAAAGACGCACGTCTCGAATCTCCTGCGCAAGCTCGGCGTTCGCGATCGCGTCCAGGCCGTCATCGCCGCCTACGACGCCGGCGTCGTCCAGCCGCGCCAGCTCTGAGCATCCCCTCACGTAGCATCGGCTTCGTGGACACGCCCTTCTGGCTCGACGAACCGTCGCCCGCAGTCGACTCGGGAACGCAGGACGAGGTCGACGTCGCGGTGATCGGCGCCGGCATCACCGGCGTGTCGTGCGCGCTTGCGCTCGCTCGCGGCGGCCTACGCGTGCGTGTCCACGACGCGCGCGGAATCGCCGAGGGAGCCAGTGGTCGCAACGGCGGCTTCGCGCTCCGCGGCGGCGCGGCTCGGTACGACGTCGCACGTGAGACGTACGGCGCCGACGCGGCGAAGGAGCTCTGGCAGCGCACCGAAGCGGCGCTCAACCGGCTCGAAGCGGTCGCCGGAGATGCGTTTCGACGAGCAGGAAGCCTTCGCCTTGCGGCCGACGACGAGGAGCGAGGCGAGATTCGCCTGGAGTACGAAGCCCTGCGCGAGGACGGATTCGCTGCGCAATGGCGCGACGAGTTGCCACATCTGCGTCCACAGTTCCGGGGCGCGATCTTCCATCCGCCGGACGGCTCGTTGCAGCCTGGGCGGTTCGTCCGTCGTCTTGCCGAGCAGGCTGCCGCGGAGGGTGTCGCGTTCCGGGAGCACCAGCGAGTCGGCGCGCTCGGCGAGCTCGACGCCGAGCAGATCGTCATCGCCACCGACGGATCGGGGCGCGGCCTCCTGCCCGAGCTCGACGACGCGATCTGGCCCGCGCGCGGCCAGGTGGTCGCGACCGAGCCGTTGAGCGAACGGCTTTTCGAGTGTCCGCACTACGCGCGTCACGGGTTCGACTACTGGCAACAGCTCGCGAACGGACGCATCGTCCTCGGCGGCTTCCGCGACTTCTCCATCCTCACGGAGATGACAGACGACGAGACGACGACCGAGCCGATCCAGGACGCGCTGGACGCGTTCCTCGTCGAATTGCTCGGCTACCTGCCGACGGTCACGCACCGCTGGGCTGGGATCTTCGGGCTGACGCAGGATCTGCTTCCGCTCGTCGGGAGAGTCCCCGGTCACGACGGCACGTGGATCGCCGCCGGCTATTCGGGCCACGGCAACGTTCTCGGCTTCATGTGCGGCGAGCTCGTCGCGTCGGCGATCCTCGCAGGGGATGACGTTCCTCTCGAGCTCTTCGCTCCGGCCCGGTTGCTCGTGTCCGGCTGAGCGCTGGACGTTTTCCCTCGTTTGTCGTTCCGTTAAGCGTCTGTTGCGGGTCATGACAACGACTCGGTGCACGCCTAGGTTCTACTCCGATGAGCAGAATCAGACGCGTGGCGATCGTGGGCGCCGTCCTTGCCGCGCTCACCGCGGTGCTGCCCGCCGCCGCGTTCGCACGTTCGCCGGCTCCGGCGGTACGGGTCCTCGCGATCTCCTACCGCGCACACGATGGTCTCTCTCGGCGTGCCTACCTGATCCTGCCGGCTTGGTACGGACCGAAGGACCATCCACCGATACCGCTCGTCATTTCGCCGCACGGCCGCGGAGTCGGCGGGCGGTTGAACATCCGCCGCTGGGGAGACCTGCCGGCGCGCGGGGGCTTCGCCGTCATCAATCCCGAGGGCCAGGGCCGCAGGTTGACGCTCTTCTCGTGGGGCGACCCCGGAGAGATTCGCGACCTTGCGCGGATGCCCCAGATCGCGGAACACGCGCTCCCCTGGTTGCGGATCGACCGTCATCGCGTCTACGCGTTCGGGGGCAGCATGGGCGGACAGGAGACCCTCTTGCTGGTCGCCCGTTTCCCGCGCTTGCTTGCCGGCGCGGCAGCCTTCGATGCGCCGACGAACATGGCCGCGCGGTACCGGGCTTTCGATCTCCTTCCTTTCGGCGACAGTCTCCAGAGGCTCGCGCAGCGCGAGATCGGCGGCACACCTGCCACGGATCCGGGCGGATACGAAATCCGCAGCCCACTCGACTACGCGAGGAAGATCGCGTCGGCCGGAGTGCCGCTTCAGATCTGGTGGAGCACGCGCGACCGGATCGTCAGCGATCAGCAACACGAGTCCGGCCTGCTTTACCGTGACATCAAGCGTTTCAATCCATCGGCGCCGGTGAGCCAGTTTGTCGGCAGGTGGGGCCACACCACGGAAATGGACGCGCACGGATATCTGCCGTACGCGCTCTCGAGGTTCGGCCTGTTGCCTCCCCGCCCGACGCCGCCGGCACTCGCCCACGATCACGAAACGCCGGGCACGGTTCCCATCTGAGGCAGGCCTCTGCGGCCGAAGCTACTGCTTACGGGCCGGTGATGACGGTCGTGGCCCACCCTCGTAGATCAGCAGGGCATGCGAACGACGGCGTCTCGTGATTGGTCACGAGACGGCCGCGGTCGACGATCGAGCAGTACGCCTCGATGTGAGGGTCGCCGAAGTTGACGTTGCAGCGCACGACTGTTTGCCTCCGGAAGACACGGCCCGTGCGGACGCACACGACCCAGCGGTACGTCAGGTGACTGGCCTTCAGCCGCGTGATCAGCGCAGCCCGTACCACGGCGGGTGAGGTAGTTCGAGCCGTGCTCGCGCCGTCGCTGCTGCGGGTCGCGAGCACGGTCGCTGCGATCGCGGCCGCGGCGAGCACGGTGGCGCCGATCAGGGCCTTCCGTCTGCCCGGCGTCACGGCGTCAGCACCACCTTCGTCGCTTCCCGGCTGTCGAAGAGGCGGTAGGCCTCCGTCGCCTCCTCGAGCGGGAGCCGGTGCGTGATGATCTGCGCCGGCTCGAGCCGCCGCGTCGCCATCAGGCCGAGGAGACGTTCGCGGTCTCGAACGGGATCGCCGATCGTGAATCGCAACGTCAGTTCGCGCTCGAACATGAGCCCATTGTCGAGGGGATAGTCGGGCTCGAAGTGGGCGCCGACGACGGAGACTGTTCCGCGGCCTCGCGCGAGGTGGAGTGCGAGGTCGAGAGCCCCGGGTGACCCGGCCGCCTCGATCACGACGTCGGCGCCGAGGCCGCCGGTCGCGTCCGCAACCGCGGCCTCCGCCGCGTCTGGCGCGACCGCGTGGGCGCCGAGATTCGTGGCGAGCGCCCGGCGCTCTGCAACGCCGTCGACGGCAAGGAGCGTGCCGGCCACCTTCGCGGCGCAGAGCACGGCCATCAGCCCGACCGGTCCGCAGCCAACCACGACCACCACGTCCCCGACGCCGACGTCGCCGCGAGTCACCGAGCCGAATCCGGTCGGGAGGATGTCGGCGAGGAAGATCGCGGTCTCGTCGTCCACCTCGTCGGGCAGCACGAGGAGACAACGGTCCGCGTGCGGAACGCGAACGTATTCGGCCTGGCCGCCGTCGAGACGTGGGTAGACGCCGGAATAGCCGAAGAGCGCGCGGCCGAGGCACTGTGAGGGACGTCCGGCGCGGCAGTGCGCGCACGTTCCGTCGGAGATCGTGCTCGTGCAGACCACGCGCTGCCCCGGCTTCACGCCGTCGACGGCCGAGCCCACCTCCGTGACTTTCCCCGCGAACTCGTGACCGAGGATCGTCCCCGTCTCGAAGCCCGGGGTCATGCCGTGGAACGGGAACAGGTCGGCGCCGCAAATGGCCGTGCGGTGAACCTCGACGACCGCATCGGTCTCGTCGACGATCCCGGCGTCCGCAACCTCCTCAACCCGCACGTCGCCGACGCCTGCGAGCACGACCGCCTTCATGCCAGCTGCTCGATCTCGACGAGGTAGGCGTCGGGGTCGACGCAGAAGAAGCGGCATCCACCCCAGGGCGGCTCGTACGGGTCCGCGAGGAAGCGGACTCCCTCCGCGGCGAGCTCACGATGGACGGCGCGCGCATCCTCCACCTCGAGCACGAGGACGATGTTCGCCTGCGTCGGATCCTTCGTCGCGCTCATCGTGACGCCGGGACGGTCCTCGGCCGGATGGCCCTCCGCGGCAAGCGAGATGCGCGCGTGCGCTGTCAAGAACGTTGCGTAAGGCGGATCGTCGTACGTCGCGACGACCTCGAGCCCGAGCCGGTCGCGATAGAAGGCGAGCGAGGCCTCGAAGTCGGAGACGGCCAGGATCGCGCCTGCGCGCGTGGCCGGGACCCGCGCCATCAGTTGTGCGTCATGCCCGCATCGGCGACGAGGAGTTGGCCCGTGACCCAGCCCGCCTCCTCCGAAGCGAGGAACGCAACCGAAGGCGCGATGTCGGTTGCCTCACCGCGACGCGGGATGCACTGGAGCATCTGGACGAACTCGAAGGCTTCTGCGTGCGGGCTGGCCATCACCCCCTCGGTCGCGGTGAGCCCGGGTGCCACCGAATTGACCGTGATCCCGTACTTGCCGAGCTCGCGGGCAGCCGCGCGCGTGAACGCCCAGACGCCGCCTTTCGATGCGACGTAGTGGGCGAGGTTCGGTGTCCCGGCCAGGATCACGTTGGAGGTGACGTTGACGATCCGTCCGTAACCCGCAGCGCGCATCGGCTTCTCGACCGCCTTCATCGTCAGGAACAGCCCGTCGAGGTTGACCGACATGATCCGGCGCCACTCGTCGAACGTGATGTCGTCCCAGGCTGTGAACGGGACGATGGCTGCGACGTTTACGAGCACGTCGACCTTTCCGTGCCGCGAGACGGTCTCGTCGACCATGCGCTGAACGTCTTCGGGGCTCGAGATGTCCGCCTGCACTGAGGTTCCCTCGACGCCCGTGGCCGTTCGCTCGGCACCCTCGCCGTTCACGTCGACCGCGACGACCTTCGCGCCTTCGGCAGCGAGCTTGTCCGCAACCGCCTTGCCGATTCCTTGCGCCGCGCCGGTGACGATCGCGACACGATCTTGCAGCTTCATCTCTCTGCCTCCTAACCCTCGTAGAAGTCCGGCGCGTGCTTGTAGCCGTTCCAGGCGTCCATGTCGTGCGAGAAGAAGATCTCAGCCTCGTTCTCCGCGGCGACCTGCTTCACGCGCTCGATCGACGCCACGCCCGCGACCGGGTCGTAGTGGAAGCCCGGCTGCACTCCCTTCTCGAGCGCTTCGGCGGTGTAGACGACGTCGAATGCGAAGACCATCGGCGGGCCCGAGTCAGGCGTCACGAGCAGCGAGTAGTGACCGATCGTGTGGCCGGGCGTCTCGAAGAGCCACAGGCCGCGCGCGAGCTCGGTGTCGCCGGAGATCGTTCGGAAGCTCGCGCCCTCGTAGTCCCAGGAGCGGTCGGAGTAGCCGAAGCGCTCGAACGGCTGGCAGTTCCGCGCCTGCTCCAGTTCCCGCTCGTGCACGAGGACCGTTGCGTCAGGCAGGTGCTTGTTGCCGCCGACGTGGTCGAAATGGAGATGCGAGTTCACGAGCGTCGTGACGTCGCTCGGCTCGAAGCCGCACGCACGGAGTTGGGCCGGGATTGTCTGCTCGGGCGTCTGCTCGGGAAGCTCGAAGGGCAGCACCGCGTTCGTGTGGTCCAGATCGAAGCCCGTGTCGAACACGAAGAGGCCGTCGTCGTGCTCGATCAGCAGCCCGTAGGACGGAATCCGAACCGGCGTTCCACCGCCGATGTTCCACATCAGCTGAGCGTGGTCGATGACGATCGAGCCGTTGTCCAGAAAGTAGATCTTCACCTCGGCCTCCTAGGACAGCGCCTTGCGGACGCCGACGAGCTTGCGCGCCCGCTCGGCCCGCAGTTGATCGACCCGTTCGGGGGTGTATTCGTAGAGGCCCCCGCCGGTCTTCATACCGAGCTTCCCCTCGGCCGTGCGGTCGGTGATCGTCTTCGACACCTCCGTCGAGTTGCAGAGGTCCTGGTTCAGATAGCCGCCCACTGCCTGATAGATGTCGAGCCCCGCCATGTCGAGCAGCTCCATCGGGCCGATCACGGCGAGCTTGTAGCCGATGCCCCACCGCACGCACCGGTCCATGCCGTCGGCGTCGATGATGCCCCGGTCGACGAGGTCGACCGCTTCGCGCATGATCGCGTACAGGATCCTGTTCTCGACGAAGCCGGGAACCTCTCGCTCGACGACCGCCTCGTAGCCGACGCGCTCGACGAGAGCGACGGCTGCGTCGACGGTCTTCTGACTCGTCCGCTCGCCCGGGATCACCTCGATCATCGGGATCAGGTGCGGCGGGTTCGACCAGTGCGTTCCCACGACACGGTCCGGGTGTTCGCACCCTTCGGCGATCTTCGTGATCGGGATCCCGGACGTATTCGAGGCGAGGATCGTGTCGGCGGCGACGTGGCGTTCCAGGTCCCGGAAGACCTCGCGCTTGATCTCGAGCTTCTCCGGTACGGCCTCGAACACGAAATCGACGTCCTCGAGCGCGTCCGCCAGGTCGGCGGTGTACCGGATCGAACCGCCCTCGACCTGCGGAGTCTCCAGCTGGTCGAGCACACCCTCGGCCAAGCCGACCCCGGCCTTCGACCGGTCGAGTGCCTCCTCGCTGACGTCGTACATCGCCACTGCGATGCCTGCTCTCTCTAGCACGGCGCCCATTCCCGGTCCCATCGTTCCGGTTCCGATCACCGCGGCGCGTCGCACCGCAGGCCGCCCGTTGGCCGCGTCCTCGGCGGCCGGCTGCTTTACCGTGGCCATTTCCCCTCCTCTTTCAGTGTCTGGATTCGCCGCCAGACCCGTTCCGGGGTCAGCGGCAGCTCTTGCATCGGAACGCCAACGTCGGCCAGTGCGTTCACCACGGCCGCAGGAACTGCGGCGAGCGCACCCTCTCCGCAACCCTTGGCGCCGTACGGTCCGGGCCCGTCTTCGTTCTCGACGATGACGCACGTCATCTCGCCGGGGAGATCCGCGAAGCTCGGCACGCGGTAGTCGAGCAATGTGTCGTTCAGCAGCTGTCCATCCTCGAACACCATCTCCTCAAACAGCGCATTGCCGAGGCCCTGCAGCGTCGCTCCCTCGTCCTGGCGCTGGACGAGCTGAGGGTTGATCGCACGTCCGACGTCGGCAACGGTTGCGGTGCGTCGCACGCGCACGACCCCCGTCTCCGGGTCGACCTCGACCTCGGCGGCGCCGACGCAGACCTCCCAGAAAACGGGGCCCTCGGCGTAGGAGCCGGTTCCGGTCGGCGCGACCTCGCCGCTGCCGATCAGCTCGCCGCCGGCGAGCCCGAAATGGCGCCGCAGCAGTTCCGGGTAGGCCGCGGGCTCGAGTGGATCTCCCGCTGCAATCTCCTCCAGCTGGTCGCGCACCTGCCTCGCGGCCCGCTGCACGGCGAGCCCCGCGATCGTGGTCGAGCGGCTCGCTCCGGTCGAGCGGTCGTAAGGGGTGAAGCGCGTGTCTGTTCCGCGCACAGTGACTTGCTCCATATCGACGCCGAGCTCCTCCGCTGCGATCTGCGCGAAAACGGTGCGCGGCCCCTGCCCGACCTCGGTCGTGCCGACGAGCACGACGACCTGACCGTCGGCCTCCAGCCGCACGATCGCCGTCGAGACCGGATGGGCGCCGGCCGCGAGTAGGCCGACCGAGACCCCGCGGCCGACATTCGCCGCCTTCGGCTCTGACCAACCGACCGCGGCGGCAACCTTCTCGACATCGCCGACGAGATCGGCGTCGAGCGGCTTGGCGCCGTTGCGCAGCTCCTCACCCGGGCGGCAGAGATTCTCGTGTCGCACGGTCAGCGGATCCAGGCCTGCACGCCGTGCGAGCTCGTCGATCTGCGACTCGCCGATCCACTGGAGATGTGCCGCGCCGAAAGCGCGATAGGAGCCTGCAGGCCCGGTGTTGGTATACACACAGCGGGCGTCGACGCGGTAGGCGTGCCACCGGTACGGCCCCGGCGCGGCGTCTCCGCCGGTCGCAGTCACCCGTGGGCCGTTGTCCGCGTAAGCGCCGGTGTCGAACCAGCAGTCCACCTCGCGCCCGAGCAGGTTGCCGTCGCTCGTCATAGCGGTGCGCATCCGGCAGCGCATCCCGTGTCTGCGCGTCGTCACCATTGATTCATCGACACGGTTCTGGATTCGCACCGGCCGGCCGGCCTTGCGCGCGAGCGCGACCGTTAGCGGCTCCATCTTCGTATACGACTTCGAACCGAAGCCGCCGCCGAGGTAGGGCACGACGATGCGGACGTTCGTAAGCGGAACCGCGAAGAGGTCGGCGAGCTCCGCGCGGACAAGGAACGGGTGCTGGCAGGTCGACCAGACCGTGATCTCCTGTCCTTCGACCTGCGCGACGACCGTATGCGTCTCCATCGCGTACTGGTAGACGGCCGGGAAGGAGTAGTCGTCCTCGACGACGAGGTCGGCTCGCGCGAACACCGACTGCAGCTCGCCGCGGTCGATTCGATAGCGGTAGCAGACG
>Ga0137390_10003540_pt1 | contig 12763 bp, 12 predicted proteins | sample 15con2h24AmetaG_FD_104937 | JGI IMG/M metagenome (GOLD analysis project Ga0137390, IMG submission 104937) | Vadose zone soil microbial communities from Angelo Coast Range Reserve, California, USA - 15con2h2.4A metaG | ecosystem: Environmental > Terrestrial > Soil > Vadose zone > Saprolite... | reverse complement strand
GGCGAAGCAGGACTACGCCTTCTGCTCGATCACGTGGGCGCTGATCGCGTGGTCCTCGGCAGCGACTGGCCCTTCGTGGGTTGGCATCCCTCGCCGGTGGGCTGGGTGCAAGGGCTTCGGAGCTTGACCGCGGAGGAGAAGAACAGGATTCTCTGGCAGAACCTCGAGAAGCTGTTGGCGCTGTAGCCGAGGCGGCCGCTACGCCCCGCCCCTCCGGGTCGGCCATTGACGCCAGCTCCTGGGCGGCATTGCTCGAGCCGCCTCACACGCTCTCCGCCGTGGTCGTCGTCCTCGGCATCCTGGCGCCCGCGTTCAGCACGTTCATCACGGCCACGGTCCTGCCGTCGGCCATTGCCGAGATCGGCGGCGTCGCGATCTACGCGTGGGCCTCCACAGCTTACGCCGTCGGCTCGATCCTCGGGAGCGCCGGGAGCTCCGTCGTGGTCCGCAACGCCGGGATGCGCCGCGGCTTCCTCCTGGCGAGCGTCGCCTTCGTCGCGGGCGCGGGTGTCTGCGGCGCCGCGCCGAGCATGCTGGTCCTCGTTGCGGGCCGTGGGCTCCAGGGTCTCGGCGGCGGGATGCTGATCGCCGCGGCGCATACGATGGTCCGCGAGGTCTTTCCCGAAGCTCTTTGGGCTCGTATGCTCGCCACGATCTCCGTGGCCTGGGGCATCGCAGCGCTGGGCGGCCCCGCACTGGGCGGCGTGCTGGCCGGGCTCGGCCTCTGGCGGATGGCGTTCTGGGCAATAGCGCCGATGGCCGTCGTCGCCGCCCTGCTGACCCGGCGCATCTTGCGTGCGGTCGAGCCCCGCGATGCCCACGCGACGAAGGTGCCGCTGGGGCGACTCGCGCTCATCTGCACGAGCGTTCTCAGCATCGGCACGATCGCGAACACCGACGCGACGGCCGCGCGCTTCGCACTCTTCGCCGCGGCGGTCGTCTCCATCGCCCTCATGCTCCGGCTCGACGGCGCGGCGCCCGCGCGGCTCTTTCCGTCGGGCATGCTCTCTCTCAGGAGCCGGATCGGAAAAGGCTTCTGGATGATCTTTCTCCTGGGGATGTCGACGACGCCCGGCGGCATCTACGTGCCGCTCTTCGTGCAAGTGCTGCACGACGTTTCACCGGCGGCCGCCGGGTATCTCTACGCGGCGCAGTCGCTCTCGTGGACGACGGCCACGCTTTTGAGCGCTCGCGTGCCCGCCGCCCGCGTCCACCAGGCGCTCGTGCTCGGGCCGGTTCTCACGGCGTCGGGATTCGTGGGTCTGTTCCTCACGATCGGCCCGGGCCCGGTCCTGGCGATCGCGGCATCGCTGGTCCTGATCGGCGGCGGCATCGGCGCGTGCTGGGCACACCTCGGCGCCCTCGTCCTGTCGTCCGGGCGTCAGGACGAGGGCGCGGTGACGGCGTCGATGATCCCGAGCACCCAGCTGTTCGCCGTCGCGCTCGGCTCCGCGTTGTCCGGCGTCCTGGCCAACGCGGCCGGGCTCGCGGGCGGCGCCTCGCGGCCGGTGGCGGCGCTCGCCGGGGTGTGGCTCTACGGTAGCTTCGTGGTGGTCCCGCTGGCTGCGCTCGTCATCGCGTCGGCCCTTCCCGCGGACCGCGGCCGCCGACCCACGGCGCGACATTCTTGACTCTGCCGCCAAGGAGCGCAATCCTCTTCCCACCGATAGGGCACGGAACAGAGCGCATCGAGGCTTCTGGACCGAAGGGGGACTGACCATGGCGCGCACGTACAACATCATCGACGCGGATGGGCACATACTCGAACCGGTCGACATCTGGGACAAGTACATGGACCCCGCCTACCGAGATCGCGCGCCGCGGATGATCGTCGACACCGACGGCAGGGAGCGGCTACGCGTCGAGGACAAGATCCTGGGCAGCCCGAAGGGCCTCGGCAACATCGGGGCGATCGGCGCCCGGCAGGGCGTGGTGGACGACGCCACCATGAAGTACGTCGACGGCCGAAAAGGCGGCTTCGACCCGCACGCCCGGATTCCGGATATGGACCTGGACGGCATCGACGCGGCGTTCCTCTACCCGAGCCTCGGCCTCTTCAGCGGCGCGGTGCAGGATCCCGGCCTCGCCGCGGCCATGTGCCGGGCCTACAACCGCTGGCTCGCGGACTACTGCCGGCCCTACCCCGACCGTCTCTTCGGCGTCGCCATGCTGCCGATGCAGTCGATCCCGCTGGCCATCGAGGAGATGCGCTTCGCCCGCAAGGAGCTCGGCATGCGCGGCGGGTTCCTGCGCCCCAATCCGTACAACGGCCGCATGCTGCACCACCCGGACTATCAGCCCTTCTGGAAAGAGGTCGAGGAGCTCGACTTCGCCATCGGCCTTCACGAGGGCGCCAGTGGCGGCATGCCTCAGGTCGGGGTCGATCGCTTCACGACCCGCGGGGCCCGGCACATCATCTCCCACACGATGGAGATGATGCTGGCCGCGATGAGCGTGATCTGGGAAGGCGTGTGCGATCGCCATCCCAGGGTGCGCATCGGCTTCATGGAGTCGGGCGGCGGGTGGATCGCGCCGTGGCTCGACCGGATGGATCGCCACTTCGATGATCAGGGCTTCAACGACTCGACGCTGACGATGCGCCCGAGCGAGCTCTTCCAGCGGAATTGCTGGATCTCGTTCGAGCCCGTCGAGGGAAGCCTCTCCGTGCTCGCCGACTACATCGGCCCGCACAAGATCCTGTGGGCCACCGACTATCCGCATCCCGACGGCTTCTTCCCCGGCGCGCCCAAGCTGATAGCAGATCGGCCGGAGCTATCGGCGGAGACGAAGCGCCAGATCCTGGCGGGCGGCGCGATGGGCTTCTACGGCCTGAAGTAGGAGGGGGTCATGGAGTTTCACGGCGTCGACGTGAAGACGCAGTTCAAGCGCATGCGCGAGCTCGCGCCGGAGGTCTACCGCGCGTTTCTCGAGTTCGATCAAAAGGCGTTCAAGGACGGAGCGATCCCGGGCAAGACCAAGGAGCTCATCGCGCTCGGCATCGCCCAGATCACGCAATGTCCGTGGTGCATCGACGCGCACACGAAGAAGGCAGCGCTCGCCGGCGCCTCGGACGCGGAGATCGCGGAGACGACGTTCGTCGCCATGGCGATGGCCGCGGGCGCGGCGTGGAGTCATGGGGGGCTGGCGCTCCAGTGTCTCCAGGAGCACAAGGGCTGACCGGCTTCTCGCCGGCGATGACGACGACGCTCGGCCTCGACGACCTGCGATCGCACATCGGCCGTACCCAGGTCGCGACCGACCATCTCCACGCCGGTCCCGCCAACTTCTTGCGGCTGGCGCTCGGGCGCCCTGAGCCGGAGTTGCGCGAGGGCGACGTGTTGCCGCCGGCCTGGCTCGCGCTCTACTTCCTGCCCCGCGTCGCGTCGGCCGCGCTGCGGCCGGACGGAAGCCCGCAGGACACCGGCGTGGTGCCGTCGATGCCGCTGCCCCGCCGCATGTTCGCGGGCGAGCGCGTGCGGTTTCATGGCGCCCTGCGCATCGGTGAGACGGTCCGGCGCGAGACCCGGCTGGCCGACATCTCCCTGAAGCAGGGTGGCACCGGGACGCTCGTGTTCGCCACGGTGACCAGCCGGGTGTTCGGCACCGACGGCGCGGCGCTCGAGGACGAGCGTCGGACGGTGTTCCGCGAAGAGGTCAAGACGGGCGAGCGCAACCAGGCGCCGCGCCGCGAGCCGGCGCCGACCGACGTGCCGTGGCGGCGGCGCGTCACGCCCGACCCGGTCTTGCTCTTCCGCTTCTCGGCGCTGACCTTCAACAGTCATCGCATCCACTACGACCGGCCGTGGGCGATGGAGGTGGAGGGCTATCCCGGCCTCGTCGTGCACGGGCCGTTGACGACGACGCTGCTCATCGACTTCGCCCGCGATCAGAACCCAGAACGCCGGATCGTCGCCTACACGACCCAAGCGCGAGCGCCGCTATTCGACACTGCGCCGTTCGAGCTGCGCGGACGGCCGACGGCGCCCGGGCGCTGCGAGCTGTGGGCCGTCACTCCCGAGGGGACCGTCGCGATGAGCGCCGAGGTCGAGCTGGCCTAGCGCGTTCGGACTACAATCACGAGAGGATATGCGCGCGCTGCGAGGCATGATTCGGTGGGACTGACGTACGTCGACGGCGTGGTCACCGGCCCGTCGGGCCCGTCTCGCTCGGTGCGGTTCATGGTGGATAGCGGCGCGAAGTACAGCCTGCTCCCGCAGAGTGATTGGCGCGCCATCGGCCTCGCGCCGAAGCGACGCGTGACCTTTGCCCTCGTCGACGGCACGCTGATCGACCGCGACGTTTCGGAGTGTCACATCACCCTACCGCAGGGTGACGGGCACACCCCGGTGATCCTCGGCGAAGCGGGCGACGAAGCGCTCCTCGGTGTCGTCACGCTCGAGATGCTCGGCTTCGTGCTGAACCCGTTCAGCCGGACGATCCAGCCCGCGCGCTTGCTCCTCGCCTGACCCCAGCAACGTCGAGACTGCGCCGAACGAGCCCGCGAAGCTCTGCTGGAACGAGTGTGAGAGGTGGAGAGAGAGAACCATGAGTGAGGAGCGGACGTACGAGGTCATCGAGGTCGAGGGCGGAGTACCGATCAAGGCGTGGGTCCGGGGCGTCAGCCTCGAGGACGCCGCGGCGCGGCAGCTCCGCAACGTGGCGCGCCTGCCCTGTGTCCATGGCTGGGTCGCGGCGATGCCGGACGTCCACTGGGGTGTCGGGGCAACCGTTGGCAGCGTCATCCCCACGGTCGGCGCGATCATTCCCGCCGCCGTCGGAGTGGACATCGGCTGCGGGATGGCGGCCGTCCGGACCACGCTGACCGCGAACGACCTTCCCGAGAGTCTTCGGGAGGTGCGTGCGGCCATCGAGCGGGCGGTGCCGCACGGGCGCACCCCACGCGGGCGCGACAAGGGCTCGTGGGAGCATCCGCCGGCGCCGGCCCTCCAGGCATGGGAAGGGCTCAAGCCTCGCTTCGACGCGGTCACGGCCAAGCACGGAAAAATCAAGAACTCGAACCACGTGACCCACCTGGGCACGCTCGGAACAGGTAACCACTTCATCGAGGTATGCCTGGACGAGTCCGACAGCGTGTGGCTCATGCTCCATAGCGGCTCGCGCGGGGTCGGGAACAAGATCGGTACGTACTTCATCGAGCTGGCGAAGCAGGACATGCGGCAGCACCTCGCGAACCTTCCCGACGAGGACCTGGCGTACCTCGAGGAGGGCGCGACGCACTTCGACGACTACGTGCAGGCGGTGGGTTGGGCCCAGGACTACGCGATGGCGAATCGCCGGCTCATGATGGACGCGCTCATCCGGGCCGTCCGGACGGTGCCGGGGATCCCGCCCTTCGAGGCCGGCGTGACGGCGGTGAACTGTCACCACAACTACGTGACGCGGGAGCGTCACGGCGGACGTGAGGTGTTCATCACGCGCAAGGGGGCCGTGCGGGCGGGCGCCGGCGACCTCGGCATCATCCCGGGGAGCATGGGCGCGAGCTCCTACATCGTGCGCGGCCGTGGGAGCGCCGAGAGCTACGAGAGCTGCAGCCATGGCGCGGGCCGCGCCATGTCGCGCAACGAGGCGAAGCGACGCTTCACGCTCGCGGATCACGAAGCGGCCACGGCGGGCATCGAGTGCCGGAAGGACGCAGACGTCATCGACGAGACGCCGGGCGCCTACAAGCCAATCGACGCGGTGATGGCGGCGCAGCGGGACCTGGTCGAGATCGTGCACACGCTGCGGCAGGTCGTGTGCGTGAAGGGGTGAGGTCGTGCTGTTTTGGCGATCTCCTCAAAGACTCCCGACGCGCTTGAGCCTCGGCAGGAGCTTGGACGCCGCCTCGTCGACCTGAGCGAGCTGGTCGCCGCCGGCGAAGCGTAGAGCCAAATGGCGCGCGCCGGCGTCGACCCAGCGCTGGAGCCACTCCACGCAGCCCTCGATCGGTCCGGCGTAGGTCGCCTGGCGGGCGAGGATCGTCCGCGCCGGCGCCGCATAGTACGTCTCGAGAAAGGTTGCCAACCGCTGCTCGGCGGCGGCTCGGTTCGCGTCGAGCGCCAGCGTGACGTACGCCGCGCCCGTCACGGCGTCGGGCGGGCGCCCCACGGCACGGGCCGCCGACTGCACGCCGGGGAAGTGCTGGGCGAAGAACTCGACGCTGGGACCGGTGGGGAACCACGCGTCGAAGCGCGCGGCCTCGCGCAGCGCCGTGGGTCCGCTGCCACCGATCCAGATGGGGGGGCCACCCGGCCGATGGGGCTTCGGCTCCATCGTGACGTCCTGCAGCGTGAAGTGCTTGCCGCTGAAGCTCACGTGGTCGCGCCGCCACAACGCCTGACAGATCTCGATCGTCTCGAGGAATCGCCCGACCCGCCGCTCGAAGGGAACGCCCGCGGCCGCGAACTCTCTGCGGATCGAGGGATTATCGGCGGCGAAGCCGACCCCGAGGATGACGCGCCCCTCGGCGGCGCGGTCGAGCGTGCCGACGATGTGGGCCAGGACGACCGGATTGCGCAGCGCCGGCAGGAGCACGCCCGTCCCGAGACGCACGCGCCGCGTGCGGCCGGCCACCGCGGCCAGCAGCGTGAGCGGCTCGTGGCGCGGCCGGGCGATCAGCGAGTCGCCGATCCACACGGAGTCGAAGCCCGCGGCCTCCGCGCGCTCGGCCATGGTCAACAGCGGAGCCGTCTCCGGACGGCCGGACATGACGGCCTCGCGAGTGGGTATCAGCACGCCGAACTCGACAGCCATCTCTATCTCGCGGCGGCGCCCGATGCGGGCGCGTACTTGTATCCCAACGCCTCCTCCCACCTGAGATAGTTCTGCATGTCGGCGAAGTTGCGATCCGGTCCGGCCAGCACGACGTCGGTCGGCGGCGCCATCACGCCGGACAGTCCCTTCTCCACCGACAGACCCGCCTTCTGCCAGGCGGACATTCCCCCGTCGAGGACCGACACGTTCTGGTAACCGAGCTCTTTGAGCGTCGCGCCGGCGAGCGCCGCGCCGCGGCCGTCGGCGCAGGTCACCGCGACCGGCGTGCTCTTCGACGGCACGATGTCGCTGATCCAGAGTTCCAGCCACCCCCGCGGAACCCAGCGAGCGCCGGGCACGTGGCCGCGGGCGAAGTCCTGGCTGGTGTCGACAAAAATCACCGTCGGGGACGACGCCTGCAGCTCCTGAGGAGAGATAGACTTCACCTTGCCACGCGCCTCCTGATAGCCGGCCGGAAGCTCTTCCGGCAGGCCCTTCTCCAGTGAGCCCCCGCTCGCCACCCAGGCGGTCGTGCCGCCATCGACGGCGAAGACCTCGCGGAACCCCATTTGCCGATACCACGAGGCGATCAGCGTGGCCCGCGCCTTGCGATCGCAGGTGAAGACGATCCGACCGTTCTTCACCACAGCCACGTCGTCGGAGCGCTGCACGGCCTGACCACCGGGGAACCACCGGAAGCCCGGGATGTGGCCCGCGGCGTACTCCTCCACCGTGCGCACGTCGATGAGGTAGATCGACTCCTGATTGCGGCGGTCCATCGCGCTCTTCAAGCCCGGGATGTCCAGATAGCGGACGCCGTCCTCCGCAGCCAGCTTGACAGCGTAGGCTTCGGCCGCCGCGACGGCCTCGGCGGACGGCACGGCCAGCTGCACCCGATCGGCGCCGGTCTCGAGCTGGTGTCCGGCGAGCACCCAGCCGGAGGTGCCGTTCTTCAGCCCGTACACCTTGGGAATCCCCATGCGCTGCAGGACGCGGGTCCCGATAATGCTGCGCGTGCGCCCGGCGCAGTTCACGATGATAGTCGTGTCCTTGTCGAGGTTCCTCGCGATGTCGGTGATGCGCAACGCCAGCTCGCCTCCGGGCACGCTGCGCCCCCCCGGGATGCAGAAGCGTCGGAACTCCTCGGGCGTGCGAGTGTCGAGAATGACCAGCTTCTCGCCCTTCTGGATGCGTGCGGCGAGCTCCTTCGCCTCGATCTCCGGGACGTGGTGGACCACTTCCACCTTCTCGCCGAAGTCCTTGCTGGGCACGTTCATGCCCCACTCGGTGGAGAACCCGTCGGTGACCCAGCGGTTGATCCCGCCGTCGAGCACGGACACCTCGCGGTATCCCATGCGCTCCACGGTGGCGGCCGCGAGCCCGGCACGCCGCCCATCGTCGTCACACACCACGACGTGGGTGCCCTTGTAAGGCACAGCGTGCGGCACCTGGAATTCAAGCTGCCGACGGGCGATCAGGCTGGAGCCCGGAATGTGGCTGCTGTTGTACTCGCCCGCCTCCCTCACGTCGATCAGGGCGAACGGGGTGCTGCCGTCGAGCAGACTCTTGAGTGCCTCAGGAGCGATCTTGCCTGCCATGGCTGGTGGCCCTCCGTGCCGAGCGGATGGTAGCACGACGCTCGTGGCCGTTATAACCCCTACGGGCGTTGACAACATGACCAGTCATGACTAGATTATGGTCATGGATACCGTCCGGATCGCCGACCTCAAGGCCCGCCTGAGTGAGTACCTCCGCGCGGTTCGTCGAGGGCGCACCCTGACCGTGCTCGACCGCGACCGACCGGTCGCGCGCATCGTGCCCTGTGACACAGAGCGCCGGCCGCTCACGGTACGTTCTCCACGGCCGGGTGCAGTCCCGTTGGCTCGCGTGCCACTGCCACCCGCGCTGCGGGTGAAGGTGGATGTCATGGCGCTCCTCGCCGAGGAACGGCAGCACGAACGGTGATCGCGTACCTCGACTCGTCCGTTCTCCTCCGCAAGGTGCTCCGCCAGCCCGCCTCGCTCAGAGAGTGGGCAGCCGTCAGCACCGGCGTGGCGAGCGCGCTGGCCGAGACTGAGTGCCTTCGCACCCTCGACCGCCTGCGTCTGCGAGTCGGCCTGTCCGACAAAGATCTGGCACGACGGCGGCAAACCGTTTACCGGCTCCTCGAGAGCGTCGAAGTCGTCGAGGTAACCGGGCCGGTGCTCGCTCGTGCCGCCCAGCCGCTTCCAACCGAGCTCGGCACGCTCGACGCCATCCATCTCGCGACGGCGCTCCTCTGGCGCGAGCACAGCGGCGGAGACATCGTCATGGCCACCCATGATGTGGCCCTGGCCACGGCAGCGCGGGCTTGTGGGCTCACGGTCGTGGGCGCTGCGTGAGCGAGGTCCTCGCCTGCCGAGTCCGTTCAACTACCTCCGCGCGATAAGGCGCCTGTATACCGCGCCGTACTGGAAGCCGTAACCCTCCGCGTGCTCGGCGGCGTTCTTCTTCACGCGCTCGCCGATCGTGTGACCCGCCGGCACGTTGAAGCCGGACACCTGGCTCTCGTGGCGGATCAACCCGGCGATCTGCCGGTCGATCGAGTCGGTGACGTCGACGATGACGTCGGGCTCGTCCATGCCCCAGTACCAGAGCTCGCGCACCTTGTGGGGCTCGAGCCCATCCCGCGTGATCTGCTCGGGAAAGTGCAGATGGTCGCGAGCGTAGGGATAGACAGCGTCCGTCGTCGCGATCCCCGCCTTGCGGTGGTCGCGGTGCTGGAAGCCTTTCATCCGGTAGGGGTCGTGGACGAAGACCGTGTGCGGCCGGTACCGGCGGATGGCGGCCACGATGTCGCCGAGAAGCTCACGGGTGTCTTCGAGGCCGCCGTCGGGGTAACCGAGCATGACGACGTGCCGCACACCAATGAAGTCCGCGGCGGCGCGCTGCTCCTCTGCCCGTTTCCTCGCGAGCGCGGCCGGCGTCAGCGACCGATCGGCGGTGCCGGCGGCGCCATTGGTGCACAGCACATACGTGACCTCGCACCCCGCGGCCGCCCACTTGGCCACGACGCCGCCGGAGCCGATCTCGGCGTCGTCGGGGTGGGCGAAGATCACCATCGCCTTGTCCGGGATATCGGTCACGATCTCGAGCTTGGGAGCATTGGCGTCTCTTGGCATGAAACGATTCTACAGGAGCGTGGCAGCCGGCACCGCCAAACCGAACGCCGACGAGGTATCATACCGGTATCACTGGAGGGATTGCAGCCGCGATCACCGGCGTGCTGGCCAAAGGAGCTCGGCCCGCGGAACATTCGCGTGAACTCGATCAACCCGGGATGATCGAGACGGAGGGCGTTCACGCCGCCGGCTTCATCGGAAGCGACTTCCAGAAGATGGTCGAGGCAACAGTCTCCGCTCGGACCGTCCGAGTTCGTCGACGCCGTCATCACACCGGATTTACGGGCTTCGTTCAATTGCCGGAGCGTCGAACTCGGCTTACTCGTTTGGTCAGCCGTCTTACTCAGCTGATCTTCCGGGAGACTTTCATACTTAGCTCACGTGGCGGCACCCACGCGATCGCGCCATCTCGCCAGGGGATCGTCGAGGGGCACCCCTACGCGCCCCTTGACATCGCTGTTACGGCATCCGAGAATTCCGGCGCAGGCTGGAAGGAACGAGGTGAGGACGGCCGGCGGAAGCGCCGTCTAAGGTTCCCTACGTTGACTTGGCTTCCGGCTCGGTCCTTGAACGGGGCGGCGCAGAGTACCGAATCAACTCCTCATGATTAACAAGCCATGGAGTCATCACCATGATGTCCGGTGAAGACCCGGCCTTCAGCGTCGCCTCCGGAAGGGTGCGCAGACTAGCGGCCCTCCTCAGTGCCGACGTCGAGGGATATAGCCGGTTGATGGGCGAGGATGAAGCAGCAACCGTCCACACCCTGACGGTTTACCGGGCAGTCATCCAAGCCCTCGTGCAAGAACACCGAGGTCGCGTCGTCGACTCGCCGGGGGATAACGTACTCGCGGAGTTCGCCAGCGTCGTCGATGCCGTGCAGTGCGCGGTCGCCATCCAACGAGATCTCGGCGTCAGAAATACCGCGCTTCCATCCCAGCGTCGGATGCGGTTTCGCGTGGGCATCAATCTGGGGGATGTCATCGTCGACGGAGAACGCATCTACGGCGATGGCGTGAACATCGCCGCTCGTCTGGAGAGCCTGGCCCCGGGCGGAGGCATTTGCATCGCCGGGAGCGTTTACGAGCAGGTGAAGGGCAAGCTGGCTCTGCGCTATGAAGACCTGGGGGCGCAGCCTGTCAAAAATATCGCCGAGCCCGTGCGTGTGTACCGGATGCGGGAGGAGCCCGCGGTCGCGGTCCCTCCGGCGAGCCCGCGTGAACCGCGCACCGCGACTTCGTGGCGACAAGTGGTTCTGGCGGTGATCGCACTGCTCGCGGTCCTCGGCGCCGGGGTGGGCGCCTGGCAACTGGTCGCCCGCCCGTCGACTTCCTCCTCCAACAAGCCGTCCATTGCTGTGCTTCCGTTCGTCAACATCAGTGGCGACGTTCAGCAGGAGTATTTCAGTGATGGCATGACTGAAGATCTCATCAATGGGCTCGCCAGGCTTGAGGGGCTGTTGGTCATCGCGCGGACCTCGGCATTCACTTACAAGGGAAAGGTGGTCAGGCCGGAACAAGTGAGTCGGGAGTTAGGCGTGCGGTACATGCTCGAAGGGAGTGTCCGCAAGGCGAACAATCAGATCCGGATCACGGCGCAGCTGGTGGACGGCACGACGGGCTATCACGTGTGGGCTCAGTCTTACGACCGGGACTTAGACGACATTTTCGCCGTGCAAGAGGAAATTGCCCGGGTGATCACGCGGGCGCTGGAGGTGAGGTTGACAATGGCGGAGGAAAGTCACGTGGGGCGCCCATACACGACGAATCCACAGGCCTGGGAGTACTTCATGCGCGGGACACAGCTCTATCGCCGCTTCAGACCGCAGGAGAATGCGCAGGCGCGGGAACTCTTCGAGAAAGCCATTGCCCTGGATCCGAAGTTTGCACGAGCGTATGCGAATCTGGCTGCCACCCATCGACAAGATTGGGTCCTCGCATGGACTCAGAACCGCGCAGATTCAGAGCGCCTGGCGTATGAGAAGGCGGAAAAGGCGGTTGAGCTAGCGAGAATGGAGCCTGCCCCCCAGCCGTCTTTGTCACACGCGCTCGAACAACGCGGCTATGTCTACCTGTATCAGAAGAACTTTCGGGAGGCGAACAAGGATGCAGAGGAGGCGGTCAGCCATAGTCCGAATTTCGCGGATGGCTACGGCCTGGCGGCGCACGTGCTGATTTATCGGGGAGAACCGCAAAAAGCGCTTGACAAGACGCGAGAGGCCGCGAGGCTCGATCCTGAGTCTTTCTTTTTCGACTACCACCGCGGCCATGCTTACTACGTGTTGGGTTTCCTGACATCAGCGCAGAACCCTACCGTCGCGAGGCAGCACTTTGAGCAAGCCGAGACACACCTACGGGCGGCACTCGCGAAGAACCGCAATTTTCGACCCGCCCGTCTGTACCTCGTGGCTGTCCTCAGTGAGCTTGGTCGGCAGCAGGAGGCTGTAAGCGAGATGGCCACATACCGAGATATGGGGGGTCGTTCCGGGGAGCGGATCCTCCCGTATGAAAAAGAGGCGATCAAAATACGCGTCATTCAACTTTTGCAGGCTGCGGAGAAGAACGCCTGACAGCTACTGCTCCCCCGCCATCTCCGCGAACCGACACAGCGCATTGATCAACCGCATCTGCTCGATCGTGCGCGCGCGCGATTCGAGCAGGCGCGGGCTGGCGACGATGCAGGCCAGGCACATCGCGCGTGAAACGGCCACATTCGACCGGTTGCGCGAGAACAGAAGGTCCAGCGTGCGCGGCAGCGTCCATGAGCTTCGGGCCCTCCTCCCGTGTGAAGATGTCGACGGGCGAATGGCGCCGGCACTCTCCTGAGACTCGATCCAGGTCGGCGTCCGAAGG
>Ga0137390_10003537_pt1 | contig 12768 bp, 9 predicted proteins | sample 15con2h24AmetaG_FD_104937 | JGI IMG/M metagenome (GOLD analysis project Ga0137390, IMG submission 104937) | Vadose zone soil microbial communities from Angelo Coast Range Reserve, California, USA - 15con2h2.4A metaG | ecosystem: Environmental > Terrestrial > Soil > Vadose zone > Saprolite... | reverse complement strand
CTCGTGGATTAACTACAAGAACCGCATGGCCCTCGGAGCGAAACTTAAGCGCTTCCCGAAATTCCTCCGGCCTTTCTGAGCCAACAAAAAGGATTCGCAGAGATTGCTGTGGCTGAACACACTTCAAAACGCGAAAGCGCCCTTCGCGATCTCGAAGGCGCTGCTGTGAGAACCGATTCTTCCAGCCAGTTAGTCTACCTGCAGTCTTGAACACGAGAAGCACTTCGGTTTTTTATCATTCAAACTTTTTTTCTTGGCGAAATTCAAATGCGTCCTAGGAAGATTTCCACGCGACGATTAGCCGCACGTCCGGCTTCTGTGGTCGTCGTAGCCCTTGGTTGAGTTTCGCCCATACTCTCAATCACAAATTTCACAGTCCTGGAAAGTCCAGGACGCAACCGATCGAGTGCCGCGGCAAGCACTGCTCGAACTGCAATCGCCCGCTTTTGGCCAAGCGCAAGGTTATAGGCGGCGGAACCTCTGCTGTCGGCATGTCCAACTAAAAACACTGTACGAACCCGAGCGGGTGTGGTGACTCGGGCTGCGATTCGGCTTGCGGTTTGCTGGATAAGCGGCAGGTGAAATGGCTGAATATCCGATTTGTCAAAGACGAAGCGATCCAGAATTCTAAACGGCGGCGGAACGGGCGAGTTTGCCAGCCACCTCAAGATGTCGGTCATGACGCGAGTCGTAATGCGCACGCTGCGGTTTGCAACGGGACTCGGGGGAGCGTCTCCGGAAATGTGAATAGCTACGAGGACGCGCCCGCCTCTTGACGGATCTCTGCGGACCCACACAGGACTACCGCTGTGTCCAGGGCAGGTATCGTCAAGGTATTCCAGAATTCCTCCGCGTTCTTGCACGGTCCGGTCAAAAGCTCGCCACTGTTCCGTGCCGCAGAGTCTGGATCGCTTGGGGTTGTTTAGTGCGGAGTGAAAGCACCGATTCTTGGGTTGCGTTCGATCAACACATCCAGACTTCGCTCCACCTGGTTTATCGGCTGGATAACCAGATAGATTTGCTTTTAGCTTGCCTACGTTTTCGGGAAGCGGTGCTGCGGAGATGCTTGTTCCGATTTTGTCGCCGCCTCCGAGCCTGTGTCGCACACTCCAGAATCCATTCTTGATTCCTATAGGATCACGCAATTGGATTACGCCATAGTCGGTTACAGTACTGGGAACAAATCCAGTGGTTAGTTGAAAGGAAGCAGCTCTCGTCGCCGGCAATGGTTCAAGTGAACCATTGCGACCTGGAATAACGCGCATGCGTAGCGGATTGAATCCGGAAAGGCAGTGTCCGGCAGTCAGAACTGTGGTCGGTCCGATCAGCGTTCCGGAACACATGGCACGCGGGCCAAGTCCCGGGAAGTCAAATTCAAGATTGCAGACATATCGAAACGGAGCGGGCAGTGTGTTCGTTACTTTGACGCGAGTGTCCGGCCCGATAATTTCCGGCTCCGCTTCGTGAGCGCCCTGGAACTCGCCGGCAAAGTCTTGCAGTTCCTCTTCGAGTTCCAACTCGTTTTCGAGTTCGTATTCAAGTTCAGCGAATGGATTCATGGCATCCCTCTCAACCTATGAAGAAGCGTGCCTTCGTCAAGCGCTCTCGCCAATGAGTCATCGGCACGAGGTTGTGCGGCAGGCTAGTCGAGCCTTCAACGAAAACATTGGGAACGCGAAGCCGGCGCAATTTTTCGGAGAGATCGCTCGTGCCACCGCTTCCGTAGTGGATGTAGACTTTCGAGCTGGGATAAGCTTTTGCCCGATTTGCCCAGAATGTGTCATCCCCTTTGTTGTATAAGCAGTCGAATCCCCAGCATTCATTAATCGATCTTGCGTATTTTTTACTTTGCGAGGCAACGCTGCGCATGCGAGCCCCACCACCTGAGTGACAAGCCAAGACGATGTTCCCAACTGGCAGCCTTTCTGTCTGGCCCTTAAATGGTCCATACGCCCAAAGCGCTGCCAATACCAAATCAATGTAGTTATCAAATCCGCCGGGCTCATCTAGTCTCCTGCCTTGCGAACCGGGACCAAGAGTTGGTGCGACAAGAATGACTCTCTTCTTGCTGTCGTTGACTCCTTCACGAAATGCGAAATGCTTGTATCGAGTTGCCTTCCAGTAATCGTCAATCGTTAAATTTACAGGGTACAGTTTTGGACTTGGAGCGGCTGGAGGCGAAGGTGAATCGTGGTGGTGCCCGTGCAAATAGACGAGCAGATCAAGCTGCGAAGGGTTGCCATAACCGGACGGAACAAATATCCCCGTAGTTGGGCTGGCTGGACTCTCACCTCCCAGGGGAATGGTTACGTAATGCGTTTCGAGCGGAACAGTCGACTCGCTATAGAGCAACGAAGGCGCAGTGACTGTAGCAGCGGGTGTTTCCAGCAAAGCTTCACTTTCCAAAAACTCTGCAAGCCTGCCGGGACCTAAAGGAATAGGATTCAGCGTCACAGCGACGCGCCGGTTGCGCGCCGTTCTCTTCGGGCCTACTCTGGGAGCAACCGGCTGCTTCGCACCCATGCTTTGAGTCACAAATCTTATCCCTTGAGCAATCCCTGGCCGGAGCTTTTCAATCGCGCGCGTCAGACCCGCTTGAACCGCGCTGGCTCGTCGCAAACCAAGTGCCTGGTTATACGCAGCAGGGCCCCGCGAATCGGTGTGGCCCGTGACGCGAATGGCACGAACTGGAGTAGCACTACTCCAGCTGTCGGCAACGCGCCTAGCAATGCGCTCTACCAGTTTTTGCTGATGAGGACCGAGCTTGGAGCTGTCGAATGGGAACTGATCGAGTCCCATGCTTCCCGTTTCGGACGCGCCGCCACCGGAAGCGATTCGTGTGAATAGTTGCGTCAGGACTTCGCCCAATTTCTGCCGGTTCTTGAGATCCTGTTCCGAAACTCCGGAGAAATCGCTCAGCCCTCGCATTGTTGTTCTGTCCCAAAGCCCGGTAATTGGAATATTTCTACCAAGCACCAGAGTCAGCGCTTCCTGCGTAAAATGCGGCGTCGTTGTGGATTTGCCCATAGCACGGACGCTTCCGGCATTTTTGTTTGTATCGCAGTGGAAATGATCGCGATGATCGCTCCGGTGGTAATCGATCACCGTGTTGAAAGAGAGTCGCAAACAGGCATTGATCCGCCGCAGAAGCGCTCTCTGTTCCGCATCGGCCCAGTTGTAAACCACAGTTTCTTTTAATCGGCTTGCTGGTCCGCCCGCGGCTGCCCATCGCACGCCGACGACGTCCACGGCGTCTCCAAAGGAATGGTTGCTCAGCGTATCCGAATTGCCCACGCATCGGCAGTAGAGCGAACCAAGTGTGAGAATTGCTTCTATCGGCATCCCGAACCGCACCATGTTTCCAACGAAGCTTGTTAGCGCATCTCGGACTGCGGGAATAAATTTCTGGACGACCGGCACTGTCCGCCGGTAAATTATCCTTAGTCGTGTCGTGGGATCAGTTCCCGTTGCCACGACATATTCGAATGGCAGCCCGCTGATTTCTCTCAGACAGAGAAGATCAGGAATAGCGGGACAAGTTTTTGTTCCAGGATGAATGCAACGATCGCGCGCGACTTGCGCAGGTGTTGGACACTGAGTGCTTGAGGGTGCCTGCCGCGTCGAAGTCCCGGCAGCCCGCAGTATCTGCGCCCCGGCGCGCCGTCTGGCACTTGGCGACTCAAGCAGTCCTTCGGATTCTTGCTCTTGTTCCGGGCTCCACTCACGGTCGCTTTCCCATTCGAGCTCGAAACTGTTTTCCAGCTCGCTTTCCAGCTCCCGCTCCAGCAATTCCTGTTCAAAGCCGCCTGTCATGGCAGCCCTCCTCTTGACATGAGCTCCGCTTCGGGCCGAGTCAGCGTTCGCGCACACTTCAACTCTTCATCCGAGTTCCTCGCACTTTGATTTCAATTCGTGCAATCCTCGGCAACCTGTGCCAGCTTTTTTTTCAAAAGCCCTTAGTATTCGTACTCATATTCGCGCGCTGGCGGTGTCCGCGCTGGCGCGCGCTTCGGACTTGCCACGCCCGCAATCGGTTTCGAACCATTCGAAGGCGGAATCGGTGATGACTGCGTCCACGGCAGCACTCGCGCTGAAGCTGGCCGTCCCGCCAACCCCATCGCCTGCGCGCTCGTCAACCACTCTTCCGAGTATTCCGCGATCTCGAGCAGCAATGTTTCGAATTGAGCGCGGGTTGTTTGCAGGATGTGCGGTTGCGCCAGCCAACGTAGCACTTCGCGCCCCGTAACTCCCATGCGTTGACGCGGCGAGGTGACCAGCCGTTCGTTGAAGTACCGAATCAGAACTTCTTCCACCACGTCCCACGCATTGTCGGCGCCAAACAGCCGCTTTATGTCGTCCGCGTTCAGAATTTTGAACGCCTCTTCCAGCAACTGCATCACTTCCACGCGCAGCACGTTGAGGTGACCGAATGACAACCACTTCAAGTTATTACGAAGGTCCAGCCCCGAACGCCGCACGATCGCAATTGAGCCAAAACTTGGGTCGTATGCTCGCTCGCGAATCACATCGGAAATTCGCTTGTCTCTCCAGAATAGAGTCACTTGGTGAATAAAGTGCGCGAACAGCTTATGAAAATCAGTGTTCGGCCGCGATCCCGCCGGCCCGGATCCGCTCCCGTAACCGAATACGCGGCGGTAAGCTCCAAGCCGGTCGCGTTGCGTGTAGCGCAGCACTTCTCGCCGGTCGAACTGATACAAGGAGTAGGCGCCCACTCCGCCCGACAGCCGCACGGTACCGGCGCGGAAGAGTTCTTGCAGCTTCTGCACAACGCGAAACACACCAATCGTTTCGTGTTGATAGATGTAATAGAGATCGCCTACAGCAATGATCCGTTCTGACGTGATTGTTTCGTCGTACGGCTCTACACCGGGCGGAATCCGGGTGACCCCAAGTTCCTTCGCTGCGTCTGGACCGATGCCCGCCAATTGTGCCAAGCCTTTGTCTGGAGGCGGCGCCGCTTTTGCATCCGCTTCCACGACCGACTCCAGCATGTCGTCAATCTGCTTGGTCAGCGCGTCGGCAAGCTGTGGATTCGATATGAGGTCGGCACCCAGCTGGCTCGTTACTTGCTCACGCAATGCTGCAATTCGGTCAAATAGGCTTTGATAATCCTTCTCAGTCGCCATGTGTGCGCCTCCTAATCCAATCCACTACACACTACATTTCTAAACTTTCACAAATCTTCTACCCGCTTACTGCAACGCCCGTCAGATTGATTGCAATATTCCGTTGCTGCTTGACTCCTTGAGCGTCTGTATAGGTTGCGGTTACTTTTAAAGTAGTGCTCTGTGGGCCCGTCGTTCCTGACGGCGGGAAAAATGTGACCGCTACCGCGCCCGAATGCAAGGGTGCGAGCACAGATGGCAAAAACGCTTGATCGAATGTGAAGAAACCTGCGTTGGGCGAGAGGCTAAAATTGCCAAACGAGACTTGGGTGCTCATATTCAGCAACGTGAGCATCAGAGTCGCCTTTGTGCCATCATCCACATCACCGAAGTTAAGGGCGGAAGGGACGGCGATCAGGCTGATCTGTTGACTGGAAGTCACAGCTTGCTGAAGTGCAGCCGGACTTGGCTCCTGCCCCGGCAGATCCCGCCCAACTTGGTCCGCCAAATTGAACAGATTCTCGAGCTGGTCGCCCAAATCGTCCAGCGCATTGCGGACGCGCGCAGTTTTGTATCCGTCCGGCAGAGAGCCAATATTCGTTGGAGTGTGCGCTGCCTCCACGAGATTCTGCAGGGATTCGACCACAGGAAGTATGTTGTTATTCACCGCGAGCCGCCCGCCATCGCGCAGGAGACGCGGACCTTCTTCTGACGCAAAGCTTTCTACTTCATGCAGCACGTCCTCAACAAACATTGCAGGCAGGCTTGGATCAGCAAATTGCAGTTGCAAAGTCTGTCTCTCGGACGGTCCAATGAAAACAGAATCGAGTGCGAAACGGACTTCATTCACGGTTTCGACGATAACGGAGAGCTGCCGTGATATGAGAACCAGTTGGGTTCCGAAGAACGCTTCGCCAGTTGTACCCAGGATGAAGAATCGTCCATTCGCGATCCAACTTTGCTCGAGCGACGTCACATAGTCGGAGATGATTCGGAAGTTCGTTATGTCTTCTTCGTCTTCGACAGAATTGGAAAATGGGTTGTCAGCGAAAAAGATTCCGTAGGTATTCCGGATGGAGCCGAGTGTGCCCGCAACCTTATCTGGCTCTGGTTCAACCTTCGAGGGCGGAGTGAACACTATGGGATCTCCGCCAAGCAAAATCTGAAAGTACGTGTTCACCCTCAGGACCGAGGGGCCGCCAAGCGATCCCAGCTCCTTTGTTATTTCCGTCATCTGACTGCGGGCCATCTCGCGAAGTGCTTTTACGTCTTCTTGGTCCGCTTCCGGGTCGAGTGGGTAGAGTCCGTCAAGCAACGGCAAGCATTTATCGAGTGCGTCCTTCGCGCGAGTGTATAGGCTTGCCTGTGCGCCCGTGATCCCTCCGGCTAGGTCGGTCTGCACAGCGTAAGTACGCGGAGTCCATTTGGCTTCAACGTGTCCTTCCGAGTTGGTCAGAGTAAAGGATTGTGTGAGCGCACCCACAAACCCTTTCGGATCCGTGGTAGACGCTTTCCAACCCAACACGTCGCTGATCGCTTTTGCTGCGACGGTGCCGAGTGAAGCGCCACCGCCGGAACTCGGCACTCCGGAAATGACTCCTCCCATCGAAGGCGGTCTGTAACCAACTTCTTCGGTCAGGATGGGATATGCAATCGCGTCCTCAACATTTCTTACAATCTTGCCTGTTCCACTTGTGTCGGGGACATCTCTCGCAATTGTTGCGAGATTTCCCGGAAGCGCCGGCGTACCAGGTTTCGCAGCCGTTGCAATACCAGTAACGATCACAAGTACCGTATCTCCTGGATTAAATGGCGGCGTTGCTGCAGAGCTGAAATCAAAAACAACAGTCACGCCATCTGGTTGAAGCGCTGCAACAATAGGAGCCGCCGGTGCGCTGGGAGTGGCAAACACAGGTGAGTCTGGATCAAAAATCTTGTAGTTATTCAAATTTGTAGCACTGGTGGAATCCACAGTCTGCGAGAAGACGATGCTGATCTTATTCGTCGTCACTCTGGCATCTTCGATTGTCAATGGCATATGGCTCCTCCTGCTGCTCTCAATCCCTCAATCTCTTCATCACTGTTTTGGTCTTCTTGCAGGCTACGAGAGCCGTGCATGGCCAATCACAAGTGACAATTTTCCCTAGCGTCCTCGTGCCTTGGTCGCTGCAATCTGCTGACCGACGGTCGTGGTTTGCACGGAAACGCTGTTCGTACCCACGCGTTCCGCGATCTCCTGCCAGCAATGAAAATAGGCTCCGTTCACCGCTCTTATTGCCGAGGTGCATACTTCTACTCCTCGGCGAATACTCTCCACCCACTGCGCCCAATCCCTTCCACGTACTTGGCCCAAACGAATCATCGCACCAACTCGTTCGAACGAGAGAAAGTCTTCCAGGAACGTTCCCGAAAGTTCCATGAACTCTTCCTGCGACATCGCGAGCGAGCGCCGCGCACCATTCAAGTCCGGGACTTGGCCGACGGCTTGCAGCGCCTGTTCCGCGTGAGAACCAGCTCCTTGCAACCGGCCAACGAGCTCTTGTGCAGAGTCCCCAATCTGTTGAACCAGCATCACGACGTCTCCCTCCGGCAAATCTTCCACTGCTGTGAGTCGCAGTCCTTTTACTGCTTCCTGCAACTGCAAAAGCTGTACGCTGAGATCTCCGAACGTTGCTTCTAGCGCCACGCTCTCACCGCCTGGTCAGTTCTTGAAAAAAGTTCTGCATGATCACGCCCGGTCTTGCGAGCCGTTTATCCAGCGCGACTCGCGTAGCTCCAATCAGGAAACGAGCGGGAATAATCCCCGGATCTGTTCCCGCGGAAATCCTGCGCGCCGCTTCCTCGATCATCACCTGCTCCTTGCGTTCGAAACGAATTACCTGCGCAAGGCATTTATTTCCCAGCGTGGGAAACGGACGGAAGCACACCGTGTCAACCACCAGCTTGTTTGCTTCAGAAAACGTATCGAGAATTTCCCGCGGAATTGTTCCTCCCGCCGCGTTCGGGTACGTGCGTGCCCACACCCTCCGATAGTTCTCCGCTTTCTCAGAAAAACCAACACGCTTCAACAATTCGAAATTGATATATGCGCGCAAATACGGCGTCGGATGTGGACCGCTCGGGCTGAAAGCCACCACGGTATCCGGAGCTCTTCCAATAACATCCAACAAGGAACCTACAAAGGCTGGACCACCAAGAAGCAGCCCGCTCATGTCTGCAAACATTTCGCGGTTCCAGCGCGCCCAGGCTGACGCCACTTTGCGGCCCATTCCGGCCTTCAGTAGTCTGAGTGCAATTCTTCGAGGAACTTCGCGGCTTAATCCCAAGTCGGACTGCAAATTGTGGCTGACCTCGTGCAGCACCGCCCCCAGCGTCCACGGATTAATCAGCCGGTGATACGGCAATTGCACTAGCGGAAAGGGATTCAATTGCTTGCCGAGGCGCGTCAAGGGGATGCCTCGGCGAAATGTCGCTGGTGAAAAACCCGTTCGCATATAGCTGAACGGCGGTGGATATGGAATAGAGCGCGCCTTGCCTAGTCCCATGTAAGCCACTTGATAACAATCGAGCGCAATTCGATCGCAGCTCAATAGCCAATTGGCAAATTTCGATTGCCGCTGGCCGAACAATTCAAGATAGAAATCCCAGATGCGCTCAATCCCTTGAACCCAATGGTGCGCTTTGCTCTTTCGATTCATCAAATCCTGCATCCGGCGGGTGGACGGTTCCTCAAGCGCCGCTTTTGCTCCCTGAGAAACGTTCTTTGACATCTGCAACAACCCGCGCCGCAGCGCAGTGATCAAGTTATTTACCGCTTTGATGTGCGCTTCCGAGGGCGCTTCTGGTCCCGTTCCAAACTCCTCCCGCTTAAACGGCTGGAGTGCCGCCGCGTGACGCGTCAAGTTCATTGACTGCGCCCCGATCCATGCGTTGAGCACTTCCTCTGGGCTCTCGGAAGTGCCCGCTCGCATCGATGGGGCGGCGGGCGTAGCTGCCGGCGGCCCTTCCAGCGGGAGAATTTCAGAAGCGGTGGCCATATTTTTTACCTGAGCAACTGGCCGCAGCATCGGCAGCAAGGCCGCGCTACAGGCCGTGATGCGCACCCGCAACCCCCGCCGCATCCGCACGGAGCCGCGTTCACGTTGACCGAAACTCTCGGTGCTGGAGTGCCACTGATCTTGTGTGCATGCCGGTCCAGAGCGTGTGACCGGCGGATTGCCAAGGCCCTGTGCCTCGGATTCTTGAGCACGGTGCGCGCCTGCTGCGCTAACGTTCTCACTGCCGTCCGCGGAGTAACCGTTTGCCCCGTGGCTGCCTTGCGGGCAATATTCGCCACAGTTCGGCGGGCTATGCTTGGAATCGTCCTGACAAGCGGTCGCGTCCGTGGATTGCGAAAGAGCGTTCGCGCGATCTGCGAAACGCCACGAGTCAGTTGCGGCGTTACTTGATTCACCGCCTTCGTGACTTTGGGAAGCAACTTTGCCACGTTTGGGATGGCCTTTGCGGCAAGAGGCAGCAACTTCGCCGCGATCATCGGAATCAGCGGCAGAAATCCTTCCGCTGCTTCCTGCTCGCTTTCCGCTTCCGCGACCTCGTGCGCCAGGTGCTCCATAAAAGCGTCCTGGTAGATCTTTCGAACCGGACTCAGCTCGTGACTTGCTTCATGTGAAAGCTCATGAGCCTCGTGAGCCGCTTCCTCTTCAAATTCATGAAGTCCTTCGTATTCGTACACGGGTGCTGCCATCTTTTTTCTCCCTAGCCAGACTGGCTCAGTAGTGGTTCCGTGATTTCAACCAGCAACAGGGCGCGCGCTCGGACGGCGGCTCTTAAGTACGCGGTTGGCGCGAACATTTTGCGCAATCGCCGCTGTGCAAGCTGCTGGATTGCCGAGCACTCTGCGCACTTGGACCGCTGCTGCGCGGCCGGCCGCACGCCTCGTAATTGGCGTGCCTGCGGCTGCCTGACGCTTCAACGTTGCCACGGTCCGCCGCACAATCGTCGGAATCGCTCGCACCGCGGGACGCGTTATACGGCGCCGCCGCAAAATTCGAGTCAAAATCGCGATGCCTCGCACGAGATGAGGCAGGATTTGCCGCAGTGCTCTTCGGTCTACGGGCGAAATCGTCGTCATCACCGCTGCTCCCGCCATCGCTTCGGCTTCAGCTTCGTGCTGTTCCGTCGCAGCCGCTTCGGCCATCAATTCGGCTAATGCTTCATGCTGGGTCGTCTCGTGGTAGGCAATTTCGTGAGCCACTTCGTGAGAAGCCTCGTGCGAAGATTCATGCACTTCGTGCGCCTCGTACTCTTCTTCGCCTTCTCCCTCGAGTTCGTGCAGTTCATGAAGTTCATGCAGTTCGCCTTCGCCCAATGCCGAACTTGCCACTTTTCCGAGAATCGAGCCAAAAGGACCGCCAATCGCGGTACCCACGATCGGCGCTGCCATTTTTGCGATCCTTTTTAGGAACGGCGCAGCACTCTTCACCACCCGCCCGATTTTTCGCGCGATCTTGCCGAAAAACTGCTCTCCGGCTTCGTGCGACCCTTCGTGCAGTTCGTGCAGCTCATGCATCTCGTGCTGTTCAAATTCGTGGGCCTCTTCTTCGCCTTCTCCTAGAAGCCCGCCAAGCACGTTGCCGATCGTGCCGAGGATTCCTCCTTCTCCCTCTCCGCTGCTTTCATGGCTCTCCCACTCGAACTCCTCTTCGCCTTCTCCTTCGAACTCATGCAGTTCGTGAGCCTCATGGAGTTCGTGAAGTTCGTGTTGTTCGTACTCATGGGACTCTTCCTCGCCTTCACCCAGTAACCCGCCAAGGACATTCCCGATGGCGCCCAGGATTCCCTCGCCTTCGGCGCCCCCTTCGTGAGATTCCCATTCAAACTCGCCTTCACCTTCGTGGAGTTCGTGAGCAAGTTCTCTTTCCAACTCGGCCTCATAGCTGTTCGCCATGTTTGCCTCCTTCAGGATGCGCGCATCGCAAATGGAAATACTCTTCCCGGGATTTCCTGGCTAGTCCCTTTTTTGGTGGAAACATTTCTCTGGTCGTTCGGGTGAGTTACTTCGGAGTTGGGACCATTTTTGAAGAAGCCGTTTTTTGCGACCACAACTGAAGGAAACACAAATGTGCTGCGCGCCTGTGAAGTAGCTAGGAAGAGCGACTAGCGAAACGTTAACTTGCTCTTTATAGTTTTATGGTGCGTTGCTGTTTCCGGCGTCTTTGCAGCGCACCAATTTTTTGAACAGCTTTTCCACAGCCGGCTAAAGCTTTCATGGATACGAATTCACTTCACGATTCACTATTCGGACGACAGCACTACGTGGAGGTCATTCGGGGCCGTAACTCGATTGTCCCGTATGCTCATTCATTTGGGGCATTTTCTGCGTACACAGGTGTTCCTCTCGTTTAACCAGGTGAACGAGTCATGCGTCATCCACAAGTCCCCAGCGATGGTAAAAAGACAATTTCCCCTTCGGCGGCTTCCTCATTGGAACCTGATGACTTGCTCAGAATTCTGATAGCACAAGTGTGCCCAGCCGACCCGGTTCCCCGCCAAACCCAGTCTCCCTCCGTTGAGGAAATCGATGAAATTGTGTTCGACCTTGAGTGCGACGGGTATCGCTACCTTCTAATCCGGTCGTTAAAATCGTCCCGTGCTCACGTCGAACTGAGTCCCCGCGAAAAGGAAATCGTTCGCATGGTGGCGCAGGGCCATCCCAATAAGATTATTGCGGGCGTGCTAAACATCAGTTCGTGGACCGTTTGCACTCATCTTCGCCGAGTCTTCGCTAAACTTGGTGTCGGTTCGCGTGCAGCAATGGTCGCTCGGCTCCATGATCTCGGTGCCATCCGAACCTCCAGCAGTCAACCTCAATCCGCCATTTTCAATGCACCATCACCCAACGGGCCGCGAAAATCAGACTCAGCCAAACCCAGTCATCCTTCCTCAAAAATTTCCGATTTGCCCGCAGTCCGCCGTCAATCCGCGTAGTTCTCTCCGCGGCGCGTCACGATTCTCTGATTTGGCGAACGCACGTCTAAAAAGACACGTGTTTATCATGCTTCACACGTCAGTGTTGCGGGAAACACAGTTCGATCAGATGAGTCTCTCGCGGACTCGATCCACCCCGACCGTCCTTTGCCGGATCCACATGTCTGCGGCCTAGTACCTTCGTCCACTGACCGACTCCGTCGTGCCCGTTTTGTGGGAAGCCCCACTACTCTCGCTTCCTAATCCCCGTAACGTCTCAGGTACTCTCCGGGAGGCAAAACAAGAATGCCCTCAACCCTCTTGCCGAAGTAGGATCCAAAGTGCCGAAAATCCCCAGTCAAGAGATGTGTAGCACGACCTTCGATGGCAGCCAATAGGATCGGTACGTCCTTCTCTGGCAACGAGACCCCTTCCGGAACGTGCTTGCCCGCATCGAAAAGCTGAACCTTTCCGGCCAGCCTCACTAGCCGTGTTCGTTGAACTTCATGACTAAGATTAATTCTCGCCTCTTCCAGCGCATAGCGAGAGCTACACAAGACCACCTCTCTACGTTTCCAGAGTTTAAGAAGTCCTGTATCGGACCGGTATGCCGCCGAAAATAAAACATTAGCATCGAGGAACAAGCGGGCCATTTTAAGACCGTCGATGGGGAACT
>Ga0137390_10003534_pt1 | contig 12772 bp, 6 predicted proteins | sample 15con2h24AmetaG_FD_104937 | JGI IMG/M metagenome (GOLD analysis project Ga0137390, IMG submission 104937) | Vadose zone soil microbial communities from Angelo Coast Range Reserve, California, USA - 15con2h2.4A metaG | ecosystem: Environmental > Terrestrial > Soil > Vadose zone > Saprolite... | reverse complement strand
CGTAGAAGAACGTGATCTCATTACGTATCTGCGCGTCGAAGAAAGGGAAACTATGCGAGAGCTTCTACGTTAAATGACGTGCATGTTGAAGTTCTGCCCGTAGTAGGGTATAGTTACCATGGCAGCACATGCGAGGTAGTATCAACGGTCCTTTGAGATGCACTCCTGTTACATCCTGGACTCATTCGTAAAACTGACATGAAGCTCCCCTGGGGAGGTGCAGGGATGATCGACCGTGTAGGACAGCGGCTTGGCAACTACCGCCTGCTCCGGCTGCTCGGGCGGGGCAGCTTTGCTGAGGTCTACCTGGGGGAACACCTGCATCTGGGAACACAGGCGGCCATCAAAGTGCTGCATGCCCACTTGACGAGCGACGACGGTGAGCGGTTCCGCGCCGAGACGCGCATGATAGCCCGTCTCGATCATCCCCTTATCCTGCGCATCCTCGATTTTGATGTGGAGAATGGCATGCCTTTTTTTGTGATGGAGTATGCCCCCAATGGAACCTTGCGCCAGCGCCACCCGAAAGGCACACGGGTGCCACTAGATAACATCGTCTCCTACATGAAACACCTGGCCGAGGCTCTGGACTATGTCCATGCCCACGGATGGGTTCATCGCGATATCAAGCCAGAGAATATGGTATTCGGGCGCAACCACGAGGTCTTGCTCACTGATTTTGGCCTGATCATCACAAGCCAAAGCTCATACTCCCAAGAGACCCCGCAGATGGTTGGGATCATGGCCTATGTGGCTCCTGAACTGTTTCAGGGGCATCCACAACCTGCCAGCGACCAGTACGCGCTTGGTATTGTCGTGTACGAATGGCTCACTGGAGATACTCCCTTTCACGGATTGTTTCAGGAGATAGCAAGTCAGCATCTGTCGGTTCCCCCACCATCTCTGCGTGCCAGGGTGTCGGCGATCTCACCTGGGGTTGAACAGGTCGTGCTCAAGACGCTTGCCAAAGATCCACAGCAGCGCTTTGCGAACGTGAAGGCTTTTGCCCTGGCCCTGGAAGAGGCCTTCAATGCAGAATCGCCTGGACGCACTCTTTCTGTGGCTTCATCTGAGCACCCGGCCGGATATGGGCAAAAGGGGTCCTCTCTGGGGAACCTTCCGACGGGAACGGTCACCTTGCTCTTCACCGACATCGAAGGGTCCACGCACCTGCTCCAGCAGTTGGGCGACCGCTACGCCAGCGTGCTGGCGGAGTGCCGCCACCTGCTGCGTGCTACCTTCCAGGAGTGGAATGGCCACGAGGTTGATACTCAGGGTGATAGCTTCTTCGTCGCCTTTGCTCGCGCCACCGATGCTGTGCTGGCAGCCGTAGAGGCGCAGCGTGCCCTCACGGCCCATCCCTGGCCCGAAGGCGTGGCGGTACGTGTGCGCATGGGCCTGCATACCGGCGAACCAGCGCGAACCTCCGAAGGCTACGTTGGCCTGGACGTGCATCGCGCCGCACGCATCATGAGCGCTGCACATGGCGGACAGGTGCTGCTCTCTCAGACGACCTGCACCCTTGTGGAGCAGGATCTGCCTGAAGACCTGAGCCTGCGCGATCTGGGGGAGCACCGCCTCAAGGATCTGGGACGCCCCAGACGCCTCTTTCAACTGGTCATCCTGGACTTGCCTGCCGACTTTCCACCGCCGAGAACCCTGGACACGTATCCCAATAATCTGCCCACTCAGTTTACTCCGTTCATTGGACGGGAGCAGGAACTGGCTGCCGTCGGACAACTCCTCTCCCGTGAGGATGTGCGCCTGGTGACCTTGACAGGCCCAGGCGGCACAGGCAAAACACGGCTGGGCGTGCAAGTAGCAGCGGAACTGACCGATTCCTTTGCTGATGGAGTGTTTTTCGTGAATCTGGCTCCCGTGAACGATACCGCGTTGGTTGTGCCCACCATCGCTGAGGCACTCGGCATGCGAGAAGCAGGTGGTCAGCCTCTGCGAGAGCGCCTCAAAGGGGAGTTGCAGCAGAAACAGATGCTACTGCTGCTGGATAATTTCGAGCAGGTGGTGAGCGCAGCCGTGCAGGTAGTGGACCTGCTCGCTGCCTGCCCAAAGCTCAAGGTGCTGGTGACGAGTCGCGAGGCGCTGCACGTGCGAGCGGAACAAGAGTTCACCGTGCCCCCATTCCCACTGCCTGATCTCAAACACCTGCCCGACCTCGCCGCGCTTTCGCACAACGCGGCGGTGGCGCTCTTCGTCTCGCGAGCCCAGGCGGTCAAGCCCGATTTCCAGGTGACCAACGCCAATGTTCGCGCTCTCGTCGAAATCTGCGCCCGGCTGGATGGGCTGCCACTAGCGATAGAATTGGCGGCGGCCCGCATGAAGCTGTTCTCGCCCCAGGCGCTGCTCACGCGGCTCTCACAGCGATTAGCAGTGTTGACGAGCGGAGCACGGGATGCCCCCGTACGGCAGCAGACGCTGCGCAACACCATCGCATGGAGCTATAACCTGCTAGACCCAGCAGAACAACAACTCTTCAGGCTCCTCTCTGTCTTCGTTGGTGGCTGCATACTCCAGGCAGTCGAGGCCGTCTGCGCTGCACTTGGCGATGGTGACGCGGCGGGACAGGTCGTAGATGGTGTAGCCTCCCTCATCGACAAGAGTTTGTTACAGCAGACCGAGCAGGAGGGAGCGGAGCCCCGCCTCGTGATGCTCGAGACAATTCGCGAGTATGGGCTAGAGGCGCTCGCCGCAAATGGAGAGCTGGAGGCCGTCCGCCAGGTGCATGCAGCGTATTTTCTGAGCCTGGCCGAGCAGGCCGAGCCGGAACTGGTTGGCCCCCAGCAAGTCGAGTGGTTGGGGCGATTAGAGCGGGAGCACGATAACCTTCGAGCCGCGCTCGGGTGGGCGTTGGATCCCGTGCCAGATGAGGAGGTCGGGCAGCGCAGGGAACTGGCCTTGCGCTTGGTGGGAGCACTACACCAATTTTGGCACGGTCACACGCATCTGATAGAGGGATGGTCCTTCCTGGAACGAGCGGTGGCAGCAGGCGCGGAAGCGGCCCCAGCACTCCGGGCGAAGGCCCTCATTGTTGCGGCAGACGTTGCGGGCGTCTCCGACATGGTGGCCGGCAAGAGCGATTTCCGTACAGCGCGCTCGCTGGCAGAGGAGGCCCTTGGCCTTTGCCGGCAATTGGGCGATCAGGCAGGTATTGCGTTCTGCCTGTTTCTTCTGGGGAGTGTGGCTGCCCATAGCAGTGAGTATGTCCAGGCCCGCCCGCAGCTGGAGGAGAGTGTGGCACTCTTCCGAGCGGTCGGCAACAAGGATCGCCTGGGCTGGTCACTCCAAAAGATCGGCAACCTGGAAGAGATGCAGGGCGAGTATGTGAAGGCATATGCCCATTACGAGGAGGCGCTGGTTAGCTTTCGAGAGCTGGGCAATAAGGAGGGCATTGGCATGACGCTCCTCCTTTTGGCAGGGGTCAACCACGGTCAATTGGGCAATCGTGCAACTGCGCGTGCGCAGGTTGCTGAGGCCTTTCCACTTTTGAGGGAGATCGGCAATACATGGGTTCTTGCCTGGGCGCTCTGCCTCTCTGCGGAAATAGAACTCCTTGATCAGGGCAACATTTCCCAGGCGGGTTTGCTGGCAGAGGAGGCGCTGGGGCTCTACAAAGGGTTGAACCTCAAAGGTAGCATGGCCGAAGCGCTTTTTTATCTTGCGCAAGTAGAAGCCCACCAGGAGCATTACCCAGCCGCGCGCAGCCTCATTGAAGAGAGTCTCAACCTCGCAAGGGAAGTAGACGCCAAATGGAATATACCCTATTACCTGGAGGTATTAGCAGAGGTGGTCGCAGCACAAGGTGAGGGCATTTGGGCGACCCGGTTGTTGGGTGCGTCTGAGTTCCTGCGAGAGAGCTACCGCTCTCCTCTGCCACCCGCATACCGCGCAGGCTATGAGCGTGTGGTCGCCGCTGCGCGGACCCAGCTGGGCGAACAGGCCTTTGTGGCAGCATGGGCCGAAGGCCGCACCATGACCCCAGAGCAAGCCCTTGCGGCACATGGTTTCGTGATGATGCCCGTGTCGCCTTCAGAATCACCGCCAATTTCGCCAACAAAATCACCACCTACCTATCCCAATGACCTGACCGCACGCGAGGTCGAAGTCCTGCGTCTGCTGGCGCAGGGGCTCACTGATGCACAAATCGCCGAACAGCTTATCATCAGCCGCCGCACCGTCAACACTCACCTGACCTCGATCTATGGCAAGCTCCAGGTCTCCTCGCGCAGCGCTGCCACTCGTTACGCCGTGGAGCATCAGTTGGTGTAAGCAGATCAGGCACGCTGGGGGAGATCGAAGAGAAGTCTCGAAATCAGATCAATTGATGCTCGATGGCGTAGCGGGTGGCCGCACAGCGCGAGGAGACCTGGAGCTTGCTGTAGATTGAAGTCAGGTGCCAGTTGACCGTGCGCGGACTGATGACCAGGCATTCGGCTACCTGGGCATCAGTCAGTCCTTGTGCTACCAGCTGCAGCACCTCTACCTCGCGTGCCGTCAGCCCGGCAGGATAGATGGATTGTTCCTTCCCAGTATTGGCCGATCGTGGTACCGTGTTAACTCGCTCGGGCACTGGCGCCAGTTCCTGCACGGCAAAGACTTGCCCCGGCAAGTGGTTCTGTCGCGAGGACCCGGCTGTGACCGGGCGTTTATAGGCAGTGCGATCGGCGGAGGAAAGAGACATACTGATGGTGCCGCGCAGTGACTCCGCCATATTCCAGAGCCGCGCCGCATACGCTGGCTGTCCTTGTGTCGCAGCTACATTGGCCAGATCCTCTAGACAGGCAGCAATGTACCGCTTATAGTCGAGTTCCCCGGTTATTGCCAGGCTCTCCTCGTACAGGACACATGCCACAGCATCATCACCCTGGCAAGCCGCTAGACCTGCCAGGAGCCGAAGCGACCTGGCAATAAATGGTGCCTGTACCTTGATTTCTTCCGCTTCCACGTCTTGAATCAGTTCTTTAGTTATCATATGCATCGTCTCTTATGCTCTGCAACTCTCATTGTATTGTTCGAGATGATAAGCTAGATCAAACACCGCCATTATTGAGACGTTGATCTTTCTATTTTTCTTGTATTACTTTTTCTGGTGATGGTTATATAAGGTGATGCAATGAAGATACGAGGTCTGTAGAGCCAGCTTAAACTGTTTTCGTTTCTTGACAATTTCTTGTGCCATAGATTATTCTTCATTAGATTGATCTTCGTGTCTATTACTACCGTTATTTTTTACTTTTGTCTCGTCCAAAGCGGACAAGAGTTGTTGGCATGCTTTCCTGCGGCAGACAGTAGTACCGTATGACGTAAAGAGAAAAAGAGACAACGGAAAAATATCGGTCTCGCACGTCTCCTGGTATGAGAGATGAAATTACGCGCGGGTGAACTATAGGTCAGCTTTGCTGAAAGGGAAGCAGGTCGAGAGCAATGGGTATCACAATGGATGCACCAGTTAGCCAGATGAATCTATCACTGCTCGCAGACCGCTGCACCGACGAGATCAAGCGCCATCGTCGTAAAGAGCCATTCGATGATCGCTACTGCCTGGAGATCTTCCGCCGCGCCATCGTAGAACACATCGACCAGTCCTGGTCTATCTTGCAGCAGTGTTTCGGTGAGATCGTGCGTATCTGGCTGCGCAGCCATCCCAGTAGTGATGTAGCACTTCTGCGCGACTCAGAAGAGAACTACGTCGCTCAAACCTTCACACGCTTCTGGCATGCAGTGCATGATCAACATCTGGAGTTTTCCACGTTGCACTCCGCGTTGAGCTACTTGCACGCTACCCTCGGCGGAATTATCATCGATACTTTGCGTACCTATCTGCGATCAAAAGAATTCTCTCTTCCTGTAGCAGGCTTTCCCGAAGAGCCCCTGGTACAGGAGCACAATGATGATCTTACAACGTGGGAGAGCATACAAAGCCTGCTCCCTGATGAGCGCGAACGACGATTGGCATATCTCCTCTATTACTGTGGTCTCAAGCCCCGAGAAATTGTCATCCGCTGTTCAAAGGAATTTGACGATGTGAAAGAAATCTATCGCCTGAGCCACAACATCATAGAGCGCTTGCGACGCAACCGCGAGCGACTGCGCTGGCTGCTGGGCGACGAGGAAATCTGAGGTGTAATCATGGACCGCCCGCACGCACTGGCCCCCAGTAATGAGGAACTCATGAGCGTTGCCTATAATGAAGGAACTCTCCCGGCAGAGGAACGAGCACACCTGGAGCAATGCTCCATCTGCCAGCAGCGCCTTGCTATCTACATGCGCACCAATGCCCTCCTGCGTGCAAAACTGTACCGGAGACTCTGTCCAAGCGCTGTCGATTTAAACTATTATTGCCTCGGTGTGGTGCCAGAAGAGCGGCGTATCAGCATCGCATCCCACCTGTTGGATTGCCCGCTATGCGCCGACGAAGTGGCAGAGATACGCCGCTTGCAGGCAAATTTTGATCCTTTTCCCTCTATCCCAGATTCGCTGCGTACCGCCGTACGTCGTCTTCTTGCCACGCTCGTCGTCCAGCAGGCTCACCCCGTCACGCGCGATATCACCCCATCAGCAGGCTGGCCCCGGCAATACCGGGCTGAAGCGATTGACCTGTCACTGCACATCTCGCGTGAGAGCAATGAAGAGATCATGTTGCTGGGCATCATCACCAGCACTGACTCGACCGCGACCGTAGGCGCCTTTGAAGGAGTGACGGTAGACCTCTACCAGGCTCCAAGACCACTGTCAGTACAGAGTGAGGGTGATCAAGAGACTACAACACCCTTCCTTTCAACCCAGGTAGACGACGTCGGAAACATCCTGCTAGAGCCTATACCAGCAGGAGACTATATCATGATCATACGTTTATCCAACCTGGAAGTGGTCATAGAGGGCTTAACTATCGACCACGGATAATACATACAACCTTATTTGCATTCCACTGCTCCCTGTATTGATTTAAGCGTGATTTGGTTACTGGGAGGACTACCTAAACAACATGGACAACTCCCTATTTTTACAACACCTGCGCGAAGCCAGCCTGGAGGAAGGTCGCACCTACATCCAGGAGCATATCGCCGAGCTAGCGGACCATGACGCTATTGGCGATTGGCTCGCAGATGATGCTCTCAAGCAACTCTACAATCCCTTCGTCTCGCTCAAACTGGCGGAACTCCTCATCTTTTTCGGCGAGTACACCCATCACCTCCCCTCTCATGCCCTCGGCCTCAAGGCCAAAGGCGATGTTTTGGTGCAAATTTGGCATAATCAAGCGGCTATGGAAAGTTTGGACGCTGCAGGAGAGGAATTTCTGCGCTTAGGAGATAAGGGAAACTGGGCTCGCAGCCGCATTAGTTGGATTGCTGCTGCTGCCTCTTTGGGTCGCGTAGAAGAGGCATTACAGCAGGCCGCTCGTGCCCGTGATATGTTTCTCCGTCTTGGCGAGCCTTACTGGGCTTGTGCTATCGATCACAATACTGCCTGGATCTACAGACAGATAGGACGATATCATGACGCTAACGTGCTGTACGAAAGAATGCTGATGACTTATCCTACCCTGATGGATCAAAGTCAGACCTTCATCAAGCGGTCCCTCGCCATGGCAGAAGAAAGTCAAGCAATCAATTTGTCCTGGCTTGGTGAATTTGAACGGGCATACCACCTCCAGCAACAAGCGCAAGCTAGCTTTGTCGCCCTCGCAGAGACAAGCATGACTGTAAACTCAGAAATTAACCTGGCCAATTTCGATTATACACAGGGCTACTATGGCTCAGCATTGCGGCGCTACTACCAGGCCCAAGATATCTTGATACAGAACAATATTGACAACCCCAAGATGCTAGCCGAACTGAAGCTACAGATGGCTCAAGCTCTGATAAAACTGAATAGGGCGAACGAGGCCAGCACATTGGCGTATGAAGCTGTTGAGATATATCGGCGACAACTGGGCGCATCGCTACACGCAAGTAATGCGCTACGTGAATATGCAACGACATTGGTTGCATCCGGTCGATTGAATGAAGCTTTAGCTGCTCTTGATGAAGCACAGGCGCTCTTTGACCAGGGGGGATTTAGTCACCATGCCTCGGCTACAAGACTTCAGCGCGCCGAACTCCTCCTGCAAATGGGATCAGTTGCTGAGGCATATGATGAGGCCCGCATTGTCAAGGAGTACTTTGAAACTCATGGTCTAGTGGCTCGCTCCGTTCGAGCCAGCCTAGTGATGGTTGGCTCCTTGATAGCACAGGCACAGCAGCCTGAGATGCACCGAGAGAAGGAGCAACAGGCCGTGCTCCTACAGGAGATGATAGTACTTTGCAAGCAGGTAGCCTTGCAGGCTCGTCAGCATCACCTGCAGGAAGAGGTCTATAAGAGCCAGTACCTCCTCGGGCGGCTCTTCGCCTTGCAAAGAGACGTTATGAAGGCTGCAAGGCATTATGGAGCAGCTATTGCTCAAATTGAGCGCATCCTTGATGACCTAGTATTTGATCTCTCGCCTGCTTTTCTGCAAACCGCCTGGACAGTGTATGAAGACATGATCGCGCTTTGCCTCCAGCAGAGGCGAACCGAACAGGCTTTCGGCTATCTCGAACGGGCTCGCTCAATGGCTCTGCGGCAATATCTCAACATTTCGAAGAGGCAGTTTGACGAGGGAGAGGAACGGAGAGGTGAGATTTCTACTTCCAAGCTGCAAGCAAATAGCGCAATGATCCTACGGACGCAGGGTGAACTCAAATCATGGCAGGAGAGATACCGCCGCTACAGCGTTCTGCTCGCGCAGCTAGATACCTCCGTGTCTCCTACGGTAGAGCGAGGAATTATTGAGGCGGAACTGAAGCGCTGCGAAGCAAAACTGAGCGAGTTGTTTGAGCGTTTATACCTCCTTCAATCAACGGCACACCTCTCACCGCAAGTAAAGAAAAGCCAAAAGCGCAGTGCAAAACAGTTAGACGTTACACAACTGCGCCAGCGCCTTTCACCCGATCACCTTCTGCTGGCCTACTTTTTGTACAAGGGGAGGCTTGTTATTTTTGTGCTCACAGCAGAGCATATCATTACCCACGAGATTCCCGATGGAATGAGGCAACTGAAGCGTTTGCTACCGTTCCTACATGCTCACCTGCAGCCTGGGGGCTGGCCCAATCCACAGCAGCCACCTCACCAGGGCGTCCGTTCCATGCTGAACAAGCTATATAACCTGTTGATTGCCCCTGTGGCAGCGCTCCTGCCTCCGCTACCTGGATACCTGACGATTGTCCCTTATGGGCTATTACACACCCTGCCGTTTCATGCACTATATGATGGCTCGCACTTCCTGATCGAAAATTACCAGGTCAACTACCTTCCTGCCAGCAGTTTACTTAAGGCACCCGCAAGGAGCGCCCCTACAGTAACTCCCAGGGAAGAACAGGGCGACCATTTCACAGAGCCAGCTCCTAAACCACCTCTGGTCTTTGGTTACTCAGGTCATGGGCATCTGCAACGCGCCCTCGAAGAGGCGAGGACTGTGGCCGCTATGCTGGGCGGACTCTGTTACCTTGAGGCTGAAGCAACGATTAGCGGACTCATTGAAGAGGCATCCGGCAGTCCCATAATCCACCTGGCGACCCACGGTCATAGCAGGCTGGATGCCCCCAATTTCTCCTCTGTCCTCCTTGCCGACGGGTACTTCAATGCGATTGACGCCTTCAGCCTCGATCTGAAGGGATGCGAACTGGTTACCCTCAGTGGCTGCGAAACCGGGCTCGCCTTGAGCGGTGGCGGTGATGAGCAGTTGGGGCTGGGACGAGCGTTCCTGGCTGCCGGGGCAAGCACGCTGGTCATGAGCCTCTGGCCCGCGGAAGATAACGCGACCAATGAGTTGATGCAGCTCTTTTACCAGCATCTCCTCGGAGGAGAGAGTAAGGTCCAGGCATTGCGTGCTGCCCAATGTTCTCTTATACAGAGAGCAGAGTCAACTCATCCCCATCCGTATTACTGGGCGGCATTTCGTCTCGTCGGTGACGTTGGTCCTCTCAAGTACAAAAGAGCAGTAGATCGTTCTTTAGCACGTGAAATTGAGTGCTAAAAAAGGTAGGTCCTCAACGTCTCAAGATTAGCAAGTTGACGTAATCACAAAGCGCCCTCTACGGCTGCGCCGCTAGAGAGGCAAGGAGGCAAGAATCCATGAGTATGAATATGGGCAAGGTGGTATACTGGCATAAAAACCAGGCCATCATCAGGCTTAAATCACAACCTGCACAGTCCACATCACCAGTCCATACTATCGAAACCATCACGACTGTAATCTTCGCGCAAATCAAGACTATCCTTAAAGACCTAAATTTGGATATGCAGCTCATCGGGAACCCCCTGCTGCTTCTCCCAACTGCTATGCTTCTCCCACCTCATAGCAGTATTCATTCCGCCGACAATCTCGATCTTGTTTTCTTCACCCATGTCACTCCGTCAAATATGAAGCCTGATATGGGGCCAGCGCAGGGGAACGCCGGGACTGCTGACATGGGCAATGATGACCATACGGTAGCCGTCATCAACCAGCTCAATGATAATAAAAACGCACTGCAAAAGGCACTTCAGGATTTAGGAATCTCCGCAGATATCGCCGCTTTGCCGCACTGGCTCTGGGCGGGAACTGACGACCAAATCCATGGTTGTCCCACCTGCCCCCCCATTCCGGTGGAGGATTCCAATACCCCCGGTCAGTGGAAGATTACCTTGCCGCAGCTCTCCGATTCTTCCCTGCAAGACAAAACTGGCGAGGGTGTGACGGTGTTTGTGCTGGATACGCTTCCTTCGACTGAACAAATCGAGAGGGCAGCAAAAAATGCCGGTAACAACTTGCTGTTGCAGAAGATGACAACCAGCAAGGCGAATGGACCACAGCCTGATATTGTGCCCCCTGCTATCAAGCCCAACTATTCATTCGGTGTACCTGATCCGGCAGAATCGGCAGTGACGGGTAAGGACATCTATGGGCGGCTCGTCGGCTTTCCAATGGCCGACCATGGACTGGGCGTAGCTGGGATCATACGCGACCTTGCTCCCGCTGCGAACATTGAGTGTATCCGTGTGCTCAACGACTACGGTGTAGGAGACACCCACACTTTGTTTCTTGCCTTGCTTAGCATACAAGAACGCATGCTACCGAACAATCTAGATACACATGCGGTCGGAGACCTGTATCGCAAGCCGGTTGTGATTAACCTGAGCCTGGTAGTGCTACCACCTGACAGTGATAGTCCACCCGAGGGTGTGACCGGCGATGTGATAGATGCATCACGGGACTTGCTACGTTCAGCCATCCAGAATCTGGCTGGCGCCGGGGTCATCTTTGTAGCTTCTGCTGGTAATGACAGCGATCCCCGCGATACGAAGATGAATCCGGCAGAAACGCGCTTTGGGCCGCGCTATCCTGCCAACTTCGCATATGACAACCCGCCGATCACAACGATGATTCCGGTGGCTGCTGTCAATCGAAAGGGAGATGCGGCCATGTATAGCAATCACCCCGGCCCCAACGGAATTGCGACCTACAGTGGTGAACTGCCAAGACCTGATCCGTGGTTGCCTTCAGCGATGTCTCATGTTGCAACTCGTGTTGCCGAGCCTATTGACGCGCTACGTTGTGTCTACACCGCACAAGTGTATCCGGCACTATCGGTGAACGATCCTCATTCCATTCTGCCAGCATCACCGTCTGCATATCCTATGTATGAGGCATCCAGTACCTGGGCATACTGGTCGGGGACATCATTCGCCACCCCGATAATCAGCGCTTTAGCAGCACGCATCTTGCAGGGTCGAGAGCCTAAGAGTATTGACGTGCGACAGGCTGTGATCAATGCCACTACACAGCAGACGATGTGGACAGGGGTGGGAGATGCTAAAGAAGATATAAGCAGCCCTATGATCATGGCTGTACAGGAGTGGCAGTCTGCCAACGATACATTGATTTCGTAATCAGCGGAGTACCCCTGGCCTTGACGGCGCCCTACCTCCTTGACCCAACTGGCGCAGAACGGGCTTGAGCGGGGTCCAGGAGGCCAGGCGTCCGGTGGGCGAACTGGCGGCCAGGGTTGCTGATGAAGAGTACCTGGAAATCGTAGTCATTTTTCCCGCGCTGCTTGTCTGCAGGGCATTTTTACTCGACATCAGTGCTTCTATAGTGCATCGAAACGTGTTATTATACCATTGCATAAACCTATCACTTTCCTATCACTTCTCATTTCGTAGAACGACAAAATGAATGAAGGGGTGCCGTTCCTCAACGCCTTGAGCCTGGGCATAGGAATGGGTCGCCTCGTAGAAGGCTTTTATATATGAGCATAGTGAAGAAACGCAGTGCCGGGCAACGGCTGCGGCAGGAGAGGGAGCGTCACAACTACTCTCAGGAGCAACTGGCCGAACTGATCGGCACCACCGCATTGAGCATCAATCGCTGGGAGCATGACAAAACCCTACCCCGCCCTGCCTTCAGAGCGGCACTCTGTCGTGTGTTCGATATGCGTGCCGAAGTATTGTTCGGTCTAGACGAAGGGGAAGAGGAAGCGACAATCCTCCCTGCCATCTGGAATGTTCCACACTTGCGCAACCTCTATTTCACCGGCCGTGAGCAAGTCCTGGCGCATCTGCAAGAGACCCTCAGCGGCAAGAAAACGGTGGCACTTACACAAGCCAGTGCGATCAGTGGTCTGGGAGGTATCGGCAAAACCCAGGTTGCTGTCGAGTACGCCTACCGCTATGGCTCCAAGTACCAGACAATCCTCTG
>Ga0137390_10003528_pt1 | contig 12781 bp, 10 predicted proteins | sample 15con2h24AmetaG_FD_104937 | JGI IMG/M metagenome (GOLD analysis project Ga0137390, IMG submission 104937) | Vadose zone soil microbial communities from Angelo Coast Range Reserve, California, USA - 15con2h2.4A metaG | ecosystem: Environmental > Terrestrial > Soil > Vadose zone > Saprolite... | reverse complement strand
GTCGGACAACGGCCCGACTCCCACCGCGAACACCACATCGAACAAAGGCCTCCTCGGTCTTGCCGACTCGCCGGTCCCGGGGCTGAGCATCGGCGCCTATGGCGAGGTCTTCTTCGGCGCCATGCAAAATCCGGCGGCCGGTGGCCAATGGCAGCGGGGTTTCGACGCCCGCCGCTTCGTCCTGCTGCCGACCTACCAGATCACCGACAACATCATCTTCAACGCCGAGATCGAGTTCGAGCATGCGGGCGCCGCCTTCGACAACGACGACAAGCTGCACGGCACGGCCGAGGTCGAGCAGCTGTGGATCGACTTCAAGATCATCGATCAGATCAACTGGCGCGCGCCCGGCATCGATCTGGTGCCGATCGGCTACATCAACCAGCATCACGAGCCGACCCAGTTCTACAGCGTGCTTCGGCCGGAGCTCTACAACGGCCTCATCCCCTCGACCTGGAAAGTGCCGGGCACGAGCGTGTACGGCACCATCACCGAGGGCCTGAAGTATCAGGTGATGGTCCTCGCCAGCAACGAGGACTTTGGCGATTCGTTCGACGCACGCACCGCGGCGAAAACCGTGCCGCCGCCCGGCACGCCATACGCGGCCGGCATCGACGGCCTCAACGGGCTCGCCTTCTCCAATCCGCCGCTCGGCGACTTCCAGCAGCTCAACAACGCGACCGCCGTCGCGGGCCGCCTCGACTTCGCGCCGACGTTCCTGCCGGGATTCGCCGGCAGCGTGAGCGCCTACTACTCATCCAACACCACGCCGCGCGGCGCGCATGACGATCTGGGCAACCCGCTCGGCCGCTCCAGCCTGACCATGTTCGACGCCGAATTCCGCTACCGCGTCCCGGACACCGGCTTCGAATTCCGCGGCGAGTACGTGAAGGCGATCTTCGGCAACCCGGCAAACCTGCGCGCCAACAACGACAGCGATCCGACCAACAATGTGGGTAAGACGATCTGGGGCGCCTCCGCCGAGGTCGCCTATCACTTCCCGCTCGGCACGATCATCAACAGCCAGTGGGAGGCGGTGCCGTTCTATCGCTACACGGTCGAAAATCTGCAGACCAGCGGGTTTGCCGGAACCGACGACAACACGCCGACGGGCGCCGGCCATCTGCGCTTCCACACCGCCGGCATCGCGCTCTTCCCCTCGCCCAAGGTCGTGCTCAAGGCGAACTACCGCAAGGTGATCAGCGACCAGCCGGGCGGCGCCAAATCGGATTCGGTCCTGGGCGCAGTCGGCTTCTTCTTCTGAAGGGTGGAACATGTCTGACTGGACCAGGTGGACCGCGCCCGCTGCCGCCCTCGCCTCGATCGCATCGGCGGCGCACGCGGTGCAATATCTCTCCCTACCGCAAGCGCAGAAGCTCGCCTTCCCGTCCGCTTCGAGCTTCGTCGAGACCCAGGCCGGCCGCGCCTGGAAGGCGGAGGCCGGCGGCCGCGTCATCGGCCTGTTCGTGTTCGACCGCGTGATCGGCAAGCATCTCTACATCGACTACGCGGTGGCGCTCGATCCGGGCGGCCGCGTGCTGCGCGTCGACATCCTGCAGTATCGCGAGTCGTATGGCGGCGAGGTGCGCGGCGCGAGCTGGCTCGCGCAGTTCGTCGGCAAGAGCCGCAGCAGCTCGCTCGAATTCAACAAGGACATCCGAAATATCTCGGGCGCGACGCTGTCGTCGATGCACATCACCGAAGGCGTCAAACGGGTGCTTGCGACCTATGGCGGCGGCATCCGATAGCCTGCGGCGGGCGCGGCCGCTGCTCGGCACTTTCGTCGAGATCATCGTCTCGGGCGCCGGACGGGCGGCCATGGAAAAGGCCGTCGCGGCCGCGTTCGGCGCGATCGAAAGAGTCCAGCGCCTGATGAGCTTTCACGACCCGGCGAGCGAGACCAGCCGCCTCAACCGCGAGGCCACCGCGCGGCCGATCGTGGTCGATCACTGGACCTTCCAGGTCCTGGCGACGGCGGTCGATCTGCACCGGCGCTCAGACGGACTGTTCGACATCGGCGTGCCGCCGCCTTCCGCGGGCGGCATCGAACTGCTCGGCGGCAATCGCGTGCGTTTTCGTCACCCCGGCATCCGGATCGATCTCGGCGGCATCGCCAAGGGTTTTGCGGTCGACCGCGCGATCGAGGCCCTGCGCTGCTGCGGAATACGCGCGGGGCTCGTCAATGCCGGTGGCGATCTTGCCGGATTCGGACTGGAGCCGGTCTCGGTCGAGCTGCGCGACCCGCGCGATCCCTGCCGCATCTTGTGCCGCGTCGAGATCGCGAACGAGGCGCTCGCGTCGAGCGGCGGCGTGTTCGACCCCACGGTGTCCTCGCATGCGGCCGGTTGCGCGATCATCGACCCGCGAGCGCTGCGGCCGGTCTCGCGGGCGCTCGGAGCGAGCGTGCGCGCGCCGTCGTGCATGATCGCGGACGCGCTGACGAAGGTCGTGATGATCGATCCGCTGTCCGCCGCCGCGCTGCTGCGGCAGGAGCACGCGAGCGCGCTCGTCGTATCGGAAAACGGCGACATCAACGTGACGCGCGGATGGGACGGCGCCCTTGCGGCTTAAACCAGCCTTCCGTTTTGCGCTCTACACAGCCTTTGCGGTCCTCTTTGTCAGCGGCGCGACGTGGCTCGTGGCCGATCGATGGAAGGAGACGAGCGAGCTGGCGCAGGAGGCTGCCGCCGATCTCCTCATGGTGCACGGCGGCGCCGCCATGGTGGCGCTGCTGCTCCTGGGCGCGCTCGTGCCGCTGCATGTGCAGCGCGGCTGGCGCGCGGCGCGAAATCGGATCGCGGGCGCCGCCATGGTGACGTTCAATAGCGTGCTGGTCGTGACGGCGTTCGGGCTTTACTACGCGGGCTCGGAGACGCTGCGGCCCTGGATGAGCGACGTGCACATCGGCGTCGGCTTCGCCCTGCCGATTCTATTGGTGATTCACATCGCCCTCGGCCGGCGCAGCGCCTGATCACGGCTTGAGGCCGATCTCCTTGAGCGCCTTCGCCCACTGCTCGGTTTCGACGCGCAGCATCTCACCGAATTCCTTGGGCGAATTGGCGACCGCGACCGAGCCGATGTCGGCCATGCTCTTGCGGATCGCCGCATCGTTCGCCATCTCCGCCATCACGGCGGCGAGGCGATCGATGATGGGCTGCGGCGTGCCGGCGGGCGCGAACAGCGCATTCCACGATTCGACCGGATAGTCGACGAGCCCCTGCTCCTGCAGGGTCGGAACGTTGGGCGCGAGCGCGCTGCGCTTCGCCGTCGTGATGCCGAGCGGCCGCACCGTGCCCGCCTCGATCTGCGCGAGCGCGTCGGAGGCGTTCGAGAACGCGAGCTGCACCTCGCCGGACACCACCGCCATGGTCGCGATGGCGCCGCCGCGATACGGCACCGAGGTGAATTTCGCTCCGGTCTTCGCGCGGAAGATCTCGGCCGCGAACTGCATCAGGCCGCCGGCCCCGACGGTGCCGTAGGAGAGGCCCTGCGGCAGCGACTTGCTCAACGCGGCAAGCTCGGCGGCGCTGCGCGCCTCGACCTTTGGATTGACCACCAAGATCAGCGGATTGGTGTTGATCAGGCTGATCGGCGCGAGGTCGCGCAGCGGATCGTAGGGCAGCTTCTCGGTCGCGGGGGAGACCGTGATCGGCCCGATGCCGCAGACGCACAGCGCGTAGCCGTCGGGCGCGGATTTCGCGACCGCGTCGGTGCCGTTGATGCCGCCGGCGCCGGCGCGGTTCTCGACCACCACGTTCACGTGCAGCGCTTTCTGCATGTAGCCCGCGGCGAGCCGACCGACCACGTCGGTGTTGCCGCCGGCGGCGAACGGGACGACGAGCTTGATCAGCCGGTTCGGATAGGCGTCCTGCGCGGCCGCGGCGTGGAAGCTGATCGCGCTCGCGAGGGCGGCGATCGCAACGGCGATGTTTTTCATCCTTCGTCTCCGTTCATTCCTGATGTTCCGTGTTCGCGGCTTGCGCCAGCAGCTTCCAAATCTGTGGCGGCGACAACGGCAGCTCGCGCAATTCGACGCCGAGCGGCGCGAGCGCGGCCGCGACCGCGTTCGCCACGGTCGCCGCGACCGCCACCATGCCGCCCTCGCCCGCGCCCTTGGCCCCGAGCGGATTGGTCTTCGACAGACGCAGCTCCATCGTGATGGCGCGCACGTTGGGAAAGTCGGAGGCAAGCGGCACCATGTAGTCCGCGAGCGACGCATTGAGGATCTGGGCGTCCTCGTCGTAGACGAGCTCTTCGAGAAAGACGCCGCCCAGTCCCTGCACCAGCGCGCCGATGGCCTGACCGTGCACGATCTCCGGATTGATGGCGCGGCCGACGTCCTCGATCGCCACATAGTCGAGGATCTCCACCTCGCCGGTGCGCGGATCGACCGCGACATGGCAGGCATGGGCGCCGTAGCTGTAGGTGCGGATCGTGGTGGCGAAGCTGCCGTCCGCCGCAAGCCCCGCGAACTCCTGCAACCCGGCGCGCTTGCCTCCGGCGCTGACCATGCCGCCCGCGATCGTGACCTCTTCGTTGGGAAAGCTCAGCCGCTCGGTCGCGGCGGCGCGGATCGCGGCCAGCAGATTCGTGCATCCGTCCATCACCGCCGAACCGCCGACCACCATCGAGCGCGACGCGAAGGTCCCAAAACCCTCGCGCAGATAGGTGGTCGAGCCGTGCAGAACACGGATGCGCTCGAACGGCAGCTTGAGCGTATCGGCCGCGACCTGCGCCAGCGTGGTCTCAAGCCCCTGTCCGAGCACCGAGGAGCCGACATAGACCGAAACTGAGCCGTCTGCCTCGATTACGACGCGCGCGTTCTCCTTGCCCGATCCGCCGCTTTCGACGAAGGGCGTGGCCGCGAGGCCGTGCAGACGCCCGTCGATCATTCGCCCTTGCAGGGACTTTTCGTTCGCCCATCCGATCTCGGCGAGCGCGCGCTCGAAGGTCGCGTGGTAATCGCCGGTATCGAATTCGGTCTCGCCCTCATACGGCACGAGCTTGCCGGTCGCGAACGGAAGCTCCGCCTCGGTGATCAGATTCTTGCGGCGGAAGTCCATGGGATCGAGGGCGAGATCGCGCGCCACCATGTCGAGGAGCCGCTCGCGGAAAAAGTTCGCCTCGAAGCGGCCGGGCGCGCGCAGCGTGCCGACCGGCGTCTTGCTGGTGACGACCGCATCGACCGTGATCGCGATGTCGCGGATGCGATAGGGTCCGGGCAGGAATTGCGCCGCCTTGGCCGGCACCACCCCGCCATTGGTGCGGATATAGGCGCCCATGTCGCCAAAAATGCGCCCGCGCAGGCCCAAGATCGTGCCGTCGCGCGAACATGCGATCTCGAGTTCGCAGTCGACCTCGCGCGAATGATTGGTCGCCATCAGATGCTCGCGGCGGTCCTCGATCCAGCGAACCGGCCGGCCGGTGCGCATGGCCGCGAACGGGACGAGAAAATCCTCCGGATAGAATTCGCCGCGCACGCCGAACCCGCCGCCGACGTCGAGCTCGATCATGTCGATGGCATCCTCGGGCAGGCCGAGCATCGGCGCCAGGATACGTCGATTGAAAAAAAGCACCTTCGAGGCGCCGGAAATCGTGAGCCGCTTTTTCGGCGCGTCCCATTCGGCCAAGAGCCCGCGCGTCTCCATCGGCAGGCCGGTGAGGCGGTGGCAGCAAAAGCTTTCGCGCCGCGTGTAGTCCGCCTTGGCGAAGGCCGCATCGGCATCGCCGAACCGCACCGTATATTGCACGGCGCGGTTGCTGCCTGCCCCCTCGAACAGGAGCGACGCGCCGTCGAGCGCGGTCCGCCGGTCCGGCACGGCCGGCAGGGGCTCGATCTCGACGTCGATCGCCTCGAGCGCATCCTCGGCGACCGCCTGCGTCGCCGCGACGATGACCGCGATCGGCTCGCCGACATAGCGCACCTTATCGCGCGCGATCACCGGCTGAAGGAAATCCTTGAACTCCGGGAGGTTCGCCAGCCGCAGCGGAATGACCGGAATCTTTTCGCCGATGTCGGCGGCGGTGATCACGGCGTGCACGCCAGGCATCGCGCGCGCCGCCGACGCATCGATGCGGTGAATGCGTCCGTGCGCCACGGCGCTGCGCAGGATCACCGCGTGCAGCATGCCCTCGCGCGAAACGTCGGCGATGAAGCTGCCGCGCCCGCGAAGGAAACGCGGGTCCTCCGCGCGGCCGACCGGCTGTCCGATCAGCGATCCTGCGGTGACGTTCATGGATGGAGCTGCATGCGAAAGGGCTAGTTCGCGAAAACCGTAGTCCGCGCGCGCGCGATCCGCAAGCCGGCGGCTTGACGAGCATCCGCTTTCGCCAGCACTCTGCGCGGCGCGATTAGCGCGGCATTCGCGGGGAAGGATTTGAGATGAAGATCGTCGACATGAGTCACGTCATGAACGTGCATACGCCCGGCTGGGTCGGCTATGCCGGCAACAAGATGTATTACGCGCAGAACCTGCAGACGCAGATGATCGTGGCGCAGCGCATCGATACCGCGCTCCATGTCGGCACGCATTTCGACGGCGCGATGCATGCGACCGACAACCGCAAGGGCGACATGGCGTCCCTGCCGCTCGACTATCTGGTCAATCGCGGCGTGGTGGTCGACATCTCGTCGAAGGTGTCCGATTGGTCCGTGATCACGCCCGAGATCATCGAGAGCGCGGGCGCCGATATCCGCGAGGGCGACATTCTGGTTCTGCACACCGGCTGGCATCGCCACTACGAGGGACAGCCGAAACAGGATCTGGTGAAGTACTTCTGCTACCACCCCGGGCCGAACCTCGACACGCTGCACTGGATGCTCAAGAAGAAGATCCGCTGGTGGGCCATGGACACCGGCTCCTGCGACCACGCGATGAACACGTCGATCCGCAACATGCGCCCCGATCTCGCGGCCCAGTTCACCAAGCGGCACGGCAAGACGCCGGCGGAATTCTTTGGCACGTTCGAGTACACGCACAGGAAATCGGGCCGCAAGGTCACCGCCGACATGTTCCCGTTCCACAACTGGGCGTTCCAGGAAGGGCTGCTGCACGCCGAGAATCTGGGCGGCGACATCGAGCTGATGCTCAACAAGCGCGCCATCATCGGCGCCTTCCCGTGGCGCTACGAGGGGCTCGAAGGATGTCCGTGTCGTATCGTCGCATTCCTCGACGTGGGCGAGAACGTCGAGGCGGTCGGAAACGCCGCCAAAGCGATCATGGGCGCGTAGCGGTCGCGCCCGGCGCGACTTGAGTTTCGTTTGTGCACAAACGAAAATGTCCGCGAAGACAAAGGGGAGACCGAGATGGACCTTCAGCTCAAAGGCAAGACCGCGCTGGTGACCGGCGGCAGCGAAGGCATCGGCAAGGGCATCACGCGCGCGCTCGCGCGCGAAGGCGTCGACGTCGCGATCTGCGCCCGGCGCAAGGAGCCGCTCGAGGCAGCTGCATCCGAGATCGCCAAGGAGACCGGCCGCAAGATCATCGCGATCCCGGCCGATCTCACCAAGGACGCCGACGCCAAGAATTTCGTCACGCAGGGCCACAAGGCGCTCGGCCGCGTCGACATCATGGTCAACAACGCGGGCTCCGCGCCCGGCGGCGTGCTTGAAACTCTCTCCGAGGACGACTGGGCGAAAGGACTACAGCTCAAGTTCATGGGCTACGTGCGCTGCCTGCGCTACGTGCTGCCGATCATGGTCAAGCAAGGCGGCGGGCGCGTCGTGAACCTGATCGGCAACGACGGCGTCAAGCCGTCCTATTGGGAGATCGTGCCGGGCGCCGCTAATGCCGCCGGCCAGAACCTGACGAAGTCGCTCGCTGGCCAGTACGGCAAGCACAACATCAGCTTCTGCGCGGTCAATCCCGGGCCGGTGCGCACCGAGCGCTGGGCCGGCCTCGTCACCGCCATGTCGCGCGACATGAAGCTCTCCTACGAAGACGCCGACAAGCTCGCGCCCGCCTCGATCCCGCTCGGCCGCATCGCCGAGGTGGAGGAGTGCGCCAACCTCGTCACCATGCTGGCCTCGCCGCTCATGCACATGGTCAACGGCACCATGATCGAGGTCGACGGCGGCCAGGAGAAGGCGCTGATGGACCGGCTGCGCGACCGCTAGCTCGGCGGACGCGATGCGCGGCGAGGACGACAGCCGATCGGTCGACCGGTTCGGCGCATTCGTCGCCTTTACTCCCGATGCGCCTGCAGGCGCGGGTCCCCTCGCCGGCCTGCGCGTCGCGGTGAAAGACAACATCGCGGTCGCAGGCCTGCCTTTCACGGCCGGCCACCCGCTGTTTTCCGATCGCACGGCCGACACCGACGCACCCGCGGTGCGCCAGTTGCGCGACGCCGGCGCGCGCATCGTCGGCGTTACGCGTACGGATGCGGGAGGCTTCGGCGTCACCACGCCGGTGGTCAAGAATCCGGCGGCGCCGGGACGAACCGTCGGCGGCTCGTCCGGCGGAAGCGCCGCCGCAGTCGCGGCCGGGCTCGCCGATGTGGCGCTCGGGACCGACACGGGCGGCAGCGTGCGCATTCCCGCCGCCTGCACCGGGCTGGTCGGCTTCAAGCCGACGTGCGGCCGCATCTCGATCGAGGGCACATGGCCTCTTTCGCCGTCGCTCGATCATATCGGCGTGATCGGCCGCGGTCTCGAATCCGTCGCACGCACCGCGGACGTCCTGCTCGGTCATGATGCGGAGGCCGAGGCGCCACCGATATCGACGCGCCTGCGCATCGGCATCGATCGCGCGCCCATGGACCACTGCGACGTCGCGGTGGAGAAGACATTCAAGGGCGTTCTCGCCGCACTCGCGGCGAAGCACGAGATCGTTCCGCTCGATTGGCCCGACGCCACGCAGGTGCTCGACGCGCATCGCGACCTTCTGCTGGCCGAGGCTGGCAAAATCTACGCGTCGCTGACGCCGGCCGAGTTCGACCGCCTTGCGGTGGTCGCACGCCGCGCACTCGCGCTCGCCGGCGACGTCACGCCCGACATGCTGCTGGATGCGCGCCGCATTGCCGCCGAAACCGCGTCCGCGGTCGAGACGCTGTTCGGCCGCGCCGACATCCTGCTGTCGCCGACGATCACCTGTCCGGTGCCGGCGCAGGACGCACGGCGCGTCGAGATCCGGGGCCGGTCGATTTCGGTGGTGCACGCGCTGATCGCCAACACGATGCTGTTCAATATGAGCGGCCATCCGGCCGTCGCGATGCCGAGCGCGCCGACACTGAACGGGCTGCCGTTCAGCGTCCAGATCGCGGCGCGCCGCAATGCCGACCGCGCGCTGCTCGACGCCGCAAGCGCGCTCGCGCCGCTGCTGCGCGGCTAAGCGCGCTTGACAAGCTTTCGGGGCGAACGGACTATTTGCGTACAAATGAATTGGCACGGAAGCCAAACGGCCTTCCGCAAGACCTCACCGCGCGAACCGCTCGTTCCGGCTGAGCGAGCGTCATGGAGCACCTCACATGATCACCCGGTTTCACCTGCTTCGGCTGACCGCGGCGGGCGCTGCGGCGTTCGTTCTCGGCGTTCCGGCCCATGCGCAGAACACCATCAAGATCGGCGAGCTCAACAGCTACAAGGCGCAGCCCGCGTTCCTCGATCCCTACAAGAAGGGATGGGAGCTCGCGGTCGAGGAGATCAACGCCAAGGGCGGCGTGCTCGGCCGCAAGCTCGAGATCATCTCGCGCGACGACGGCGCCAATCCGGGCGACGCGGTGCGCGTCGCGGACGAACTGGTGACGCGCGAAGGCGTCGCGCTGCTCGCCGGCACCTTCCTGTCGCATATCGGCCTCGCGGTAACGGAATTCGCCGGCAAGAAGCAGGTGTTCTTCCTCGCCGCCGAGCCGCTGACCGACAAGATCACCTGGCAGAACGGCAACCGGTACACGTTCCGCCTGCGCGCCACGACCTACATGCAGGTGGCGATGCTCATGCCGGATGCGATCGCCGCGAAGAAGAAGCGCTGGGCGCTGGTCTATCCGAATTTCGAATACGGCCAGTCGGCGGCGGAAAACTTCAAGACGCTGCTCAAGAAGGCGCAGCCGGACGTCGAGTTCGTCACCGAGCAGGCGCCGCCGCTCGGCCGCGTCGACGCGGGCGCCGTGGTGCAGGCGGTCGACGACGCCAAGCCCGACGGCATCTTCAACGTGCTGTTCGGCGCCGACCTCGCGAAATTCGTGCGCGAGGGCAACACGCGCGGTGCGTTCAAGAATCGCACCGTGGTCAGCCTCCTCTCCGGCGAGCCCGAATATCTCGATCCGCTCAAGGACGAGGCGCCGGTCGGCTGGATCGTCACCGGCTATCCGTGGGACAAGATCACGACGCCCGAGCACAAGGCTTTCGTCGCGGCCTATCAGAAGAAATACAACGACTATCCGCGCCTCGGCTCGGTGGTTGGCTACGTGACCATCCACTCGCTTGCTGCCGGCATCGCCAAGGCCGGCTCGACCGACACCGAGAAGCTGATCGCCGCCTTTCAGGGCCTGCAGGTCGACAGCCCGTTCGGCAAGTTCAGTTTCCGGGCGAGCGACCATCAGGCGACCATGGGCGCCTATGTGGGCCGCATCGCGCTCGAGAAGGGCGCCGGCACGATGGCGGACTTCAAATATGTGGACGGCGCCGCCGTGCTGCCCTCCGACGAAGAGGTCAAGAAGCTCCGGCCGGCCGGGTTGTGACGCTTGCACGGCGCCTGCGCTCCCTCTCCCCGCCTGCGGGGAGAGGGTCGGGGTGAGGGGGCATCCCCAAGCGCTCAGACTCGCGGATAAGCCCCTCACCCGGAATCCGCGCTCGGGCGCGACGGATTCCGACCTCTCCCCGCCTGCGGGCAGAGGTGAAGGCAGTTGCGATTCATTGCCGCGATGACCGCCAACGCCCTCCTCTTTCAGGCCCTCAACGGGCTCTCGACCGCCTCCGGACTGTTCTTCGTCGCCGCCGGCCTGTCGCTCATCTTCGGCGTCACGCGCATCGTCAACATCGCGCACGGGTCCCTCTATATGCTCGGGACCTACCTCGCCTACACGCTCGCGACGCGCGTGGGCGGCGGGCTGGGATTCTGGGGCGGCATCGTCGCGGCCGCCGCTATCGTCGCGCTTATCGGCGCGCTCATTGAATTCGTGCTGCTGCGGCCGATCTACCGCGCGCCGGAGCTGTTTCAGCTGCTCGCGACCTTCGCGCTCGTGCTCGTCATCAACGACGCCACGCTCTGGCTGTGGGGTCCCGAAGACCTGCTCGGCCCGCGCGCCCCCGGCCTGCGGGGCGCGGTCCAAATCCTCGGCCGCTACCTGCCGACCTACGATCTCTTTCTCATCTTCGTCGGACCTCTGGTTCTCGTCGTGCTGCACCTCGTGCTCGCGCGCACGCGCTTCGGCCGGCTGGTGCGCGCGGCGACGCAGGACCGCGAGATGGTCGGCGCGCTCGGCGTCAACCAGGCGCTGCTGTTCACCTCGGTGTTCGCGCTCGGCTCCTTTCTCGCCGGCCTGGGCGGCGCGCTGCAGATCGCGCGCGAGCCGGCGAACCTCGCGATGGATCTCACGGTGCTCGGCGACGCCTTCGTGGTCGTGGTGGTCGGCGGCATGGGCTCGATCACCGGCGCCTATCTCGCGGCCGTCATCATCGCCGAGGTGAAGGCGCTGTGCATCGGCATCGGCGTCGTCGATTTCGGCTTCTTCACGATGAACGCGTCGAAGCTTACGCTGGTCGCCGAATTTTTGGTGATGGCGGTGGTGCTGATCGTGCGGCCCTATGGCCTGCTCGGCCGCGAGCAGGGCGTGGTGCGGGGCGTCGCCGATCCGGAGGATCCGATCCGCCCCGCGAGCCCGCCGCTCAAATGGGCGAGCGCCGCGCTACTGATCGTTCTCGTCGCGCTGCCGCTGATCGCCCGCAGCTCGCCTTACGCGCTGGTGATCGGCATCGACGTGCTGATCGCCGTCCTGTTCGCCACCAGCCTGCACTTCATCATGGGGCCGGGCGGCATGCATTCGTTCGGGCACGCCGCCTATTTCGGCCTCGGCGCCTACGGCGCGGCGCTGCTGGTGAAATGGCTCGCCGCCCCGATGCCGGTCTCGCTCGTCGCGGCGCCGATCGTGGCGCTGCTCGGCGCGCTGCTGTTCGGCTGGTTCGCGGTGCGCCTGTCGGGCGTCTATCTCGCCATGCTCACGCTTGCGTTCGCGCAGATCGTGTGGGCCGCCGTGTTTCAATGGGAGGCGCTGACCGGCGGCTCGAACGGCATTCTGGGCGTATGGTCGACACCGCCATTCGAGACGCGCGAGCGCTACTTCCTGCTCACGCTCGCGCTCGCCGTCGCCGGCGTGCTGCTGCTGCGCCGAATCCTGTTCGCGCCGTTCGGCTATGCGATGCGCGCCGGACGCGACTCGCCCGTGCGCGCTGAGGCGATCGGCATCGACGTGAAGCGCATCCACTGGCTCGCCTTCGCGATCGCGGGCGGCATCTGCGGCATCGCGGGCGGACTCTTCGCCTTTGCCAAGGGCTCGATCTCGCCCGAGACCATCCATGTCGGCCGCTCGATCGACGGCCTGGTGATGGTTCTGCTCGGCGGCATCCAGAACCTGACCGGCCCGATCGTCGGCGCCTCGGTGTTCGCGCTCCTGCAGGACACCATCATGCGCCAGACCGAATATTGGCGCGCGCTGCTGGGCGCGATCATCCTGGTGCTCGTGCTCGCCTTCCCGGGCGGCATCGTCGGCGCCCTCGCCCGGCTTGCCGCGCGCTGGAGGCCCGCCAAATGAGCGAGCTCTCGGTCCGCGCGCTCTCGAAGTCGTT
>Ga0137390_10003527_pt1 | contig 12782 bp, 3 predicted proteins | sample 15con2h24AmetaG_FD_104937 | JGI IMG/M metagenome (GOLD analysis project Ga0137390, IMG submission 104937) | Vadose zone soil microbial communities from Angelo Coast Range Reserve, California, USA - 15con2h2.4A metaG | ecosystem: Environmental > Terrestrial > Soil > Vadose zone > Saprolite... | reverse complement strand
GCTTCGTTCTCGCCCACCAGTTGTCCCGAATCGGTATCGAGCCCGAGTTTTGGTTCAGTTTGCTTGGACGCTTTTCGTTCGGATACACCGAGAATCTTAGCCTGGCGGAGAATCTGGCGAGGATATCCGCAGCGCTCCCGTCGCTCGATGGCGCCGCTGTGGCCAAGGCCATTGACGCCAGCTTCGCTCAACGAGAGATCAACGAATCGTTGCGGGAGAAGGCTCCGAGCTGGATCGAGGAGTTCGTCCGAATTATGGCGCGCGCCTCCTTGGATGACGCGCGATCCCCGTCGTTTGTAAGACTTGCGCTCGAACACGCGGGCATCAAGGACGCGAAGAAGCAAGAAAAGTTTGCCTTGCTTTTCAATCAATTCAAATCGTTGACTTCTGACCTACTGGCAAGTCTGGATAAGGACAGGTCGTTCAAAAAGGCCGAGATCGCCGACCTGAGCGCTTCGTATCGACTCGCCGAGCTAACAAGGAGCGATTTCTCGGTGGTCGGAATGCTCAAGGATTCGTTCGACATCCGACGACCGGATCAGATCTGGTCGCTGGCGAAACTCAGTCAATCGCAGTGGACTGACCTGATTGCGGCAAAGCTGAAGGATGGCAGCATCAACCTACCGCTCGAGTTCGGCGACGCGGCCGTGCCCTTGCAGCCGCCGCAGGCCGAGGTGTACGGGAGAACCCTCGAGCGCCAGTTCCGCGAAGCTTTCCCCACTGGAGCCTTTACTGGCGGGATCGAGCGAGCGCTCCAAAACGGCGGTGCTCGCGGCATGCAACATGGCGAGGCATTAGCACGCTTTCTCAACCGTCACCCAGCCTTCGAGCTTCAATGCACTCCAATTGAAGAGTTCCTGAAGAGCCGCGTCCACCCCGACTTCACAGGTCTTGCCAAGAACGAAAGCTTCCGACGCGAACTCAAGGCGGTGCAGCGCATCTTCAAACTGGCCCCTACGTTTGAGGCGACCGACGCCCTGCTCGCCGATGGGCTCCACTCAGCCCAACTCGTGTACCGCATTGGTGAAAGCGAGTTCGCAAGGCGCTACATCAATCTCACGAACTTCTCTGCGGGCGATGCCCGCCTAGTCTGGAACAGGGCGGCTGACACACACTCGGCGGTGCTCACCTTGGTCGGGGACCTGCAGGCACTGCGAGGTGAACAGTTGCCTATCGTCCTCCAGAACAACAACACCTCACTCACAACCTTTCCGAACTGGGACAGCCTCTTCCAGGCCGGTGACCTCTGCTCATGCAACGAATGCCGTTCGGTGCTGGGGCCCGCCGCCTATTTCGCCGACATCCTCATGTTCCTCAGAGATCGCAAGGCTGCCAATCCGGCCTTCACGCTAAAAGACATCCTCTTCCGGCGCCGAGCCGACCTTGGCTACCTCGAACTCAACTGCGAGAACGCGAACACGGTCCTTCCGTACATCGATCTGGTCTGCGAAGTTTTGGAAAGCGTTGTCTCGTCCGGCGCCAACGACGTTGAACTCCTCGGGCTAGGAGTCATGCCGGCCGGTTCAGCCGCCGCGAAGGCAGCGGTGACCGCGGCGCTGACCGCCGCTGGCATCAACCCGGATGCCGATTACTCACTTTCGCAAGTCGATCCTGCTTATCCAGATCGCTGGGTCATCCACGGCGACGATACCACCTACTTGCTGAAGAAGAAGGCAACCCCCAACTTCTTCGTCCAGGTGCTGCCCAACACGAAGGCAGATAGCGACGAGCTCCGAGCATATCCAGCGTATGTTGACTCGAAGGCTTACGACAAGCTGCGGCAAGCGCGCTTTCCGCTCGGTCTGCCGTTCGACCTTTTCGCCGAGGAGGTCAGAGCCGCATTCCAGCAATGCAACCTGCAGCGCTGGGACCTGATGCGCACTCTGCACGGGACTGCGGCACCCAACAACCCGACCGACGGTGCGATCGCCGCTGAATACTTCGGGATCAGCAGCGACGCCGCCGCTGCCTTCGACGAGAAACGGCTCATCTTGGTGGCCGATGCCACGCCGGCCGGTCAACAAGCTGTGTGGGGCGAAAGCGGAAACGCGGGCTGGCTAAACACCATCGCCAACGTCAAGATTTTCTTGGACAAGAGCGGACTCGAGTACGAAGAGCTGCTGGCTCTCCTTGATCTCAGGTTCGTCAACGCTGCTGGCGATATTCTTATCCAGCACCTGGACAGTTCGTGCGACACGGACAAAAAGGTGATTCAGGGGCTGACCGCTGAGAAACTCGACCGGATTCATCGCTTCTTGCGCATGTGGCACAAGCTCCGCGGGTGGGCGATGTGGGAGCTCGATCTCGTCATCCGGTGCGCTGGAATCGGCGGCGGGGCGCTCGACGAACCGTTCCTGATCAACCTGTACTACTTTGGCCGGGTCAAGACACGGCTAGGGACGAAGGCGACGGTCGAGCAGTTGTGCGGGCTTTTCGACCACCTCATTGTCGACACTCAATTCACTGCCCTCTACGAGAAGCGCACAGACGGTCTATCCCAGAGGCTCTTTCTCAACAAGAAGCTGATACGGCCCCTCGATCCTGCCTTCGAAGTCGCGGCAGTCGATGTGCCTGGACCGACCGCCGAAAAGATCTCAGGTCATCGGCCGGGCGTTCTAGCGGCACTCGGTGTGCGAGAGACGGACCTAGATCTACTCGCCGCGCTAACCCGCGCCTCGAACAGTGCACTCTACATCAGCGACGATCTCACCCTCACGAACCTGTCATTCCTGTGGAGGCACGCCTGGCTTTCCAAGATCCTCAAGCTCAAGCTCGACGAATGGAAGACGCTGCTCACGCTGATGCATCAGGATGTTGCACTCTTCGCGGACCCCAAAGCGGCGCTGGACTTTGTTGAAGCCGTCGACCTGCTGACGGCGACCGGCTTCACCGCTGACGAACTCGACTGGCTTCTTACAGCCGACCGCTCGGCGAAAGCTGCCATCAAAGAGGCAGACGCCACTCGCTTCCTTGCCGCACTCCGCATAGACCTACAGGCGATTCACCGCGAATACGACCCGAGCCAGTACGACTACCTCGATCCGCCAGCGGATGTCGACCGGCTCGTTGCCCTCCTGACTACGCTACTTCAGCAACTCCACAGAGACGAGCCAGCAGCACAGTTCTTCGTCGACTCGCTGCGCGACGAAGTCCAGATGCAACAAACGGTTGCGGGACTTCCCGCAGGCTTTGATTTTCCGGCCGCCATCAAGAACGCGGTCATGATCCGCTACGACGAGCCGGCGACGAGGCTGCGCTTCACTGGATTGATGACACCAGCGCAGCGCACGACCTTGCTAACAGATGGCTCGCTGGCCGCAGTGACGGGCATCGCCGCCTACCAGGAGGCAGTCGAAGAGTTCTTCGAAAGACCACGCTTGGCATTGAAGTTCTTTGACCCGGTGTTCACAGCACCGCTCCAGAACCTGCCGCCCGCAGTGGACTTTGCAGCTTTGACCGATCCAACCCTCGCCGCGAGGGTCTCCTACGATCCCGAGGAGCGCGAATTGCAGGTCGTAGGAACCCTGATTGCGATTGAGAGGGATGCTCTCGACAAACTGTCGGCGGACCCAGCGTACCGCAATGCGGTAAACAGCATTTTCACACAGCCAGTGCTCGGCGCATTTCCGCCCGACAAGATCTGGCTCCAGGACGCGGACTTGCAGTTCCCTCTGCGGGATCTGATCGCTCCCGCCAACGACAACCTGAACCACAACCTCGCAACCGCTCTAAAGAAGGCCCTCACTTACCTTGCCAAGGCGTCCTCTGAGAGCTTAGTCGTCCAGCGCGCGGGCGGGCAGCTCGGACTCACTGACGGGCTCACTCGACGTCTCACCCAATACAACCTTCTGCCCGAACCGTTGCTTACCCACCTCACAAGCACATTCGCCGCATCCGTGGGAGTCGTTGACTACGCAACGCTGAAGCCCACATTCGATGGGTGGTTCTGGGCGAACCGCGTCGCGGCAATCTGGAAGAAATGGAAGCTGACAATCGCGGAGCGCGATCAGATTAACGACCTTACGGCGACAGCGCAGCTCATGGATTTCGCGGCGCTCCGTCTCGACGACACTGGTGCAATAACCTCACTGGATCGCTTTATCAGGACCAGCCGTCTCGTCCGTTTTAAACAGAGCCTCCCCGAGACCGAGATCACGGTTCTAGAAGTGCTCGAGAAGTTAAGTGGCGGCGCATATGGCGCCATTGCTGATTTTGCCGACGATGTTGAGCGTTTGAACGACGCGTGGAGCGACACGGATGTGGCCGCCTTCGTCGCCTCGCTCGATCTCGCCTACCCGAACGATTACCTGCTGGTCGAAAACTGGGAGCGTCTGCGACGGGGGTTCTACTTTGTCGACAGTCTCAATGCCGGGGCGACCTCTGTCATCGCTTTCGCGGCCGCTGCGATGACAGCCGTGCACGCGAAGACGTTGAAAGAGTTGCTGCGGTCCGGGCTCGGACTCGATACGTGGCTCCCATTGAGCACCGAGATTCAGGACGCGTTGCGCGAACGCAAGCGAGATGCGCTCGCGGCGTACCTGCTCACCCAGCCCAAGCCGGCCGATGCGCCCACTGGAAAGTGGGACAACACCAACGATCTCTACGCGTACTACCTACTCGATGTGGAGATGTCTGCTTGCCAGCTCACAAGCAGGCTTGTGCAAGGCTCCGGTTCAGTTCAGTTGTTCGTGCAACGATGCCTCATGGGCTTGGAGCCGGACGCAAAGGTGCAAGCTGACGGGGCCGACGGCGACAGCGCCTGGCACTGGTGGAAATGGATGCGGAAGTACCGCGTGTGGCAGGCAAACCGCGAAGTGTTCCTGTGGCCAGAGAACTGGATCGAACCGGAGCTTAAGAGAGACCGCTCGCCCTTTCTCAAGGAAATGGAAACTGAGCTCCTACAAAACGACATCAACCAATACACCGTCGAAACAGCCTTCAGGAACTATCTCGAGAAGCTGAATGATGTCGCGCAGGTCGAGCTTGCCGGCTTCTATCAGGAAGACGATGGCGACGATACCGTTATCCACGTGTTCGGGCGCACCCGAGGAACCGAACCGCATACCTACTATTACCGCCGCTACGACTACCGCCAGTGGACGCCGTGGGAGAAAGTCGACCTCGACATCAAGGATGACTACCTCATTCCAGCCGTCGTCGCCAATCGCCTGTTTCTCTTTTGGCCCGTTTTCATGGAAGTTCCTGATGACGCAGGCAACAACACAGTCCCAACTCCGAATGTAGATCAAGCCGGCGTGCCCGTGCAGAAGGCAAGCAAGAAACTCAAGCTCCAAATCGCGGTGAGCGACTACAGGCAGGGCAAGTGGACGCCCAAGCGCGTCTCGAAGCAGTACGACGAGAGCAGTGCTTACAACGTCGAAATCGTCCGGAAGCACTACGCGTTTTTCCCAATCGATCAATCCACCATTGACGGGCGCTTTGGGATCGCGTACCGCGGTAGCAGCACCGACCGCAACGGCGCAGAACAGGCGTTTATGTCAGGCTCGTTCGCAATCTCAGGCTGCTACGGTGTGCCTGAAATCGGTGGCCTCACCGGCTGGTTCACGCAGGTCGTGCGACCAGCAACGGATTCCACCGGTGGCTACACCACCTTCCTCAAATGGAAGGAACTCGACTACCGCAGCGACTCTCCAGAGGACGATTTTACCCTCGAAAGCTCGTTCGTGGCGTCCAACGCCCTCGCATTGACGCCGCTGCTCACCCGGACACCCGGGATATTCGAGATGACGCCGTCGTGGCAGTTGTCATACCTCGACCGGTTCTGGCTGGGCATTCCGGCGATCCTCCTCTACAGGCTCACCCGCCTACGGGAGTTGTTACCGTCCGGGACGTGGCTCCCATTCTTTTACAACGACCAGAAGCGAACGTTCTTTGTTCTTCCCGAGCTCCAAAGCGAGTGCGAGGACAGGATCGCTGCGATTCCGAATACCGACGGGGGTGGGCATCGCTACTACCCGGAGATCAAGCGCGAGTTCCGCGCCGCGAGGGACTCCTTCGAAGGTCAGATCAGAGGGTGGGTCGCCAGTCTCGACCTCCTCGCTCTGAGCCCCGCACAGCGCCAGCAACTCGAGGCGACTCTTCAGCGGCAGGTTCCAATCGAGGAACAGGTGCCACCGTTCACAGATTCGCAGCTTCGAGAACACATCGTTCGCTTCTTCATGCGATTCGCCGACTACTACCTGGGAATGCAATCGCTGCGACTGTTTCAGTTCCGCCGATTCGAGTTCAGGACCTTCTACCACCCGTTCGTCTGCGACTTCTCAAAGCTCGTCGAAAACCCTTTGCAGGGGATCAACGGGCTAATGAAGCGGGAGACGCAGTTGCAAGACAGCGGCTTCAGCTTCCTCAGCAGCTACGGGCCCAGGTCCTGGGTCGCCGACCCTTGGACCCAACAGTTCTACCCAAGGGAAATCGTCGACTTCGCCCCGGACGGGGCGTACTCCTCCTACAACTGGGAGCTGTTCTTCCACGCTCCTCTGTTCATTGCGAACGCGTTGAGCAAGAATCAGCGCTTCGAAGAGGCGCGGGATTGGTATCACTTCATATTCAATCCAATCGGCGTCGAGAGCGCCGCACCGGGTGGCTCAGCGATGAGCAAGTACTGGATCACCAAGCCGTTCTTCGAAACGACTGACCCGCAGTACATCCAGCAACGGATCGAAAACATCCTGCTGATGCTCGCAGGAGACACCAGTGTGCCTGGCTACTCACCGCAGGCGAAGCAGGCGCTCGAAGACCAAGTGCGCGACTGGCGCACCTACCCGTTCGAGCCGCACCGCATCGCCAACTATCGCACCGTCGCATACCAGAAGACGATCGTCATGAAGTATCTGGACAACCTGATCACATGGGGCGACTACCTCTTCGGCCAGGACAGCATGGAAAGCATCAACGAGGCAACGCAGCTCTACATCCTGGCCGCGGAGTTGCTCGGGCGGCGCCCGAAGAAGATGCCACCCCAGGCTAAGCCGCCACTCGAGAGCTTCAACGAGTTGGAGACCCAACTCGACGCATTCTCAAACGCCCTCATCGAAGTCGAGAACCTTGTTCCGCCTCAGTCCGGTACAGGGCAGAGCGGTTCAGGTACAGCGCCCCTACCCACGCTCTACTTCTGCATACCGCACAACGACAAGATGCTCAGCTACTGGGACACCGTCGCCGACCGGCTGTACAAAATTCGCCACTGCATGAACATCGAGGGCGTCGTCCGGCAGCTGGCCTTGTTCGAGCCGCCAATCGATCCCGGTGCGCTCGTTAAAGCGGTCGCCGCCGGAGTCGATATCGGGACTGCGCTCGCCGATCTCAACGCGCCCCTTCCCCTCCAGAGGTTCACGGTGCTGCTACAGAAGGCGAACGACATATGCAACGACGTCAAATCGCTCGGTTCCGTCCTGTTGTCAGCTCTTGAGAAGAAGGACGCAGAGGCGCTGAGTCTGCTCCGTCAGAGCCAGGAGATCAGTGTTCTCGATGCAGTCACAGACGTCCGCCAGAAGCAAATCGACGAAGCAAACGAGAATCTCGAGAGCGCCAAACGGAGTAAGGAACTCGCCGAGATCAAAGAGAAATACTACGAGAGCCGGGACTTCATGAACCCCGGAGAAATCGTCGCTCTCAGCCTCTCCAGCGCCTCAACGGCGATCGACGCTGGCATCGCTCTCGCCTACGTCCTGTCCGGCGGCTTGAAGGCTGTACCTCAATTCCTCGTCGGGGCGTCCGGCTTCGGCGGCTCACCGCACGCTACGGCTGAAACAGGAGGCTTAGCCTTTGGCAGCATCGCTGAGGATGCCGCGCTAACCCTAACGAGCATCTCGCACGCGCTCGAAAAGGGAGCTTCCATCGCCACCACGGTCGCTTCCTACCAGCGCAGAAAGGACGACTGGGACCTCCAGAAGGACATGGCGTCCAAAGAGATAGAACAGGTCGACAAATCGATCGCCGCAGCCGAACTCCGCGTCTCGATCGCTGAGAAGGAACTGGATAACCACCTCGCGCAGATCGACAACGCCAAGGCGATCGACGCCTTCATGCATTCGAAGTACACGAACGACGAGCTCTACCAATGGCAGGTGGGTCAAATTTCAGGCGTGTACTTCCAGAGTTACAAGCTGGCTTGCGATCTCGCCAAACGCGCAGAGCGGTGTTATCGATTCGAGCTGGGTCTGCAAGAAAGCAGCATCATCAGTTTCGGCTACTGGGATAGCCTGAAGAAGGGTCTACTTTCCGGCGAGAAGCTTCAGTACGACCTTCGCCGCCTGGAGGCGAGCTACCTTGAACAGAACCGGCGTGAGTTCGAGCTGACCAAACATGTGTCGCTCGCGCTGCTCGACCCTCTTGCCCTCGTGAAGCTACGGGAAACCGGGCGGTGCTTCTTCCAGTTGCCGGAGGAGCTCTTCGACCTCGACTACCCCGGTCATTACTTTCGCCGTATCAAGTCGGTGAGCCTGACGCTGCCCTGCGTTACAGGACCTTATACGACGATCCCGTGCACCCTCCGCCTACTGAAGAGCAGCGTTCGCATCAACACAAGCAGCGGCGACAATGGCTACCCTCGCAACACCGACGACAACGGCCTGCCAACGGACGATCTCCGCTTCGTTGAGACCAACATCCCCGTCAAAGCCATCGCAGCAAGCAGCGGCCAAAACGATAGCGGCGTCTTTGAACTAAGCTTCCGAGACGAGCGCTACCTGCCCTTCGAGGGAGCCGGAGCCGTGAGCGAGTGGGCGTTGGAACTCTTCAATGACCTGCCCTCCAACAACCCAGACCCCGTAAATCCAGACTTCGGCCAGCCCCTGCGTCAGTTCGACTACGGCTCCGTTTCCGATGCCGTGCTACACCTCAAGTACACCGCGAGAGAAGATGCCGGCGCGCTCAAGAATGGCGCGATTACCCATCTTCGGGAGCACCTCAGCCAGGCTGATGGAACACCTTCGGCGCTGATGCTGAACCTTCGGCGGGACTTTCCGGCCGAGTGGAGCCGCTTCCTGAATCCCACGATTCCCGCCAACGGCAACGTCTTTGCGCTTAAGATGTCGCCTGATCTCTTCTCATTGAGAGATGCGGACAAGACACTCAAGATCAACACGATCTCAGTACTCGCACGCTGCACCGACCCTGGCAACTACCGCGTCACGCTGACCCCGCCACTGCCCGCACCGCCCCCGGTTGGAGCAAACACGCTGACCCTGACCAAGAGCAATTTGTACGGCGGACTACACTTCAGCGAGAAGGATGTTACAGGTGATGCGGTCGAGATGATTCCGACCCTACCGCCGGAAATGTGGCAGTTCAAGGTGACTCGTCCGGGCGGCGGAAGCCTCGCAAAGGATCCGCTTACAGGTCTCTCGGAAGTCGAAGATGCGATCGTGATACTCGGGTACCAGTGGGCGTAAGAGCACCCACGCAACTTAGAAACCACGGATGTTTGGCTTGACATTAAGCAAACAGAAGCAAGATGAGAAGCAAAGGCCGATTCAGCAGCGACCAGGCAAAAATGCGGCCTAATACGCTGTCGGCAACGGTTTCCTGGTCAAGGAAGCGGCCGGAGTAAAGCTCCCGCGCGACGTTCCAGAATCGCAAATATTCTTGAATCTCCGGAGCCTGGACGAGAAGGAGGTCTACTGAAACGTGTCCCGGTGGCGCCGCGTCGTTTCGCGGTCAGTACTCGGGCAGACTGAGCGCTATGAAAGCGCCTAAAGCGTACGATCAGCCTATCGAAAAGAGGTTCCGTGGCTTGCGGCTCCTCCTGGTTGGCCTAGGATCGCGGATAGGAACACTGTCGGAACCAGGCCGCAGGATCGCTTCCGGTTATCTTGTCGTCGTCCTCTTTTTCCTAGGTTTGTTCGCTCTTGTTTCGCTTAGAACGAGACGAGCCTCGAGTCTCTTCGATGACGCAACTGTCGTGTTGGTTCTTTCAATCGTTGTCGTGTTGCCCCTGGCAATTGAGTTCCTGAGGCCGATCGTGTCAACCGTTAAGTTCGGCGCCCTGGAACTGACCTTCCGAGAAGTCGAGGCCCGCGGCCGCGCAATCACCCAGAACCTTGATCAGCTAGGCAAAGACTCGGGCTCGCAGATCGTGTCTATGGCCGAGAGCTACTACAAAGAAACCCTTGCCAAGGTCAGTGAGATCAACAAGTCGAGGGCGGAAATCGCAATGGTGCATCTTGGATCCTCCACCAGTAGGACATGGAAGTACCCCAATCTGTATTTCCTAGCTCTTCTACTCGAACTGCGGAGCGGGGCGCGAGAACTGCTGTTTGTTCATTTGGGAAACGACGGCGTCGAACGGTATCTCACGATGTGCGCTCCAGGCGCCCTCCGCGAGCAGCTCGGCAAGCTGGTTCCGCAACTTGAATCGGCAGCAGAGAAATGGAATGACGCCCAGGCGCTCATAGAGGCGCCGCAAATATCGTTTTCGAGAGCACTTCAGGAAGCCCTTGCAGCGAAGCCCAAGCCGACTGATGCAGCCGCTGCCCTACCTGGATCAAAGTTGTTGGACGAGTGGGTAAACCCGGACGATCTCATAAACCTAATGGGCCTGAATCTAAATCTCTGTCGCATTGAGTTGAGGGACCGCTTGTCTCGCGAAGACTTGAGAGCGATCCTTTCCTGCTCGCACCCTCATATCGCCGTGGCCCAGGACGGCCAATTGCGCTTTGTCCTCGACCAACGAAAAGTCGCCCTGACCGTAGCTCGTAACGCCACGTAACCCGTTTGCGAATGTCCGCGCGGTCGGTCGCTCGCGCCGTAACGCGATCACGGCGTGGCCGGGTCACCCATTTCCGATGTGTGCAAAGTTGCGAAAGATCGTAAATCCGCAAACATGGCACCGCCGCCTTCAGGTTCACGACTTTAATCAAAGATCCCATCCCTACAGGAGTACAACCGCGAGGCGATGGTGCTCTTCAATGCTTGGACGAAGGTCTGGCTCGACGGGAGCCAGCAGGCCATTGAGGCGTCCAACCGTTTTGTCGACGCCGCGATCCCCGCGACTGAAGCGGCCAGCGCACCCGAGCAGCAGACGGAGTATGCGGAAGCGTTGAAGGCTTTGGGGCGGCTTCGGATCGATTTCGCGAAGTAGCCCGCAAGAGCTCGGCGGCCTGGAAATCGACCTGCTCGTTGGCTTGCCGAAAAACGACGCGGAACGGGAAGGCGCCGCAAGATCCTGAGCATAGTCAGGAACCGTGGCCTCTGATAGGATTACGCGACCCTTCGCTTTTAGGAATTCTCGCGGTGCTTGCGGGCATCGTGCATTGCGAAGCTGTAGTCGGACCACTGATGCGCGCGTTGAAGGCAAATATCGGGGGATAAGCCGAGGTCCAGCATCAGGCATACGTCGAAAACGATGCGTCCGAGTCGGGCCATCTCTTTCAGTTCGTCCGGCTGATATTTCCGGCGTTGCTTCCCGCGGTGGGTGTACCTGTTCCGCATCTTCTTAACGTCGTCGGCCCATTCTGGGCGTAGCGCGAGCAGGTCACCTATCACTGGTTCGACCTTCCTATGAAGATCACCTAGTCGTTCCGCTAGGGTCGGCTCGTTCGCGAACTCCAGTAATTCTGCGAGCCACTTCATTAGGTCGCGATCCTCGTCGTTCTTAAAGTGCGCGAGCACCGCCTCCTGTCGCTGCTCGAATGTCGCGCGCGGCCAAAGTTCCTTTTGAAGGGTGGCGCGGTGGTACGCCTCCAGAGACTGTGCAACGAGGAGAACCGCAGTATCGACATACTCCGGTTCACTAAACAAGAGACTCACCATGAGGTCCACGGCGTCCCTGCTCCGATTCAGGAGGCCAAGCCAGCGCTCTAGGCCGTCTGCAAAGGTCGGGGCGAGATCAGATGCAAAGAAGCGGATGTTGCCAATCGGCGGCTCCTTGTCAGTCTTGCTCGCTTTTCGCCACCTCCGCCTCCACTCCAGTGGTTCCTGATCGGGTTGAACACGGAGGTAGGCCGCAGCCACTGTAACCGGCTGCTGGACGGCCCAAGCCACCAGCTCCTGTAAGGGCACAACATGGTGCTCCACGATTTCTCGCGTCGTTTGGGGGGTGCGATATTCCCAACGAACGCCTGCTCCGTAGCCAACCGTAATGCCACGGCCAAGGGCGTATTCGATTCGGGGCGAAGAGTTGATTCGAACATCGGTCCCGTCGGTCAGTCGACCTTCGAGCGGCGCTTGGACTGTGTAGCTGACCTCAACCCCTTTCTCCCCCGCTTTTGCATTTGGAGTCCGGCTGATGTCGAGCCCGCTCGCGGGGATCCAGTCCGCAAGGTGGTCCATGACGACGGACGTTTCCGCAAAGCTCGTTTCAGCAGGGCTCAGGTGCCTTCCCACCAATGCGTCATTGACCACGTACCAGTCACCGATCGGCCAGTCCCGAATTGAATAGGCCCCAAGCAGGGTGAGCTCAGAACCTCCCCTGTCGCGACCGTGAATGACTGGGAAATCCTGCTCGCCCTCGCCGCCCGTGGACAGCAACGCTCCATCGAGTGTGAGCGTCAAAATCGAGCCGTTGAGATCCAGACGGCCAGTTACGCGTCGGTCGCGGCTTGAGGGCAGCCACCACTCTCCCGAGTATTCGGTCTTCTGACTCATGGCTGTCAACGCCAGTCTGAAACTCCCCAGTTCTCGACGGTCTGAAATTCCCCATCTCAGGACCGATTTCGCCTGAGCGCCGGTCTCAAATTCTCCACCTGAGGCGCTAGCGTGGCCAGCACGCTGGCGGGCATGGTGAAGATGCCTGCACGCTTCTTGTCTATGAGCCGATAGCT
>Ga0137390_10003520_pt1 | contig 12794 bp, 14 predicted proteins | sample 15con2h24AmetaG_FD_104937 | JGI IMG/M metagenome (GOLD analysis project Ga0137390, IMG submission 104937) | Vadose zone soil microbial communities from Angelo Coast Range Reserve, California, USA - 15con2h2.4A metaG | ecosystem: Environmental > Terrestrial > Soil > Vadose zone > Saprolite... | reverse complement strand
GCATTGTTACGGTAAATCTCAGCTGGTCAGTCGCGGGTGGGAAGATTTGCGACGACATTGTCGCAGGAGCCGTGGACCGGGCAGGTGCTGCCGCGCAGCACACTCAGCTTGGTTCGCCGTCAGCCCGGTGATCCTTAACGGTGTAGTAGTAACCGCTGTGATAATACGGATGATAATCAGGGCTGTGCAGCTTTATCCGGTTGAGCACGATCCCAAGCAGTCTGCCGCGCGCGTATTCGACTCGCGCGCATGCAATCCGCACTTGTTGGCGTGGCGTGGCCGATGCATTGGCGACAATCACTATACCGTCAACCAGCTTAGCCAGCAGCAACGAGTCGCTAACCGGCAGCACCGGAGACGAGTCGATGACTATGTATTCGTAATCCTGCTCGAGGTGGCGCAAAGTTTCAGCGATTTTGAGAGAACCGAGCAATTCGGTTGGATTAGGCGGAACCGCGCCGGAGCTGACAAAATCAAGATGCTCAATCTCGGTCGGACGCAACACCTCGTGCAGTTCGCGCGAGCCGGTTAACACCTCCGTCAGCCCAAGATGATTCTCAACTGACAGCACGCGATGGCAGCGGGCTCGCCGAAGGTCGGCGTCGACCAGCACGGTCTTGCCACCCAGTTGTGCCAGCATGACGGCGGTATTGACCGAGGTAACGGTCTTGCCCTCGCGGCTGATCGCACTGGTAATTAGGGTGGTTCGCGGCGGATGCTCAGCGCGGGACAGCAGCAGCGCGGTACGGAAGTTTCGATAACACTCGCCGATAGTTGAGTAGGAACCATGGGCCGTTACCAACTCGCGGCCCGCAGTCACCGCTGGTGGGCGGCCGGTTATCAACTCGGGCATGCCGTAGCGTGGCGAACGTCCTTCCACGGCCGAAAACTCTGGCACAATCCCGAGGACCGGTACGCGTAGATAGGCCTCCGCCTCCTCGGGATTTTTCAGCGTGTTGTCGAGGAAGTCGAGTGCGAACGCCAGCGCAAGACCACCACTCACGCCGAGAATCAGCGCAAGCATAAGTTCTCTGGTTTTTTTGGGAGTAGCCGGTCCGCTGGGCATCTCGGCTGGCACAATTACCGAAACGTTGGTGAGCCGGTCACCGCTGGTCACCGCCACGTCCTTCATCCGTGTGAGCACGGCATCGTAAAGTTCCCGATTGGTATCAACCTCGCGCTGCAAAATGGCGTATTGCGCGGCGGCATCGTTCAGATTCAGCGTTTCCGCCCGTTGGCGGTTGATCTCCGATTGGAGTTCGTTCTCCTTTTCGACTGCGGCGGCATACGATGAGCGAATCTCGGCGACTACCTTGCCGGTCGCGGTGTTGAGCCGCAACTCCACCTCGCCGATTTGTGCCCGAAGTCTCGCCACCGGTGGGTAGTCGGGTTTGAACTGGCTCGACAGCACAGCCTCCTGCGCATAGAGGTCGTTCAGTTCCTTGCGCAACGTCTGAATCTCAAGGTTTTGAGCGACCGGCGGCAAGGAACTGTAATCATGCTTGCGGATGATCGTCACCTGGGCTTCCAGGCCAATACGGTCGACCTGAGCGTTAGTCAGGTTCTTACTCAAATCCGATAGACGGTCGAGCACCACCGCATTTTTGCCGTCGAGCGAGATAAGGCCGGGGATAATTCCTTTGCGCCGCCGATAGTCGTTTAGAGCCGCCTCCGATTTCTGCAGTTGCTCCCTGATATCGAGCAGCTTGGTCTGCAGGAAGCGCCGCGCTTCTTCGTTTTGATTGAAGCGAATAATGTTCTGCTGCCGTTCGTAGCCCTCGACCTGCGCGTTGGCCAACTCCGCCGAGAGGCGCGGGTCGTGGGTTGCGAAGCGTATCTTCAGCAGGTCGGTCTCCGGGATCAGGGTTACCTTCAGCATCTCCAAATAACGGTGGACCAGCGCGCGCGGCACGCCGCCATCATCCGCCGCGGGAAAAATCGAACGCGCTTGTGGTGCGCGAGCACGGATGCCTGGCGGAATGCCTGCTACTATCGCCGACCACAGTCGCCCGAGCCCGGTGTTCGACGTATCATCGTCGTTGAAGGCGGGCCGATGCAGCAGACCAAGCCGCCGGATAACGTCAACCGCGATAGTCGGACTTTCCAGGATCTCAATTTGGGTCTTGTAGTATTGTCCAGCGGTGTACGCAGCGGTCTCAATTTCGACCAGGTTCGCGAGAGTAGAAGAGCCTTCGCCGGTAGCAGGTGCGAGCATAATAGTGGTTTCGGCGGTGTAAGTGGGCGGGGTGCTGATCACGTGAACCGCGCCTATTATCATCACCGCGGCCGCAAAGGTGATGACAATGCGTTGGCGTTTGCGGACGAGCCGGTAGTAACGGGCGAGGTCGACCAGGGGCTCGGCCGGATCAATGAAAACCGGACGCGCTTCGGTTTCGATATCAGACACGACGAAGGGAACTTCGGCGCGCCGCGTGAAAAGGCGCTGGGGGTCCATCAGTAGGGGATTATCGGGCCTCCAATGCCCATCTTGGTGAGAATCGAATAAAAAATGTACGGACCGATTCGCAACCCCGAATAGGGCACGTCGACCACGTCATTAGCCTTCACCGGCAAGTCAACCGCCTGACCGCTGGTGATTTGGTCCATGTTTATCGGAATCGTGATCTTGCCACCATGCTGGCCGGTACGGATGAGCGCAATGCTATTAGTCTTTGCCGCATACATCGGACCGCCCGCAGCGCCTATCGCACCCAGCACGGTCAATCCCGAGCCAACCTGGAACCGCCCGGGTTGATGGACCCAGCCGACCACCATCACGTCGCCGCCACCCGGCACGATCAGCACGTCGCCGGGCCGCATCGGCATATTGACGTACTTGCCGGCTCCCACGAGGGTTGCACCCTTGAGTTTGAGGGTGATGGCATCTTCGCTGCCAGCCAACTCCAAAGCTTCGCCGGAATCCGGCGCTGGCGGCTGATCGACCTCATTGCGATGGGTGTCGGGTCCATGTGGGCCAGCTCTACCACGGGCTCCGCGCGCGACTCCGGCAGCGAACTGAGCATCATCCTGGCCAGGTAACGAGGGTGCACCCAGTCCGATTCTTGGTAAAGGTGCTGCCGATGATGCCCACTCTGATGGGGTCGTCCTGTCCGCAACGGCATGATGCTGCGCGAGCTCCGCGGCGTCGTTGGACGAATACCAATCAGAGCCGGCTTCCCCGACAGCGTCCGTGTTGGCAGCGGTTTGCTCCGCGGAATTCGCCGAAGCAGCCTGGGCGTCGGCAACGCTGCGCGCAAGTTGGCCACCTGACGGGGAATTCGCTATCGATTCAATTTGGGGTGAATTTGACACGGTGCCCGGCCGGGATGGAATTAAAATCATTTCGTCCGCTGCAGCGCCGCTGAGACCACCGGCCTGGGTTATGACATCGAGTAGACTTTCCGAAGGGCCAGTCAGCAGGACGAGCCCCGGGCGGTTAACCGCGCCAACAACGGCCACTGCACGATTGTGGTACTCATCGACGAACACCGTCGCCTCCGGCCGGTACATATACTTTTGCAGCTTGCCATCGATTTCCGCGGCGAGGCCATCTTCACTCAGCCCGCCCGCCGCAATCACTCCGAGCAATGGCAACTCGATGGTTCCTCGCGTCGACACGCGAGCACGGCGTTGCGCAAGCTGCTCAATGTCGGGGACAGAGACGGTCAGCACGTCGCCCGGCCCGATCGGATAATCTTCATTCCGCGAGTTATTAGCTTGACGCTCGGTCCAGAGGCTTTCGAGCTTCGCCAACTCAACCGGGCTTTCGGGCTCGTTGGCAGTGGTCGAGGGAGGAATTACCGCTGAGGTGCTTACGCCGGTGTCGATCCGCATCGTGTCTGTCGGGGCGCAGCCAAAAATCGAGACCGAGCAGATTATCGCAAGCCAAGGCCTGGCCGACGCGCGAAACTGGCTGATTAGCAGGGTGCGGTAAAAACTATTTGACTTATGAAACGTCCTTCCGCACCCTGCGATAGAACTGGCTTCCTTCGTTTTTGATACGCACCTCGCGGACTCGTTAGCTCGCTCCGCCTTCGGCTCCACTAGTGTTTTGATACGCACCTCGCGGACTCGTTAGCTCGCTCCGCCTTTCAGCTCCGCTAGTGTTTGGTTCTCCCCTGCTGGGGGAGATTACAAAGAGGGAAAGCAGGGTGCGGACGGCCTTTTTCCGCATCCTGCTAGGCGCCGCATCGCGAAGCGTCCGCGAATTGATAACAGAAAGGGGAATTGATGGAGGGTTCCTGCTTCTGCAGGGAGGTCACTCAGAATCCGGGCAAGCGTCCGCCATTGCTGGCACGCGCGGCTCTGTTCACAAGCGGACAGAAGCTGAAGGTCGCGCAGGCCGATTTATGGATCTTCATTCCGGGTCTGCGGGCAGTCGACCCCCCGATCATCACTAGAGCGTGCATGATGTCTATCATCCGGTCATTTTTATTGTCAATGGACGGCTTCAATTAGCAGAGTCGCCATAAATTATGGCTTTACTACCACCAAAACCGGGACTTGGCCCCTTATCAGCAGTTTAGAACATTTTTGGCGATGAAAGCATCTTTACGCCACTCGACGCATCAGCTCCAGGATATCATAACCCGTAATCGACTTGCTCTTCTCGGCCCATTCGCGCAGTTCGGCTTGTGGCACGATTCCGGCCTGCGCGCCCTTGGCCAAGTCCATCAAAGCGATCTTGATCGTCGCCTCATCGATCATCTCGCCGGTTTTAGGATCGGCCATCGAGCCGCCGCCGCGTCCATGATAGAGCCGAATAACCCTGCGAGCTTCTTCCACCTGATCGGAGCTGGGTGTGTAGCATTCATTACAGATGAGCGCCTGCTGCGGATGAATGACCCAGGTTCCATCCATTCCGAGGTTCGCCGCCCCCTGATTCTTTTCCCGCAGTCCACGCTGGAGTTCGCTCACCCGCTCAGGGGAATCTTCCTTGCGCCACAATCGTAGGAAGACGTTGTCGATCGCATGTAGCCCGGCCGCTTTCGCCGCGACTACCATCGCCTGCTTGGCGTAATGGAAATTCTGGTTTTGATTTTCGACGATCTCACGCACCCCGAGGTTCGCGGCAAAATCCGCGATGCCGAAAATCAATCCGCACATCCGGTCCGACGCGGTCGCAATGTCATAGGCCTTGACCGAGGCCTGCGGCGTTTCGATCAGCGATTCGATCTGGAGTTTGTAACGCCATCCTGCACGCCGTTCGAGGTCGTCGAGCAGTTTTGCAGTCGCCTGGATTTCTTCGGGGCCGCGGGTCTTCGGCAGAATAAGTCCGTGGAAGCGGTTCGGAGCACCCAGGACCACCGCCTCCAGGTCACCCTGGAAGAATTTGGAGTGGATATTGTTGGGGCGAATCGTCACCACTTTCTTGCCGAAATCCAACGTGCTGAGCGCTTCGACCATCACCCGTCGGCTTTTCTCACCCTTGAACTCGTAGGGACACGCATCCTCGAAGTCTGCCATCACGTGATCGACCGGGCATTTTTCAGCGTCGGCGGCATTCTGATGCAGCTTCATGGAATGGGCAGGATAGGTCATTTCAGTGCGCGGGATTACAAAACGTGCGCCCTGGTCAAGAATGAACATGGCTGAGTCTCCTGAAGAGTGCTGATCCCGATCAGCAGACCTTTGGTTGGTTTTCCGCAGCGGCGATTAGCACCATTCTAAACGATGGCTCAACTCAGAGCTACCGATATCGAGCGGCACGGCAATTGCTGCACGGCTCAATCACCCAACGCGGCAACCCAAAGCCTCCGACTCGTTTTGCCGCAGGGCCTGCCCGCCGCCGGAGGAGGTGCAGCGGCAAATGACACGCCCCTGCTGAAAAGTGACTGATAAGCCGCTAGCGCAGGCCAATGAATTGGTTGGTCGCCGGATTCACAACAAAACGCGCAACGATAAAGCGCGCTGGATAGTTCAAAACTCTTCGAGCCGGGTCGCGCATTATCAGCACTCAATAACAAGTCCCAAAGTTAAGATATTGTCAAAAGGTAACAAACCGGATACCTATTCCCGAGTTAACCACCCGACCATGACCTGTTCGCACATCTAGCCGGGAGAAAAGGGACGAATGAAAGCCATCGTTTTCGAGCGAAATGGAGGTTGCGAAGTACTGCACTACAAAGATACGCCGATTCCCAGACCCGGCCCGAACGAGGTTCTCATCCAAGTAAAGGCTTCGGCCTGTAACTTTAACGACATCTGGGCGCGTCGCGGCTTGCCCGGAATGGCAATCATTCTACCGCACATCTCCGGCTCTGATGCCGCCGGTATCGTGGTCGAAACCGGCAGCGAAGTTCACCACGTGAAACTCGGCGAAGAGGTCGTGGTGCATTGCGGAATTTCCTGCCGCGAATGCGATTATTGCACGCGTGGCGAGGAATTCTTCTGCCGCGATTTCAAGATCTGGGGATTTCAGACCGGGCCGTTGGATGGTGCTCATGGCGAATATTGCAAAGTCCCGGCGGCTAACGTTTTGCGCAAACCGTGCAACCTCGGCTTCGAGGAAGCCGCGACCATTCCGTTGGTGCTCGTTACTGCATGGCGGATGCTGGTCAGCCGGGCGCAGATGCGGGCCGGCGATTTCATACTCATCTGGGGAGCTGCAGGCGGGCTAGGTGTGATGGCGATCCAAGTCGCGAAGCTGTACAACGCCTGCGTAATCGCGGTTGCCTCCAGTGACGACAAACTAGAGCTATGCCATCAACTCGGCGCCGATTTTGTGCTGAATCGAAAGAAGCACGATATTTTTAACGAAGTGCGCAAAATCACCGGCGGCAGACGTGCCGATATCGTGTTTGAACATACCGGCGCCGACACTTGGCCGATCTCGATGCAATGCCTCAAATGGGGCGGAACAATTGTCACTTGCGGCGCCACGTCCGGTTTTGATGCGCAGATGGATATACGGCTGTTATGGAATAAGCAGCAGAACTACCTGGGGTCGCACCTCGGCAATAAAGGCGAGTTGGTCGATGCGATGCGCTTCGTTGAAACTGGTCAAATCAGGCCCGTAGTGGGCAAGGTGGTGCCGCTAAAAGAGCTCGGCTGGGCGCAGCATCTAATGGAAAGCAGCGAAGTTGCCGGCAAGATCGCAATTGTGCCGTAGGTCGCGTGACGCGGATGCGTGCGCCCAGAGCCGCCCTTACCAAGGTGCGGAAAGAACTATTTGCTCATGAAAGTCTTTCCGCACCCTACGATGAAACTGGCTTCCTTCCTTTGTTGATTCGCACCTCGCGGACTCGTTAGCTCGCTCCGCCTTTCGGCTCCGCTAGTGTTTAGTTCTCCCCCTCTGGGGGAGAATTACGGAGAGGGAAAGCCGGCCTTTTCCGCCGGCTGCTGGTGGCCAAAGACGCCGGCAATTTTGAATGGTTGCGAGTAAGTTTCCAGTCTTCTCTCTCCTTCTCCTTGTGGATTCCCGCCTCACCACGACGGCCTGACCAGTGGCAGAATTCGCGAATTCGTGATACTCGGGTAACATATCCGACAAATCTGGAGAGCTGCGTCCGCTGATGGCTTCCCACGATAAAGTCAAGGTCGCCGTGTTGGGTGCGTCCGGCTATTCCGGCATCGAGACCGTCCGCCTGCTTGCTGGCCATCCCTTCGTCGAGCTCGGCGTGCTCACCTCAGAGCATTATGCCGGACGCGAAGTCGCCGAGGTTTATCGGCATTTGGCCGGTATCGACCTGCCCCCGTTCGAGGAATTGCGCGCCGATCTGCTTAACGGACGAGCTGAGATCGTCATTTCATGCTTACCTGAGCGCGTCGGAGCAGGAATTATCGCGGAATTAGTTAGCTGTGGAATCAAGGTGATCGACGTCTCGGCCGATTTCCGTCTCAAGGACGCCGTCGCCTATCGTCAGACATACGCGATCGACCATCCGGCACCGGCCCTGCTTAAAGATGCGGTTTACGGCCTCAGCGAGTTTCATCGCCGCGAACTGCGCGAAGCGCGTTTAGTGGCGAATCCAGGATGCTATCCGACCGGGGCGCTGTTAGGCATCCTGCCGCTAATTCGGCGCGACCTGATCGATCCTTCTTCGATCATAATCGATGCCAAGTCCGGGACCACCGGCGCCCGCCGGCAGGCGGCGGTCGAGCAACTGTTTGCCGAGGTCAACGAAAATTTCCGCGCTTATAAGGTAGGCAGTCATCGTCATACGCCGGAGATGGAACAAGAAGTTGGCTTCGCGCTGGGACGTGAAGTCGCGATCATGTTCGTACCTCATCTGCTGCCGGTCACGCGCGGTATCCTTACCTCGATCTTCATGCGGCCGCGCAACGGTACGACCGAACAGGATGTCCGCGCCACTTTCGAAGCGAGCTTCGCCAAGTCACGCTTCGTGCGCATTCTGAAACCCGGCGAACTGCCCGAACTGAAAAATGTCAGAGCGACGAACTTCTGCGAGATCGCGTTCGTGCTCGAACGGCGCTCACAAACCCTCTGCGTGCTGACTGCGATCGACAATTTGGGTAAGGGCGCGGCCGGGCAAGCGGTCCAGAATCTCAACCTCATGCTCGGCTACGACGAGGCCGCCGGACTGCTCTCTCCCGCCCCGGTCCCATGAGATCAAGAATCAGGAGAGGCGCATGAGACTCTGATGGAAGCCTCTCTTCAGGCCGGTCTTACTTCTTTCCGTTATAGCGCCGCTTTTCTCTGACGCCGCCACGGTTCATTTTGGGCGCGATGTGCGGCATGGCGCTGCTCGCGCGGCGCTTCGCGGTCGGCTTCCAGTTTCATGTCAATGAAAGGAATTGGCGCGCTACGACGACCGGGCCGCGCGGCCGGCTTTCGTTTCTATAGCAAAACTGCTATAAACGTCGAGTGGCGGAGTGGGCGGTCGAGGTTCTGAATGATCTAGTGGAGGCCGAGGTGCTTTCCTTGCCGAAGGACATGCAGGCTCGCTTTCTCAGAATTTCGGAGCTGCTGGAGAGTTTCGCGCCTCAGCGTGTTGGGCTGCCGCACGTGAGACCGCTGGGCGAAAAACTATGGGAGATGCGCTTGAGCGGAAAGGAGGGAATCGGGCGCGCAATTTACACAGCTGCAGCCGGACGGCGATTGATCGTACTGCATGCATTTGTGAAGAAAACGCGAAAGACCCCGCGCAGCGTAATGAACTTGGCGCTTAAGCGCTTGAAGGAGTTAGGTTCGTGACCAAGCATCTGCCGACTATCAAGAAAAAAATGCTCACTGATCGGGAGGTGCGCGCCGCATACGACGCCTTGGCGGATGAATTCGATCTTGCGCACGAATTGATCGCGGCGCGTGTACGCGCCGGACTGACCCAGGCCGAAGTGGCCGAGCGCGTGGGAACTACGCAATCAGTGGTCGCACGGCTCGAAAGCGGCGCTCAGATGCCCAGCGTGAATACCCTTTTGAAATTTGCCAAGGCTACGCGGTCGCGTCCTATCATCAGGCTTCTTGCTGCCTAGTGTTTTGAGGGGGACGAGGGAACATGGGGTTGGTAGCGGAGTTGGTAGAGGTTGCTCCCGTAGTTAGACCCCCATTGAAGTGGGCCGGGGGAAAGCGCTGGCTGGTTCGTCACATCGCGCCCTTGTGGAAGTCGGAGCGGCATCGCCGGCTGGTCGAGCCTCTATGCGGGGGGTTGGCAGTGACGCTGGGATTGATGCCCGAGAAGGCGCTTCTCAATGACATCAATCCACACACCATGAATTTCTATCAATGGCTGAAGAAGGGACTGCGAATTTCTTTGCCGTTGGACAACGAAAGCGTGCGCTTTTACGAGTATCGCCGGCGCTTTAATGAGCTTGTCGCCGCCGGTAGGGGAGAGAGCAAAGAGGCCGCGAGTCTTTTCTATTACTTAAATCGGACTTGCTATAACGGGCTCTGCCGCTTCAACCGAAAGGGCGAGTTCAACGTTCCTTTCGGGCGCTACAAAAACATCCCGTACAAAGATGATTTCACCGAGTATCGACCTGTTTTCACGAACTGGGAGTTTCGCTGTGGTGACTTCGAAGAGATCGAGCTGCAAGCGGACGATTTCATCTATGCCGACCCGCCCTACGACGTCGAGTTCACGCAGTATGCCAAGGAGGACTTCTCGTGGGAGGACCAGGTACGGCTGGCGGGATGGCTCGCACGGCATCCAGGGCCGGCCGTGATTTCGAATCAGGCGACCGAACGGATCAAGCATCTGTACCGCGATCTCGGCTTCGAACTGATCCCGTTGAAAGGCCCTCGGCTTATCAGCTGTACGGGTGATCGCACCCCAGTCGACGAGGTCCTGGCAGTGAGAAACTGCGGCGATGATTAGCCGCGACACCGGCACAGGCGCTGTCCTTGAACGTATGGTGATTCCGGCGTTGGAGGGAGGAGGCTATTCGGTTCAAAAGCGCGTTGGTGTGGGCGCACGGTTGGGAGGAGGTAAGCACATCGTCGATGTTCTCGCGGAAAAGGATGGCCGACGCCTGATCGTATCGTTGAAGTGGCAGCAGGTGTCGGGAACCGCGGAGCAAAAGGCCCTTCGAGGTGATCTGCCTTGAGGACGCGCTCAAGACGGGTGGCTATGACGGTGCGTATGTGGTGCTGGGCGGGGAAGGTTGGAAGCTCCGGAATTTCTATACCGGTGGGGGATTGGAGAGCTATTTAAGGTTGTCCGGGAAGATTCGGATCATCACCCTCGAGTCGTTTGTTGCCAAGGCTAACAGGGGCGGCCTGTAAGAGGGCGCATGGCATCCAGGGCTGAAGAGGGGAGAACCGACAATCAACGCAAGGTCTTTGAGTTTTTGGTAGAGCACTTCAAATCCCAGGAGCCGTTCACAAAAAAAGAACTCGAAGCGGTCACCAGTTGGCAGCGAAAGTCGTTTCCTACGTATTGGTCGAAACAGTTTAAGCAATTTGTGCTTCCAGCCGGCGGCAATCTATTCCGTGTGAGCGAGGGTTTCAGGCCATTCGCCAGATGGGAGACGTTTCAGCAGCACGTTACCCAGGTTCGCGTGTCATCGGACTACACGCTTTCGGTACACGATAGCGTTCTTGTGTTTGAATTCTTCATGCCCCTCACTAATGAACCTCACCTCAGAACTGCCCTTGATGCGCTTTTCTACAAAGACACGGTTCTTCGGCGCCTGAGGGCTACGGGCTCGACAAAACTACGGGCGCATTTCTCAGGTCAGGACGACGAAACGGAAGATGCGTACCTTGTAAGATTATGTGAATGGATCGCGAAGCGTTTTCAGGGTTATTCGATCACGACGGTAAGCGGTCGTTTTCGTGGGCACAACCTGATGAGCATGACGCAGGCGGCAACGGTCGAAGAAAACGGCGACCGCTACCTGATAGATGAGACCACCGCTATCGTCAGATTCATCTTCCCGTGCGGTACACCTCACAGGATCCCTCCCGGTAGGGCACAGGATTTCGATATCCCCGAACCGGCAACCAATGAGGATTCAGGTATCGCAGAAGCCGATCAGATCAGATGGTTCTTCAACGTCCTTTTCGTGCAAAGCATCATCCAGGTGGTAAACGGGGAAGCCGAGATCTGGATGGTCGAAAGTGGAATGCGGAATCGGCTCCACATATGGAGAGTGGAAGCTGATACCAACGGCTGAATGTGGCGACCGACGACCTCGCCCGGCGATGGCTGCGAGAGAATGGTTATGCGGATGTGGCGGCCAAGATCGACAAGATCATGGATGAGTGGAAGGCAAACGGGAAAAAGACCCGTCGAAATTGGTGGGAAATGCTGGCGGGGGATCGGCAAGGCCGACCAAGGCAGCTGGGTGGATACGAGTTTCCGATTCTAAAATCCGTACAGATTCGGCAGGGCCTGCCGGTGACACCGAACGCGATCCAAGGTGATGAGGAAAAGGACGCCCCGCCCAAGCCACGTGTGACCGCTCGTTGGCCAAAACCCATACGGCTGCCACGGCCTCGGAGGTCCAAGACGAGGTGATCCGTTGTTATGCTCGATTCTGCGCGAGAGAGTTCGCGCAAGCAGAGTTCGGTCGAGCAAACGTTTGGGTTAGAGCGATCACGGACAATGATCATCGGGCAAATCGTCGAAGGTGAGAAGCTGGAGCTCGATCTCCCGACGCTGACACCCGACTTCTCATTCAGGCCAATTCGGGGCGGCGGCAAATCGCGGCTGCTTCGCCTCATCGCCGAGCGTGCGGGGATCCAGACCATCGTCTTGGACAACCAGGGCGAATTCGCGAGTCTGCGCGAAGCAGTCGACTAAGAGCGCCACAACTGGTTCAGGGGCGCAGCGAACTTAGGGCGAGCGCTAATCTCTTCGACTCTGGGGCGGCGGTGTAACGCGAGCATGGTGACCGGTGTACCGATGTACTTGAGGCCAACGGACACACCGAATGTCGCCACCGGGGACACACGGGCGCGCTGCGGCAGGCGGGGATTCATCGACTGGCGGCCGGAGTGGTACGCGGTCTACGAACGAATTTACTCACGCCGGCCGGAATGCTGAGCGTGCGTGCGGGCCAGAAACTCGCGGAAACATTCCGCGACATCGCGTGGTGCACGCATGAGCGCGAGCGCGTCGCCGCCGAACTCGATCCAGACCGTCCGCCGCTGGACCTGAATGCTCTGTTCCCGATCCCCAGGCGTCCTGCGAAAGGGATTTGCCGAAGCCAGGCAGAGAGTGGATGTGGCGGAATTTGGGCGTGCGCTGGCCTACAAGGAGGGTGAAGTTTGTGATGGAGCAACGGCGGCAGGGCCGGTCGGGGTTCAGCCGGTTGCGGTGTTTCGCTTCTTCAGCGAGGACTGATCGCCGTGGACTGCACTCGCGCGCACGGCGAGAGCGGCGAAGGCT
>Ga0137390_10003515_pt1 | contig 12803 bp, 13 predicted proteins | sample 15con2h24AmetaG_FD_104937 | JGI IMG/M metagenome (GOLD analysis project Ga0137390, IMG submission 104937) | Vadose zone soil microbial communities from Angelo Coast Range Reserve, California, USA - 15con2h2.4A metaG | ecosystem: Environmental > Terrestrial > Soil > Vadose zone > Saprolite... | reverse complement strand
TGCACATGGCAGAATACGTCGCCGCCCGCGAGCGCTTGCGCATCGGACACCTTCACCTGCTTGCGGCACTGCTTCCCCGCCGCCGTCATCCCGTTACACTGTCTCGTCCCGCCAACAGAAGCGGCACTACCCGAAGGGCCGGGAGAGAGCGGCTCCGATTGTGCGCGTCGGTGGATTGGAGGGGGTTTGAACTTTGGCGGTTGGGGTGTCCTGGGGTGATCCCCGCGAGAGGATGGCGGCGGCGGAGGGGATAATGGCTCAGGCCCCGGGCGCAGAACAGGCCTATCAGCGTGTAGTCCTGGAGGAGTGAGCGAGGAACCGGCGACGGGACGGTGTGCAGGGACACGCGGCCGTGGGGTGGTAGGCACCCCGGATGGCAAGGATCCAGCGATGGCGTGCTGCATCGTCAACGATGCGTGCTTGGGGACTACGTTGTTAGCTATCGAGTACAGGATCGGGGGCGGGGGTATCCATGCCGCGTCGTTGGGATGAAGCGGGCGAGGCTCGGAGGCTACTGGGAGATGGGGCAACGACGACGACGCGAAGCCGTCACGGGTGGGGGTGGTGCTGGCGCCTGGGCGCAACCTCTCCTCACCTGCGAGCGAGAGCGCGTTGAACGACTCGATAAAGTTGCGCGCACGTTTCTCGTAGGCTTTGTCATTCCTGCTTCTCACCATGGCGGGTGACTTCTTCTCTGAAGAACTGTATCTATATTATAAGGGACGACAACGAGCGCCTGTGGAGGACAAAAAGGGGTGGGTGGGGGGAACAAAGGGTATTGATGAATTGCTGGTTGGGGGGGGCCTGCAGCGATAGATATACAGCTTTGCCATCGCCTCGAGGCGACGAAGTGGTGGCGATTCGATTACCATGTAGGCAGCGTCGAGTCATTTGCGGCGCCTCGGTGGCGAGGTTTTTATTGTTGCGTTGCGGGGGCGAAAGCGGCATACGTAGGCGCCGACAACTCGCCTCGCGACCCACGCCTCCCGTTGTGCACGATCAGGCTCATTTGGGACCAGAATAACACTGGTGTGTATCTTCTTTGTACTTTCCCTCTTGACAGAGAGATGAAACGCACTGGGCTCTGAGCAAATACTCTGCTGTCACGCACTACGCCTCAAGCAAGAGGCGGCGGCCTAGAAAACCGTTAACTGACCATTTCATTTTCATCGCTACATGAGCCGTCACAAAATTGGGTGTTGACTTCTTTCTTTCAACTCAGACTTCACGATGTCAGAGGAGATCATTGATACAAGCCAGCAAAACTTTTGCGATGTCGCGGAAGAGATGACGAAGAGCATGGCCTCTGTACGCGAGCTAATCCAGTCCTTGCGCGAAAAGTACGGCCTATATGCACTTCTCACTGTACGATGTGGCCATATCTGATCTTACAACCTATCGATGCAGAAAGGAAATGACTTCTGATCTCAATCTTGAAGACGGTATCTCCCTCCTCTCCTTGAAGCACCATCTGCTCCTTTCGTACATGCAATCCCTGGTGCTCCTCCATTCGCACCGCGTGCTCGGACACTCGCTCACCGCTCGCTCGCCTCCCTCGGAATCATTCAATTCTTCTGAGCGCAGCGAGAGAGGCGCGGATGCGGGCGACCAGGTCGACTCCATGATCGAGAGCCGCATAGTGTTCGAAAAAATCAAATTACTGGAGAGCAAGATGCGCTACCAAATCGAAAAGCTCGTCCAACGCGCCGCAGAGGAGCCCGCAGAGGACAACTTCGTCAACGGTCAGCCTTGATCCGCGGGTGCCACCCAGTCTTATTTCGTTGAACGCTGATCATCGAGTCCGTTAGACCCGCTTGCGTTTCGCCCAAATCCGGAAGCCCTTATGGGTGGGGGCTCCGATGAGGACGACGACCAAAGCGGGGACGCAGCATCCCAGGACGGCATTTACCGCCCTCCGAAGTTGGCACCAATGCCATACGTTGAGCCCACCTCAAAGGAGGCTCGTGCGCGCCGTCCGCCGCCAGCCCCGCATGCGCTCGCCTCGCTCGCCCATCTTGATCCCGAGCGGCCATTCGTGGAGTCCGCCACGGGGCTAGGTATTGTTCCCTCTATGCAGAGTGCCCGTGCGCGAGAGTTGCGGCGTATGGAAGAGTTTGAGGAGGAGAACATGACGCGGCTAGTTCTTAAGAAGAAGGACGAACGTCGACGGAAGAAGGATGAAGAGGATATCGCGCTGGGAGGTGCAGGAGGCATTACAGGCAAGAGAAGAGGTGGCGGGTTGGAGGATGAATTTGCGGATGTCCTAAAGGAAGGACGCAGAGGCAGGGCTCTCACTGGCGATGGGTACGAGGAACTGAGGATGAAGGGACGCAAAGAAGGTGCCCTTGCGCGGTCAAGAGTTAGGGCGCGGGAAGATACTGGCGATATTTCTGAGGGGCAGAAGCAGAGGAAGAAAGGTCGGTTCGAGAGAGATGTGAAAGCGGCGAAGAAGAGATGGGCGAGGAAACAAAAGCAAAAGTAGGTTTTCATTGGTTGTGCCACAATACGGAGTGATTGAAAGCGAAGAAAGTATAAACTATGATACATGGAGAGCAGCCTTCAGATATCAAAATCGTCATCATCCAAGTCGACCCGTCGTTGGAACTGGGCGCGGTGAGTCAGCGCTCTGGACAGCTCTTTATCAACTACTGGCACATACCACGATAGCACCCTGGCCCGAAGCCTTCTTCTGTGCTTCGTCCGCCTATGTGATTACGAGATGCATTCATAAACCGGTCAATATTAAGGGGGGGAGGTTACGGTATATACCTGTTCGAGCAGGTCGATGAGCTGTTGCTCGCTGACACGACCCCGAAGTTGCCCAGCTTGTAACATCCGCAGGAGGACTGATTCGATCTGGTTTGACCTCGTAGGTGACACGAGCGCAATACGGGACACTGTAAATTTGCGCGGTCCATTCCTGCAGCAGGATAAGCGAAAGGGGAAGACAATAAGACGCACGACGTTCGCGAGCGGCGGGCTCGAGGGCCGTGGCGAGGAGGTCGCGCTTCATCTGCTCCTCCGCTCGCCTCTTTTCAGCTTCGTCGCTGCTCCCAGCTCCGCTTTGACCGTTTCCACCACTGGGAGCGGTGGATTGCTGTAACTGATTTAGACGTGCGGCACGAAGGGCGGCGAGCTCAGGATCAGCCATGTTATGTGGTCGTGAAGATGAGATGGATGGCCGGCGACGGGCGAGATGATATCAGGGCGTGGGAAAAAGGGCCCTGCACTTGGCCTCGTTGTCTGTCGCTCGCGGGTCTCTTGTCTCCTTTACAATCTCGACATCTTTCTCCCTCTCCATCTCGCTACATCCGCCGCGTTCACTTTCCTGTCCAATGTCCTCTCTCAAACCCCATTCTTCTCTCCCTTCGTCCGTAGCCCACGCGGGTGGAACAATTCAAGCAAAGTCTTCCGTCCTCACAGGCGTACAGGACGCGTACTGGAGCGATGAAGAGGTTCGCTCTTTTTTCTTGAAAGATCATGTCCATGACCATCCATCCTTAATTAATTGCACATCCACGTTTTTTGCTATGAATAGGAAGCCAAGGAGTGTCCCCTTTGTCTCGAGGAGATGGATATCTCGGATCTGAACTTCAAGCCATGCCAGTGCGAGTACCAGGTAGATTCCCCGATGCCCATTCCCCTCCTTCTTCCCTTATCTTCTTCCCTGATCATATGAATTCCGTGTCACCCAATAGATTTGCCGATTCTGCTGGAATCACATCAGGAGAAACCTCAACAATAAGTGCCCCGCATGCAGGAGGGATTACTCTGACGAGATTGGCCAATTCAAGCCTATCAATAAAGAAGAGTCTGTGCTTCTGTCTTATCTATTGAACTCACCGAGCTCAGCTATCATTTCCTTATCTGCAGTCAACGACGTTTGGCCCACCAGAAAAAGCAGCGAGAACGGGAAAGAAAGGACCTTGACGCACTCGGCCGTCGTCACCTGGCCAATGTTAGGGTAGTACAACGCAACGTGGTATACGTCGTGGGTATCGGCCCGCGCTTCGCCAAGGAAGAAGTATGCTTTTCCGTGCAGCGTCCAATACAAGTCTAAATCTCAGTTTCATCTTGCTCCCTAGCTGATATCTACCTTGCGCTCGAACGATTATTTCGGCCAGTACGGCCGCATTTCCAAGATTATATTAGTCAAGCGTACTCCACCAGGCTCGCAAACGCCAGTTGTAGGATTGTACATCACCTATCACCGTCGAGAAGACGCCTCACGCTGTATTGCCGCCGTTGATGGTTCCGCGTCTCCCGGTGGTGGGAGCGAGGTCATGCGTGCGAGCTACGGTACGACCAAGTACTGTATGTCTTTCTTGCGTGGCGTCAATTGTCCGGATCACAACTGCATGAACCTCCACGAGTGGGGAGACGAGAAGGATTGCTTCACAAAGGAGGACCTCACCACTTTGTACATGTCTTTGTGGCATCTTTTCTTAATTACCAGCTGACGGCCGTATGACAGACAACATACCATCAAGGATACTGAGGTAACGAGAAAGAACGTCGTCCTGGGTAAGAAGGCCGATGACACGCCAGGTAAGCCGATTGCTTGTGCATGTAGGAGCAATATCTCATTCATACTCGGGTAGCTCGACTGCCACGCTCTGCCTCGTGGGCAAAGTCGTCCCATGATCGCTCTTCTAATACCACGTCCTCGACGAACATAGGACCAGGGGCGATTGGAACCACGGCGGTTCGGTCTACACGACGAGGGGATAAAGGCCTTCGGCCCCGTCCTGTTACCCCTGCAACCCCTGATATCCCGGAGGCGATGTCAACATCCTGGAAGTCTAGAGATGCTAAGGGTCCTTCTGCGAAGGCTTCTTCGGTCGGATCCTCCTCTCGTCCATCTTCCCCGGCAAACAGTAGGACTACAAGGCAGAAACATGCACCGTCATCTATTCCCGCTCCTAGATCTCCGACTTCTTCGATCACTGTCGAATCCGACCCAGGCTCTGGGTCCCAAGACGCGCCCTCTCTTTCCCCTGCCCCTTCAACACCGGCAATTCCTCCAGGACTGCCTGCTGTTCCTCCAGGTCTTCCTCATCCTGGTAGCCGCGGGCCTCCAGGTGCTCCTTCCTATCAAATGTCAAGTCAAGTCCAGGCCCTTCTTAACGACGTCAAAGCGCGGCGCGAATCAACTATTCCTTCCATCGGCACGAGCCCTTTCCCTGATTTTGATCGCACATTGCAGAACCTGGCGGAAGTGGATGGCAAGTTTGGCAGTTTCAGTTTCAATCTTGACCCAAATCTTGCCGAGGCGGAAATGGAGGACGACACAACGGAGTTCCCCGAGGCTACTTCTCCCTTCCACGGCTCGTTTATGGACGCATTTCCTGCATTACGACCATCGTCACACGCTCCGGGACTTAGTTTTCCACATTCCCAACGACCTATCTATGATCCACATGGCTCACCCGTACCTAGCCAGGCCTCTCCCGCGCATTCTTATACTGGCTCATTTAACCCGTTTGCAGAGAGCAATGAGTCCGACTCTGCAGCGGCTGTGAGACGGCCGGCACTTGGCGACGATTCGCGGAGGATGTCAAGGTTTGGCTTTGCCAGGAATGCTCGGCAAAACGGCAACCTTAGTTCAACCTCAAGCCCTCTGATTTCATCGACCCCGCTGAGCCCGAGTGAAAGCATTGGCCACGGGCAACAGCAGCTTTTCGGCCCGGGCTCGGGCGAGCTTGGCTCTCCTTCACAGTGGTCGTCTTATCAACATCCTCCACATACCCTCCACTCGCATAATGTTTCTGCAGCAAGCTCTCCCTTGATCCCGCAAGCACAGGCACAGATTCAAGCCCCTGTTTACCAACACCTACCGTCGACAAATCGGTTTCAACCATTCGATCAGGGTTCAGGTGTCAGCGAGGCCGCACTTCGTGAGCTCATTCAGAACAGCCGTCGGGATCAGCAGCAGCGCCCGAATGCAGCGAGGAATGCTGCACTAGTTGGTAGGAGGCCCCTTCTCGCATAATACCGTAGCAGTCGTTGACTATCGGACTTACTTTGCGCCGTTCCATGTACTCTGTTACCATATGTAACATGACTTGCCTTCGGTTTCTGTCGCAGACCAAGAACCGCAGCACGATCAGCAGTTCCACCCGTACCATTTCGCTCAACCACAACAGTCTCAGTTTGGTGACCCAGCGATCATGTCGGCGAGCCTTGGTGTGCCACTCATGTCGCCCCAAGAAGCCCTTGGAAATGCACAACAAGCATTTGGCCTACCACCTGGTCTCGCGTATCCACCGGGTTTGCAAAATAGTGTGGTTAACGATGGTGAGTACTGTTCTTTCTCTCTTGTCCCTGAGAGGGCGGCAACCTGCATATGGCGTACCGAGCGTCGTGCCTTCCTTGGGCGTCTCTCTTGCACCAAGCTTGACGCCTGAGTCACCTGTGAATAATTTCTTCACTCCATTTTTCTGGTTTATCCCTATTCTTCCTCCCACTGCCCGTATATCAGGGGCTTTCTTGTCCTTTCCTCGCTCGTTCTGGTATGCTTTTCTAGTAACCGGACGCTGACATACACTCCTTTGTGCTTTTTCTCATCCCGAAATGTTTGTATTCCTATATGCAGTGCCACCCACGCGTTCACCCTCGCCGCTGCTCTCGTCCTCCGATTTTCCCGCGCTGACGGCGCAGCTCCCACAGCCTCCCAGCGCTTCGTCCGAGCTCCCCGCTGAAACCTCCGCGGATGTCTGTGGCACCGAGCTGGATGAAAAGGCGGCACGGCGCGCAGAGAAGGAAGCGGCTGCCGCCGAGCGTGCAGCCGAGCGTGCCAAGCGGCGTGCAGAAAAAGAACGTGACAGGACAGAGAGGAAGGCTGAGAAGGAGAGGCTAGAGCGAGAACGAAAGGAGAAGAAGGAGAGGTTGGAAAAAGAGCGAGAACAGGAGAGGTTGGAAAAGGAAAAGGCGGTGGAGCAACGGCAACGTGAAAAGGCAAAAGAATTAGAGGCGACAGTCAAGGCAGAGACACAGAAGAAGGCGACTCTGTCCGCCAAGGTCCAAAAAGCAGAAACGGCCCCGTCATCTGTGTCAAAAAGAAAATCGAACGCTAAATCTGCACAGGCTCCCAAGGTAACATCATCAGCTCCTGCTCCTCTGCCCCCGTCCACTCCTTCAGTCTCCACGCCTAGTCAAGGACCCCTTCTGTCAAAATTGCCTAAGAAGAACCGTCCAGTTGCAAAGCCTATCAGGATCCCTAAGGAGGATGAACTACCTGCGGAGGCTCCATCAGTCTTGACATCTGCCGCTACTTCAGAAACACCGCAGCTTCCCCTTGAGAAAACCAGCGGCAGCGTACGAGATACCAGCTCGACGAGTTCTCGGGGACAATCCATAGAAAGAACCATAAACGAATCCACGTCGATTGGGGAGCTATTGGCTGAGATCGAGCGCCAGTACCCGACGATGGACATCGCTCATCACCCCTTCTTCGATGCACAGAAGCTCAATCCAGCATCTAAAATGACGCTCGAGTATGGTCCCTTGGCGCATGCGCTCTCAGCACTTTCCGTTGGCGGTGGCTCGTTCGCGAATAACATGCCTTCGGGTTCCGTGGACAACGCCGTCTCGTCATTCCAGCAACTCCTCGAGACGCTGACACAGACAATATCTGACTTGCTCCGACTGCTACCTCGTACAACGTGGGACGACAGCTCGTCTTTTGACGGTGTTTTGCGCGACATGTTGAAGGGAGATGACTTTCTCGATGACGGTAGCGAGGAGAAATCGCACGCCGGCGTAGGCAAGGACGAAGTCGCCGCTCTCACACTTGCACTCGAGCGCCGGGCACGCTGGATGGAGGTGCAGCTTTCCAAACTCGAGGAGCTCCACCGCGATATCAACACTGCTGCAGTTCGCGCTGTGCTCGCCTTCAATGACTCGGGCTGGGACCTACACGGCTTCGCGCCACGTTCGGGCGGAACCCTGGAAAAGTTCGACTCGCTGGGTATGGTACAGACCGAAGAGGGCGAGCTGCTCCCGATGACAGCCGACGAACTCGAGAAAAAGCTCATCGTTGCCAAGGAGGCTGCAGTTTTTGCAGAGACAGAGGTGCGTGAGATTATGGAGCGCATCCAGGCAGCGAGGTTGCCGGTCGGTGAAGAGTATTGAATCGAAGCTTTGATGTTTGGTTGATTACTCGATGTGGAGGGACCCGGACTCGGAATATCAATTGTAGCCTGTCGTGCTTTCCTTGGGACATATATTTCCTTGATCCCCCTCGGTGGTTGACCAGAAATATGGACATGAAGATGGGCTCATCTGTACCTGAGCTCGCCCGCAGCTTGCTTCAACTCTTTGGGTTCTGTCGGGTACGGTACCATCCACATTCCGGTACCGTGAGTAAAAAGTCAGCGTGGCGCGCATATGCCAATCGACCCGAATAGTGGGTTATGACTTTGCCAAAGTCGGGCGCGGTGATAAAGAGGATGTGTAGAGACCAGAGTGGACGATAGGAGCGAAGGCGATGCAGAGGCGAAACTTTCGCCTCAATCGTGATTTGAGGACATGGACAGTTTCGATGCATATCGGGGTTAAGAAATGAAATGAACACCGTCAGTTTGTAGATCCCGCATATATTGTCGTCCCTGGTCTGGTAGGGTCATTTCCCCCCACGAAAAGGAGTTCACTCCACAAGAGAGGGGCGTTCGCATAGTAATTCCGACCAAGACACGCCGTGCCGCGCGCTACATTCGCCGCATTCCGCATATTCCGAGGATTCTTGCGACGCACGCCCAATGCCCCCGGCGAGGGCAAAATGCTGGCCCGGGTGCCATGTTTCCCAAGTCCAGCACATGGATGGCAATCTTGGCCCGGGGTAAGATCTCGGCCTCCTTTGGCTTTGGCAAGCCGCCTCCATTTTTATTATCATCGCCCCTTTGCCCAACTCTGGGGAACCCCGACCTTCCATCATCACACGACACGCCGCCCGATCACCGCCTTCCACAAGAGACCAAATGGCCGGATGATATATAAACGGGCGACGTTGGTGAGAACGGAAGGACATTCGCGGAACTCGCCCCAACATGCCTACCCCCATCGCAGATGACCAACTCTTCATCCACGCCAAGCGCGCCAAAGGCAAAGTCGTCGTCATTACTGGTGCGTCTCGATCCAAGCTTTTTTTTCGCAGGGGGTTTAAACCGGCTCACTCTCTATCCCATCCGATCGCAGGCGCCGCGAGCGGCATCGGGAGAGAAGCCGCGCTGGCTTTTGCGAAGCATGGGTGATGCACTTTTTTTTCTTCTTTGATGGCATGCGCGCGGGGTTGTGGGGAGGGATCGGTCATCGCGTAGTGGTTTCCGGTCACGATTCACTTGATGCTAACTTGCTCGGACGCCCAGGTCCAAAGTCGTGATAGGAGACATGAATGCGGCCGGTGGGGAAGCCGTTGCCAACGCTATCACGAAAGAAGGCGGGTATGTGTAATCAATTCTATCCCTCGCCATGATCAAAACCGAGGAATCGACAATGATGTGAACGAACTGCTTACCGCAACTACCCCTGCTGGCAGGAAAGCGGTCTCTATAAAGTGCGACGTCACGCAGTGGGACGAACAAGTTGCCTTATTCGAGCTCGCCATTGCGAGATTTGGTTCCGTCGACATCGTGGTGGGTGGAACTTCCTGTGCCCTGAACGTCAGGCTACAGTTCAAGAAATATCCGTACAGATCCCAAATGCAGGTATCAACGAAAGCGAAGAGGTCTGCTGGGGCAATCTCAAGTTTGTCGATGGCAAGCCCGCGAGGCCGGAGCTATTGACGCTGAAGGTGAACATGACCGGCGTGATCTACAGTGAGCAGTTGCCACGCAGATTATACAAGGACCCTCCCCTTGACCATTTATTCGGTAGCCGCTCACCTTGGAATGTACTACATGAAGCATAATCGCCCCCCAGGTGCATGGAAAGCGCTCGTCATGATTGGATCCATGGGTAGAGTGTCTCCGCCTTTCTCGTTATTACGCCGGAGGTTTTACTGTCTCGTAGCTTCCTGGGTCGGCCTATTCACCGCGCAGCAGTACACCGCGGCAAAACACGGCGTGTTGGGTCTCATGCGCTCCCTAGATCCCGTCGTGGAGGGCAAAGACATCCGCACGGCGTGCATCCACCCGTGGTTCACAGGCAAGCTTTTTACCTTCTTACCTCCTTCTGCTTTCTTCTCACCTCAGTGCGCAGAAACCAACATTATCGACATGAAGACGAAGGCCCTCATCCTAGGCATGCCGATGACACCCGTCGAGCGCGTCGCGGGTGCCATCTTCCGCGCCGCGACAGATCCGGATCCAGCCACCAGTGGATGCCCATGGGTGCTGCCCGACGACGGGCCCGTCCTCCTCCTCAAGAAGGAAGTTTTGCACGAAGGAGTATACGAGATGCTGAACAATCGCGTGGCCCGTATTCAGAGGTATTTTTTTCCCTTGCTTCGCAGTCACCGCACCAGCCACCCGCCGGCGGCGGAGTGATGGGCTGACCGGATTTCCCAGTTTCAGTTCCGCCTTGACGTTTTGGTCGGCTGTGTTCCGCGATTTAGGAAGCCTCCTTCGCCCCTTGCTTATTTTGGGTGTCGTCGTGGGGCTGGCGACCGTGTTGAAGTCGCGTTTGTAGAGCCGAGGGACATTCGACATGTGTTTTGATGAATAGCTGGCCCTGTACCACCAACTCCGAACTCAGTAGCCTTAACTACGTGAATGTTGCATTCAGTCTTGCTTTTCACGCGCCTACCAATGCACAAATGATATCTTCTAATCCGACTCTTATTAGTAAGGCCGGGATACGGATGACTATTCAATGTTCAGAGAAACCGCCCGGCCGCCATCAGGCCTTGTCGATACGAAAGGACGTATCATGTTCATCGCGCCGGCCGGTGTTGTTGCCCCCATTTGTCACAGGTCCGAGGGGCAAATTCATGAGCAAACATCTCGGTGCCTGCGACGACACGTACCCCCCCTGTATCGCTCCGCCCGCCTGTGCTTCTTGCTACGTGTGAGGCTTTTCGACATGACTCCTTGTCGAATCTGCCGGTTAGTTTTACGGTCAATCAAACTTTCTTACACAGCCGCATTTCGCAATCCGGTACGCCGTATCGCTGGGTGGAACCAGGTCGTCGTTCTGCACGTGGCGGTGGCTAACAGGATTGGTGACTTCTTTTGCGGTGCACCATGGTGTCTCGCCGTTTCAAGCAAGACAAGACAACGCAAGGCAGTCCACACCTGCAGCCCTCCGCGACAGGGCCCGCCCTCCTGTTGATACTCTCCGCCGGTCGTTCACATGTTCTGCCGGCGATACTACTTCCGGGATCGAGAGAAGTTACGCGAATGTGGTGGCGCAGGTATCCAGTGATGGCTAGATCCGGAGTTCCGGTGCTGTCCTTGTGGAAAGTGAGGTAAATATGTCAGGATAACACAAACCCAGGCTCGAGAACTGAGTACTGTATGATAACGCTCGCCTATCAAGAGTCGGCTGTCATGAGAACGCTTAGTAAGCATGTGTACCCCTCCAAAGTGCAACGATACTTATACTAGGGGGCAGTGCGAAGGTACATGAGCGCGGTCCGAAAGGTGGACAAATGCGACTATTGAATGTGAAATAAATATGACACGAAGTAAATTGTCGTGAACATCGACGAATGCGTGACATGCGTAATAAAACGATACAGAGTATTAATTCTTTGCAAGAATGTCGAGCGAGGAGCAACATCTAGACATCACCAACCGAGGCCCCTGTTTGCTGGTTGGCAGTCTGGGCATTTTTCCATCGCACAAAGTCATCTATGACGGTCGGCCAGGCCTAAAATGAGCAGGGACGTTAATGATGGTGATCTGGATGTGATGGAGACGGCTGACCCCATCGGCTTCGAAGTTCGACAGATCTCGCCGCGTGTCTCTGCAAAACTCAAGCATCTATATGTAATATCGCAATTATGTGAATGCGCCATGCCACAGCCGTGCGCCCATCACGTACCATATTCCACAAGTCCTTGTTAACACCTTTGTAACTTCCCGTAGCCTGTAGAAATTATCAATATATGATTATTGATCGATTATTGATGCCCATAATTCGATACTTACGTTGATGAACCCGGTGACATCTGTTATAAGTGGGAACTGCGGAACTAGTACAACTGACCAGAGAGCGCATGCGGTTTCCATGTCGATGTTCCTTGAGCTCCTTAGAACGCCGATATGAGCCTTATGACCTTGTGATCAAAAGGGAAAGGCGTACTCGGGCTTGGCAAGGGCGAAGCAAAAGCCATAGAAGGATGAAAAGGCTTTCCGAGTATCCGCGGCGTAACTATCGTAACGTGTCTTATCATATATTGCGCCCTTTTGTGACTTCACATGTGACATGGAGGAGCGTGATGATGTGGCAGCGGGTTTGCCCAACACGATCAGGTTATTCAAGTCGTTCAAGACTATTGTGAATGATGCCAACGATGACACGCTGAGTCCAAGACTTTAAGATATAGGTCGCCTTACGAATGAAAACACTCACCGTAGGGCAGCAGTACCTTCCATCCATTCTTGTTTTGAGATCTTGCCCATCTCGTGCGAATCGACTTGCCATGCGAGCAGTAACGGCAAGGCACCGTCGAGTGGAACCTGGGCTTCGTTACACAATCGCTCGAATCCCTCTGCCCCGATGATATCCGGGACATCCTTGTCAGCGAATTGAGAAAACAATAACTCGGCTCGCTGTTCTGAGTACATGTCGGGTTTCTAGCGCTCGCTTATATCAGCCAACGTGGCCATATAACTGGGGGGTCAACCAACCGCGGTGTCCGA
>Ga0137390_10003514_pt1 | contig 12803 bp, 9 predicted proteins | sample 15con2h24AmetaG_FD_104937 | JGI IMG/M metagenome (GOLD analysis project Ga0137390, IMG submission 104937) | Vadose zone soil microbial communities from Angelo Coast Range Reserve, California, USA - 15con2h2.4A metaG | ecosystem: Environmental > Terrestrial > Soil > Vadose zone > Saprolite... | reverse complement strand
TCCGGCACGACGGCGATCCGCGTGCGGTCGCCGAACCGCCTGCTCAACTCGCGCGTGAGTCCTGCCGTGATCGTGACATAGCCGTCCGCCGCCTTCCACACATGCGCCTCGCGCCGGGCCAGCCGGCGCAGCTTCGCCGGCGATGCTTCGGGGGCACCGGTCAGCAGTCCCGGCAGCGCGGCGGCGACGTCGGCGGCAATCGCGTGCGCCTCGTAGACCACCGGCGCCCGGAGCGCCGTGGGAATACGCAGGAGCAGCGACGCCAGGCCGAGATCGCGCGTGAAAATCACATCCTGCCGCGCACGTCCCATCGCGCGTCCCATCGCGAAGGTGACGTAGCCAGCGCGCCGCGCCGCCGGGGGTCCCGTGATCGGAACGACCTCGATCCTGAGCGCACCCTTGCCCGCGTGGTCCGCCTGCTCCGCGGCCTGCGCGTCTTCCGCGGCGTTCAGCGGCCGCAGGCCGTAGAAGGCGAACGGATCCCGCGCCGGCGTCTGGGTATCGGGCCGGACGACCAGCGTTACCTCGTGCCCGCGGACCGCGAGCGCGTGGCAGGTTGCCATCGACTGGATGCCGTTGGCGCGCTCCAGGGGGAACCGAATATCGGCTAAGTACAGGATTCGCACGATGTCTTGTGGATTCGCAAAGGCTGTTCACGAGCCATGTTTGTAGAACGAACCCCGATCGAACAGATACCGATACGCCAGGGACGGCGCGATCCGCGGCAGCGTGACGAACGCGTGGTAGGCGTTCTTCCCTGGCTCGAGCCGCTGCCGGTCCATCAGCCCGACCGAGAACTCCGCGATCAGCGCGAGGTTCCAGTACACCGCCAGCACCGTCACCACCATCAGGACCCGGCGCGCCGCCGTGCCCTGCAGTCCGGCGTGTAACGCCGCAAGACCAATCACCAGCGCCGGCGTCAGCGCAATAAACCGCCGCTGGCCGAACGCCCCGGCCACTGTCCACGAGTCCACGCTGCCGCCGACATAGATCTGGAGCGCGACCGTCAACAGGAGACAGAAACCCACACTCCGGTAGCGTTCGCCTCTCGCCGGAAGACGGAGAAGACCGACGATGGCGACGAGCGCCAGCGGCGTCCACACAAAGAAACCGTGCTCGGGCGAGAACAGCACCTGCAGCAGGTGCGGCGCCGTCCAGTTCATTTTGTGGCCGACCGACGAGTGGGGACCTAGATGGCCGTTGAGGATCAGATAGGTCGCCGCCTGCGGGGCGAACACGGCGGCAAATGCGGCGGCGGCTGCCAAGCCTCCGGTCAACCTCCAGCTTGTTCGTGATCCGAGAAAATCCAGAGCGGGCCCGACCACGAAGAACACATCCTGTTCGCGGATCATGGCCATCAGCGCGCCGGCGGCGCCGAGCGCGATCAGGCCGCGGGTCGGCCACTGGTCGCGGATCCGCAGCCAAACGTAGGTGAACAGGGCGACGCCGAACGCCGAACAGGCGTGCGAGAATGGCGGCGCGATGTACATATAGAAGAAGAGCGGCGTTCCCAGCCAGACCGCCAGCGCCGGGACCAAGCCGTCGAACCCCAGGCGCTCCGCGCAGCGCACGGCCAGCAGCAGCGCGAGGAACCCGTATATCGCCGACCCGTATGCGACCGCTGCGACGTAGGGCTTCGAGAAGCCGTCCACCGGCGCCCCGGCTGCGCGCGCCACGAGATCGCCGGCGAGGTAGAACGGCGACCACAGGATCGCGCAGCCAATCGTCCCGAAGTTGATCCGGCGATTGGTGTCCGTCTTCTGCTCGAGGAACGTCTCGTGGAACCCCTCGGACCTGGCGATCCCGCGATCGTAGAAATACTGATACTCGTTCTCGAACGACAGGTCGTGGTCGAACCAGATGGACCGCAGGTAGGCGAAGTACTGGATCTCGTCGGACGAATAGATCCGCGGCGTGACGGCGGGGAGCGACAGAAGGAACAGGCAGATCAGGAGGATCCACTGGCGCGGGGCCGGTGCTCGGTGGTGAGCGCGGAGTGCTGAATGCGCGGGGCTGCTCAAGGGCTCGAGTATCTTAGCCTGAGCACAGAGCGCCAAAAACTAGCGAGGCTCCGCCTGAGACCATCAAAGCTGCGCCTCGCTGGGCGACAAGCTTGATAACGCCGCGCTGACGCGCGGCTAGCCTGCCATCGCAAGAAACTTGATCACCTGCGTGAGATTGAACCCCGCGTGGCCGATCATCGGCCCGAGGATCGAGCGCCGGCGCAGAAAGATCGCCCCCCAGAAGGCCCCGAGGATCGCGGTCGCGACCGCGACGTCGTGCCCCTGCTCGAGGTGTCCGAGGCCGAACAGCGCGCTGAAGATGACGAGCCCTGCGGCGCCGCCGCCGAGATACTGCTCGAAGCGCCGCAGCACGAACCCCCGCTGGATCTCTTCGCGCACGCCGCCGGCGATCATCACCACGAACGCGAAGATCACCGCGTCCCGCCGGTCGCGCACCAGGTCCTGCAGCGGGTTGTGCGGAACGTTCCGCAGCCCCGGGATCACGGCCTGCAGCACCAGCAAGACCGCGATGACGACGAAGAAGGAGGCGGGGATAAGCGCGAGGCCGAAGAGAATCTCGCGTCCCGTCGAGCGCGAGCCGAACAGCTGCTCCCTCACGGACTCGCGGTGCGCGCGCATGAAAAAGGTCACGAGCCCCACCAGGAGGAAGGTATCGAGCAGGGTCATCGTGAAGACGAACGGCGGCGACAGCTGCCCGCCGACGAGCCGTGCCTTCATCCCCAACGTGCTCAGGATGGTGATGATGACGATCTGTGTGGGAAAGCCGGAACAGAGGATGACTTCCAGAGCGGCCGCGGCGCGCTCGATGGGAAGCACCGCCGGTGGCAGAACCACCGGCGGCTCAATCAGACCGGGCGCTGGCTCGAGCACCCGTCGATCTTACTGCGAACTCCGTCAGCGGACGGGCACGCGGACCGTGACGGGCGCCATGAGCTTGACGGCGAGGTTCGCTCCATTGCCGAGGCGCACTTCCTTGCCGCGCGTCGAGAGTACGTAGCCCGTGCCGGCGGCGCCGCCGATCAGCGCGCCCTTGCGGGCCCCGCTCTTGCCGTCGGCGATCCGGCCGATGACCGCGCCGGCCGCGGCGGGTGCGATTATTTCGAGCGCGTCCTTCTCCTTCGTCGCGGGCGCCAGTCGCGACACCGTCGCTGTCTTGATCGCCGTCTTTCCGGTGCCCGGCGTGTCGAGCTGGGTGAAGCGCATGGCGATGAGGCCGCGCCCCTTCACCCGGCCGGGCCGCCGTGCGGCGGTCACGTGGCCGCTCACGATCGTGCCCGCCGGCAGGACCTCAGCGCCGCCGACGGTGACAGCGCGACGCAGGCGTCCCGTCACCGGCTGCTCGACGCGGCTGATGTCCGAGCCGACTGAGGTTTCCAGATCGACTGGCAACACCGTGCCGGCGGGCAGCATGACGTCGCGGTATTGTGGGCTGCCGCCGAACACCTTCTTGATCGGATTGCTCGGCGTGGACTGCGCCGTCACCGGAACCGCGGCAGTCGCGCCAATCATTGCAAGGCTGCAGGCAAAACCTATCAATCGCTTCATATTTCTACCCTCGGGCTCAATGGAATGCAACTGCCGTACCCGGATGAAACCCTGTAAAAGCCGAGCTTTTAGCTCAGCCATACTGTAAAAACTACAGTGTTAGACTTTGAATCGTGTCGACGCCGACAGAAAATGATCGTGTGGCTGAGACTGAAGCCGCTGGCAAGCCCGCCGTATCCGAGCGTGTGCTGATCGTCGAGGACGATCCGGCGACGCGCGTCGGGCTCGCCGAGCTGGTGAGCGCGTGGGGTTTTCAGACCGCAGAAGCGGCCAACGGCGAGGAGGCGATGGACAAGATCACCTCCTTCCGCCCGGCCATCATCGTCTCCGACCTCGTCATGCCGCGGATGGGCGGGCTCGAGCTGCTCCGTGGACTGAAGGATCAGCTGAGCGATCTTACGGTCATCCTTTTGACGGCGCAGGGGACGGTGGACTCCGCCGTCGAGGCGATCAAGGACGGCGCCTACGACTACCTGAGCAAGCCTGTCGATCCGTCGCGCCTGCGCATCCTTCTTCAGAAGGCGGTCGAGCGGCAGGAGACGCTGCGTGAGGTCAGGCACCTGCGGCGTCAGCTTCGCGAGCAGGGCAGCTTCGGCCGCATCATCGGCAACAGCCCCAGCATCCGCGCGATTTATCGCGTCATCGAGCAGTCGGCACCGACGAGCGCGTCGGTCCTGATTTGGGGTGAGTCCGGAACGGGGAAGGAGCTTGCGGCGCAGACGATCCACGAGCTGAGTCCCCGGTCGTCGTTTCCGTTTGTCGCCATCAACTGCGCGGCGATTCCCGAGACCCTGCTCGAGAGCGAGATCTTCGGTCACGAGAAAGGAGCGTTCACCGGCGCGCACGACCGCCGCACCGGGGTGTTCGAGCTGGCGCATCGGGGGACGCTGTTCCTCGACGAGATTGCCGAGATGCAGCCGGCCACCCAGGTGAAGCTGCTGCGCGTTCTCCAGGAGCGGAGCTTCCGGCGTCTCGGCGGGCGGCAGGAGCAGTCGGTCGACGTGCGCGTCATCGCGGCGACGAACCAGAATCCGATGGAGGCGGTGCGGTCCGGCCGGCTGCGCGAGGACCTCTACTACCGCTTGAACGTCTTCGCGATCGAGATTCCGCCGCTGCGCGAGCGCCGCGAGGACGTACCGCTCCTCATCCAGCGCTTCCTGAACGAGTTCAATGCGATGAACGAGAAGTCCGTCCGCGGCGTGGACCAGGAAGCGATGCAGATCCTCGAGCAGCATCCCTGGCCCGGGAACATCCGCGAGCTGCGCAACGTGATCGAGCGGGCGACGATCCTCAGCGACACGGAATTCATCGGCACGCGCAACCTGCCGCCGCTGCTCGTCACGCGCGGCGAAGAGACGCTGCCGAACATCACGCTGACGCCGGGGACGACGGTGGACGAGGCGGAGCGGCGGCTGATCCTCCTGACGCTGGATCACCTGCACAACAACAAGACGCGCGCCGCCGAGACCCTCGGCATCAGCCTGAAGACGCTGCACAACAAGCTGAATCGGATGAAGGATGAGGAGGGCGGAGGCAGGAGGCAGAATTCAGGAGAGTGAGGCTGCGGCGCAGAGCGCCGCCCCCTTCTCCGAACTTCTGCCCGCTGTCTCCTGAATTCGTTGTCCATAAAATCGCGCCAGGTCGCCGGCGTCACCACGCTCGTCGTCCTCATCGTCATCGCTCTGTCCGCCTACCACCTGGCCACGCTGGCGCGGTTCAGCCTGCAGGAGAGCGAGTCGCGCGGCGAGCTGCTGAAGGAGGCGATCCTCCAGCGCGCGCAGGCAGTCGTGCCGGCGGCGAAGGATCCGTATGCGGCGTTGCGCGAGGACGGCGGCATCCGGTCGCTGCTGCAGTCGAGCATTGCCTATTCTCGGAACGTCATGTACGCCGCGATCGTGAACCGTGACGGCGTGGCGGTCGCGCACAGCTCCCCGTCAGAAGAGGGGAAGCCGATCCCCGAGCAGGAGGACCTGTCGGCGATCCTCGATCGCAACGCGCTGCGGCTGCTCCGCATCGTGTACTCGGACCGCACGTTCGAGATCCGGCAACCGTTCGAGATCCAGCCGGGGCACATCGGCGAACACCAATTCGGCTCGATCCGCATCGGGATCTCGACGCTGCTGGTGAAGAACGAGCTGCGGCAGGCATTCCGGGCGGCGATGCAGGGAGTGCTGCTGGCGCTGGTCATTTCCACGATCGTTGCGATGCTCCTGGCCCAGTGGATGCTGCGGCCGATTCACGTCATCCAGAGCGGCCTGACGCGTCTCGGTCGCGGCGAGCTGGACGTGCGCCTCGATCTGCCGGAAGGGGAGGAGTTCAAGAATCTCGGCAGCTCGTTCGATGCCGTCAGCGCGCAGCTGTCCGAGTCGCGCGCGAAGGCGCTGTCGACTCCCACCGATTTCGAGTCCGTCGTCGACAATCTCGAGGACGCCGTCGCGCTCTTCGGCCCAGACGGGCAGTTGATGTTCTGCAATCCGGCGGTGGCCGCCGTGCTGCCGCAGTTCGCTTCGGGCCACCTTGCCGGCTCGGCGCCCGAAAGCGATCCCATCCGCGCGCTGGTCGAGCGGACCCTGGCCTCTCACAAAGCGCAGGGGCCGATTACTCACTGCGGCGGCCACGTTCAGAGGGGCGGACCCCAGACGGCGGAGGATGGCAGTGAGCTCCTCCTGATGACCCACCCGATCGACGACGGGCAGGGAAAATTCGTGGGGGCGATGCTGGTCGCGCGCAACCTCGGATACATGAACCAGGTGCACTCGACGCTCAACTACTCGCGCAAGCTGGCGGCACTGGGGCGGCTGATGGCCGGCGTCGCGCACGAGGTGAAGAATCCGCTCAATGCGATGACGATTCACCTCGAGCTGCTCAGGAACAAGCTGGCGCGCGTGCCGGTCGGCGCCGTCCCGAATAGAGGGGGAAGCGAGGAAACGCCCGATGTCGCCAAACACGTCGAGATCATCTCGACCGAGATCAAGCGGCTCGACGAAGTCCTGAACGGGTTCCTGAAGTTCGCGCGTCCCGACGAGCTCAGGCTGCAGCCCGTCCACCTCCAAGCCATCATCAGTGACGTCCTGACCTCCGTCACGCCGGAGGCGGAGCGGCTGCGCGTGCACGTGAAGCACGAGTGCCCGCCGGATCTGCCGCCGATCAACGCGGATCCCGGGATGCTGCGCCAGGCGCTGCTGAACCTCGCGCTCAATGCGTGCCAAGCGATGCCCGACGGCGGTGCGCTGCGCATCGCGTGCCGGACCGCGTCGCGCGACCGCATCGAGATCGACATCGAAGACTCCGGCGTCGGCATTGCGCCGGAGAACCTGCAGAAGATCTTCGACCTCTATTTCACGACCAAGGAGAAGGGCAGCGGCATCGGCCTGTCGATGGTCTACCGAATTGTCCAGCTCCACGACGGCGAGGTGGAAGTGGAGTCCACGCCGGGACGCGGAACAAGGTTTAGACTGGTATTTCCTCAGGCGTAGGGAAGGATGCGAAGGATGCGAAGGACGCGAAGGAGCAGCGAAGGAGCCTTTTCTTTCGTCCGGCTCCTTCCCCTGGTTGGTCTCATCGCGAGCGCGGGATGTGCGTCCGCGCACGCGACGGGCAAACCTGCGGATCGTCCCGCTTTGAATGTTCCGCCGCCGCCGCTGCGGGTGATCGAACCGGCGGACGTGCCGCCGGAGCCTGTTGCCGAGCTTCCGGTGAGCTCGAGCGCGCCCGCCCCCCGGCCACCCCGCCCCGCCGCCTCGAGATCTACGCCGAGCGATAACAAGGCGGATGCGAAGCCGGGCGAGGAAAAAGTGGACCTCCCGCCGGTCGACCCGCCGCCTGCGCCGACCTCGGCCGCCCCCGCAGCCCAACTACGTACGCCGCAGACCGCGGATACGAGCGGGGCCGCGCGAAGCATCCGGGCCGCCATCGACACCGCGCGCGGCATCCTGAACAGAGTGGATTACGGCCCTCTCAGCAACGAGCTTAAGAAGGCCTACAACGACGCCAAAGTCTTTCTCCAGCAGGCGGAGGACGCGCTCAAGGAGGGGAATTTCGCCTTCGCCCAGGGAGTGGTCAAGAAGGCCGACACGCTCGCAAAAGAGTTAGCTATACGGTAGCCAGATGCGTAATAGGGCATCTGAAAGAACATTCGGCCAAATGTCAACATCTTGCGCCTGCCCTAAGAAAGGCGCACAATATGTGGTGGATCACCGCTTGACAACGACGTAAACGGGGTCCATATTTGACGGCCAGCGAGACGGTCGGACATGGGGTTTCCAGCCTCCTGAACATCGCCGGTCGCCGCGCGTTCCAATCAAAGTTTTTCGTTCGGGGCCAGCCCGTTGGGGAATGGGTGTGGCTCGCATTGTCGGAGGGATCAGATGGCGCGAGCGGATCAGCGGAGCGACACCGCAGGGAACGGACCCCAGGGGACGGCGGCACCCGTAGGCCCGACATTCCCTGGCCACCGGAGCCTTGGCGAAGGGGGCATGTCGGGCGCCTCCGAATCGGCGACCTCGGCAAATCGAGGTCCGGCTCAAATCCCCGGGCTGGAATACGACCGCTTCTTCTCTAAAGAGGGCGTGGATCCGTTCGACGAAGTGGAGTGGGATCTGCGCTCGGCCGTCATCGGCAGCGAGAAGGGGGAGGTCGTTTTCGAGCAGCGCGACGTCGAGATCCCCCGCTTCTGGTCCCAGCAGGCCACCAACATCGTCGTCTCCAAGTACTTCCGCGGGCAGATCGGCACGCCGGAGCGCGAGCGCAGCGTCAAGCAGCTGATCGGGCGGGTCGTCGACACCATTACCGAGTGGGCGGTGAAGCAGAAGTACTTCGCGACGGACGAGGACCTGTCGGCGTTCTCGGACGACCTGAAGCACCTCCTTGTTTATCAGAAGGCGGCGTTCAACTCCCCCGTCTGGTTCAACGTCGGCTTCGAAAAGGCGCCGCAGTGCTCGGCGTGCTTCATCAACTCGGTGCAGGACACGATGGAGTCGATCCTCGGCCTGGCGAAGACCGAGGGCATGCTGTTCAAGTTCGGGTCGGGCACCGGGTCCAACCTCTCTAATATCCGCTCGTCCAAGGAGCTCCTTGCCGGCGGCGGCACCGCGTCGGGTCCGGTATCGTTCATGAAGGGCTTCGACGCGTTTGCCGGGGTCATCAAGTCGGGCGGCAAGACGCGCCGCGCGGCCAAGATGGTCATCCTGAACGCCGAGCACCCTGACATCCTCGAATTCATCAACTGCAAGGTTGAGGAAGAGAAGAAGGCATGGGCGCTGATTGACGCCGGCTACGACGGCTCGTTCACGGGCGTGGCCTACGGGTCGGTGTTCTTCCAGAACTCCAACAACTCCGTCCGTGTGACCGACGAGTTCATGCGCGCGGTGCTGGACGATGGGGAGTGGACGACCAAGGCGGTCAGGGACGGCGCGCCGATGCAGACCTACAAGGCGCGCGACCTGATGCGGCAGATTGCCGAGGGCACCTGGATCTGCGGCGATCCGGGCATGCAGTTCGACACGACCATCAACGACTGGCACACCTGCCCGAACACGGCGCGCATCAACGCGAGCAACCCGTGCTCCGAGTACATGTTCCTCGACGACACGGCGTGCAACCTGTCGTCGATCAACCTGATGAGGTTCGTCAGGAATGACTCCAATAATGCCGACGGCGAATTCGACGTCGTCGGCTTCGAGAAGGCGTGCCGGACGATGATCCTGGCGCAGGAGATCCTGGTGGACAACGCCAGCTATCCGACGCCGGCGATCGAGAAGAACTCGCACGCGTATCGTCCGCTGGGCTTGGGCTACGCGAACCTCGGCGCGCTGCTGATGTCGCGCGGCCTGCCCTACGACAGCGACGCCGGCCGCGATTATGCGGGGACGATCACGGCCTTGATGCACGGCGCCGCGTTTGCGGAGTCCTCGCGCGTCGCGCGCGACCACGGCGGTCCGTTCTCCGGCTACGAGAAGAACAAGGAGCCGATGATGCGCGTGATGCGGAAGCATCGCGCGGCGATCAAGGACATCGACAAGACCAACGTCCCGAAGGACATGCTCGAGGCGGCGAAGGAGGTCTGGGACGAGGTCATCGAGATGGGCGAGCAGTACGGCTTCCGGAACGCGCAGGCCACCGTGCTCGCGCCGACCGGGACGATCGGCTTCATGATGGACTGCGACACGACCGGCGTCGAGCCCGACATCGCGCTGGTGAAGTACAAGAAGCTGGTCGGCGGCGGGATGATGAAGATCGTCAACCAGACCGTGCCGATGGCGCTGAAGAAGCTGGGCTACAACCCGCAGCAGGTCAAGGAAATCATCGAGTACATCGACGAGAACGAGACCATCGAGGGGGCGCCGCACATCAAGGAGCCGCACATGGCGGTCTTCGATTGCGCGTTCAAGCCGATGCGCGGCACCCGGTCGATCCACTACATGGGGCACATCAAGATGATGGGCGCCACGCAGCCGTTCCTGTCGGGGGCGATCAGCAAGACCGTCAACGTGCCCAAGCACGCGACCGTCGAGGACATCCAGCAGGCGTACGTCGACTCGTGGCGGATCGGCGCGAAGGCCGTATCTATTTACCGGGACGGCTCCAAGCGCACGCAGCCGCTCAACACGTCGAAGGCGGCAATCGTGGCGGCCGGCGTCCTCGGCCAGCCGGCGCCGGTCGCCGCGGGCCCGGCGCGCCGGAAGCTGCCGGACGAGCGTCACGCGATCACGCACAAGTTCGACATCGCCGGCCACGAGGCTACATCACGGTCGGCCTCTTCGAGGACGGGATGCCGGGGGAAATCTTCCTCGTCATGGCGAAGGAGGGCTCGACCATCTCGGGCTTCGCCGACGCCTTCGCGCAGGCGATCAGCTACGCGCTCCAGTACGGCGTGCCGCTGCAGGACCTGGTCGACAAGTTCAGCCACGTCCGCTTCGAGCCGTCGGGGATGACGCGCAACCCCGACGTCCGCTTCGCGAAGTCGATCGTGGACTACATCTTCCGCTGGATGGCGGCGAAGTTCCTGTCGCCCGAGGCGCAGTTCCGCGCCGGCGTGAACAATCGCGAAGAGGTCACGACGACCCCCGAGCAGCTCCGGCTGCAGGTGGCGGAGACGGCGAAGGGCGCGCCTGGGGTGAAGGCGTCATCCTTCGCGCCAATTCAGAACCAGGAAGACGCGCCGCCGTGCTCGACCTGCGGGTCGATCATGGTGCGTAGCGGCGCCTGCTACAAGTGCAGCAACTGCGGCACGACGAGCGGGTGTGCCTAGACTCCGTTCAGGACAACCGAGGACTCTGGGGGCCGGCGCAAGCCGGCCCTTCTCACTTTGGGGGGCGGGCGTTCGAATCCCACCCTCTCCGCCGTCTTTTCAGCCAATGAATACATACGAGGCACCCGCAAGGCGATCCGACGCCACAACAGTGGAGCCGTAGCGGTCGCCGAACCCTACGAGTAGTCGCCGCCCCGACCACATCTGAATTTACGCGCGCCCCCTGTTGCAGCGCCTTCGGCGTCCGGCTTCCTGTGCGTTTTACGGGGGCGCCCATACGGCGATGAAATGTGACGGCACGCCTCCTGCCGTCAGGAACTGGCCACCAGCATAGAGCGCCGCGTTGGTGCCGTCGGTGAAGACCCCGAGCGCATAAACCGAATCGTTCAGTCCGCTGCCGAGCGGCATCCACGTCGCACCATCCCATTTGGCGATGTAGCTGGCTGGAGCACCGCCCGCCGTGGTGAAGAGACCGCCGGCATACAGCGCAGCACCGGAACCGTCATCGAAGATCGTCAGGGCAAGGATGTACGACGCCTGGAAGCCACCGATCCCGCTTCCGAGCGACGCCCAGTTGACACCGTCCCATTTCGCGATGGAGTTGGCCGCCACGCCGCCAGCCATGGTGAAGTACCCACCGGCATACAGCGCCGGGCCGCCGGCGCCGTCGTCGAACACCATGAGGGCGTCGACGTCAGGCGGAGAAGATCCGCTCAGGTCGCCGCTGAGCGCCGACCAGTTGGTCCCGTCCCATTTGGCAAGAGAGGCAGCCGGCACATCGCCGGCCGCGGTGAAGTTCCCGCCGGCATAGAGAGCCGGGCCGCTGCCGTCGTTGAACGCCGTGAGCGCACGTACGAATCCGTTGATCCCGGTCCCCAGGGCTGTCCAAGCCGCGCCATTCCATTTGGCAATAGATCTGGCGGGCATACCGCCAGCCATGAAGAAATTGCCCCCGGCGTAGAGGGCCGGGCCGTTGCCATCATCGAACACCCCGAGGGTGGACACCGAGCTGTCGAGGCCGCTTCCCAGGGCCGTCCAGGTTCCGCCGCTCCATTTCGCGATGTAGTTGGCCGCCACGCCCCCGATCGTCGTGAAGCTCCCGCCGGCATAGAGGGCCGGGCCGCTGCCGTCGTTGAAGACCGCGAGGGCGCTGACGCCGCAGTTGAGCGAGCCGCACCCGTCGGCCAGCGGGGCCCAGGTCGTGCCGTTCCATTTGGCGACGCCGTGAGCGGTGATGCCATCCACCAATGAAAAGATGCCCCCGGCATAGAGGGCCGGGCCGGTGCCATCGTCGAACACCGTGAGGGCATAGACGGAGGCTTGCACCCCGTTCCCGCCCGGCCAGTTGAATCCGGTCTTCCACGCATATTGCCCTTCGGCCGCCGACGCGAGCGTACCCATGATCAGCGCCGCTCCGCATAGTGCTTTCACGCTGCACCTCCTCCCGCCATCTAGCGCCTCAGATGCCACAGAAGGCCAGGACATTGTGACTCGTTCCCTCACCGCGAATGGTTGACGGGCGGAGGTGATAGTTGCTTCTGGACCGGGACGCAGAGCTGTTGCGGCTCCTGTATCAACACATTCTCCGGGGGGAGCGTGGCAGGGAATGCCGGGTTCAGGTGAAACAGCCTTTGGGACAGGCGAAGCGGATCTCCCGCGATTCCGTAACACTTCAGGTCAATCTGTTCGATGACGGGGCGATCTGGGGTCGGCGGGAACATGCCATTCTTGGCAACAGGGACGCACAGCTGTCGGGGATCCTGCATGATGACGTCTTCAGATGGAGCCACGTCGGGTGTCAACACGGGATTCAGGTGATCCAGGTGGAGCGGAACGCTCACCGGAGGCAGCGGTCCACCGTCCGGGCCGACGATGGGGTAACACTTCTGATCGATGAATCGAATGGAGGGCAAGACATCAGCAGGCGGAAACGCCGGCGAACCGTCAGGATTCGACTTGGCCACGGGGACGCAGAGCTTTTCCGG
>Ga0137390_10003511_pt1 | contig 12809 bp, 15 predicted proteins | sample 15con2h24AmetaG_FD_104937 | JGI IMG/M metagenome (GOLD analysis project Ga0137390, IMG submission 104937) | Vadose zone soil microbial communities from Angelo Coast Range Reserve, California, USA - 15con2h2.4A metaG | ecosystem: Environmental > Terrestrial > Soil > Vadose zone > Saprolite... | reverse complement strand
TCCGTCTGGTAAAGTTGTTATGAGGGAATATGTGTGCGCGGTAGGGGTGTTAATAATTCAAATCGTTGAGGTGTTGGAGGGGGGGGGGGTGGGGGGGGGGGGGGGGGGACACCATGCTCAACCCACCCAATCACCCAAACCTGGCCAGGATGCGGCCACTGCCGTCATCTCTACCAAACCGAGCCAGCCCGGGGTTGATGGGCTATTTCCCTCAACTCGCTGCTCCATGGCTAACGCCACTGCCGACGCCGTTTCCGAGAAGCCAATAAGATTTCCGACCTGCTTCGCATGAGAATCCCCGCTGGTTCTCGCATGAATTATACTGCTTCGGGCTTAAAAATGAAAAGTGCAGGATTCTCTGGTGAGAATGATTATTGCACCCGTCTGATGTGACGCCCAGTTCAATTAGACACACCACCTTGTGCCGCTGCTAACCCGGTAAGTTGGCATGGCCTTGGGGAAGTCGCTCTTGCTCTTCCTTAAAGGGGTTCTTGTGTGGCCAGAAGCCCGGAAACCTCGGGTTTCAGAATTCAGGGCAGTGAAAGGGCAAATTCGAACCAGCGTGAAATATCCTCCTAGCCCAATGGGCCTCTGGTCGGATCGCAGGCCCCGGGGCATTTGCATTGTTGCTTGAGCTTGGCGCTGGGAGGGGCGCCAGACGCGCGACGGCTCAACCCGAGGGTTTGGAAGGGCAAATTTCCAGGTACACGTACACGTATGGGATGTACACCTTTGGTACGCGTAGTAGACATGGAAAAGATTGGCTACTCAGATCGTATGATCGAATCCACGAGACGCCCCCCAACAACTCGGGCATTCGTTGTCGAAGCTCACTGGCAATCCTCACCTTTGTCGTAATCCACGATCACTGAGAAGCCAGCATTACGGTCGGTTGCCAGCAAAAGCGGTACAGGGCTACAATATTAATTGCAAGACGATGCACATTATGATCTTAATCCAATGGCCAGATAACTATGCCCATTAGAGTATCCGCCCAATTCCCGTTCTGGCAAAAGGTAACTTGACCCCCCGCATTACAGGCAACATCCCGCCACCACTTCGCGTTGCTCCACCTTCTTCCCCCTTATCGAGATCTTGGGTCAAGTTAACATTGACCAAAGGTGTTGCGGAGGAGCGAGTCCTTCATATCCTTCCCCATCGCCGAACGATTCGGACGGAGTCTGTCGCCGAGGGGGCGGTCCCTTCAGGGCGCCAATAGTAAGCGCTTAGCTTTGTTTCTTCTTGTTCCAAACCATGTCCTACGCACACACGTCGGGCGGCGGTAACCCAGGCACACTAAAATGGGGGAGGGGTACGTAGATCTCCTTGTATCGCATTTCGGAACCGGCACTCAGGCTCTCTCCCAGTTCTGATCGCGGGGGGGACCGACTGGTGCGTGCCCTTGGGCGTCACGAGGCTGTGGCAATTTCAAGTACCATATTGATGATGCTGAGGCAGGCCAAAGTTGGGTCGCAAAGAGCGTGGCGGGAGGACAGAAGATTCCGAGTGCGTTGTTTTTTTCGGACGTCCCTGCCTATATACCCTCATCCTTTCCCCCGCTTCCACCCTTCCTCCCTGGCCCTTTACAGTCATCCCGATCTCCTCGAACCACATATCCTCCGGTCGCTGAGCAACGTAAAGGCGGTCAGTGTCCACGCCTCGTGCGCCGGCTGTCACACTATTGTGCTCGACATTGAGGGCACGGCATGGCTGTTCGGACGCAACCAACCTGCGGCGCTTGGTGTCCCTGGAGTTGATGCAATCTCAGAGAACGCCCCACGTCGACTGCGGGCGACAGACCTTGGCGCACCGCCTGGCACTATGTTCGTGAACGCTGCCTGCGGGAGGAGCCATTCTGTCCTCGTCGGCAGTAATGGGCGTGTGTGGACCGCAGGGCTAAACTCGCTTGGCCAGGTGCGGACAACTGATCTGTCATGACCCCTATTCACAACCGATTTCTACAGTGCGGACACACCCCCTGCCCAGAAATTAGCATATTCAAGCTCGTGAATGGACCCCTTCACCCTGAAACTGGCGAACAAGAGCACGTCGTCGCGGCTGCAGCTGGCATCACCTTCACGCTGTTCCTCACCGGGCGCGGAAAGAGCACGTGATGAGCGTTCTTGTGCCGTGCCTGAATCGGTGGCTGACGGGCGCGCTTCACAGTATACGCATCTGGAAGTGGAGAGAAGGGCCAGCTCGGCAACGGGCGCACGGGAGAGCACATTGCGACGGGAAACAGGACAGGATTTGACATTGAAAGCGAGCCCAGTGAGAATGTTTTTCCCCTCGGAACCGGATGTCGCACAACTCATGGTGTTTCGCAGTCCCTGTCAAGGGTTTGGACGACAAGAAGATTGTGCAGATCGCGGGTGGGCAACAACACGGCATCGCACTAGATGAAGAAGGGTATGCGCACAGGTCCGACTTGAGAAAGCATGGACTCACAGGTTTCCCAACGCAGAATCGTATACGTCTGGGGATACAACGGCTATTGCCGTCTGGGCCTTGGGAATCAAAAAGACGTTTTAACTCCACAAGTTGTTCCCCAGGTACGTTGTGTTTTCGTGCTGTCACCGTGAAGTGAGTGCTCATGCGGTGGTTGCAGTTCGCGGGGCCCCAGAAGCAATTTCTCGGCGCAAAGGTGGCGGCAGGCCCTTCAAATTCGGTGGTAATTGACCGGCAGAGCATGTACTATGTAGCAGGAAAGGTCAGGTTTTGATCTCTGTTTGCCACTTATATGCGCTGATTATGCTCGTTTTAGTGGAAAAACACGGGCGATGGTAGGTGCATCCCGGGCGGCACCATGTTTCCGTCGTTGACGATGCAAAGGCTCGGCTGGTCAACCATATTCGACTTTCCGACTTATGCAAGATATCATGGGGTGTAAGATAAAACAACCCTGCAGTGGCGGCGTCACGCATTTTGCTCTGGCGCCAGATGAAGAAGAGGGGGGAATCATGACCATCGCGTGGGGTCAAAATGCAGCCAATGGCGAGCTCGGCCTCGGCCCAGAGGAGCCGAAGAGCGCGACCAAACCTACACGTAACCAGCCGCTAATTGGCATTGACGTATTTGAGTTCGTGTTTCACTCGTGGTCGGTCGAAGGGGGCTCCGCTGATGGGTGCCCAGCGTCACCGCGGGCCAGAACACGACATTCTTCCTCGTCACCCCGAACGAGAAGTACTCTGATCTGCCGCGGCATCCGGTCGAACTGGATACGCCGGACGAGTGCATGGTATGCCGCAAAGATCACGGCGACCCACTCGCGTGCGATAAGGTATTGCTATCTCGGCTGTCCCCACTCCCCTTCCTCCCCCCCCGCCGCTCGTCGTCGTTCTCATGTCTTGGCGCAGTGCGATAAGCCTTATCACTATACATGCCTCACGCCGCCCCTGGCGGCCATCCCAGACGGCGAGTGGTTCTGTCCGGACTGCGTGCGTCATCCAGGTGCGCCCATCGGCGACGCAGCAACGGGTATGGAGGCGGCGGCAGGCGCGTCGTCGTCATCGCGAAGGAAAGCGTCTCGCTACGAGGCCGCGCCGGAATACGATTCCGAGCCGATTGATGGCGACGACGGGGGTGGGAGTGAGGGCGATGAGAACGGCGATGATGACGACGAGGAAGAGGACTACGACAACGACATCGATGTCGACGACGAGGACGTAGGGCGGAAACGCAAGGCACCGGCGAAGCGCGCAACAGGTCCGTCCGTCCGTCCGTCCCGCACGCATGAAATATATTCCCTACAGCAGTTTCCTTCCTTCTTTACCCTTTATTTTTCGTTTTCCACGGCGCCGCTGACTTGGGGTCGCTCCCCGAAATTTTTTTTGGGGGAAACCTCTTTTTTCGTGCAGCGTCAAAGCGGAAAAAGTAGGGCGATATACAACGAAGAACCTGTAACAAGAACAACAACACCTACAGGCGCGCATTCATTCCTTCCACTCTCTTCCCTTGCCCACCATCATCACTACCACCGTCATCCGCTCATCTATATACGCACAATGGGCCGTTGGTGGCCCTCTGGGATGACAGACTTTTGGTTCCTTTTCTGTTGATTAACTCTATCTCCAACCAGCCGTTTCAGACGTGTCAATAATTTCGTCTTTTTTTCCCCCTCGAATTGTTTTCCGTAGTCCGTGTGATTAGTGTACTTACAGTACCTAAAAAGTTACTTTTGGTCTAGTATAATATATATTAAAATAGCGTGCTCGACCAACGCAACCAAAACCTAATGATCGTCTGCCCCGAGCCCCAAAGTCCCACACACCAGTCATTGCGTGCGGTAATGCAAACCAGAGAGCGAGACATGACGCAGATTGCACGATGTCATCAATTCATCATTTCCCTCTAGCACGTGTCTACTGCACTCCTAGCCTGCTGATGTGCGATTACTGGTCCTTGCCGTGTAAAAAAAAATAAGAGATAGTAGGGATGATATACACACAATGGAAAACGTGCTCCTGGGCAGTGACAAATGAGCAACACCCTCCCCCCCTGACAGCTCTCACGCTGTGAAGTGCAAGACCGCGAGGACGATGCCCACAGACAACGCGATGATGAGGAACACCGCGCCACCGACGAACGTCAACACCTCCCACGGTGGGCCCTGATTCTGAGGACTGGGATGTGCGAGCGCGCCGTTACTACCGCCACTCGCGATGCGGTTGCGAATCTCTAAGCGTCTCTTCTCCTCGGCTGCGTGCTTGTCTGACTCAGCGTCTGCTATCGCGAGGCGCGATCGCGCATCAGCGGGGTCGAAAGAGAGGCCTGGGGATGAGGACTCGGAAGAGGAGATGCGGACGAAGGAGGGGTAGTTGCGCTCGGCCCAATGCTCGATTTTGGAACACGCCACCGAGATACGGAGAAAGCTTGGATCGGAGGAGGAAGCCTTGGAGTGGATTGAACGTGCATACTCTTTGAAGATAAGCGCGCACTCGCGCGGGTTTGTTGAGCGCATGATGAGCTAGATGCAGAGTCAGGAACAGTAAGAGGCAAAAGGGGAAAAAAAAGGGCACGAACCTCGGCCGCCTTGGCCTTGCGGATTTTGATGTTGCGCTTGAACATTTCCGAGTTCATAAAGCACAGGTCGAGAGTGGCGATCGCCATCATGGCGGGAATCGCAACAAAATTAAAGACAGACTGGTCCCTTAGTAGGCGCAGGTAATCGAGAGCATCACAGGCGTGACGGAGTGCATCGACGATCATCGCGCTCTGCACCCACTTTGCCCGCTGCGACTCCTGGAGGAGCTGTAGAATGCACGTCGCGGGAGTCCGGCCATCGGGAGCATATTCGGCGGCACTCCATATCTCACGGGGCCAGAAAAAGCGTTGATCTTCGGCATCTTCGCGGAAGTCGCGGATAATATTCGTCTTTTGGAGTAACATGCCGAGCGAATTGGACAGCTCGAGTTCGTGGGCAAGTGATGGCGATTCCTTGCCCGTTACGGAGAAGAGCCGTGAAAGGCCCTCGCCGACAAGCCCGGCGACGTAATGGCAGTAGAGGTCGTATTCTTTGATGGTGTCAAGGCCGAGGGGTTCGGAGGAGAGCGCGGCACGATGGGCAAAGTCAGCCATTCCTGTCCCCATCTTGTGGCAAATGTCGATGATCGTATCGCTACATCTGCAAGCAAGGATATTAGTCTTCGGTGCAGCAGACAGGGGATGTAAGCGTACGCGGGCTCGAGTCGGAGTAACTCTTCGATGACAACATGGTAGTCAACAAGCGCGATACGATCCTTCTCATTGGGACCATTGCCGTTAAAATTCCAGCCGGGAGTAACGGACTTTTCGTGGAAGGAACGGAGGAGGGGTTGTTTGACATCGTCCGAGAGGGTCATGTCATCCTCGATCGTGTCGAGGCTGCGAAGGACAACATAGAATACGCATATCTAAGATGAGGTCAGCGCCGAATCATATGTAGATCAAAGCGAGGGTTAAAGCCCGAAGATGAGGTAAGCGAGCGGGTATTCACGATAGGGTGTGGTTGTCTCGCTTAGCATCACGTTGGATACGCCAGAGGAGCGACGAGGGAGGAGAGAAACTCACGACTCGGGCGAGGTCACCATCGAGCTCCATTTTTATGATGGCCGCAAAGCTCCGGCTTGTAAGATCGAGTAACTCCCAACACCTGCGCATTGTCTGTCTATCCCAACCCGAGGTGGGATGTTCCTCTCTTTTGGTGATGTCGCGGTTTGGTTCATAGTAGTAGCGGAACTGCAAGAGGATGCGAAACTCGTTTGGGTGAGTGAGTGCGAGGGAGAGAATTTCGAGTGCGCCCATGGATAGAACGAAGGGGGTATCTGAGGTGAATAAAGTTAAGGAAGAAAGAAAAGAATGGGAAAGGCGGGGAATATTAAGGAAGGGCGTGTGATGACCAGTCGTACCACTTTCGCGGTATTTATTATGACCTCACCTCACCTCCTACAACAGCGGCAGTATTCTTCATTAGGCCAGGAACGCGTTGACGGCCCGCCCAGTAGTCTATCGTGCACGTGACGCCTAAATAGTAAACACGTCAGTCACCTGCATGCCTCTGCTGCTCGCTACTCCCTCATCATGAGGGCAACCTTTCTTGCCCCCCTCTTCCTCACCGCCCTCCTCCTCGTCCAAGCTCAAAATCAACCCCAAGTAAAGGTTAACTACTTCCCAAATCTCCCTGCGCGGTTATATTTCTTTGACGACGCCACCGTACGTCCTCCCATATCCATCGCCCGAGACTCAAGGCGACCTGGAATTCCTCTAGAATGTCGTATACCATGATATCGTCCAGGGCGACCTCTACACGTCCACCGATGAGGGCAAAAATTGGCAACGCGCCGATGACATACCCCAAGGAGAGACGGCTTTGTTCATAGAACATCCCTTTGACAATCGAATGGTACGTCTGATCTATTCGCCTCTATTCGTCGCACCGCCACCCGTAGTATCTCGGGCATTGGCTCCCTTGGTCACCCCTACCACCGTTCCAATAACACGCCCATGCTACCCCTCACTATACACATGACAACTCGAGCTTCATCTTTCTCCACCGGTCTGCGTACCCCCCCGCCCGGGCTTAATCGGCTTGATGCTCGATGGTAGCATGGGTCTGGTCTGCGCGAGTTTCTCCCCCAAGGAAACTGGTCTTTGCTTCGATTCCGGGTTGTACCTCCCTACGTGCAATGCTGATTCCCCTTTCTTCGCCTAGGCTTTCGTACTCACCCGCGGAACAACCCACTACCGGACAGAGGACCGTGGCCAAACATGGCGTTCATTCGAGATGCCCGTATCACCGTCTTATGTCGCACACCCGTTGTCTTTCCATTCCGACCCAGCCAAATATGGTTATATAATTTATCAGGGTACAAAATGCGAGCGCGACGGTGCTTGGTCTTCAATATGTCACGACGAGGTGTGTTTCACCTCGCTCCCTACCTCGCGCTTTCCTGATACCGCAAACAGACGTACTATACCAAGCAGGCATTCTCCGATGAACCCCAATTACTTCTCCTTGAGACTTCCCAATGCCTCTTTGCCCATAGTTCAAAGGATTTCAAGCACGACGCACACTCTGATTTGATCTACTGCGTTGCTTTTGACACCACTTCCTCTACCAGCTATCATTCCATCTCCTCATCCCGCCTTTTCTCCTCCACCGACTTCTTCGTCGACGACATGCGGATAGAGGACCTGGGCATTGCTCGCGGCGCGCGGGGTGTTGTTGCCTTTGCCGTCGTGTCTAAATATGCCGTCGTCGCGCTGAAGGACCTGAGTGAGGGTGCAGGTAGCGAGATGCTCCTCTACGTCACCGTGGATACACGTACCTGGGCCAAGGCACAGTTTCCTCACGCGACCAGCGCTCGCCTTCGTGAAAACGCATACACGATCGTAGAGAGTACCACACACTCGCTTGCGATCGATGTTGTGTTGAACGATTCAGGCGCGATGGGTACGCTCTTTGTGAGCAACTCGAATGGCACATTCTTCGTCGAGAGTTTGAAAGACACAAACCGAAACGAGGTGGGCTTTATAGACTACGAGACGGTGTATGGCATCGACGGCGTCGGATTGGCGAATATCGTCGCTAACGCTCAAGATGTGGAGGGGCGTAGTGCACCGAAACAGCTCAAGACGCTCATTACGTTTGACGATGGTCCGCAGTCCATTATCTACCTCTCAGGGACCTGTGCTGATCTCTACTCACAGGAAGTTCCTGGTCTCCCCTCCGCCCGCCACCAGAGGACAGTGAAGGCAACAGAATCAGTTGCAACCCCGACGACACAGAAAACTGCGCCCTTCACCTCCACTCCGTCACGGTCCCGCATAACTTTGGGCGTATATTCTCCTCCCCTGCTCCCGGGTTCGTGATGGGCGTCGGTTCGATTGGCCCCACCCTCCGCCCGTACGAAGACTCCGACACTTTCCTGAGCACCGACGCCGGTGTCACATGGACGATGGTCCGCCACGAGGCTCATAAGTACGAGTTTGGCGACCAGGGCGGAATCATCATCGCCGTCAACGACGAGGAAACGGTCGACTTTGTAAGTTATTCGACCGATCTTGGCAAGACATGGTGCGTGTAGACTCCTCTCTTCTTTTCGCTCTCGGTTTTCAATCATGCACGCGAATGCCCGATCGATCTGAACATCATCCGTGTCCGTGTAGGCAACCCCTGAAACTCGGGGTGAACATCCGCGCACGCGCACTTTCGACGGTCCGGGATTCCACTTCTCAAAAGTTCCTACTGCTAGGCCAGCTCTCGCGGCAGGAATCAACACCTGAAGGACGGTTCGCTGCCATCTTCCTCGACTTCGCGCCCATGGGCAGGCGCAAATGCAGTGACGCCGACTACGAGAGGTGGTACGCGCGCACGGTGAAGAACAAGGAGTGTCTGATGGGACATAAGGTTTTTACACCCGTTGTCAAAGAGGTGTATATACGCACTGACAGGCGTGGGATAGCAATGGTACCAGCGCCGCAAGGCTGGCGCGGACTGCTACGTCGGCGAAAAATTCTCAGACCCCGTGGTACACGAGGAGAATTGTCCATGCCAAGATGACGACTACGAATGGTACGTTGCGTCGAGCCTACCATTTTAGATTCCTACTCACCATTCGTTGATGTCATCGCTGACAGCGACTATAACTATGTCCGCCATAACGATCAATGCGTTCCCGTTGGCCCGGAGCCGATCCCCACTGGTGTATGTAGGGACCCCGACCAGACGTATAAGGGTTCATCTGGCTACCGCATCATTCCGGGAAATACCTGCGACCGGGAAAAGGGTGTCAAGAAGGATGATCAGGTCGAGAAGAAGTGTTCCCAAGGTGAGTAATGCTTTACTCGGCCATTCTGGGAGCGACGCTCAGGTGTGATTACTTGTAGCACAACCCGAAGATGGCAGTGTTATTCACCAAACTGTGAGCTTTTGCCATTGTCATCGCTCCTACGGCGGATACTGATCTGGCTTGGACGATAGTTCGAATTCCCGGCGTCGATTGTGCAACACGCGTACTTCAAAGAGTCTACGACTATCCTCGTTCGTCTTCAAGACGCGGCTATCTGGCAGTCCAGCAACGAAGGCTATACATGGAATCGCCTCTTTCCAGATGAGACTTTCCTTGCGTTCTACCATCACTCTTTCACACCCGACCGCGCCTACCTCGTCACCAACTCTGCCAAGTTTTTCTACACAACAGACACTGGTCGCTCGTGGTACCACCTCACCGCGCCAAAGCCACCAAACACACTTGGTGCACAGGTGTTGCAATTCCATCCGGTCCACTCGGACTGGATCATCTGGACGGGCGACGAGGGTTGCTCGGCTGGCGGCGGCGGAGCTGACTGCCACGCCGAAGCATTCTTTTCGCGAGACAACGGACGGAAGTGGTCATTCGTGGAGAAATATGTGCGCAACTGCGCTTGGGCGCGCGACAAGGGTCTACTCGTGGACGCGTCTCAGATCCTGTGCGAATCATTCCGCGACAAGACGGGCTCGCAACGCTTCTTCCAGATGGCGACCAACCCGATGCAACTCGTGAGCGGCCGCGACTTCTTCGACAAGAAGGTCACGATCTTCGACGAGATCGTTGGATTTGCCAAGTTCTCAGAGTACCTCATCGTCGCTGAGGTGCGTCGCGTTGTATTGTCTGTTTGTGGTGGGAGCTGACAAGAGCGGTGTGTACGCAGTATCTTCCTGAACAGCGCTCGCTTGAATTACAGGTCTCTCTGGACGGTCACATCTTTGCCACTGGCCAGTTCCCTCCGACGATGCGTCCAGCACAACATGTGAGCCTATCAGATTTCCCCCTCTTTGCGTTTTGATGACCATCCGGTAATGAAAAGGCGTACACCATCCTCGAGTCGAGCACCGATTCCGTCTTCCTGCACATGACGACGTCCGAGCCGCCACGACCATACTGGGGCGACATCCTCAAGTCGAATTGGAATGGGACATACTTTGGCTCCTCGATCGGGAACGTGAACCGCAATGAGCGCGGGTTTGTCGATTTCGAGAAGATGATTGGACTCGATGGTATCGCGATCGTTAATGTGGTATCCAATCCCGAGGCAGCGGCTGTCACAGGCACCAAGGATCTGCAAACGCGCATCACTCACAACGATGGTGGGAGCTGGAAGCCGTTGACGCCTCCAAAGTACGACTCGCATAGTCGACCATATGACTGCGACAGTGTGGTATGTGTCACCCAAGCTTGTATTGTCGAACCGTATGGTGACATCCAATTCAGGCTTGCTCGCTTCATGTGCATGGATATACGGAGCGATTCGACCCTCGCGCGACGTTCAGTAGCCCTTCCGTTGTTGGATTGATTATGGCCGTGGGGAACGTGGGCGAGAATCTCGCTCCATACGTGGAGAGTGACACGTTCCTGAGCAGGGATGCAGGCTTCACATGGGAAGAGGTTCATAAAGACGCGCACCTCTGGGAGTTTGGTGACTCGGGCTCTATTCTTGTCATGACGAACGACGAGGAGCCAACTGATCACGTGTTGTTCACCACCGACGAGGGCACCAGCTGGCGCGAGTATAAATTCACGAACGAAAAAATTCGAGTGCGTTCGATCGTTACTGTGCCGTCAGACACGAGCAGGCGGTTCATCCTATTTGGGAATTATCCGCGTTCACCTGCGTCGGTTGCGGTGCACCTCGATTTCTCAGCGCTCACGAGTCTTCGCTGTGCGTGCTTCGCTTCGTTTCGGTGTGGTAGTGGATGTACTGACAGGTTCTTGTTAGGCAAACTGGACGTTGACGACCCTGGACACGACGACTTTGAGCTGTGGAGCCCAAGCGAAGAACGTGCTGAACGCTGCCTTTTTGGCCGCCAGGTGAACAAGTCTTTAACTTCCCTACCGCATAACCTGGTGATTTACCCTTTTCCGCAGACTCTGTACCATCGTCGGAGGCGCGACCGCAACTGTGTCGTAGGTGAGCAACCGAAAGTACAGGAAACTATTGTCAAGAACTGCGCCTGCACACCGTCGGATTTCGAGTGGTGAGCGTCATCTGCAATCTACTCCTTCGGGATATGGGCGCTCATAACATGGTAGTGAATTCAACCACGAGCGAAACGCAGATGGCGAATGCGTGCTCGCCCAGGGAACACAGTCATTGCCCGACGATGACTCGTGTCGGGGCGGCGCGCAATACTGGTACGAGCGTACGCCCTACCGGCGCATTCCGCACTCGTCCTGCGAGGACGGCGAGCGGCCGGATCAGGGCCGGCGGCACCTCTGCCCAGGCGTGTCGGGGCACGGATTTTTCTTCTGGGTCTTCGTGCTCATGGTCCCGTTCGCGTTCACGACGTTGGTCGCAACGTGGTACTACAAGCGGTCCGGGCGCGCGACCGGCACGATCCGCCTGCCTGGCGATGGGCGGCCCAGTTTTGGCGCGTCGGACGCGGGCTTCGTCGAGACGCTCGCGAGCGTGCCGTACTTCGTCATTGGCATCACCAACGTCGCGTTCGAGGTGGTCGCCGAGTGGGTGCGCGACGCGACGTTTTCGCTACGGTCGCGGAGGGGATACCGGGACGTGCCTGTCGACGAGGACGCGCAGATTCTCCGGTTTGCAGACGAGGAAGAGTAGAGACGGCAAGGGTTTTTTTTATCGTCGCGGCTCGTCCGTTTCGTTGTGCTGTCAGAGTAATTCTATGTAATAGCCTTTTGATTTTTTTTATTACTACCTTTTTCCGCTTGTTACCGTTCCACGACGATCGCATGTCTCATACATAGTTTCAACTTTCCCGATGCTGCACAATTGAGCTGCTCTGTACAAAACGGAAAAGAAGTGTGGTTCGATGTGTGCGGCCACTAGCGCGCAGAAGTAACAGTGTTGGAAATGTGTCCCAACAGTGTATCAAGATCTCAGACCGCCCTCAAGGGGATAGTAGGTTGCATTGGGCTATACAGACAGCAAGGACAACAACCAGAAAACAATACAGGGGGAAGAAGGGGTTCGATTATTCGATCACGCCAAGGTGGTCTTCCTTGATCGTCCCTATTGCGAACTAGGAAGGGAGAAGAAATTTGACATTTGGGTCAAATAGTGGGAGCATTACGCACGATCTCCGTGGCGTCTACGCGGGTGCCTATGATTTTGATGCGTATTTTCGTATTGTTCTCGATGACCTGTTGGTCAGAGAGGGGGGGACGATATAGAGATTGGGAAGAGAGGATGCAAAAAGGGCGTCTTTGGAGGGCTTACCTGGTCTTGGGAAGTGTAGGATGGTGGGTTCGAGGACGGATCGAACTTGAGGTCAGGGTGGAGGAGCTTAAAGGTAAGAGTGGCACGCGCGCGTGTATAGGGTGGTT
>Ga0137390_10003504_pt1 | contig 12816 bp, 12 predicted proteins | sample 15con2h24AmetaG_FD_104937 | JGI IMG/M metagenome (GOLD analysis project Ga0137390, IMG submission 104937) | Vadose zone soil microbial communities from Angelo Coast Range Reserve, California, USA - 15con2h2.4A metaG | ecosystem: Environmental > Terrestrial > Soil > Vadose zone > Saprolite... | reverse complement strand
TACGATGTTCAGATAGGCCCTGGGCAGGGGAGTTGCGACCCGGATATGGTCCCAATTGAAAGAGCGAAGCCTGAACGTACGTCAATCATGCCAGTGATCATGCTGTCCCGCCCGACGCCCGCGACAACTCCTCGTGCTGCATCCGGTCAACAGAAGAGACCTCACGAAAAGCGTATGCTGGCACGGGGGTACTAAGACGCCATACACGTCCGACTCGCCGCATTGTCGCCCCAGAGAGATATATACAAGCGAGAAGGACGCGCGATCTGTTTCAATTTTCCTCCTTCCTCTTTCGACTCGGACCCCTCCTCCTTCCCGAGACCTACGAGGCTACGCCTATGCACTCCGTAATGGTCCCTCCCCCTCGCCATCAGATCCCGACGAGCTTCCATCGCCATCATAGTGTGCATCAGCTTCTCTCGACGTATCTCATGTGCCCTCTCGTCCCTGAGCTTTCTGCTTTCGGGATAAGTGCAGCTTCCAGCTTCCGGTTTCTCCGCAGTCCAGAAAACTGGGGGGTCGCTCAGCTAGCCTCCTCCCCCCCTCCCCAATCGTGTGCTGGCTTTCCCCTTTCTGGCCCTCTCTGTTGGCCTTCGAGAACGACTGCGGTCGGGTTGCGCCATAATGCGACGACGTGTTTACATGTCCTTTGAGCTGGCATGTTCGTACCTTCCATAGTTGATCTTCCATCCGTCGAACAACCCAGGCGGTTTGCACGCCTGTGTGATCTCTCCCATCCGGGCTTTGATCTTCGTCTGTATGCGTGTCCTCACTGCACGTTCCCATCGATTCATAAACCTTTACCCATCAGGCACCCAACGTCGTCGCAACACGACATTTTCGGTACTGTACTTTTGAACACCAGCATGTTAAAATGATACATGCTAAAAAGGGTGTCCCATCTTGAATGGAGAGAAACAAAAGCGGATTGCGAGCATTCAACTAGCAAGGAATTACGACGACGACGATGACGACTACAACGGATTTACGACGAAGAAGGAACTACGCAATCAGAGCATGTCAACCATCAACCAAAATCGTTAAATGCTCATGACTCGGTCCAGATGGCTACAGTGGCGGATTATGCGATCGAAGCAAAACGTGAAAATAAAAACAAAACCGAGAAGAGGTGAAGGGCGTATGTGTTCGTGATCATGCTCGCAGTTCCACTGTTGACAGATCTGAGAAAAAATAAGCGGAAAGTAGAGCAAGAGATGAGGCCCATTGAATATTATTAGTACGTGGTTGCGGAAAATACTTGACTTTAAAAAAAAACTTGAGCGACAGTTGCCCGAATTGGCCTGCTCTTTGTCATCACCCCACCCGAAAGGACAGCTTTTGCATAAAGTAAAAAAAAAAGTGCAAAGTGCATGAGATAGATAGACTCGGGATCGAAATCGGATTTGGACCCGCCCCGCAGCCCCCTTGGAAGAAAAAATTTGGGGAGGGCTACGTACGGTGGTTAAATTCGCGATCTCGCGCCCGCAGGTATCCACTACGGCAGCGAGTACGAAGGAGGTGGCGTGGCGGGTCCCGGCCCGGAGATGCTCGGCGAGAGCGTGAGGCTCTCCATCGCAAGGCCAAGGGGATCATTAGCGACGATCGAGGGCGGCGCGGCGGTATGCTCGCCCATCATCGTGCGTCCGAAGAAGACCTCCGGGGAGGTGCACGCCGCGACGGCGCGGCGCATGTGGTTCGTCAGGAACGACAGGCCGACTTGGTATGCAGCTGTGCCCAGGTGAGGTCGGGGACGGGGAAAAAACGCAGAGGAATCAGGGGACGTACCGTTCATCCAGCCGAACCCTTCGCGGGGCACCATCTTGAAATCGATGCCTTGGTTGCCGTACTCGGCGTCGACGAGGTGCGAGAGTCTGACCGCGTCGAACTTCTCTGGTACCACGCCGTTGAAGTCGACGAACGCGGTCGTCATCCTGTTCCAGACAGTAAGATCAGTAAAAGTAAGGGGCTTGCGCAGGCGGCATAAAACTGACATGTATAGGAAACGATACGCGAGGCGCTGGGCATCTTCGAGGTAGCCATAGCGCTCAAGCCCCACCCACGTTATAATCTGGTGTGGTGGCCTTCGAAGAGATTAGTGACAGGCGTCGACGTCATTCATTCATCTGAGAACTCACCATGCGTAAGGGTAATCCCACTGCCGATTAGGACGATCGAGGGATATTTTCCCACGGGACTCCTCAGTACCTGAGACTAAACCGCCCAGGACTTCGAACTTCTTGAGCGACTCGGATCTAGGGCATACACATAGTCAATTTCTCCCAGTAGAAGCTTCAGGGTTCGCAAACAACTCACATAAGTTTCCATCCTTGCTCCTCGCTAGCACATCCAGCCCACAGCGGCCAAAACGCGGTGGCGCTCTCGTAGAGGCTCTGCTTCTCTTGCACGGTATCATAATCAAAATACAAGCTCTTGCTTTCGTTCCAGCAATACTTGTCGATCACTTCCCGGCGGAACTCGGCACGGGCGAACCACTCTGCGCTGTTCTGCGGGCGCGCTCGGGACCGCTCGCGGTGCGGGTTAGCGTACGCCTCGATGCTCGGGGGGAACGGTGCGAGATCAAAGTCCTCCTCGAGCTCAAGCTCGTCGTCGAATACTTCATGGATCGCTGTCGCGATGTCGACCTCGTACTTGTAGAGGAGAGCCTGCAGGTCGATCGTACCGAGATTGGCGCACCGCTTCTCGAGGCGATAGGTCGTGTCGTGGCCAGATTCGCGTACGGCGCGGTCATGCAGGAAGTACTCGTCAAGTTCGGGCTCGCGGATCATCCCGTTGTTGTACCGCTCACTGAATTCGTTGACTGAGAGTCCATTCTTCGCCGCGAATGGCTCGAGAATGTGCGTGAAATGTGTCGCTTCCGTCTCTGGAGGAATGCCTATGCCTTCAGGGCGGTAGCGTGAGAGGCCCGTCTTGGGATCTATGCGGGGCTCTGCAACCCAAATCGTGTGATACTCCTTGATGGCGGCCTGAATTGCGCGTTTAAGCCACTGTCGGTTAACCTCGAGATCCGACCGATCTAACTGATTGTAAATCTGAAGGGCCATGTCGGTGAGGAAAGGTGGCTGAGAACGTGCGAGGTAATAGGAACGGCTGCCGTTGAGGATTTTGTTGTAATGTTTGATCTCGAAGATGAAGTGGTCGACGATGCCTTTAGCCATCTGGACCTGGCCGTCAACGAGAAGTCCGAGGGAGATGAAGTAGGAATCCCAGTTGTACAGCTATTTGGGAAAATTACTCAATAAGTGACTAGCGCTTGTAAGCGACGGATTTACGGACGGACCTCGTTGAAGCGAGCGCCAGGTACGATGAATGGGATGCCCTTGAGCGTTCTGCCGCCACGTCCGTCATCAACTTCGTTCATGGCAAGAGCCAAAATGCCAGGTTTGCTATTCAGGCTCTTGACAAAATGGGGGTCCCCGGGGTTCGGAGGAAGAACTTGGACGTCGAGGTTAAGGTGTGACTTCTCAGAAGCTATCCTTCGATAATAATCGACCATGGCAGGCTCGCCATGAGGAACATAAATCCGTGGCTGAATGCGACCTGTTCGGTTCTTTGGATCCGCACAGATAATCTCGAGGCCGTCGCCATCGATGCGCCGGGTGAGGGAGTGCCAGAAGGAATTCTTGATCATGCGAGATAAACGATCGACAGGGTTCTCAGTGAGACGAGCCTCGTCGAGTACTATCCTCTTCCTATTATGATCGCGAGCTAAGGCAAGCTCTTGGAGGAGGTTCGACAACATGTAGGTGCCCTTTGGTAAAGCGGGACATCAACCAACGGACAAGACGGGATCACAATGGAACGCACACGGATATCGAAATTCTTGAACCCATTGCTGGTGGCCGTACCGAGAGAGAGAATCTTGGGGCCAGCGTCCGTAATACTAATTTGGAAATCTCCATCCGTGTCTTCCTGTTCGAGAACGAGACGTATGGTCTCTTCGACATCTATGAGGAATCGGCGTGGGGCAGAGCGGCTCTTCTCGTCGTGTGACATTCTGCGTGGCCTGAGGTGCCAATCGTCTTCGAACGCAGGGCGCTTTGAAGCATTCCCCGTTGACTAGAATGAAGGTCAAAGACAAACGCAAAGTCACATAGGGCGAACCCGTACCGTGCTATATGTTCTAGAACGGCTATGGTACTCAGTTCCGCCGTAGTACTCGGATGCGTCGGCGTCGATAGGGCGCTGTTCATGTTGCGGATCGCCGACGAAGTTCATGCCCGGAGGGTGGTTAAGCGTTGGGGCCATCGTCTAAAAGATGAGAAGACGAAGATACAGGGAAAGAAAAGTCTGGGAATGGGGTGGGTTCTACGAGTTAGAAGTGCAGAGAAGAGAGAATGCGGGGTATGGGGAATGAGGAAATGTGAAACAGGATACAGCGGAACGTCCGAGCAATGTGTGAGTATTTGTCAAGAAGCGGGAATGGTGGCGCCCGGGGTTATGGTGTGTTTAGGGACAAGAGGAGTAGTCCGATGTGGTTGTGGTTCCGTTGCGACCACGGACTGAAGACGACAGAGGTTGGGGAAGTGGGGGACAGGCTTCGAATAACGAGCGGACTTATGTAGGCGGCGGTCACGAGTTAGCCGCTTTCCGTCAGCGTTCCGTCTATTGAATGTACTCGGGCCACCCTCTGTCTCCTCACTGAATGTCGGTGGTTTTACGGGTCGGCGAGCCCTTCCGTGTTGGTGCAACTCCACGGTCGTCGTGTTGTCCTCCAATCCCCACCGGTGAATGTCAAGTTCCTGCATCGATTGAGGATACCCTATATCCCACTCCATCTTGGTTGATGTGGGGCCCCCGAAATTTTTGTGCATTCTACACTCAGATAGGCCATCTCAACTACACACTTAACCGGTGATCATCTGCCATTTAGAAAGGACGCACCCTTTCCGATGCAAGCATCAGTCCCGCTTTTATCGCGTCCTCGTTTGGCGACATTGCCTAATGTCTCTTTTGGCTATATCTCCATCCTCATTGTCTTGGTCTGCGCTAAAATCCTAGGGCGCCTGACAAGGAGTCGCAGTAACTACGATTTACCCAAACCCATCCTTGCGCACTATACAGTTCGCGTAGCAAAGACGGACCGCTGTGTGCCCGTCGTACGTCAACTCATAGAGCGCCTTCTCGCGCAACCACGCTGCTGTCGCAGGCGGAGTGGTAAGAACTGCTCCGACTCGTAGCTATTTGTGACCCCAGCCTTGGCCTCAGCTGGCTACTTTGGTCACTTCCAGCTCACTGTCATCATAATACTACTACTGCCACTAGTCGTATGGGCCTCACGGTCTTGTGGCTTTTCGCTGCCTCTCCTGCTGTCGTCCCCCTTTTCCATTCCTTTCGGTCCTAAGGCCTGCTGCTGATTGGAAACCTACGTGATGCACCTTTCAGGTATCGATGGCTCACAAAGGACAAGTTGAGACAGGGGATACTGTAAGTAGACGCAAGAAACCTTAATCTCACATGGTCATGCTCATAGGGTCCATTGTCAGTACTTAGGGTCAGAAATCATTCACATTGGGTGCATATAGTCGTCTCGAGTTCCGAGAAAGCTGCCAAAGATCTTCCGAGAAGTGATCCATCCATATACTCTTATAGGTTCGGTTGCCGTCCCGTTGCCCGACTTATCACCTAACAGCTATCAGGCCTCACCCAAGGCGAGAAAATGCTACCCGATCAAATTGAAAGCTACTCAGCATGTCGATTGTGTATGGCATTTGTGCAACCCCACAGAATAACTCTATTATTGACCTTGTGGAGATAACACCCCAGAGCATTGCTATGGCCGTAAGCAAAAGGTCGTAAACCGAACCGGCTCCGGCCTTGTTGTAGCAGTGTTGTAGCCGGTCATTCTGAGCTTCCTGGTACAGTCATGCCCTTGGCGTGGTGGTTTTAATAGGGGGATGCTAAGATTCGATTCCATGCCAGTGGTAAACAGCATGAATATGTCAAGAGGACATCGGTACATACGCATTATTATTGGGCCACTTCTCTATCTCAGTCTGAGCGCTTCCCAAGGGTGGACCAGGAAGAAAAACTGTGCCTTGAATTGCAGATCGATGATCGCAGGACTTTCCGAGGACTCAGCCAGTTGAAGAAGCAATCCTCACGACAAAAGCATGGCCTGGAAGTGTTATCAGTGCTCTCTTCAGGTGGCGGCTACTCTCCGATCATTCGTACTCGCGATGGTCCTATACCTGGAGGGCTTCACAAATGCGTACCCAAGAAAAGTTCGACTCAAATTTTGCCGGTGGGCCATGACCGACGTCCCATTTTCAAGGACGTAGATTGACCTGTCTCATCTCAAAGCGGTGCCGCACGAGTTACAATGGTGGAGCCCTCCAGGTCCATTCGTTTAGAAGACAGACCATGCCATTTGTTGGAGTTGCAGCCGCGACTGCGTACACTACTATACTTTACCCTTCTTGTTCAGACTTTCCAGTACGTTCGCTATGTGGCGACTCGCACGTGTTTTTTTACTTCTGCCCATCCCCTCGTACGATTTTCTCTGGCATTCATACCTCTTGCTCTCGCATATGACCACTCGCGTTTCATGTCTGACACCTCAGTCGTTCTGTTAAACCGACTGAGGTGAGCATCCGTATTTCCTTATCGCGCACACTTCGCATCGTTTACCCTGTACCTTAGACGTGACGCTTGTCACTAACACCATTTGTATCTCACAATCTGCCCATATGCGTCGTTGTGTTAAACATCCCTCACAGGAGACCGCTTAACCGCACGTATGGAGCGGGCTGTCGTGTTACGATAATACACGCGTTGGCAGACAGACGAACTAGGAAGCGGCGAAGCGGCCCGGAAGGCTCGCTTTCAGAGTGTTCACGTGCTTGGCTGTGTTTTGATGAGCTGTGATGAGCCCCATGCCAGTGACTCCTGTAGCCCACGATTTTCGTTGCGAGTACGACGGTCCATAACCCCCCCAAGACAACCACTTCTCCCTCCCAATGTTCACAGTTGAAGACCTCTCTGAGTACCTATTATTGAATTCTCCTAGGTATGATGTCTACACCGGTTCACTGTCCTACTATCGTAGTAGTACTGTCTGACTCATTCCAACTCTGACACGCTCAAATTACCTGTGTTCTGGCCAATAGTAGTCCGGCATGTTCACTCCCTTACGATCTATGCATGTCGTGCACGATCGATGATCCCTCCGAAGGCTTGGAGACGGGTAGTTGCTGTGCAAGCCGCGCGAAGGCGTCCGGTGAGCAATGTCGTCAGGGTAATGTCTCGCACATCCTCCTCGACAACGGGCTAACTTGGACTGGTCTAGTGCGGTGTTGTGCAAGTCGCAAGAACATTGACGACATCCCGGACGACGTTCTCTTAGACATATTCGATTTCTATCGAATATCCCTCATGTACCCAGAAATTGTGTACTCCGTATGGGAGTGGCATGTTCTGGCGCACGTGTGCAGAAAATGGCGAGACGTCGTATTTGCGTCCGCAGACCGCCTGGGTTTACGACTTCACTGCACACCTATAACACCTGCAAGGAAGACGCTGGATATTTGGCCACCTTTGCCGATCGTCGTAGACAACCCGCCTTGTCTACACTCTCATCCGGAGGCCGACGATGATAACCTGATTGCCGCGCTCGAGCAACGTGATCGCGTGTGCATGATTACCATGCCCCGCCTTACGCATTGTCAACTGGAAAGATTCGACGCAGCGTTGCAGGAGCCGTTTCCGCCGCTGACCCATCTTTATCTTGGGTCGAATGATGAAGTGGCACCGGTCCTTCCTGTTACATTCATGGGTGGATCCGCTCCGTGTCTACAATGTCTTGAATTGACGAACATCTCGTTTCCAACATTACCGAATCTTGTTTTGTCACCCAACGACCTTACCTCTATCGAGCTTTGTGACATACCAAGTACTGGCTACATTTCACCGGACGCGATGGTAGCCTTTCTGTCTCCGTTAATTAGGCTCAGACATCTCATCATCGAATGCAAATCTCCGAGTCCTCCAGATCCAACAAGTCGACGTGTGACACCGCCCACACGTGCCCTCCTCCCCGCTCTCGTATATTTTCGGTTTAAGGGTACTAGCGAGTACTTGGAGGACATGGTTGTCCAAATCGATACCCCTTTACTCAGCATCCTCGACGTAGTATTGTTCAATCAGCTCACTTTTTCCATCCCACGGCTCTCCCGCTTCATCCATCGCACAGAAACGCTCAAGTCCCTCAGTCAAGTGGAGTTGTCCTTCAGCGCCCACCATGTCCTGATCAAACTTTCTCTCCACGTTGCCCTCAGTGTCTCGTTGTGTGTCCCGTGCAGCCCATCGGATTGGCAGCTTTCATCTATTAGACAGCTCTGCGGTCAAACCTTACCTCTCCTCTCCAATGTAGAACGCCTCGAAATTTACGACGATACTATTGACACACCAAAATGGCAAGACAATATAGACCACGCACAATGGCTGGAAGTTTTACAACTATTTACCTCTGTGCGGGAGCTACATGTATCCGAGACGATGTGACCCCTTCTCGCCCCCATTCTGAAGGAGCACACTGGGGAAAGGACCATGGATGTATTACCCATGCTGTGCGACCTTTTCTTGGGAGGACCTCAGCCATCTGAATCACTTCCGGAAGCTATAGAGCCGTTCGTCTCCGCGCGCAAGCTCGCTGGTCACCCCATAGTTGTCCACCACCGAGAGGAACAGGGCTAGAATGTGGTTAATTGACACATGCTCTTTGCTCTCTATGACATCGATGCTTTGTACCATCTACTTGCTACCTCGATTTACTATTTATTGATTCTGGGACTTGGATTCTCCAGTTACTTTTGGACGCTGACCTTGAGCTTGACTGCCTTGTATGATATCTCAAAGTTACTTAACACGGTGATGATCAACTCAGCAGGAGGTCGCCTCGATGATTTATTATCATTACTGGAATACGTTTGTAACATACTTCACGGGATAAGGAAAGGTGTACGTTCGTTAACGGAATCAGAAATAAGTAAACAGTGACGGGTACCGGTTTAGTAAGTAGTGCTCACGTGCCGCGGCGAGGCATCGGTGGTCTTGTCGCATTCAAGCCCGCTGTTGTAGTTGCAAGGGCACCACTTTCAACCCTCGGGGTTCAACGTTCAGCGTTGAAGACCTGTCTGAGTCCATTATTGAACTCTCCGAGGTGCGGCTTCACCGTCCACTGCCCCCACCACCAGAGTATCTGACCAGTTCCTACTCTGATACGCTGAAAACCACTGTCTGCTGGCTAATAGCAGTCCGCCATATTCACTCCCTTGTGATCCAAGCTTGTCGGTCATGACCGATGGTCCATCTGGGGGCTTGGAGACGGGGCTGTGCTGTGCTAGTCGTGCTAGTCGCGAGGTGGCATCTGGTGAACTATGCCGTCTGGGTAACGTCTTTTTGTACAGCATCCTTGGCGACACGCTGACCCCGGGCTGGTGAAGTGTGGCGTAGCGTAGGTCGCACGACAATCGACGACATACCCGACAACATCGTCCTAGACATATTCGACTTCTATCGCATAATTCCTATGTTCCCAGAAAACGTAAGCTCCATATGGGAGTGGCATGTTCTGGCGCACGTGTGCCGAAAATGGCGACAGGTCGTATTTATGTCGCCGCGCCGTCTGTGTTTACAACTTTACTGCACGCCCATGACGCCTGTGAGGAAGATGCTGGACATTTGGCCGCCTTTGCCCATCCACATAGACAAACCGGCTTATCCTCACCTCCATCTCGAGACTGACGCCGATGACCTGATTGCCGCGCTCGAGCACCGTGATCGCGTTTTCACGATCAACCTCAGCGGCCTTACACTTCGTCAACTGGAAAGAGTTGCCGCAGTGATGCAGGAACCGTTTCCGGCGCTGACTCGTCTCCATCTTGGGTCGGCTGATGAAGTGGCACCAGCTCTTCCCGTTACATTCATGGGCGGCTCTGCTCCGCATCTACAACGTCTCGACTTGGAAGGCATTTCGTTTCCGACATTACCAAGACTCGTTTTGTCCCCCACCGACCTTACTGCTCTCAGGCTTCACGCCATACCGAGCGCCGGCTACATTTCACCCGGAGTGATGGTGGAATTCCTGTCGCCGTTGACCAGGCTCGAAAGCCTCGTCATAGAATTCAAATTTCCGCTTCCTCCCCCCGGCACAACAAGTCGACTTCTGATCCCACCCACACGCACTGTCCTTCCCGCGCTCATATATTTCGGGTTTAAGGGCAATAGTGAGTACTTGGAGGACATGGTTGCCCAAATTGATGCCCCTCAACTTCTCAACCTCGAGGCTGTTATTTTCAATCAGTTCATCTTTTCCATCCCACGGCTCTCCCACTTCATCCGTCGCACAGAAACGCTCAAGTCCCTCAGTCAAGTCGAGTTGTCCTTCGGCACTCGCCATGTCCAGACCAAATTTTCCCACAGTCGTCGTGGTCGCAGCCTCTTGTTGCGTATCCTATGCAGCCCATCGGATTGGCAGCTTTCATCTATTGTACAGCTCTGCGGTCCACCCTTTCCTCTCCCCTCTAACGTAGAACGCCTCGAAATTGATGACGAAACTGTTCCCCCACCAAAATGGCAAGACGATATAGACCATGACCAATGGCTGGAAGTTTTACAGCCATTTACCTCTGTGCGGGAGCTGCATTTATCTGCGAGGATGTGGCCGCGTCTCGTCCCCACTCTGAAAGAGCTCACTGGGGAACGGACGATGGATGTATTACCTATGCTGTGCGACCTTTTCCTGGGGGGGCTTAAGCAATCTGAATCACTCCCGGAAACTATAGAGCCGTTCGTCGCGACGCGCAAGCTCGCTGATCACCCTGTAGTTGTCCATCGTCTAGAGGGACAGGGCTGGAAGGCGATTAACTGATACATACCCTTTGTTATCCATGACATTGACGCTCAGTACTATCTACTTGCTAATCTACACCTGTTGTTTCATTGGTTGGTTCTTGGAGTCTTGGGTTACCCGTTAGTTTCACATGCTCACCTGGATCTTGACCCTCTTGTATAATATCTCAGACTCGCATTGGCACTGGTGATCAATGTAGCAGGATAGTCATCTCATTGATTTGTTATCATTACTTTGTAACACATTTCATGATAAGGAAGTGTTTGGATTTACAGCCCCTCTAGCTCAGGTCCCTTGCCCACTCAGTGCAGATTTGAAGGTAGACGGGACATTCGATGATGGAAAGACGATTTCCTCTGCTTGCAAAATTTGGGTAGATGCGATGTACAAATTACAGGTATTGATAACGGCCCCGAGCAAAGACACAGGCAACGACGCAGATGACATGAGAAATCTATGGTAGCAGCCATCATGCCCAGCTGTCGATAAGCGCGTCGCGCATCTCGCCGACAACTGCGCTCGAATTTTGGCCCTGAAGTTCTGTTGAAGAGAAGAGGTGAAGAAGGTTCGTGCATAGAAGAAATGAGGTGGCGAAGACACGCACTAAACGTCGCTTCGATAACGCTAATCTCCGTCGCGGTGGTGTCAAGGCCGGTGAATGCGCACCAGTCGTTGACGACAAGCCCGGCGCCGATTACATCTGATCCTCGATTAACAGTACCGGCCTGAGACGAGAGCAAGGAGCGAACATCAATCGCGCGGCGCGATCGATTGGGAAAAGAAATACGGACCACTAAGGGAATCTGTAATAGACTGGACAGCTCGTCCTGATCTTGGATCGAGGTCTTTGGATGGACGAGGCCGCCCTGATTCGTGATTGCACAATAAGAGCCGACGAGGACGTTGTCCGCGATCGCCTGACGGAAGACCTCGACTTTGAGGACGTCCGCGATGATCTCCTCCGTCTCGCGGTCGACGTCAGGGTGCACCAGCGCGACATGATCGTTGCACGCGATCACGTTTCCGAGCGCCGAGAGCCGCTCTTCGACGCGCTGGAGCGCGACGGCGTCCGGGAGCGCGTTTCGCAGGTGCTGCAGCTCCTGGTCGGTCGTCGTCGAGGGCACGAGGAGCCCGTGGCGGTTGCCCGCGGTGAGACGGCCGACGATGCGGGTGCCGCCGATGGAGGTGTGCACGATGGGGAGCACGTCGCCGAGCTCGGCCTCGAAGGCGGAGTAGAAGTTGGTGCTGCCCTGGATGGCGGCGAGGCAGTACGAGTTTGTGAGCTTGGAGAAGACGCCGATGTCGCTGCTGTTTTCGAATTGGAGGCCTGATGGGATGGAGGGTGAGTGTGGGCGCACTGAAATTGTTCAGAGGATGCAAAACGTACGAGTGGCCATTGTGGATAGACGGGGTAAAGGGCGGATGGATTAGAGAGGAGGAGTGAGACGATGCTTTGACTTTGGATTAAATCCCCGGAGTCGGAGGACCGAGTCAACGCCGGATCCGGAACTTCCGCTCTTCTCTTCGTTCGAGTCAGCGACGGCGTTTTCGAGTCAACCGGAGATGTTTCTTGCACGCAGTCGTTTACGTTTATACACAACCCTCATTCGACACAGGAATGCTCATTGCGGCCTGCTATCTCGACGACATTACGTCCAAGTGACCCCAGTCGAGAAAATATTGTTGGACACTATCAAGGTGCCCACGACTTGCCCGTAATCTCGAAACACTGAATATCCTGTTTTTGGTACAGGCGAATGGACCCGTATCTTTCGCAACTTACATGCAACATTGCCTCTCACACCCAACAGAGGGTTACTATATGAACCCTGCAAACGCTGTCATCGGTGCTCGCGGTGACTTCATCACCAGCCCCGAGATCAGCCAGGCTTTTGGCGAGGTGGGTCTTTCCTTCATTTTTTATTGGGAAAACTAAGGTAATGAAC